>Ga0179593_1482397_pt1 | contig 12137 bp, 14 predicted proteins | sample CZODoug2_1_08_16_FD_185931 | JGI IMG/M metagenome (GOLD analysis project Ga0179593, IMG submission 185931) | Vadose zone soil fungal communities from Angelo Coast Range Reserve, California, USA - CZODoug2_1_08_16fungal (PacBio error correction) | ecosystem: Environmental > Terrestrial > Soil >... | reverse complement strand
AACAGGACGGCGGCCGGTTCCCCCGAAGCCCCCTATCTCCTCCCAACTGCGCCGCAGGGCGACCCCTGCTCCGAACTCTCGCAGGGTCCAGCCTCCGTCCAATCGGATTGTCGCCCCGGGAGCCCTTCATAGTTGTGCGCTTTTTGTTGGGTCATGTTTTTACTCTCCCCAGTGACTTGTTCTTTCTCCCCAGCCCTCCGAACGCCTTTCCTCCTTCGACCCTACTTTCTCAGCGCTTTCGCAGCGTCAGTCCGACTCCTTGAGCTTTTCTTAAAATTCTCTCCTGGTTGCGCGAAAAGCGTTGCGCGTCTTTGCATCCCCCTGGCGTTCGTCCTTCGGAGTCTTTCTAGTAGCCCGTGCTTTTTCATCCTCTGTTCCTGAGCCTACTTCCTCAGAGAGTAAGATCCGCTTTTCCTCGGCTTCGTTTTTCTCACGACGTCTGTACCGCCCGCGGCCCTCGCCCGGGAGCTTCTCGTTTCCCTTTTTTAGTTTATCCATGCGCTGGTCCCCCCTAGATTTCCCCCTCTTCCCCAGCACCAATATTGCGTCGCGTTGGGTGGATGGCCGAATCTTGGCCGACTAGACGACTTTTTTTTCGTCTCAGTGATTCTTTTTAGTTCCACCGCTTCCCTTATGCCATCCCCCCTCCCCACCGGTAGCTTTCCAACGGGTTCTGGAGAGGCCAATTTGCCTTAAATGTCCGTCCCATTCCCCATTGACCGTTTTTTCTGGTTGTACCTTTAGAGGTGTCTCTATTCCTGTCGAGGATTCTCCCCCCTTGACCCTTTTGGTCTCTTTCGCTTTCCCTTGTAATTTTCCCCCTTATCGGTTTGAAGTCAGGCTCTTTTCCCCCATACTGGTCCTTCCTCTCGGTTTCTTTCCAAGCCTTGTCCTTTTTTTTGTCTACCCCCCCCCTCCAATTCCCCCTAGCTTCATGTGCATGAACAAGATCTCCCCGCCTCTTTTAAATTGCTTTCCCTCCGGACTTTTTCCTCTCGATTGTGGTTGGCGACCTTTGTCTCTTTCTTGATCCTCCTCCCCCGGCCCTTGGTAACGACCTCCTCTTCCTTCCCCGCTTATCTCCCAAAAGCAATTTTGCTTTTCTACACGTTGTGCATTGTTCTTTGTCTAGGAGAGTGAGATTAAGTGGTTTCCCTTTTGCACTTTCTTACCTTTCCCGAGTCTTGCCTTTCGGAAAGTTGACGACTGTCCTGGGTCTGACATGCCCCTCCATCGAGTTTCCGTGTGTTTCTCTCAAAGGGAGAGTTGTTCTTTTCGTCGCGTCTCCTCCCACATTTCAATTACCTACTCCCTTTTTTCTTGTTCTCCAATCGTTGGATCAGGGTTTCGTAAGAGATTCGTTCCCGTCAATCTCCGCCTCGTGTCTTGCGTTTTTCTCTCGCCACCAGACCTTTCCGAATTTCCCCCCCTTTCTCGCGTTGGTTCAGTCGTTGCGCTCTTTTTTCGATCTTTTTCTTGGTCCGATTAGCGTTGCTCTCGTTTTCCCTTCTCTCTTCTCCTCCGTGTTGGGTCGATTCATATAGACGCGCCCCCTTCCCCATAGAGCGATGCCGAAAACACCCCGCGTTCCGATCCTATTTCCCTTTCGTTCCCTTTTTGGTCAACTCAGTCTGAATGTCGAGCTCCGGATTGCTCCTCCCTCTCTCATCTCGACCTTGGTAGTGCCCTCAATCGAGCATTTCCTGTTGTCTGCGCCCTCCCCCCGTCTTTAGTGGACGCAAACCCCCCTATGACATATTTAAACCACTTCCCCGTTGATGCAACGGGCAATGTTTCCTCCCCTTCCAGTATTACCTCATGGTAGACTGTTCTTCCAGTACGACGGTGCGTCCGCCGGTTCAGTCTACCCCTTTCTCGCCTCCTGCCTCGTTAAAATGGCCTTCCCTGTCACCGTCGTGTTTTTTCCTAAATCCCCCCTGGTTAGTTTTTCCCCAATGAGCGCGCGACGGATGTGCTCCTTCTTATTTCCGATCTTGTGCTACAAGGAGAAGTCATTCGTCTTTCACCTTCAACCCCTCGATCGTTTCCAAGACCGTTCCGCTTTTTTCGTCCCCATTTACCCCTGTTGGCATTGGAGGAAATTCCCTGACCTTCCATCTATCCTGGGGATTTTGTCTCTGACGTTCTCCTTTTCCCACTTTAGTCCCTTTTTTTTGGCATCGACCTATGCGAAATCCGTTGTTTTCCCCAGCGAACCTCCCCTCCCTCCCCTCTTTTTTCCCCCATTAACCAATCTGATCCCAGCGCATCAAGAAGTCACGTCCCCTTTTCGTCCCCCCCCCCCCCCAGTCCTTTTCCCGCGCAACTGACAGGTCTGTGAGGACTCGCGGACAGGTTTTAGTTATCCCCCCTCCAAGAGTCCACTTTTTTTTCCTGAGTGTGTCCCCATATTGATCCAATTTTCCCTTCACGCGCCCCCGTTTTCCTCTCAGGTCTCCTCCAGAGCCAGGAATACTTGTCGCTGAACTCGCCGCACGCCCCCCTACACCAATATTCTGCCCCCCCCGACCCTCGGAACTTACAGAGTCGCTCCTCTTTTCCGTTTTCCGTGCTTGTCTGTCCCTCACAAGCTCCCCACCTTTCGCCTTAGAGGGACCGGTGATTTTTTTAAGATTTCCGTTTACATTCGAGGCCGAACCCCCCTTCAGTGTCTCCTTTAAATATTTGCTCGCTCTTGTGAGATAGTCTTGCTCTAGTCACATTGATAGACATCCCCCCCCTCTATTTTGATATATACTTCTGCGCTTTTTCCCCCGATTCTGCGCAATCAGTTCGATAACGGGGACACCTGCTTTTTAGTTCTCGGGTTTCCAGTCACATTTTTAGCGCGCGACTGGTCTCGTGCCGCCAGACCTCGTCATTTTTTTCCTCTATTTGGATAGTATGGTCACCCATTTTCTGCCCTAAGATCGCGCATCTCTCTATCTGCGCCGGCTCGGGCCATCCTCCCCTCTAATCTCCAACTGGCTCCAGTATCGCTTTCTTCTTATTCCCCAGCTTGTCGGAGTCCCCAGTTTTGGTTAAAATTCTGCGCTCTTGGTTTCCTTCCCTACCTGCTCACTTTTCTCCCCCTGGACCCACGCTTTTAGTGCCTCGTCTTTCGATCCCTTCCTCTATGTGTCGTCCCTCGATTTTCATTCGCCTTTCTTTGCGGGAGTCTCGACCGCTTCCTTCAGAGACAAAATCCATTTCCTTTTTGATAGACCCCTTCTTGATTGCTTTCCGCCCCTCCCCGTTCTCCGGGTTCGACTCTTCGAACTCGCTTCGACCCGACCTCTCCGAGCTCGTCCTTCATGACGTTTTGAAGATAGGACGAGGCCTCTCCCCCTCCTTCCCTTGCGCGAACGTTTTTGGGTCCCCTTCTCTGCACATGCGTTTCTGTCGACCTCGCTCTCCCTGACCAGTCATGAGCTTGTTTGCGTAAAGCGACGCCAGCCCCCCCGCCGCCATCTCGGGAAGGAGAAGAGAGTCGTCTTTTCCTCGGACCCCCCCTCCTTTCTTTCCGTTTGCCTCCTCAGTCCCCAGCCCGTCCCCGGCGGTCGGGAATTCCTTCTCCCCCCCTCACTTTTGAGGAATCTATGCGACTTCTTCTCTCGTTTCATTTCTTTAATAAATCCTCTTCCATTTTTTAAGAACCTTCTCCGGTCTACAGGACCCTATATTGTTTCTCCCTCTTCCCTCCGTATAAGAGGCGGTGCAATTCTTTCTTCTATTCTTTACCGTGTTTTTTCGACCCCCTCCTTTCTTGCCCCTCGCCCCGTTATACGGTGGGGGGTGTTGTGTCTTTTCCCCCTCGATATGCTCCCTTCCCCTGACGGCCGATTTTTGTCCGTCCTGGATTCGATTATAGAAGAGATCAGTAGAGCGAGGAGTTCTCCCCGCCTGCCGCTCCTTTTTATTGGTATCCCGTCCTTTAGATTTTTCTTCTTCTATTAGTAGAGCATGCCTCTCCCTGTATAATTTCCTCCTGATTGCCGCCTTTCTTCGTTGTGGAGCCTTCTATAGCACACCGTTTCAGAATCTATTTTTCCATTTTTTTCGCTCCTAGATTTCGCATCATTGCCTCTCTTCCCCGACCCAGAGAACTTCAGATCGGCATCGACTGTGTATTCATCCCTCATTAATAGTCCCCTTGGCGTCGTTCCTGTCCGTCGCCTCTCCTTCCAGAGTCGTCTCCCCCTTATTCCTACTTCCTCTTCATAATTGCTTCTTTCTGAATTTAATTCATCTCCCCTCTTGGGAAGCCCCTTCCTTTCACTTTGATCCCGTTCGGAGGCCGTACGTCTGAGAGTGTTTTTTTCTACTAGCACGATGGCGGCCGGCTGAATTCTACTCGATCCTTCACCTTTTAGACACGTCCCTCCCCCGTTTGCTACCTTTTGCCCAAGTTTATCTGCGCGCTTCCCACTCTAGGCTCTCCGGCTTTTGGTTATTTTAGCAGAGTCTTTCTTTTGTTCCCCCCTTTTTTTTTCCTCGTATCAGACGATTCGCTCTTCGTCTGTCCCATTCTCTTGACCTACTCTACCCCCTGATCGCTCTGCTTGGCTCCTTCGAAGAATTAGAGCCTAACCTTTCTTCCGGAACTTTTTTTCTCTATCCCTCCTCTGTTGATGTCCCACAGGTCTTTCCTCCGATGAGTGTTTAGCGGGGCGCTTTCTTCTTTCCCTCCCCCTCTGTATCTATAAATCGCAGCCCTTTCCTCATTTCCGCTCTCTTTTTTTCAGATTTTTCTGTTCTTTCCTGTTTTCTGGATTTTCTCTCGCGCCTCAGCACCTTTCGATCCCAGACAGGATCCTTTCGCAGACCTACATTTTGGATTGCTTAGAGCTGGAACTGTTCCCCCCCTTGCAATTCCGAGTCTCTTTCTTTTTTCTTGCTGTTTACTTTTCTATAGTTGTTTTATTCTCGGCGTCCTTCGTCCAGACCTCTTTTTACGGTCTGTCGCCAAATCGTTCTTTCCCCACGGGAGTCCCCCTGGGCGTGCGACTCCCCTTATTGTTCCCGCCCTCCAAGGTTTGCAGTTGTTTTTTGGTTGTCGTTGACTCTATCCGCTTCTCTTTAGCCTGGCTTTTGCCCCTGTTTTCCCTTTTTACCCCCTGACCTTCTTCTTTCGTTCGTCCGCTTCTTCCTCTTTTCTGTCAACGATCAGTCCGGTTGTCCCCGGTATTGCTCTTTAACTCCTCTGTTATTACTATTGTCTGATGCCCCATATCCTCCGTTTTGATCGTATCCCAGACCCCTTCCCAAGACCCGTCTTGTCCCGTTGTCCGTTCCCATCCTTCCGAAATATTTTTTACTTTTTTTAAACATGTAGGTCCGTTTCTTCCCCTGTATATGATTGCTTGAGGTCCCATTCAGGGTACCCTTTGTCGTTCGAGAGACTGCTCGGGACCCTATATCCAGTTTCGTCTGCTGCCTTTTCACCCCCTAAAGTTTCACTTTTTTGCTATCTCTCCCCCCCTTTTTTTCAAATTACGTTGAGCAATTGCTTCCCCCCTCTTCCTCACACTAGTGTTTCTGCTTTTCCTGTTTTGTATCTAATCACGCCCTCTACTTCTGGGAATAGGACATTTCTTCGTACCTTTGATCATCATAGGGACTTTTTATCCAAATTGTCTTGTTTTTTTTTCCCGGACTACTTACTTTTCCTCTGTCACCCTGAGTCTAGACATTTCTTTTCCTTCATTTTTCGACACCCTTAGCAGTGAGATTTTCTCTGAATTGCCCTTTTCCAAGCGTCCTCCCCTTCTCGCAGTTTTGTTCCTTTCTACGCATTGCCTCTTTCCCCATAGTTATCGTGACGGGTCCCTCTTTCAATCATTTTCTAGTTAAGTGACTAATTTTTTCGGATAAGGCTCTCTATCATTCTGGTTTTTTTTTTCTCTTTCCCTCCTTGTTGTTTTTCTTTGATAGCCGCGCGCGCCCACCTTTTCTATCTGTCCATTCCTATGTAGTCCCCCACCCTATGCAAACATCCTTTCCCTTTTTTCCGTCTGAACTCCTGTGACTACCGGAACTTATGCTTTTCTTTCCTCCACGATTCTTTCTCCAAGTGGAGATGAGCGAGTTCCTTCTATCTTTTTTCCCATTTCTAACTTACATTGTTCTATTGTGGAGGGACCGTCCCCCTTTTCTCTCTCCTTGACTGGGGTTGATCCTCTCCCAAGTACTCGGTTTTGATCCACCCTCTCCATGCTATATAAACCCCCCCCCAATTCTCTTATTTTGACTCTTTCCCCTTTCAGAGAACTCCCTCAAAAGTATTACCTGATAGTATACTCTGCTTTTAGGTCGAATTTCTTAGACCTTCACCCCCCTCGCGACACTATGTTCTCCCATTTTCCATTTCTTCCCCTTTCCCTCACTTTTCTGTTACTACCTCCCCTTACATTGTTTTCTCTTTTTTTTGGTCATGTCGCTCCGAATTTGCTTGAAAGCAGGTGTTACCTCTTTTTCGCTCGACTTGGACCCTTCCCTTTTTTCCTCCTAAACAAGCTCGCTCTAATGCCCTCCCCCCTTCCCGAGTTACCGCCTTCCCATGTTGAGTCTTCTTTGGGTATGCAAATGCAACGAGTCCTTTCTTCAGGCCACCGTTTAAATGCCCCGCATGTCTTTTTTCCTTTCTAGCCACCTGCGAACCCTTTTTTACCCGGTCTTATGGTAACTCTCACCCTTCAGACCTCCATCTTTGCCACATCCATGCCTGCCCTTTTTCAATCGTCTCCAGGCAGGTCCCTTGGTCCTTCTTTAAGCATCAATTCGGATTGGCTGCCAACTCTCTCCTTCGAACACACCCCCGAAATGACTCTTCCCCTTTTTTTCTGATGTACCCCCCCCATTTCAATTGGCGTCTCCCGATCTTCCCTTTTTCCCTATCCTTTTTTTCTCAGACCTAACTCCTTCTCTTGCTTGTTGACATCCTCCTGCCTGCTCCCGCCCCACCTCATCTTCCTCCTTTTTTCCCCTCGATCGAGACAAAGAAGCCCCCTCCGTTTATGTTTACTATTTGCCTGTTAATATTTCCATCGTTGCCTCCCATTTTCACTGTCGCATCTAGAACAGACATTCCTTTCCTTCCGAGTTTCCCCCTCTGTGTTCTCCCCCTTCGCTTCTCTGATCTGCCAACCTCGCCTCTCCTCTCCCTGCGAGTTATCTTGAGATATTCTCCGCTTTGAATCGGAGCTTAGAATACCATTTCTCCTGACCCTCCTTAGAGCCTTTCTTCTACCGTAATTTCCCCTTTCATTCTCCCTGTTGAAACTACACCTCTCTTATATCTCTTCTAGAGATTCCTCAGGGTCCATATTTTTCTCTCTATTTCATCATTAGAACCATTCTTCATTCACTTAGGCTAGTGTATGACTTCTGGTCTCAGAGTCGCTCTATGATAGAGGAGACACATTCCAAGACGACTTTCCCCAAGACCGCTTAATCTCCTTTCTATTCTTTTTCCTGTTTCGTGGGAAAAGAGTCGTTATCAAGTTTTCAAATGAGGTGCCCCTGGGACGGTCTATTTTTAGATTCTTCTTCCCAGACTTAAGTCGTCCTTTCTATATTTCTAGCCCTTTCCTCCCCTCCACTAGGTTTTCTTCCCCCCTGTGAAGGTTCCCGGCCTTCTACAGAGTCTCTGCAAGACTCCAGTAACTCAGGTCTCTCCCGTTTTTATGCGTTTTTTCCTCTTGGACCCTACTCTGCGAAGTCTTGCGAGGTATACGAGAGCGCTTCTCCTACCAAGATCTCTAGGACATGGAGTATTGCTCTCGTCTTCGGGCCGTTCTATTTTTTTCCAAGCCGAATTGGGGCACCACTCTCTCATTATTGGTTTAGGGAGAATTTTCGATAGTCCGGAGCGTTTTGTCGATCGGAAGCGAAGCAAGTCGTAGCTCCCTCTCCCTGTCATTTGCAGTCCTTTTATACTCGGATTACCCACTCACTCTTCCCAGTCCGCGACCCCAACAGTTCCAATCCTTCACCCTGTCGGGTTTTTGTATTTTCCACGGTTTCACCTTCTTCTAGACTTACTTCAAAATGACAGGGCCCGATGACCTCCGCCTCCCTGATTGTCCCTCACGTTCCTTCTCTCGCTGCCGTCTTACATTTCCCTTTCCTCATCACTAGTCTCCGTAGACCGTTCCCACGCGATTTTACCGGAAGGACCAAAAGGCCGATCTCTTCCGCTAGCCGAACCTATTAATTTTGTTCGTCTTTCAGTTCTTCTTTTTTTTCCCTTTTTTTGTTTTTTTTTTAGCGATGATAGCCTCCCTACCCTGCGCCCTAGATGAAGATGGACTTCCTAGCTCTGAAGAGAAGGAAGGCATTATAGAAGAGGTATCTCTTTTTCTTCTCCTTTCCTTTTTTTTTTCACCGGAGGGTCCCTCTTTTTTCTCCTCTTTTCTTTTTTCCCCTTTTCTGATCCCCAGACCCGATCCTCTTTTCCGAGGACGATATTCCTCTTTCGCGCTTCCTCCTTACTGATTTCCCTGAACTTCTCTTGATGCTTCTTATGGAGGTGCCTATCGCCACAGATACTCTACTAGCTGTTCACGCCTTCTCCTTCTTCCCGAACGACTTTCTGAGAGGCCCCCGTCCTTTCCCTCGAAGTTTGTATACTACGTCACTCCTCCTTCCCTCTTGGCTTCTCGACCGCTCTTCTATTGTTGACCTCAGGCATCGTCTTCTTCTCCAAATGTATAAAGCCGGGAGATCTAACTCCCTTTTTTCTGGAGCTTTCCCTTGATGTTATGACTCCCTTCCTTCATATTCCTAAGTGTAGAAGTACATCCTTTTATATACTTCTTCTTTTCTCACGCTGCGATGGCGACTCGAATTCTCACGACAGATCTCAAGCGAGGCCTTTTAGCGTCTATCCACCCAGTCGAGTTTTAATCACTGGCACAATCGATTCCTGGGCCGGTATTAAGCGCTGTTGGTCTCCGCGTTCTGGAGTCTAGTCTGATCCTCTTTTCTATTGAGCTTCGTTTCCGCTCGCCTTTATGCCCCCAGACTTCTCCATATTTAAGAATCCTCTCTTGAAGCTCTTAAGAGCAACCCCGAGAGCGAACCTTCATTGCCGAGGTCTCCCACCTCCTCCTGAGATTTTTTTTCCCCGTTCGATAAAACGGGCCTCCTATCGAGCGCCTCTGCCCCTTCCCTTTGTCTGATTTTCTTAACGATCTCTACCCTCAGTCCTCCTTTCCTCTCTCCGTTCTTTAGGTTGTCCTATCCACTATGAGCTGCTAGCATTCCCCCAGTTCTACTCTGACCCCTGTTCTTTTCTTTTTGATTGAAATATTCGCCTCTTCATCCTCTCCTTTGACATCGTACTGTCCAACTGCGTCCACCTTTTGGCGTCCTTCTTTCTTTCCTAATTCGGAGGTTGTTGTATATCTTTCTTTTCGATTCTCCAACTCGTGCCTTTTTTTGCTTCCAGTCAAAACCGTTATCTCACGGATTTCGCGGGTAGACTCAATTGTGACCTTTTTTTACAATTTCCGTCCTTTTCCGGGTTTGAATGTATAAGCGGGTTGTATGAGCTGGTTCTTCCCTATTTCATTCCTTTAAGGGTCCCTCCCTTCCTTTAATTTCTTTCGGGCTCTCCTTTTTTCTCTTTAATTCCGCTTCTTTTCTATGGGTCCCCTGCGTTCTTCATTCTCATTCTCTCCCTCGCATTTAGTTTCCTTTTCTTTTTTTCCTTTCCCCCCAGAATTGAAGACAGTTCTTAGCATCTCTTCAAGCAGCCCAGGCCCAGTCTTTCCCTCCTTCCGTTCCTTTTCTTCCCCTGAAGGACCTTCTGCAGCTTAGAGGTTCTTTCCTTCCCTCTCTCGAATTTTTGATTGGAGTCCTTTTATTTCGTGATTCCTCACTTGCTCCTCCCTTATCTCTTTAACGTCCTTTTCCCCCTTTTTCTTATTGGGCACCACCATTCCTCCCGTGATCCCCAGTTTATTCCGACCCCCACACTCGGTGGTTCACATGACGTCCCATCCTTTTCCTCTTCTATTCGACAAATTAGGTTAGTCGCTCTTACATATTTCCTTTCAACGTCGACTCACCTCGAAAGCTCTCTTTTAGCACTCTTTCCTTTTACCCGTCGGGTGTCCATTGTATCTTCATCTGAGGTTTCAGTGTTTTTTTATAAGACGGTCTATTGGAGTGGAGCCTCTTTATTAGGATTGCAGGACACCAAATGTCTCTCTCACAGGTCGTTAAAACCTCTACACCTATCCTTTCTCGCTTACCTCTCGTCCTCCCTCTGATCTCCCCTTTACTTCCGAGTTCCCTCTCATAATCCCTAATGTGTTTTTACGTTTCTTATTTCTCTCGGTCACAAAGATTTACATCTTTTATTTCTAGGCGCTTCTTTGTTCCTCTTCGTTGATGATGCGATCCTCTCTTCAATACTGTCCTTTTTTTTTTCAGAGCTTCATCTGCGCACTCTTGGCTTCTACGCATTTTTGCCGAACCCTTTGCAACCCCTTGCCTCCCAGCCGCGTCCAACTATGTTACATTCGGCCCCCTTGGAGTCATTCTTTCTCCCTCGCTAAATTGGCGTCTGAGCCTTTGCATTTCGCACCTTTAAACATCTCTCACTTTCTGTTAGCTTTAGTGTCCCCCTTTTTCTTTTTTATCTTTTTTTTACTTGTCTTCTCAGAGACCTATTCTGTCCTATCCACCCCTCCAAGCGGATAACCACCCTTCCTCTCCTAAGGAACTTGTCCTTTCCTACACTCCCTTCTTCCGCCTGGCCCCCGTTTATCTCTTCCTCTTCTTAGGCGGCACGACTTTCACCCCGACTACAAATCCTCCAAATCTTCTCCGAGCATCAAATTCTGTCACGTCCTTTTTTTATTTCGGCGCCCAATATCAACCTTTACTTCTTTTTTCCACCAGCAGCCGCCCCCTCTTCCTCACATTTCCCCCCAGAGAGGATATCTTTCTCCTTCTTATTCCCGAACTTCGATTCATTCAACAAATACGTTTCCTCTTCTTTTTTCAATGTCCCCTTATCGCAGTTTTGCTTTTGGAATTTTTCAAATTCAATACGATCCCAGGTTGTTAATGCTTAATGCCCTCCTTTCTTTTTTGCAACTCTGACTCTTTTCTCAAGGAGATTCACCCCTCTCTTCAGAATCCGAAAGCAGATATTTTACCCAGTAATTACCCTTCCCTTCCCTCCCAGCCTTCAGTTTGTCCCCATCTTTTTCCTCCGGACTTTCCAGCCATCTGTTCTAGTCACTCTCAGATGGCGGAATTCCCCAGACAACCTCTTTCACCTGGATTACTTACACTATTGCACTCCCCCTTTTGTTTGATCCCTCCAGTTTCCCCTCTAAGCGATCGATCCTCAAAACCCAAATAAGTGTAGCGAAACTTCTTACGCAGCTCCCCCCCAAATCCCAGCTTTCCTTCCTTCCCCTGACGCCTGGCCCAACACAGAGAGATGCCTATTGCCCCGAACGACATAAGTTGTTTCCTCTTCCAAGTTCCTTTCCCTCCTCACTTTACCCTCGCCTGCAACTTCCTGTAGATTTATCCTCTCATCTAACACGTTCTATTAACCTTCCCACACCATGTTCCCTTTAGCCTTGTCACAGCTGACCCTTTCGTACTTAGTGGATCCTTTTTTAGCAGTACACCTTTCTTTCTTCGATTCCAGCGTCCCGCCCGCTCTAAGTCTGACCGAAAGTCACCAGACCACCGTATCCCCTCCACTTCTGCTTCTTTGTATAGCGCTCTTTTTTAATTATCCTTTTGTACCATAGGAAGTTCGACTGTATTATTCCGCAACCTCTCTCTTAGTTTCTCTCAAAAATAGGTTACTTGGCATTCCGATTCCGCCTCTGTCGAGGCTCTTTCGAAGCCCTTAGCCATCAGTAGACAAAGTCCCCATGCCGATTGCCGGTCTCGCCTTTTTTTGGCTTTCCGGCTCCGGCCTTCCTTGACTTACGGCCCACTTCGCGTGCATGATAGCGTAATCTTCCTCCCCCCTTCCAGCATTTATTTTTTTCGAGCCCCTCTCCTCTCGTAGTTTCCTCTAGTTCTTATAGGAGATAGTGGCGTTCGTCGTCGCCCTTCTCATGAATCGACATGAACCCTTATCTTTTCTACCGAGTTTG
>Ga0179593_1419074_pt1 | contig 12137 bp, 15 predicted proteins | sample CZODoug2_1_08_16_FD_185931 | JGI IMG/M metagenome (GOLD analysis project Ga0179593, IMG submission 185931) | Vadose zone soil fungal communities from Angelo Coast Range Reserve, California, USA - CZODoug2_1_08_16fungal (PacBio error correction) | ecosystem: Environmental > Terrestrial > Soil >... | reverse complement strand
CGGGCGCCTCTCAGCATGTTTATCATGATCAAGATTCCTTCTTTTTCGTGCGCTGCCTCTTTTGCATCGCGCGTCGGCGAAGTTTTTTTCCTGCGTTTGGCTTTTTCTTGTCTTTTTGCCTCGGGGGAGATTTACGGCCACGCTCTCCATCTTTCTGGCGGTCTTTCTTCTTTCTTTGCCTAGGTAAGAAGGATTTCTTTTTCAAATCCCGTCCAATTGTTACCTTTCTGCTGTTTCCCCTTTTTCTGACCCTTGTTCAATTCCCCCCTGAGAAATTTAGATCCTCCGCGCGCTGCTGATGCGAGGAAGCCGCTCTTCACTTTTTTTTTCCCTAATATCTCGAGTGGTACCTCCCTATCCCTACTTCTCTCATCGATACGAGAGATTTTTAGAAGCTTCTTTCCTTCCTCTTCTACCCTCTTCCCTACATCCCCCTCGTCGTCCTTTCTTTCTCCGTTTTTTTTGTCCCCCGAGTCCGCTTTCCCCCTTCCCCCGTGCTGATGAGCCCCCGTCCACTTTTTTTTTCTTCTTTTTTTTGGTGAGGCATCTGACATTTTTTGGTCCGCCATTTCTGTCTTTCTCTTTGGGATTAGCACCTAGTCCTTTCTGTTGATTGGACTTTTTCCCCCCCATTCCTCCTGGCCCTTGTCCCGGGGTATTTTTGAGCTTTGTGTAACCCCGCTAGTCTTCCCCCCGCGGCGGCTTTTATAGTCCCCTCTTGTCCTTCAAACGGCTCGGTACGAATGATCATGTACCTTCTCTCTTCTGTCCTTTTTCCCAGAATTCAACAGATGACTTTAGAACGCAAAGAAATTCGGCGCCGCCATCCCTCGTCCTGACAAGTCCCCCCTCCCCTCGGTCATTTTTTTTTTTCGGCCCCTTTTTTTGTTTCCTACCTGTCGTGCTCGATGTATAACAATGGTCTTATCCGATCAATTCTTGCTCTTTTTTTTGACGCCTCTTCCCCCGTGAATTTCCCTCGCGCGCTTTTTTCTGGTCGTTGAGATAGGTTCTAGATGGGAATTCTTGCATTTATCTATCTTTTCTCCTTCGGACTAGGTAAATTTTCCCCTAATTTTCGGCGTTTTTTCTGGGGTCCCCTCCACATATTATCATTCTTAATTCCTTTTGCCTTCAGAGACCTCGAGGGACCTTCTCCGACAATTAGACACCTTAATAATTGGCGCTGGTCTCCGAAGCATGGTGCCTTTTTTTTTTCGTTCTACACATGACTGTCCGTCCTTGCTCCCGACTGCCCCCTACACTTTTTTTCCTCTGAGCTGAATGTGAAAAGAGGTCCCCCTCTTAGGAACTTGTAGATCGCATATGGTTCCAATTTTTACCCTTCTGTTCGGTAAAGAGTTTCTGAGTCCTCCTGGAATCTTTTCCTTTTGAAGGCAACTTACCCGGTCACTTCTGCTTTTCTCGCTCTTTTCTTCAATCTTTGTTGTTTTAAGTCTCTCCCCCTCTTGAAACGTCATAACTTTTGTTTGCTTTCCCTCCTAGATTGTCTAAAGTGGCTTTTGCCTGACTCCATTAGCCCAAACTGTCTGAGTTCTTCTTATTCCTTCTTTAGTGTATATTTTTCAAAGCTTTACTCTCTCTTTTTACCCGCCTTGTCTTTCTCTTACTCCTTTTCGATACCGTTCCTCGCCATCCATGGCCCCCTGCAGCCCACACGAAAAAGCGTCTCTTCTCCCCAGGTTTTCTTCTTTCCTTTTTTGACGGTTTATCCCCCCGATTCAACTTCCTTAATCCTAGATTTTTTTTTCATGCGGAAAGTGGATGTTTTTTTTCGGGTGCGGGAAGATTTATCCTTTCAATCCGCCTCTTCTTATGACACCTAAACCCTCCGATTTTTTCCAATTTTTTTTTTTTGGCGCCAATTTGGAGTCCATTGATAAAGCTCAAGAGCTTCCGCAGAAGCGCGCGTTTCCCCTGTCACGTGTTTTCCTTCCCCCCCCCCCCCATCTTTTCTTGTTAACTCTTATCCTTCTGGATCATCCCTTTTTATGCATCTAGACAACGGAAATGGATGCCCCCCCTCCAGATCCCCCCCCCCCTGTCCTTGTAGGTATGGATTCGGACAGATAGACCTCTTTCTATCTGCAGATGAGTGATTTCTTCAATCCCGTTCTTTTTTTCCCTTTACTCCCGATCTAACAGCCCCTTTGTCCCTAATTATTAGCATATGCCTATGCAGTCTTTTTCCGCCTTTCTTCCCCCCCAAGATACCTTCACGCTCTTTGCCCCTCCCCCCCTTTTTGATTGGGCTCCCAACCCCAGAACCCACCCGCCGCGAGACATTTTTCCATGTTTTGCCCTTTTTTTCGCTTCCATGGCAATCAAACTTCTTTAATAAAAAACGCACCCCCTCCTTCCGCCCCCCCTGCCCGTATAGTAGTCACACCCAATCCGACAATTTACTCCGTCCTACAATTTCATCCCCTTTACTTGCCCGCAGTACATCGTCCCCCCCCAATCCCTTTCCAGTGATTGCTCGTTTGATGGACTGGTTTCTCTTATTTCCCCCGAAAAACTTCTTCGGACCTACCTTCCGTTACCCAAATCTGTTGACTTAATCTTCTAATTGGACCCCATTTTTCGTCCTCCGCTACTGCATGTGACCTCTCGTCTCCCTCAGGCCTCATCCCCTCTATTTCACCCTCACGTACCCGGTTGTTAAGTCCTGCTTTTTCCTTCTTTTTCTGTCGAAATTCTGACCCAACTTGGAGAGCTTCCGCGCTTCTTGGCTATGCAGGCGCGATGCGGTCGCCCTCATCCTCCTGACACGAATCTGCGCGTTTTTGCATGGCATTCTCAGTCCGTAGTAACTGGTCTCCTCCTCCCCTCGTGGCCCGAAACGATTTCCTTTGCCCCTATTTTCTCCCTCGGAAGAGTATCCTAAGAGGCATTAACACTGCCCTCTTCCGGAGTATTCAGGATCAGCCCTGCCTGTCCAGCAGTTTCGCACCAGAATATCTTTTCATCCTTTTTTTTGTTTTGAGAGCCTATTCTTTATTCTTCTTTTTTTCTGGAGTAAGTTCTTCAGTATTTCGTTGAGTCTTGCTGATCCCCTCCTCATCTTTCGATAGGCGGAATAACCTGACGTTGCGGGCGCTTGGTTGTCGTTGGAGAAAGCATCCGTTTGACTTTTTTTTCTTTTTCACTTGGCGTTGCCTCTTTTTCAGTTTCCTTTCTTCCCAGGTAATGAATTCCTCAGGCCTGCTCATAGCCCGATTTTTACTCAGAGCATGAGGTAAACAATTTTTCTTATCTCCACCACCTTATTTCTCGAAGGCCACCCCTCGCTACTTGTCTCTTACGAGGGCCTCTTTTATTTTCTTCGCCTCTTTCCTTCTTGCAACTCGCTAGCTCTCTCGCGGTCCTGGTTTCCCACTGATTTTTGATTCTATTCTTCCCGGTTCCAATTCTCGATTTTTTCGGGTTTAGATTCCCCCCCGTTCCCGATTGATTTTCCGACCTTTTCCAAGAAACGAGCCAGTCGGAATGTTTTTTTTTTTCCCCTATGAGATGGACAGTCCCCTTATGGGATGGCTGCGATAACCTTTTTTTTTCTTTTTGGCAGTTCCTCTTATTTTTTCAAGCCCCTTTCTGGTTCTTTTTGGATAGTTTCTTTATCTCCTTGATGAGGTGATGTACTGGTCACTCCTCCCAACCATTTAAATAATGGCCCCATGTGTTTTAGGGAGTGTGATGTTGGTAGTGAAACTTGCCGTTGGCTCCCACATCGTGTCCTTTATTCGTCCTTCCATCCTTTCTCATCCTGTCTTTTCCCCTAATGTCCCTTCTGTTTCTCTTCTTTTATCACTACCAAGAACAGATGTATTCTGCCGTCCCCTCTTCGGTCGCCCTTGCGCGCTTTTTCTTCCCCCGCAATACGAGCTTTGTCTGTCATTCTCCCTTCTTTGCTCGCGATCCCTCCCTTTCTTCTCCTCTCCATTATTCCTCCTTTGTCACCCGAATTTGGAGCAACAGACATCTTCCTCGCTATGCGGATTGGCTTAGTCTGTGGTCTACTTTTTTTATGTCCTACAGCTTTCGCCTCGGACTTTGCTTTTTCCCCTTCCTACTCTTCGCGTGGGCTATGTTTCCTTCCCCTTCCCCCCCCTTTCCCCCACTTCCGCATTACCCGCTTGCGTTTTTTCCCTTCCGCGACCATCGCTCCTTTAAGCGGAAAAAAGGCCTCCATTATGTTGCGTGGGTCGCAGATTCTTTCCGTTTTCTGTGGCGCTACGAAATTATTGCGCAGTACGCTTTCCTAGAACACTTTTTTTTCCCTCCCAACCTTATTACCCGCGCCTTTCGTTGCCAAGCGTCCGAGCTCCTCTTCCCCTCGAATACCTCCTCTTCCGTTAGAAATTTTTCCTTCTTTGTCGCTGATTACTTCGCTTCCTCAAAGGAAAGGTTGCGTTGCAAATTGATCTCCCCCTTTTTTTTCCCCTCCCAGTTTTGTTTTTTGCTCCTCTTTCCCGCAAAAGTTCCTTTATGTGGCTTGCACATTACGTTGACTTCGCTCAGCGGAATAGTCAATGTAGAAATGTTCACCGACCTCTTCCTTTCCCTCCTATCAGGTAACGTTTCCTCTTTTCTTTGCATCTGGACCCCGCGATTAGCCTTTTCCCCCCAAGATCCTTCTCCCTGCTTTTTTTCTCTTCGCTACTTCTTCCTTTACGAGCCTGACCCCCCGGACACACCTGCATTTTTCTCCCCCCTCCGAATGAGGCCTTTTTCTCCTCTTTTACTGTTATGTCTCCCTCTCGACGATGAAGGCTGTTTTTCCCTTTTTTCTTTTTGTGAATCTTGTGTTGGGGTTTTTTGCAGCCTTTTCCAGACAGCGACGCTAGGATTGTTTTTTTACCCTCGCCTTCCGACGGATGCCCTCCTTTTCGTCTCTAAATGACGCGGCTTTCTTCCCTCTCCCCCTCCCCCAAATCCCTCCATGAAGTTTCGCGCGATCAGTCCTTGTGCTCCTTTTTTTTTCACCCCCTTGGCAGATTGACTCGGATAAATCCCCTGTGTGTGATTGTAGAGCAATTTTTTAATGGGCCCCCGCTGCGCCCAAGCTTTTTTTTTCTTTCTTGGTAGGCTCGCGCTGTCTTCTCCGTCTCTTTTTTTTGTTTTTGTCCATATTTCTTTGCATCCCTTCCCGCAGTCTCACCAGTACAAGTGCAATTTAGGCTCTCCCCTCTCCTCTTCCCCTTTAAGCCGTCTTTCTTACGCCCCGCCCTCTTTTTTCTCGGTTGGAGGGGACCGTCCCCCCCCCCTGACCCCTGCTTGCTTTCTTTTTGACCGGTCTTGGAGTTTTTGTTTTTTCGTCCCCCCGCCCCCTCCCCACTCATGATCTACTTTCCGCTTCCCCCCCCCCCCCTTCTCCATGTTCTTCCCCCAAAATGCTTTTTAAAAATCCCAACCATTGAATTGCCCATCAGACCTTTATGGCCAGCGATCTTTGCCCCCCCCCCAACGCAACATTAGGTCATCTCTTTCTGGAGGGCCTTTTTTTTCCCTTTTTTTGAAACATCTTGTCTTTGACACTTTCTTTTCCACCAACTTATTTTGACATCGGATATCTCCAATTCCCTTTTACCCCAAGGCTCTGCCGTCTCGAGTTGCCAACAATTTTTTTTCTTTTCCTCATTTTTTTGACTATCCCATCCGCCTCGCTACAAGGCCTTTCTCTTTTTTAAGCCTTCAGCGCACTGTTTGCCCCCGATGACGCGCTGACCAGCAGTCCTAGAGTCCGCTTTCGATTGGCCTATGCAGGTTTCTTGACCTTGCCTTGATTTCAAGAGCCTTCGCCCTGAATCGGTGAGAGCCCGATTTCCGTTCGCCTCACCAGAGGCCCTTCTTTCTCCCCACGCCCAATCCTCCTTGCCACTCGTTTTTTTCCCTCTTATCGCGCTGTTAGAGAAATTTGGCCTTCCCCCCTCCCCCCCCCCTGCCCCTGCTTGATATAATTTGCCCCGAGCCATGCTTTAATTTACGATTATCCCCCTTTGTTTTTGTTTAGAGAGATACTTTTGAGCGCTGCAGCTTTCTTTCTCCTTCTATTCGCTTCCGGTTTTCTTTTTTTTCTTGATGCCTTAGTTCTTCTCTCCCCTCGAATGTCGTTGGCCAAGAAAAGAGGCGCCTTCCCCCGTTCGGATTTTGTTTAAGAATTATTTACTCGCGGGGTTTCTTTTTCGAATCTTTTTTTGAGAATAACCGATTTTTTTCGGGAATTTCTGCTTACGGCTTTTTTTTTCCTTCCCTTGTCCCTTTCTATCCCCATCTCCCCTCTTCTCGTGACGGTCTTTGAGAGGCTGAGGTACAGTATCTGTTTCCTTTAAGGAGTCCCAGGCTAAACAACCGTCTAATTCATTGTAGTCGAGGCGCTGCTGGGCCTGAGTTTTCGCCGTCTCTTCCTATTGCATCGAAGCGGACTCGCGCCTTTCAGGGGTCCAGTATCTTCCGTTTTTCTATCCCGACCCTTTGATCGATTTTTTTTTTCTGCCCGGCTGTCCTCAGAGTTTTGCCATTTTTTCCCTCGCCCCCAATCACGAGCATAGGTCTGCCTTTCGTGTTTTTGACTCGGGCCCCCCCCCCAGTGTCTCGCTTCGATTCAACGGTTCGGGCTTTTTGGCCGACTATTTTTTTTTCCTGCTTTTGGAAAGCCCCATTTCTTCTTTGTTTATTGGTATAAATAGTGGCATATGATATTTTATGTCCTTTTTTCCCTCGACCACCCTGTTTACCTCCTTGTCCACCCAGCTGCTCGCGTCCGGTTTTTCTTTTTTACTTCCCCGCGACCGTGGATGTTTCACGAGAGTGCCTTTTCTTTTCTCATAACCCCCCAGACCAACCCCACCCCCCCCCCCCCAAACCCCCCAAACCACTTTAATCTGCTCGTTATAAGATTCTCCTTGTATGGAGTTCTGCTTTTCTCACGTTCCCAGACACAGCTGCTCTTTTTAGCAAGCACTCCAGAGGGCCCTGCTGAGTCGCCCATTACCCTCACTTCTTTTTCAGCCTTTCCTTTTATACCCAGGAGCATACCAAACTGGGTGTTATCCTTCTTCCCCCCCCTCTGTGACACGAAGGATTGTAGCCCCCCGTCTTTTTATAGCGCGCTAGAGGGTTGGTTCTTCTATTTTTTTTTTTTTTAGGAGTTTGTTTCTACTGTTTTTATATTTTTCTCTCTCCGCTGGACCCTGCTTATGGGTCTCCTAATCGGATTTTCTTTCTTTCCTCCCCTCAATTTCACGCCAAACTTACCGCTTACCCCGCTGTCGCCTCCAGTCAGATTTGCTTTTCATACCTCCTTTTTTTTTCACAACTTTTCCTCAGTCTGGGCTGTTTTCGTCAGATCCGTTCGGTGTGTCCTTGGTGTCGGGCTCGCCCATGATTTTCCCTTTTCCTGCTCCCGACCAGCATTCCTCCTAACTATCTTCTTTGCACGAGCGAAGCGCCCCAATTCTGTAGTTCCTATGAAATTGAGCCCCTCATCCTTCCGCGTCAATTTGACTTCGTAGTCCCGAGCTATTAGCGACTCTTTTCTCTAAGTGCAATCAACCACTTTCTTAGTTGCACTTTTATTCTTTTTTCAATAATCCTCCGTTTTGTTGTTTTCTCTCCTCGTATTTGTTTTAAGCCAACTTTCCCTGTGTCTGCCCATCACTCGTTTTTTTTTGTCCCCCCCTTCTTGATGCCATTCAAATTTCAAAATTGACGCGTTTCTTCTCTCTCCATGTCTCGTTCGTTAAGAGTGTTTTGCACCTTTTCTTTCCCTATTCCATGAAGCTATTTAGCCTCTTTTCGTCTGACGCCGTTGCTCCTATGCGAGCCGACCACCCCTTGCCCACCTCTGCTCTGCCCTTTTTTCCAGAGCAGATTGTTTTTTTTGTCCCGTTTTCCGGGTATGAATACCGCGATTGCTCTTCTGAGGCTGTTTGCAGCGGTTCCTGATTTCCGTTTGCGTTCTATTGTGTGGGAGTGGGTTTTGGTCAGCCAGCCCCTCCCGCTCCCGAGTAGCTCCCCCCTAGCCCTTTTCCCCTTCTTATGCCCAAGCTAGAGCGCATCTCGTCTTAGTAATCCCCCCTGGACCATCCCGCAGAATTTTGCGCCCCGATCCCAATGTCGGTTTGCTCCATTCTTGTTTTCCCCTCTGAATTGAGGATAATCCCCGTGGGGATTGCTCTCCTGCCCTGGCTCCCCCAAAGCTTAGCGATCTTCGTAGGATGCTTGGTTCTTTATGCTCGCTCTTTCTTCGCCGATCTGGCGTGTGTGCTCCTTTTACTCTGTTCCCTTCGGTGACCTCCCACCCGCCGCTCCTACCCGTATTCTTCGGAGCCTAGCATGATTTATCGCTTCTTTTAGGCTCTTCCCCTTTTTCATTCCTTTTTTCACCTGGTCGGGGTTAAGTACCCAACTCACACTCCCGCCGCGCTAATTTTTACAATTCATTTTCACTTTTTTTTTTTTCCCTGTCCCATAAACCCTCTTTTGCCTCTACTTCTATCCAAAGCCAAAAATAATAACTGGCTCCCCAAAAATTCTAGCTTCCCCCCCCCTGACCATTGATCCTCCGCTAGTCCGCACTACTTTTTAACTGCCGCCCCCCCATCCTTTTCACCACCCAAAACGGGACCCCATCCTCCCGTGACTGCGTTTTGATGGGGTTTCTCTCTATGAAGTTGACCTCCGTCGTCCCCCACCATATAGTTTCCTGGATATTTCACGTCGATATATTGGGCCCTGACCGTTGCTCTCCCCTTATAGCTTCCAATCTTCCCCCCTATCGGCTCGGACTCATGGTTATACAAGGAAGTGTTTGGAGCTTCTGCCTTCAGGTTGTGATTATGACTCCCAGTGTGTACGCAGCGCTCCTTTTTTTTTTTTTGAGTCCTTTTTCTTCTATGAGGCTGGGAACGGCAGTTTTGAATACGCCTGCCCCCGTCGAACTGGAAGAGAGCAATGCTTCGTTTCCCCTTTCTCATGATAGTCCCCAACGACAACTCCCCTCCCTCCGTTTTCCCCTCGGTTTTGCAAAGCCTGCCGGCGCGAGATCCCTTGAGAGGAATTCCTTCCCCCTCCTTTCCGATTCTCGGTCGTACTCCATGGATGCAGCAGTCCACCGATATCTCTCTATTCCAAGTGTGTTTTTTTGATAATCTTGCCGCCTGCTGCATCATTCCTCCTTGCCTGAGCAGCTCCTCTTTTTTTTCTCTTTTTTCTGATCAGCGCAGCTGGCGGTTGTCAAGAACCGTTTTGCCTTTTCCTGGATTTTTCTCCCTCTTTATACTTCGGGTGACGACGGCGAGGCAGGCTAGATAAATTCGCGGTCTTCTTCTCTTATCGTGGAAGTTCCTTCCTCTTCAGTATTTTCCCCCTCGTCGCGGAGCAGAGCTGCTGCTTTTTTACACCAATTTCTTTCCTCTCCCCCACCCTGAAGGTTGCAAAGGCTTAAAACGGAGCCCCTTCCTTTTGAGTCTTCCCCCGATGGATGTTCGGTCATCCCTTCCTCTGACTCGCTTCTTGCGATCCTTTCTGGGTCCCGTCTCGACGTTAGATCCCCCCGACTTTCCCTCGTTCGGTCAATTTTGGACGTCAGGTCCTTCCGAGTGTCGTCTTTTGCGACAGCCCGAGCAGTAGAATTTTCCTTTTTTTTCCAAACAACCCCCGAAAATTTCTTTTCCCCCGTTCAACTGATGCTGCCCCCCTATTGCGCTCCTTTGTTCGGTGCCTCTTCATCCCTTAGGGATTGTCCTTTTTTTTTTTTTTTATTCTTTTGAATAGCGCATCTGATGAGTTTCTGAGGACGGTCCCCAACCTTTAATAATTGGAACCATTTCCTGTCTCGCTGCGGTGTGTGATTTTTTAAGTCAACCCCTGTGATTCTTTGAATTATTTTTTCTCAACTTTTCCCTTCCATGCTGTAGGACTCAGCCATTTCTTTTCTGTACTGGTTAGACCGGCGTGCGGCCCGACGAACCCCTCTTTTCCTCCGCAATGCCATATTCCGGGCCGCCATCTTTCGTCTTATATTCCCCATCCCTCCCCGACCTTGGTTCATCGGCTTTGCCCCCAATCCATTTCTGCTCGTCTGCCCTCCCCCCAATGGGAGGAGCCCTCTTCCTCCTGTTCGTTCGGCACGTGACATTTCTCGCGCGCTCTGTTGCTCTTTGGCGTTCTCCCCTTAGCCCCGATGTTGCTCTCGTCTTAGGCGCTCTACTTCGCCTTTCATTCCTTTCATCCACTGTCTGGGAGATTCTCCCCCCTTCACATTTCCGTTACCCCCTCTTCTTCGCCTTTCCTATTTTTCATCGTTTTTTTCTTTCCACCGCCCCCCAATCGGATCAAAAAGGCCTCATTCTTTTCTTGGTCGCAGACTCCGTTTTGGGTTGCTAATTGATGCGCAGCCGGAGTCCCTCGTCCTTGTTCATTATGCTAATAGCTTCTGCCTTCTTTCGAGAGCTTGCAACGTTTCACGATTCGGTGAGTTGATTATAGACTACCAGACACTTTTGACCCTTTTCCGCCCGGTTTTTGCTTGGTCTGACGATCTTAAGGGAATCCCCTTCCTGGTATTCGTTGAAATTACTTTATTTACTCCTCTCCTTTTGGTTGTTGTTGTACTCTGCTCCCCTTTCCAAGCATCCCTTTCCTTTTCTTGCCCTTACCGATCTCGTCGAGTACCCAGTCCCTCGGTGCCTATCACTGGTCCCACCTTACGCGGAATTTTGCTTCACCTTTAAAAATCTCAAGTTCTTATTTTCCGTGACCTTGGGTCACCTCTCTTTCGCTCAGATTCCAAGGCCGTTTTACCCGCTCCTTTTTTCGCGCCAGCCTTACTGCCCACCCGTTCTTTTTCACCCTACCCCCACAGCGGCCCCTTTTATAACTCCTCCCATCATGAGGCTTTTGATCGCTTGTCGGTATGACCCCCATTCTGAACTTTTTTTTTCTTTCAGCTGTTCACGGAAAATGGGCGTCCCTGTGGAGGGTTGGGTTTGGGGGTTGTGGTTTGGGTCGGGCGCCCTCTCCCACCGAATTTCCCGCTTTCTTTTGGTTTGATTGACACCCCTCCTCTATTTCCCCCTAGTTTTCGCAAGCCGCCCTCCTAAAATGCCGAGATCTTCCCGAACAGATCTCCAGTCCTCCTCTCCAGCCTCTTCCAGTAAATTTACCAATTTGGGTTCACCGATTAGAATTCTCTTCTCCGCCCCAGTGTTTGGATTGAATCGAGCACGAACTTGCCCCCCCAGCTGAGTTCCACCCAAAAGCTGTTGTCGAGGTTCTTGCAGGCCCTCTCATGATTTCCCGCCCGCTGTCTTTCTTTTCTTCCTTCTCACTGTTTTCTGTGATGAAACACGCCTCTCCCCCTTACCCCCCGTTTTGAAATCATTGTTCTTCCCCTAGCTAGGCAGTTAGCTCTTTTTTCCCCGATACAGGAACGCGCTTGTCTGGTTGACCTTCAACGCACCTCCCGCCGCGTCTGAATGGTTACAAGTGGATTTTTTGCAATTTGTTTTCGTTCCCTTCCCCTCAAAACTATCAATAGTCCATGTCATCCAAAGACCCCCCTAAATGGCCCATTCAGCCCAACCGGCCGAACATTTTCTAGTCCTCCTCCTTCCCCCTTTAATGGCCAGGCGTTTTTGTCAAACTGACCTTACTTTCTTCGTGAGTCTGCGTCCTATGTTTTGAAAACTCTGCGGCCCTCCTGTCGTCAAAACATATCTCTTTGTCTTTTATCCCCGCCCCACGTCTCTGTACACATTCCGGCGCTCTCCCCCTATATCGAGTTTCTACCTCAGGCCTCGGCATTCCTCCCAGCCTCCGAGATATTCCAAATTAGTGCGTAGTTTTTACCTTTTTGCGCGAATTGTGTGCGATGACGTATTTGCGACGCATTTTTAGCTCCTTGTTTCTGTCCCAATGAGGTACCCTTCAGGTACCGCCTCATGCGCGTTCCTCCCTATGGAGCGCGAATTGACGTAGAAGTCTCCCTCTCATTTCTCACCAAAGGACAATCCCGGACTGGCCCTGCAACGCGTTTTTGCGTAGTTTTGACGTGATTCATCCCCCCCCCCTTCAGCTGATCTTTCCCTTCCCTCCTCCGATGCAGCCGAGCG
>Ga0179593_1279250_pt1 | contig 12137 bp, 20 predicted proteins | sample CZODoug2_1_08_16_FD_185931 | JGI IMG/M metagenome (GOLD analysis project Ga0179593, IMG submission 185931) | Vadose zone soil fungal communities from Angelo Coast Range Reserve, California, USA - CZODoug2_1_08_16fungal (PacBio error correction) | ecosystem: Environmental > Terrestrial > Soil >... | reverse complement strand
TCCGTCGGGCCCCCCCGTTGTTTGATTTAGTGCCCCGCCCCTTTCCTTCGACCTTTTACCCATCTTTCACCGCATTTCTGTCCATCCCGGCCTCGCTAACTCAGGTGTGGGCAACCGGGGGTTCCCGCCTTTTTTTTTCCCCTTTAACTACCGTTTCCCCTCCACAGGAACCTTCGCCACGGCCTCGTTTCCTTGTTCGTGTTTGTCTCGGGAACGATAGGGTTTCTCACGGTTGCCCCCCTCGTTGCTGCAACGGCTTTCTCCCACCCAGGAGTTTCTTGTTTAGGGATGTTTCGTGCCGCCCCTCCTTCCGTTGGTCCGCCGGGTCTTTACACCGGTTCCAACCCGCGTGCATCCTTTCCGGTGGGTATTTTTGAGTTTTTTGCCATTCTGGGCTGCTTTTTCGTTATTCTGGCACTACTTGTTCCTGCTCAAGCCAAAAAGTTCTGTAAGACTCAACTGCAATTGTCACTCCCATTTGCGTTCTGTGAGGTTTTTGGTTCCCGTTACCAAAAGTCCCTTTTCACCTATTTTCCCTTCCCCAATTTTGGTTCCCTTCCAATATCCACTCAGCTTTTCCTTACCCAACCCCCCCTCGCTGTTACCTTTCTTTTACTTGCCCTTCTACACTCAGTTCCTTTTGTCCTTTCTCCCCCTTTTTTGGACTATACCCCCTTTTCTTGTTTCCCCCTCCCAAAAACCCCATGCCCCCGAACCCAACACCCTGTTTTTTTGGTAGCTTGGCGCGCCCTTTATCTGTCGTCCATGTTTTTTCCTATTTTTTTTTTTTGGATTGTTGGGGTTTAAGGTTCCTTTTTTTTTTTTCCCCTGGCGCTGTTCGGTTTCTTCGTTGTATTTCTTGTACCATCGCGTTTGTTTCCTGCCGGCGGCGTGCAGCCCCATTTTTTTTTTTACCTTCTGAACGACCGGTTTCCCCAACCGGCTTACTCTTTCCTTCCCTAGAGTCCTGGCCAGCTAATAGGTTTTTTATCTCCCCTGACCCCCGCCCTCGGAGATTCTTCTGACGCCCACAGAGACTATTCGGTGTCCCCTTTATTTTCCCCCCCTTTTCGCTGGCCCTGCTCCTTTTTTCCTTGCTGCTCGTTTTAACTCCTGAACACTGTTCCCGGTTCTCTACGGTGCTTTGTTTTGAAAACCCACCAACTCTCGATTGGGGTTTTTTTCTTTTTTTTTTTTTCTTTTTGTTGTTGTTTTTTTTTTTTTGTTGGCGGCCGCTCTCTTTCCGTTGCTCCATTTCCGTTGCTCGCTTAGTTTTGGTAGTCGTGACCCGCGCAACACCCGTCCTCTTGGGGCTTTCCTCCCTTTTTTTCCTCGTCCCGTCGCGCATCTCCAGTGTTTTCCTTGTAGACGTAATTCCTTGGCGTCCCACGACTACCCCCTTGACCCGCAACCCCGGCCCTCTTTTTTTTGTCAAGGAACGTCGTTTGCGTTCCCCTCTTCCCCTCTGGCAGCAAGTCCCCGGTCGTCCCCGTGGTTTTCAAGGTTCTTTTTCACCTTTGTCTGCCAGGACCTAGCGTTTGTGGTTCTCTCACGTTTTTTTGTGGACACATTTGTTGCTGTTGATGTTTTCCTGATTTTTCCCCCCCCCTCTCCCAGTAATTCTTCCCCGACACACTGCGATTTCCCCTATGCTACTGACCCCCTTTAGCCCGCACAGTCCTGGGGCCTTTGATTGCCCATTTTTTTCTTTCTGCTCCGACGGCTCTTTTCATCCCCCTTCTTTTTTTTTTCCTAACCGTCTTTCGCTGCGTTTTGCTTCCGTTCCCTTTTTTTTTTTTTTCGTCTGAACTGCCAAAGGGTCCCTCTTCATGTTTTCTTGATCTTGTCCTCAAGGAATTCGGTCAGTTTTTTACCCCACTGGTTTGCCGGTCTCGGTTGTTGCGTTTCCCGCAACCTCTTGCTGAACCAGTTTGAGTCTTGTTTTTTTTCCAATTACTCAAAATGCATTTTTGCGTTTTTTTCTCCCGTGTCTTCCACGCTCCCCGAGGCGGTACCTCCATGCTACACTTGTTTTGTTTCTAATCCGTTTACAGTCGTTTCGCGCAACCGTCTTGTGGCTATGTGCACCCTCTCTCTCTTCTTTTCAACACAGGCCTTTGATCTATTCGTCGCGCCCCTGTCTTACGCTGATCACTCCCCCCCCAGTCCCTTTTGTCTCTCCTTCTGGGCTGTTACCCACACCCCTTACATTTTTTGTGTAAGCTTTTGTTTAATGTTTCAACTTACCCCATGCTCATTGTGGTCCGTCTTCCTGATTTTTTTTCTCTTCCCGTTATACCCACTGCGGGGCCGTTGTTTCGTTCTTTTACGGTTGCGTAATTTCCCTGGTCCCAGAAGTTCATCCCCCGCGTTGAAATTCTTTTTCCCCCCCCCGTTGCATGGTGACAAAACCCTCCCGGGTAGCACTATGGGGGTCTTTTTTCTTCTGCCTTTGGTAATGGGTCGATTTCTGCACGTTTTCGCGCCCCAGACGTTCCCGCAAGCTTCCCCTCCTTTTTACATGCCCCCCGTCTTCCTTTGTTTTTTTTGAACGGCTTTTTTTTTTTGCTGTTTCCTTTCACCTGGGCGTTTTTTTGTCCATGTTTTGCCCCTTTTTTTTTCGTGCCCCCACTTTGATTTTCCTGTTTTTTCCCCGTTCTGCAATTTTTCCACTGTCTGTTTTTTTAGGTTGGTCCCCGCCCCTGTTTGTACACTGCAATTACACATTTTCTTCGGTTCTACCTTTTGGTATCTTTCATTCCGCCTGGACACGGGCCGACCGTTTTTTTTTTTGCACCGTTTCAGTCCCCCACCTTCCATCCCCTTTTGTTCACGGCCATAAAACTTTCCTAATAAACCCCTTTTTCTTGCGTTTCTTCTTTCGGGCTGCCTCGTGTTTTATGCTCGGACCGTTTTTGTTTCTTGGCCGTTTGGGTCACTCCCCCCCCAATCGTTTTTTCAAATGCTTTCCTTTGTCGCGGATACCACCCGTTGGTTTTTCTCTTCTATCTTTTCCTCCCTCCTTTGTTGTTTTCTCTTCCTTGTGCCAACTGTTTGTACATTCCTTCTTCCTCGAACTTTTGTTATGTTTGATTTCCCCATTTGAGTCGTCCTGAGGGAAGTGACGTGATTTCTTCCCCCCTGTGGATCACTTACGTTTTTAACGGTGCCGCGTGCCCACCCAGTTTTTTTTTTCTGAGATTGGTTCCCCCAGCCCCGAAAAACACACCCCCCCCCCCCCCCCCCCCCGGGGACTTTCACTTTTTTTTTTTGCCTTAGAGGATTTTTTCAGAATTTTTTGTTTTTACCCACCATTGTGTTGGATATTTTCTTTGTGGGGTGATATGTGCTGTTTTCTTTTTGTTTTTCCGCGATTTTTCCGTTTGTTCTTCGTTTTTAGTCCCCTGATGTTGGAATGGCCACCCTGTGTCGCTGAATTCTTCCCCCCCCTTTTTTTCTTTGCCATCCTCAACCCCATGCCCCGCCGTTGCGCTGTTTTAACGTGAACGTGTGGGGCCCCCCATTTCCCTTCAAAACGTGTTTTTTTTTTTCCTTCGTGCTCCCGTGGCGTCGCTCCCCCAGGGTCTGGCCGCAATCCTGTCCCATCGGTGGTTCTCCAAATCCCGGCGTTTTTTTCTGGTTTCTTGGTAACACTTTTTTTCCCCTCGCGAGTCTGGGTTAGACCATTCCTGTTCTGGAAATCGCTCCCACCTTTCTTTCTTGGAATGCCACCTTCGTTTTCCATGCCGGTCTTTCGTGTCGCCTTTCAAGGAGGATATTTGGCCCCCGTTTTCCTGCATCTTCCCATTAATCTCCCTGGTGCACGTATTTTCTCCTTTATGACCGCAGGAGTTTTTCCCCCCAATTTACCGGCATCGTTGACTCCCCCTTTCGTGCTGTGTGACGCCTTTGACCAGTTTTGTCGTCATTTTCTTTCTTGTTGTGTAATGCCCCCCAAAAGAACTTTGCCATCCCCCGTGTTATCCAAAAATTGATTTTTTAAGGTGACTTTTCCTAGGATGGTTTTTGTTGCTTTTTTTTCCCCCATCTTATTACTTCCTGGCCGTTCCTGGTCCCCATTTTCCTCCGAAGCTTGTAGTGAGTAGTTTCTTTTTTTTTTTTCGTTGCAAACGGGTCTCTCTTTTTTCCATTTCCTTCTCATCCCCCTTCCCCCTTTTTCCTCGATTGGCTTGCCTGACTTGTTTTTTTGTTGATTGGATGCTTGCCCTTTTCTGGGATCCACCTCTGGTGGAAGTAGACCACCTGTTTACTCTAACCTTTTTGCTGTAGTGTGTTTGGCTAGGCTCTTTTAATCCCTCTTTTCCCCCCTTCTGATGCGCGGTTACCCACCCCCTTCCTTCTTTATTTTGCTTCCCCCTTCATAGTTTCTTTTTCTTGTTTTCCCGCGCAGACTTTCTTCCCGTCTCCTTGACCACCCGGGCACGAACCCCCCCGACCCGTGTGACTGCCCCCTTGTTTGATCCTGAGTCTGATCTTGTTCTACTCTTGGGCACCCCTTTTCCTGTCCTTGGTCCCTCCCCCCGTTTCTGTTTTTCACTTCTTGACTTTTTTTTCTTTGTTTTTTTGTTTTAAGCTGTCGGTGCTTTCTCCTAATTGCCCTGTGGTGGATTATTTGATAATTTTCATCTTTTTTTCCCCAGTTTCAACCCAATTAGTGGACCCCCTCCCTTTTTCTCCGGTGTGGACACACAAACCCCCGTTCTGAGTCCCTGGATGTTTTGTTTTTGGAACCCTTTCTCGCTTTTCTTGCTCTTCAATTTCTTTTTTGCATTCTTTCATTTCTTGGGCAACCCCCTCTTTTCCCCGACGTTCTACAACGATTCTTTCCTTTGTGGTCATTTCCCGTCCGGTTTGGGGACGGTGGTTTTGGCCTGTTCAACGTTTACTTTTTTTTTTTTTTCGAATTACGTTCTCGTCAAAGTCTTTTACAGTTTCGCTGTACTTTGTTCTTTTGGTTTCGATCACCCTTTTCTCCCACGAACAAGAACCCATTTCCTTTCCTGTTGGTTTTAGTCCTTTTCTCCCCCCGTTTTTTTATCTCTCTGTTTTCGCGAACTGGTTTCTGGGGTTTCACTATTCCCCCTCGGGATGGTCGGGCGCGGCTTCCCCCCCCCCCCCGTCTCGTTGGTTTTCTCAGTCGCTTGACTTTTGGAACAGTTTCTTTTGGCCCGTGTTCTCTCGTTTACCCAGGTTCCCAGTTCTAATTGTTGCCTTATGCGGAATTTTTTCTTTCTGTTTGTTTCAAACACACGCTAGTTTAGCGTTTTTTTATTAGCCCGAGTTATGGCTCGCGGTGCGGTTTTGTTTTTGATAGCGATGACCCTCTGTCTCTTTTTCTTTCCCACGACTGGACGCAGGTTTTTTTGTTAACCTTTTTCGTCTTTCGACTTCGCGCCCCTTGCTTTCCCACTGACCTTTCCTCCATTCGCGGCTTTTTGGTTTATTTTTGAGGTCCCCCCTCCCGATATCGCCCTTCTTCCCCCCATTCGCCGTTTTCCGCGAGGGACCGATCCCCACCAAAAGGCACAACCCCTCTCTCCGTTGGGTCCCCGTACCAGAAGTTTTGGTTTTCACTTTTTCGGCTTGCGCCTGTGTTTTTGTTTTCGGTTTTTCACCCACCGTGTTTTGATTTTGTAGTATCCCCCCCCTTTCTCCCCCTTGTGCCCGCTAGTCTACTGTCCTTTCGTGAAAAAACCCCCTCCAACTTTCCTTCCCGTTGCACGTTTTGCCCTTTTCCGCGCCAAACTTTTTTTTTTGTTGGTGGTCCCAGTGACTCCCTCTTCCCCCTTTGTGGGTTTGCTTTTTTTCCTGGGTGGCCGCGGTTCCCTGGGTGGACCGGTTTTCCGTTGCGGCGCTCCTTTTTCACCTCCGCAAAACGCTGTGTTTTTTTTTAGGGTAAGGTTTGACCCAGGTGTCTGTGTTTTCTCACCGACGGTTTTCTTTCCGGGCCGGACCGGCTTTGCTTCCCTTCACGACAGGCCGGGTGTTTTTTTTTCCCATGTGGGGCAGTTTTCCATCCCCACCGTTATCGGGTGATTTTCCGGCTGTGGGTTGCCGGTTTTTGTTCCCAAGACTTGGTCCCGTTCTTGGAAGGGCCGGTTTTTTTTTTATCAGTTCTGCTTTTCTCTTACACGTTTCTCGGTCTGCTCGGTTGCATTTGGGTCCGGTTGCGCGGGGGTTTTTTCTGGATTTTTTTTTCCCCTCGTTCTTCCTAGAGTTTTTTCCCGAGACCTCTGACTTTTTTTCCCTGCCACGCTCGGGTGGCCGTTTGGCACGTGTGTTTGGAATCGGTTCCGTTGTGGATTTTTCTTACCCTTTAACAAGCCCCTTCATTCCTGCCTGAGTCTTGAATGTTTTTTCCAGGGAGGATTTTTGTGCTGGTTTCGTTTTTTCTTTTTTTTTTTTTTTTCCCGTTTCCCGTTGCTGCGTTCCTTTTCCGTTATGGGCCGACTGCTTCTTCCTTTTCTCCGTTGTTGTGTGAGAGCTCTAAGTTTTTTTTTTGCCTCAATGTCCTGAGGCCAGCACTGCGTTTTGGGTTTACTGCCTCCCTCACGGTTGTTTGCCTTCCTCCCTTTTTCCTCACGGCTTGTCGATCCCTGGTTGAAAGTCCTGGTAACGTTTTACTCCCGCTCCCTCCCAAACTTGTTCCTTCCCAGACGGGTTTTAAGGACCTGTTTTCCTTTTCCTTTTTGACGTTCGATGTTGAGACCTTAGGTTTTTCCGCACCCGGTAACCCTTGTCCTTGCTTTTAACAAGTCCTAAGAATTTCAGGACCTGTACCTGTCCCTCTTGTGTGGACGAATTGGCCGTTCTCCCCCTTCCTTTTCGTTCCTGTGTCCCAGGCCGTGTCTCAACCGGCCCCAGCGTTTTTGTTTTGAATCCGTTTCCGGTGGTATTTTGTGTTTTTCCCCCCTTCACACACCTTTTTTGTTCTTTTTTTTTTTTCCAGTGTATTGTTATCCGTTCAAGCAACCGCCGTATTTTCCCTCCCCTGTGTCTCCCAGCGTGTTTTTGAAGGCCGGTCAGAGTGCCCAATCCCGGTCACCCCCTGGACGTCCATATTCCCACTTCTTTTGTTTCCTCCAATTTTCACAGTCGCTGTCGTTTCCTTCCCCCCCCACCACCCATTGCTGTCCTCGTACGCCTTTTCCCGAAAGCCTCCCAGTGCCCTCATAGCTTTTTGGTCTCACTCGGGGTTTTTCTTTTAACATACAACCCTTTTTCCGTTTGACCCAAGCAAATTGCGTTGCTTAGGAGCACTGGCCTTTTCGCCTGGTTTTGTTCTTTTCTTTTTTTTGGGCTTTGTTTGTGGAGGGGGTTCCTTCGTCTTCCCTTTCTTTTTTTTTTTGTCGGCTCTCGTGGTGCCTGTAGTGTTTTCCCCTCTCGTGGGGCTGCCGTTTTTGGCTTTTTGTTTTCAGTCAAAGGTCGTTGACCCTCCCAACACCGGTACCCCCCCTTGTGACCTACTCGTTGATCAGACTTCCATTATAGCTATCCGCCGCCGTTTTCCCTCCTTTTTTGAAGTGACAAATTCTGACGGTTGGTTTTCCCCCAGACTTTCACCCCGCGTTGCTACCTTCTGAGTTCCGGCCTTTCTCTTTGCCCGCCTCTTCTTACGCTTTTGTTCCACCTTTTCTTCTTTTTCCGTGGCTGCGGACAACACCGATCGGTTGGTTCTCTGTCTTCTTTTCCAGCGGTTTCCCTTGCCTCTCCGTCCCTTTGGTATTTCCACCTCCTGCCCCCACCACAGGCCTTTGAGGACTGTTTCTCCTTTCTAGACCCCCCTTGCCAGTTTTTGTTGTTCTCATATCAAATGCTGTGACCTTTTACCGACTCTTCCTCTCCTTCCCCCCGGACTCCCCAAAGACATATTGCACCCCCCCCCCCCCCCCCCATCCCTCAACCCGATCCTCCTGTCCTGTGAAGTCGGTTTTTTTCTGCCTTGTTTCCTTTTGGTTTGAGTCAGCCTCAGCGCCAATGACCTTTTCTGCGCACATCGCCTCTCGACCCCCTCAAGTTTGACACCATTCCACTCAATCTTGGGGGGCCGTTTGGACAGGGTCCTTGATGTCACTTCTCCGATGGCCCCCCTCTTCCAAGTTTACCTTTCGCTTCACACGTCGACTTCTTCTGTTTTCTACCTTTTTTGACAGCTGCTCTCCCAAAGCCCACGTCCATTACGACCCGGGGCGGTGGATTGCCCTTCCCTTGACTCCCTTTGCCCGCGGTCCCGTCTCATCCAACTTGTGCCGTTCCCCCCTTCATTTTTCTTTTCTTCGTCGTCAGTTTTTAGAGGTCCCTAGTTTTTTTTTCTTGCGCTTTGGACACCCTAAATCAATCTCTGAGTGTGAGCAACTCTCCTTAAAGTTTCGTCTGCCGTTAAACTGAGTTTTCATCGAAATTTTGTTTTTCTTCCACCTTTCTCTCACCCTCTGAAGGTTCTCTTCGTGGTGGTCACTTTTGTATTCCACAGGCAGGTTTTCGGTTTGTGGCTATCTTTTTCACTGCGGCATCCACCCCTAAGGGGCCCTTTTCCCCATGCCGTACCATTGGATGTTTTAAGGCCGTCTCTACCCTCTGTTATTGCCGAAACCTTTTTTTCTGGCCCCCTTCCTTTCTTATTCCTGGACACCTTCCTTGACCCTAGCAGGTTCGCGACCTCGCTTTTTACATAATCGACAACGTGTCTTTTTTTTGAGTCCCAATTTTTTTTTTTTTGGCTGTTCTTAACCCACACCCCCCACCGTTGAGTTGAAGCTGTTTGTTTTTTTTTCCAGTTTGCAAACGTTATCCAAACAAAAAATCAGCTTCCATTTTTTTTCTCTTGTTTCTTGCCGGCTGGGTTTTTTGGTATTCTTTCCCACCCCCCAAAGCCGTTTGCGTTGACTTCTCTCCCTTTTGCTTCAATTCCATGTCCCAAAGGAATCTCTCCGGTCATTTCCCCTGTTTTCCCATGGTGGAATTGGTTGCTTTCCATGGGTTTTTGCGGCGGGCCCTCTATTTTTCCGCCCCCCCCTAGGGTCGGCCAGCTTGTGCCGTCCTTGGCCCCCTTGGAGGGACAATCTCCCCCTGCTCTTCCCGGGTTTTTCGCCCCCATCTTATTGCCGGTTTTTCCCTTTGCCGTCAAATGGTTTCTCGTCTTGTTCCAGGCGAGTCTTTCCCCCAACCTTGTGAATTCATGGTTTTTGTGGTCCTGTCGCTGCCTTTCCTTTTTTTTTTTGTTGGCGTGCCACCCCTGGCTATGCAAAACGCGTCCCGTTTCTAGGTTTTGTTCGAAGTCCCGGCTCTGCGCGACCATCTTTCCTCACACAAGTCCCCCCCCCACTCCCTCAATTTTGTTCACGCCTCCCTTCCGTACATAAATTCTCGGTGACGCGCTCATTTGGGTCTTCTTTGGTGCGGCGCGGCACCCTGAATCCTTCTTTTTATTGGTCCGTTTTGGTCAAATACCCATTTTCCCCTGCGCCTTCAATTATGTCCTACAAGTTTTTCCTTTCATCTGCAGGATGTACACTGTTGCCTCTCTTTTTCTCTTACTTCCGTCTTTTGTTTTGAGCCTGCGAGTTATCCAAAAATGGTTTTTACTTTTAGTGTCTCCCCCCCTGATTGGCAGGCAAAAGCTGATTTCTTTCCTTTGAAAGAGCAAACTGCCGCAGAATGGTTTTTCTTCATTTTTCTTCCCCCCAAACGGTCCCTCTTTTTACAAAGTGGTTAAGTCACTTGCGGCCTGCGTTTCTACCACCAAGCCAGCTTTTTTAATCCTCTAACCCTATTTTGTACAGCTCATTACCTTTTTATTTCCTTCCTTTATTTTGCGTGAACCAACCCAATGCTGCTTGGTGGGGTCTCCCGTGCTCTTTTTTTCTCCGGGGTCTTCCTGCGTTGACTTTGTTACTCGGGTTAGCGACGATTTTTTCCCTTTTTTTTCCGCTTTGAATTTGAACTGTTTTTTTTCCCCACCCCAAAAGCCCCCGCATTTTTGCGTCGACCAGGTTCCCCCGGGGGCACCCTCCATGAACAATTCACACCTTTTTTTTTTTTTCATCCTTGCTGTTTGGTGGGCCGCCGTGCGGTCTTCTCCCCCCCAGGGTATTTCCTTTCCCCCCCAGCCGTGTGCATTCTGTTGGTTTTTTCCTTGTTTTGATCACCCCTCAAACCACCCTTGGCTTTGCGATGCCTTTTCTTGCTGGGCACGCACATTTTCCGTTTTTTGCGGTCGGGTCTGTGGCCTCGCCCATTTTTTCTTGTCAAAAAAATACGCTTTCCCCCGCAGCCCCATGTTCCACCCTTGCAAGCTCTTTTCCCTAATCGTGAGGAGGAGCGTCAACCCCTGCGGATTCCTTGGGACCCCTTGTTTCTTCTCGTCCTTCCCAAACCGTATTCATAACCAAATCGCCTACCCCCAACTGTCCGCTTTGGTGTCACTGCTCCCTCCGCGCTGCTTTCACCCCTTTTCTTTTTCTCCCCCTTTGGACCCCCCCTGGATTGATTGTTTGATAAACTTGCACTCCCTCTTTGGTACCAACCCCATCTTCCAACCTTCCTTTTCTTGTGTGGTAGTCGACTCCTCCCCCACCTTGAGATTTCTCCCCATGCCTTGTTTTGTTGAAACTTTTGCGTTTCCCTCTTCCGATCTACAGATTTGCCGTGCCGACCCAACTCGTTGACTTCCTTTTAGTTTTTGTTGTCCCCCCCCAGGGATCGGGTTTTTTTGCCCCCATGGCGGATTTGGTTTTTTTTTTCTTGGCCCCCCCCTCCTGAGATTTTTGTTTCCCCCCCCCCGGTTCGGCCTTCCTCACTGTAACCCCATTCTTTTCCGGCCGATTATGGTTTTCCCCGCTTTTTCCTGTTGTTTTGGTGATTGCTTTGACGACCCCCATCTCTTTTTTTGCGCCTTCTGGTGTTTTATTTTCACCCCACGGGACCAACTCGTGCGGGCCGTCGGTGCTTTTATTGAGGCCAGCCACTCCCCCTTCTTATTCGGTCCGTTTTTTTTCCCCCCACTTTGAGTTTTTTATTTTCTTCCTCCCACCTCCGAATTCCTTTTTTCCAGATGTCCCCCTCCCTTCCGGCAAGCTGGACTCATGAACCTTGACAGGACGTTCAGTCAAACGTTTTTTTTTTTTTAGAGCTGTTTCGGGGTTTTCTTTCTTTCTGGTCTCCGCAATCCCCTTTGGCCCATCCACCCGCCCCTTTCTTGTCCTTTCTTTTCCCCCTTTTGCGTAACCGCGGGTCTGAAGGGGTCCTTTTCATTGTGTGCTCGTTGAGTTTCCCCCAGGCTTGGATGACGCTTGTTCTCTGGCTCACGGTCAACATCTGGTGCGCGGTCGTCCCCTTTTTGACGGGGAACCAACCCAAAATCGTGGGAGTCTGGTCGACCTTTTGAGTTTTGAAACTCTGGCTGGCGTATCTTTTGCGCCGTGGGTCCCCTTTTCCGCTTGCATTTTTATTACTCGTGTCACGTCGACCTCCGTCCTACAACGACTAATTCCTCTTGTTTTTCTTTTCCCCTATTTCGGTTGTTGGATCGGTTGGGGTTTTTTCAGTTTCGCTCCGGTGTTCTCCTTACCCCTTTTTTCCCTCAGTTGTGGGAATTTTTCCGCGAATGGCTATGGGGTTTTCGCTTGTCCCCGCATGGAACCATTTGTTTTTTGAAAACTGGGAACCCCTCCACTCCCTATTGGGTTGGTGTGCCCCTGTGGTACAATACCCCCCCAGGTGTCTTTTTTTTTCTTTTTTTTTTAAACCCTTTTTTGTTGCTTCTATTTCTGCGTTCTGCTCCTTTGTGTTCCGCACTATCATTTTAGACGGCTCCCCCCCCTTCCCCCCCTCTCGTTTTTCGTTTTTTCTCGGCCTTTCTCTCGCGTGGGTTGAAACAGGTCGTGGCACTTTTTTTTTGTTATTTAATTCGTAGTCTTCCCTTCCCAAAAAAATGCTATTTGCATCCCCCCCCCGTGGTTTCTTTTTTTTTTTGGACCCTTTCGCTGTCCACCTGTAAGACGACCGCTTTCCATACCTTCGCTTTGTTTGACTCAGGCCGACCCCTGTGTACCCCGGCCGTTTTTCTCGCTCTTCTTCGTTGGGGGGGAGAGCTTATCGCTGACCTTCTCCCCTGC
>Ga0179593_1720237_pt1 | contig 12138 bp, 24 predicted proteins | sample CZODoug2_1_08_16_FD_185931 | JGI IMG/M metagenome (GOLD analysis project Ga0179593, IMG submission 185931) | Vadose zone soil fungal communities from Angelo Coast Range Reserve, California, USA - CZODoug2_1_08_16fungal (PacBio error correction) | ecosystem: Environmental > Terrestrial > Soil >... | reverse complement strand
TTATTTTTTCCTTTCTCTTCACAAGACCCCTCTTTTTTATCCCCACCGCTCCTGCACATTTAACGCACTATTTATTCCTTTGCATAGTGGACCCTCCCTTCATTCTCCCTGTGCCCTCTCTGGACAGAAGGGTGATGCAAGTCTTCCCTTTTCTCCCTCCCCTCCCCTTTCCTCAGCCTTTTTTCTTTCCAACCGCTTCCCTCCTCCTTGAAGCTGAAGGAAATCCCTTGTCCCCCCCCCCTCTTCCCCCTATCATCGCAAAATGTCCCCCCCTTATCCCTCAGCATATCTCCCCCCTTTTCCCTTCTTCCTCCGCTTTTTCTTTGATTTGTACTCTTTCTTCCCCATCATCAAGATCGCTTTTTTTCCCCTCTCTCCCGCACCTCTTGTACTTATCTCTTCCAGTCAAGGAGTTTCTTCCGTCCTGTTTCGCTTTTCTCTCCCCTCTTTTTTCCCCCCTTTTCTTTTTTTTCTTTAAAGATAAGGTTACCGACGATAGTCTTTTTCTACGTGGTCCCCTCCCTTCCTCAGAAAAGAAGGCACATTTTTTTTCTCTTTTCCTCCGTAAATCAGATCCTCTCCCTTTCCTCTCATTTCTCCCCCCCGTTAGAATCATCCCGGCGCCAGTGTTCCCAGCTTCACTCGTGACGAAAAATCATATCCCTTTTCCTGACACCATTTTTTCTCCCTTTTCTTCCTCGGTTGGCGTTTTTTGGCGGACCCCATTCACTTCTCTTTCGTCTCCCCCCTTTTTCCCTTCCTTTTCTTTTGACCCATCGCTGGTTTTTTTGAGTTCTGATCGAGCTTTGGCCCTCTTCCCTCCGATGGCGACTCTTTTGAAGTTCGCCTGTCCTATTCTCTCCCGCTTCCCCCCTTCAGATCTAATCGACTTTTGCGGTTTCCTTTTTTTCCTTCCCCGTAAGGCTTTCTTTCGGTCCTCCCTAGAATGATAGACTTGCCGTCTTTCCTTCTCCTCCTATTTTTTTTCACCCTTCCTATTTGACCCTCCTGTTCTTTTTTTTGCGTTTCCGTGGGATTCGAACGACTCTGCTGCGAAACCCCCCCTTCTGCCCCTTTTTTTGATCACGAAAAGGCCCCCCCCTTTTCTTTCCATGCTCCAGGACTCTTTCCCTCTTTTCTTTTTTTTGACTTTATATGTCCCCCGATCCATCCTTTTCCAGTCCACTACGATGACGCTTTTTCCTGGTCCCCATTTTTCCCTGGTCTTTTCCTTTATCAAAAAGAGGCACGTTTTTCCCCCCTCCTCTATTCCTTCCCTTTTCCCTCCTCCCCCCTGACTCTGCATCCTATCGGGGTTTCTATCTTGTTTTCGCGCCGCCCTCGCACGGACCGTGATCCGCCTTCCTTTCCCTGAGAGGGGCTTAAGCGTAGCTTTTTCAGGCGTAATCGCATCCTACTCCTTCTTTCCTTTCCCGCCCCCTTCACTTCTCTCGTTTTCTGTGTCGAACTCCTTTCCTTTTTGGCGAGCAAAGAAAGTTTCGACCAACGCCCCTACTTCCTCGTTCTTTTTTCGGAAAAGTGAGTATCGTTCCTTTTCCGGCAAAGTTCCTTCTTTTTTCGAGAATTTCTTCTTCCGTTTATTTCTGTGTCTGTCAAGGACGCGCCGATAAAGGTTCGGTCCCCCTTTTTCTGCGCCTTCGTTTCCTCTTTCCTTTTCCCCCAAGAGGTTGTATGGATTTTCCCCCCCCCTTTCGCACTACGAAGATCATTTTCCCCTCCATACTTCCTCTCTCCCCAGCTTCACAACACTAGGGTCTTAGGTATCTCCTCATGGCGACGGGAGAGGCAAACCTCGCTTTCGCTTCCCCCTTTTCTTCGTAGAAACTTTCCCTTTCCTTTCCGCACTGGCCTCTCCCCCTTTTTTTTTGTCTTTCTGACCCTCTATTTCACCGATCAGGGTCTCCTTTTTACGTCGGCAAAGAGGATGTCTCTTCCCGCTGGCTGTCTGTTTTCCCCTTCTCTCAAGGGGACGGACTGTTTTTCTTTTCTTCCTTGGAGCTTTTGTCCCTCTCTCGCTTTCTCTGATTTGCGAGTTTCCTGGGCTTTTTCTCCCTTTACATGCTGGCTAGCAAAGTGTTTGGAATGTACCCTTCCTCCTCCCTTTTTTTGGTCTGGCAGAGCCGCCAGACGCTCTCCCCCCCCCCTCCCTTGAGTACACCTCCTTTTCCTTTCCCTTTGACCCTTCCCTTTAGTCCGCATCTACCTGTCGCTTTATTTCGCGCTCCTTCCAGGGCAGGAAAAGATAGGCCTTTTCGTTCGGAGGTTACTTGTTTCCTTTCCCCTTCCCCAAAGAGTAAGGCATGAACTGATCGCCTTCTTCTTTTTGATACTGGAGGGATTATTCCCATTTTCCTTTGTTTTTTTTTTTCATGACGTTATTATCTTACATAGCCCCCCTCCCTTATTCCCTGCGCGGCGATAAGTACATTTTTGCCCGCATTCCTTCTTTTTGCCAGTGCAGAGATTTTGTCCTGCTCTTTCCCAAGACAGATCGCCCCCTTCTTTCCTCCTTTCTCTTTCCTCTTTGAACGGGTGTACTCCCTTATCTCGCCCTTTTCCGAGCGTGATCGTCCTCTCTCTTTTCCAATGTCTGTCTTCCTCTTGTTCCTTCCTCTCCAAGAGACAGGAACTCGACATTTTTTATTTATCACAGCCACTTTCTTCCTTTCCTTTTTCTTTACCTTTTCTTGAGGTTGGTTACTCCCCCTCCCTGCCCCCCTCTGTAGCGAAAAATTTTCTTCTTTCTCCAGAGGACTCTTTTTTTCCCCCTTATTGGACGACGTGTCCCCCCCCCCTTGATCCGGTTCTCTCCCCTTGTCCCTCATTGGCCATGTGCACGCGACCGATTTTTTAGCCTTGCGGATGAGTTTCTTTTTTTTCCATCATTGATTCTCCCTCTTCCTTTTCTCAAGGATGAGATGTCCGTCTTTTCTCTTTCCCCTCGTTCTCCCTTCCCCCTTTTCCCTTTTTTCCCCTAACTTTCTCATATTCCTGCGCGCTTCTTTGTTGCGTCGAGCCAGAAAAACGTATTTGGTTCCCTTCTTGCTTTTGTTTCTTTTGGTTGTGTTCCTCCTTTCTCTTGTTTCCTCCCTTTTCAGTTCTTCTTTTGACCCATGGGACCCCCTCTGGATCCTTCGACATGGCACATACGGAAGATGTTTCTTTTTTTCCCTTCCCCCCTTTCTCCCCCTTCTCTTTCCCCTTCTTCCCTGTTGCAGTAATCCTCCCTCCCCCCTTCCATTTCCCCTCCCCCCTCCTTTTATTTTTCTTTTTTGCCGGTCTTTAGACCATACTTTCTTTGCTTGCTGCGCCAGAAAAAATAACCTCTTCTTCTTCGGGTTTTTTCCTTCTTTCCTTTTTCGGAATTGAAGTACTCCTGTCCCTCCTTTCAACAGAGTGCTTTTTTTCCCTCTTTTCCTCTCTCGGCATAGCCCATGGACGATCATTTTTTGTTCCTTCCCCCCTTTTGCCGTCGGCGCAAAAAGCTTTCGCTCTTCTTTTTTCCGTCATGAAATGCGATGATGCCACCACCTTTTCCCCCGTTGTCGCTTTGTGATCCCTCCCCTTTTTTTTCCACACGAGTTGGTTTAAGTGCTGCTTCCTTCCGGTGGACGGCGACCCTCCTTTTCTTCCTCTTTCGCCGCTCCCCTCCCGGCAACTTCGTCCTCGTTAGCAGGTCCTCCTCTCCACGCCCAGGTCCGGCCCCGCTCCTGTTTCGAAATGCATGTCCCTCTTTTTCTTGATTTTTCTTTTACCCCCGGAAACGAAATTGCCGACGGATTTCTCTCTTTATCTCTCCTTGACCCTTTCTGCGAATAGGACGAAGTCCCCTCTTTTTCGTTTCGTCCTCTTTTCCCCCTTGAGAAAAGAATTTTTTTTCTCTCCCTTCCGGGTCGCCACTCCTTTTGTTTTCATCCTCTACCCAGTCTCACCACCTTCCCCGCTGCCGTACCAACCCTTTCTCGGCCTCACCCGCTTTCAGTAGAGACATGTTTCTCTCCTTTCCCTTTCTAAGCTTTTCCTGCTCACTTTTTTCGGTCCTCCTTGGTTAAATTGTCACCTTGCGGATTGTTGCGAGTCCACGCCCCTTCGACCTCCTTTTTCCCCCCTGAGGCTTTCCCTTCATTGTAGACCCCTTCCTTTTTCCCCCCAATATTACGGACATTGTCTTTCCTCGCAGTCCCTTGCGTAGACCCTTTTTCCTGGCCGTTTCACTTCCCCCATCCCCTATGGGAGTCGCGTTTGTGTTTTTTAGTTTTCCGTTGCCCCTCTCCCGCTTCTTCTCTGCTTTTCTCCAGTTTCATTGAGTTTTTGCCCACCCGGGTCGCTGTCCCGACTCTTGGGCATGTTCCTTTTCCTAGGGGCCTCATTGCTCCCCTCTTTTGCCAAAAGCTCGGACCTCTTTCTTTGCGATGGTTTTCTTTTTCTTTTTTCTCCCGTCCACCTCTTACCCCCCAGTCTCATTCTTACGCAGGACGCTCCTTCTTTTGGTTTTTACTTGATTTTTCCCAGGGAGAATTTTCCGTAGTCTTCTTTCTATACACATTTTTCTTTCCCTTACCCTCGCCTCCGATCCCTGCTTCTCTCTATCCTTTCTCCGCGCCACTGAGTTAGGTCTCTTCCTTCCCGCCTTCCCACCTTTTTTCTCTTCGAAGAAAGTAAGCATATCATTTTCTCCCTGTGTGGTGGTTTCCCTTCTTTTCGTCCGCCTTTCCCTTTTGTCAGTAACACTGTTCCTCCCTTCAGGAATTAGTAATAGAGCAACCCTTTCCCCCGAATTTTTTTTTCCTCCCTTACCCTCTTTTTCTTCAGGTCAGATCTCGAAATTCGCTTTTCCTCTTTTTGATGAGCTCTACTCTTTTTTTCTCTTTTCCCATTAGCCCTTCGCATTATCGGTCTCCCCCAAAAGCATGGGTTTTTTTCGTCATTGTTCTTTTCATCCCCCTCCTGAAGGAAATTTAGCTTGAATTGTTTCTTACCTTTTCTCCCTCCCTTCCAACCCATTTGATCTGTCCTGCGCCTCTCCCTAGCTAAACGAAGAGCCTTTCTCCCCCTTGCGATGCTTCCCCCCCTTTCCCCTTAAAATCATCAAGCTCTGCCCCCCCCCCCTCGCCTCAGTCCCTCCTTTTCTTGCCTCCTTAGCCAAGTTGACAAGTTGGTTACGTGATTTTCTTTCTCCTATCCGGACAGCGACACGCCTTTTTCCAGCGGATCCTTTTTTCCCCCCCCTTTTCCTCTCGGCAAGGTGATAGGAGTCGCACTCTTTTTTTCTGGCCTTCCTTCCCCCCTGCCCTTTACGGCCCCGTGCTCAGAAGTTACGGTCCTCCTCCGCATAATATGGCGTCCTCTCCTTCACTCACCTTCACCACTACCTGTTTTGTCGTTTTTTTTGTTTTTTTGGGGGCCGGTCCTCCTTGATTTTTTTTCCCTTTTCCTCTCGGCTTTCCTTGTTAACTTACAATGTGTATGCGCCCCAGTCCTCCCTGTTGTTCCTCTTTCACGTTGTGCTTGTTTCTCCTCTCTTCATGACGACAGACGCGACATGTTACACCTTCCTTCTCTTCTCGAAGACTTCCCCTTTTTTCTTTGGTGAGAAACTTACCCGCTTCTTTCCCGAGACTCTTAGCCCTCTCTTTGACGAAGTCTCCTTTTTTCTTCTACTCCTCGTCAAGAAAACAAGGATGAAGACATTCCCTCCTCTCCCCCCTCCTGGTCGTTTCCTTTCTCCTTTTCTTTTGTTTCTTCGTTTTCGATCTTGTTTCCCTTCAGCATGGCGCCAATTAATATCTTTTTTGTGATCCCCCTCATCCCCCCCACCGTCGTTTTTTTCTTTCCCCCTTTTTTCCTTCCTTTTCCCCCTTGTGAGCGACAGGATTGCAACTCCCCCCCCCTTTGCCTGTCTTGTTCTGCCGGCGATAATAGGTCTTTTTCCTTTCCCGCGAAGCACCTTTTCTTTCCCTTCTTTGTGGTCACAATTTTCCTCTCCTTCAAGAACATTTTTCGTAGCGCCCCCTTTCCTTCCCTAGATGAATAGTATTTTTTTTTTTGCTCCTTTTTCCTTCATGTTTTTTTTTTCCTTTTGCAACTGCCCTCTTGATTTCTCTCCCGATAGTTGTTTTCCCCTTTTTTCAGCGCCCTTCCCTTCTTCTGTTAAAGGACCCCCTATTACTGACAACTGGTTCCTTTTTCTTTCCCTCAAGTCTCCTCTGCCACTCTCTTTTTAGCCACGTGGGGTGGACTTTCTTCCCGCCCTATGAGTATGGATAGACCCCTGGTTGAGTTCTCCTCTCCTTTTGGGCCCCTTTCCCGGTGAGAGTGGAGTCCTTCGTCCCCCGGACCCCTCCGACCCCCTGTGAACTTCCTTCTGATTTTTTCTTTGCCTTTTCCCTCGCGCCGATCCCTAATGGGTAAAGCTCTTCCTTCTCTTCCTTTCCCTTCAGGAACCCACAGAGGTGTCTCGTTCTTCTTCCCCCTTTTGCACAGACTTTTCATTCATTCCTCCCCTTCTCTCCTTTAAGACGTTTTGTGTGGGTCCATCCCCCCCTTTGTCTCGACAATAGCCCTTCGATTTCTCTTTCCCCTTGTTATAGATAGATAGAATTCACGCCTTCTTTTTCCCCGACCAAATCCTCCTCTCCCTTCCTTTCCCGTGCTTTTTCAATCTTGACATTCTCTAAGATATTCATGTTTTCCTTGCACGTAGGTACAAAGAGTATCGTTCCCCCCTTTCCCTTCGGGTTTATCTCTTTCGCCCGTGTATCCTTTCGGTAGGTAGGTTAGCCCTTTTCTCTTTCCCGCACGAATTTCCCCCCCTTTCCTGGACCTTTTTCCCGCTTTTTGAGTTTCATGGCGATTGGGTTTTTTTTCGTCTCCGGAACCTCTTTTTTATACCTTCCCCCTTTTTTTCTGCGAAGACGATATATTGCTTCCCTTTTTCCGACCTGATTTCACACCGTTTCCTTTCTTTCTTGGATCTTCTTTCGGCAAGCTAACGGTCAACTGGCGTACCTCCTTCCCTATGGCCGGCAGGATCAAACTCCCTCTTTTTTTTGCCGCTTTCAAACTCCTTCGTGCTCCCCTTTTTTCAAAGAGGCCACTTCTTTTTTTCGCCTCTCAGGGTAATCCCCTTTTTCTTCCTTCCCCCTTCTCTCCCCCTTCTATAAGTTTTTCCTTCTGCCTCGCCAGACTCCCACCTCCATCCAAAGAGTACCATGAGCGTGTTCCCCTTGCCTCGTGGTCCTTGTCTCCTCCCTCATCCCCTTCTTTTTTGAAGCGCGGCTGCCAGTTGACGATGATTTCTTCCGCCAATACTCTTTCTTCCTTCTGCGCTTCTCTCACATTTGTCCGCGCCATTGCCCTTCGGTTGTACTTCAAGGATAGTGACTCTTTTTTTCCTTTCCTCACCTTTCTTTATCCGTCTGCGAAAGTATTTGTTCCCTTCTTCAATCGCCAGGAAATAGTTTTCCCCCTTCTCCCAACTCCCCTTCTTTTTTCCTTTTTCATTCCCTTTTCCTTTTTGGAAATGATACCGTGCCCTACTCCCTCTGAACATTTTTCTCTCAGATGGCCCGATCGACTGTGTTTACTCTTTTCTGTGCCTAGTTTCTCAGGATAGGGGCCTTTTTTCACGTAGATTCTTTGGCCCCCGTGCCCTTCTTCAGTGAAGAGATGGGCTGTTTCTCTTCTGATGCACACGTCCCTCCATGTCCTTCTCCTCTTGCTGTTCCTTTCTTGATCCGTTTTTCTCCCGCCCCCCGATGCGGATTTTTTTTTTGTTCCTTCTTCTCGCTTTCTCCCTCTTCCTCTAATTGGCGATCAACTGCGTCGTGTGCTCTCTTTCCTTCTTTAACACCGAGGTCTCTTTTCTTTTCTTGTTCTTTTTGTTACACACCCCTGTGCGGTTCTTGCCCTTGCATCTTCCCACTGTCCCGTCTAGAAAGGACTTCTCCTCGGGTTCGTCCTCTTCTCTGACTCCCTCCCAGTGAAGACCGCTGCGCCTTCGTTTCCTTTCTTTCGGCCATACTTCCCCCCTCTTATTTTTCCCACCCTCGTCACCGACCAGATCTCTCCCCTCCCGTTTTTTTCCTTGCTCCAATGCGCCTACTGGGAACACCCCTCCCTTTCTCTTTTTTTTTAACGTATGAGCCGGGTTCTCTTTTTTTCTCGTAGTCCCTTTCTTTTTTTTTTTCTTTTTCCCCTTCCCAATTTGTAGCAAGTCGACCTTCCGTCTTTCCTTTATTCCTTTTTCCGATGGCACTTCTCTCTTTCTCTGTAGATAGGAACGTGACCTTTTTTCCTTTTTTTCCCTTCCCAACGGAATATTGCCCCCTGGCGAGGAAAGGCCTTCTCTTTTAGGTGCGTCCTTTCCTTCCTTCTCTTTCCCCTAGCGAAGTTTTTGTTAACCTTTTTTCCTGAACATCCCCCTTCCTCCTCTCCCCGCTTTTCCCACGCCTTTTTTTGATCAACGCCCCGTTTGTGTTTCGGCCTCTTGTGGCGCCATGTGTTATAGCTACTTACCCCCCACCCCCTTAATATGTCATCTCCGATCCCCTGTGTCTTTTGGATAAGAGATATTCCACCCCATGTTTTGTCTTTTTTTTCCTTTTCTCTACTTGTTTTTACGTTTTTTTCTCCCCTTACTTTTTTCGCCTTTGCTTTGAGCCCCTTTCCTTGTCACTGTTCCCCCCACGCCTAAGGTCCCGTAATTGTACACCCTCCTCGATGACCTCCCTTTTTCCCTGTTTCTTTGGGTATCTGAATTTTTAGAACCCTTTGCTCCGCGCATAGAGTTTTTTCCTTTTTTTCTCGGGACTTACTTGGCCATTTCTTTCCCTCTTCGTAGTAGCGAAAGCTGATCTCTTACCTCTCCGCCCCTCTCTTTCTTTCTTCCTCGATTTGGTGCCCTTGGTTTCCACTCTTCCGTAGTGTATTGGTTGCTTCACACGGAGAAGCGTCCCTTTTCCCGGTCGTGCTCCATTCCCCTTCCATAGTGAGTCTCCCCTTTTTCCCCTCTCTTCTTCCAATGTTTTGTTTAAGGTTTTTCTCTTTTGTCTCCCATGCGTAGACGGGCGAGGCCCTTATAAGCCTCCCGTGCCCCCCTCTCTTGACACGTTCTTTTTTTTTAGTTAGTTTCCTCTTCCTTCTTTTCGCCATCTTTTTATCCTTGTCGCTCATTTCTTGGGATCGAGGGAGGTTTTTTTGGCCTCCTCCCAACTTGTCCTGACTCCTTTGTTTTATCTTTCTCCCCCCCCTTCTTTATCTTGTCATGTCGCCCGCTTTATCGCTCGCGAGCTCGTCGTTGTATATTCTTCCTTGCGGTTGCGCCTTTTTCTCCTGAGGACAGGTACAGCCTCCTCCCGCTTTCTTTCTTTTCCGTTCTCTCCTTCGCTTGGACCGATTCGGCGCACGCTTTTTAACGTAGGAATTTCTCTTTCTTATTCAACTTTCTCACCCTCACCACCACTGTTCCTTAGATCTGACATTGATTGCCCCTTTTTTTCTTCCTTTCCCTCTTGCCTTCCTTTGCTAGACTATGGGTTTAATGTCCCCTTGTTTCACTTCCCAGTAAGCCATCTTTTTTGTTGTTGATCAGCCTCCTTGGTCTTTTTCCTCACTTCTTTACAAGAAAAGGACACCTTTCTCTTTCCTTCTTCTCCCCCCCTCTTGTAAATTTACCCCTGCCGCAACTATCTTTCCTAACAGTGGAGCCAGAATGTCCCCCTTTTCATCCTATATGAATGATTCGTTCTTGCCTCTTATTTGGTGGTTGATGAAGCAACCTCTTTACTTGTTTCTCTACTTCTCTCCTTCCCCCCCCTTCCTTTCCGGAAGCGTGAGATGGTTAATTCCTCCTCTTCCCTTTCGATGATGGACCCCCTTCCCAAACTTTGTTCCACTCCCTGGTTCCTCCCTTCCCAGACGAGATCGAAGAGCTTTTTTCCCTTTTATTTCGAGGACCACCCCCCCTCCCTTTCCTCCCCTCCTTATCCCTCATTCTCGGATGCTCGTCACAAGTTGAGGCAAGTTCTTTCTCCCCCCCCTTTTTCCCTTCGACCATACCCTTTTGCTTCCCTTTTCTCCGCTCTCTGTAAATCCGCTCGCCTCTTCGGCATACTTCTTCAAGCCCGTGCTTCCTTTCCTGCAGAGCATTTTCTTCAGTTGTTCCTCTTTTTCCTCCCCCCCAGGTAAATTCAGTAACCTTTTGATCCTTTGCTTCCTTTGATTAGAATTTTCCCCCTCCGCTTCCCTCCCCTTTCCTTCTCCTTTGTGCCTGCTATGGACCAGGGTCTTCTTCCCCGCCAACGCTGGAGACACACTTCTCTTTCCTACGGGTTGCGACTTCCGCTGTCCTCCCCTTTCACTGCACACCCATTTTTTCCCCCTTTTTTTGCCCAAGGCAGATTCTCCCCTCTCCCTTTTTTTTCTTCCTGCTTTTTGGCTATTGGTCACACCGTTTGCTGTGTTCCTCCGGACTCCCAAGAAAGTGTCTGCCTCCCTTCCTTTCTTATTCCTTTCCTTTTTGCTGTTAAAGTAGGAGTTTCTTACTCCTCGTTTGTTTCGCAGCTGTTCTCTTTTTTTCGCCTGACGTGCGTGTCTTATTCTTCCATCTTCCGGTAAATAGATACCTAATCTTTTTCCCTTTCTCTGATCCCCATTCTTCCTTCTATCTCCTCTTTGTTTTTAGTCCAGTTGGTTTTTGTTAGACGCCTTATGTCTTCTGTCCCTTACGCCCCTGGGGTGATCCCGATTCCTTTTCTTTCCTCCCCTTATTTTTTTTTTTGTCTACTGATGAAACGGTCCTCTTTCCCGTTATTTTTTTTGAACTTCTTTCTGCTATCAAGGTTTCTTCTCTTCAGGCCCCCTAAGCGAAGTCCTTTTTTTTTTTTCTCTTTTTCTTCTTGCGGTTCCGGACCGGGGACCCTTTTTCCAATCTGCTCCTTTCCTCTTTGCGCTTTCTTATTATTTTATGCATCGTCATGTTTCCTTTCGCTAATATTACGTCTTTTTCCTGCGACGGCTTCCTTTTTCCCCCCACGTGAGAGCTTTCTCTTTCTCGCGACGCCCCAGTTCTTTCTCTTTACTGTCCTCTGAATTTACCTGCCTGTTCGACCCTTCATCGTTCGCTTTTTTGGGAAGAAACTTGGGGTGTTCCCCTCCCTTTCCGCGCACGTGATCGCTGTCGTCCCTTCCCCAAGAGTTTTGATTTTTTTTGGCTCTTTTTCTGAACGGGGAGTCTCTTTGTCTCTTTTTTTTCCCCGCTTTTGATGTCACAGCTTTCTTTTTTGTTAGCCTTCCTTTCCTCCTTTTCCCCTCCCGCGCAGCGATATTTAGTGATCCTTTTTTTCTCCCTCCCGCGCGTCTTTTTCTTTCTTTTTCTTCCTTTTGCCCCCCTTGATGATTCCGACGCCACACTTAACCTCCCAGAAGCACTCCTCCCTCCCTCAGAAATCTTTTCTCTGTCCTGTCTTTGAGGAATCATTCTTTTTCTCCGAACTTCTCTCTTTTTCCTTCTCTCCCCTGAAACTCATTGTCCCTATCGAAGATCCTCTCCCCCGGGATCGACACCCATCTAGGTACACCCCCCCCCTTCCTCGCTCACCTTGTATTCGATTTCTCCCTTCTCATGGAGCTAGGAAGGACTGGCCATTCCCTTTCTGATCGTGACTTCTCCCCTCTTCTTCTCTTTTGTTTTCTTTTCCTTTTTTTTTTTTTTGGGCGATGCCCTTTTCCCCGTTCTTCCGTGTTTGCACGTGGAGCAGGGCCAGTTTTTTTTCCCCTTGCGCTGTTGACCCTCCCCTTTTTTTGTTCTTTTGCGACCTGCCGCCCGCCCCCGCCGGCGCATCCTTTCCCTCCGGTTCGGGCAGAGACGTCTCCCCCCCTTTCCCCGGCCAACCTTTTCTTGTTTCCCCTTACACAGTTAGCCGGCAGACGGATTTCTCTTCCCTTTCACTCGAGGCAGCCCCTTCTTTTCTGTTCTTTTTTCCCTGGTTTCGGGTCTTGGAACCAAGCTCACTCGCACTGGCACCCCCTTCTCAACCGCTGGCGGACTTTTTTTCTCACTGCTTTTCCTCTTCCCTAATTAATGCTGACGGATCGCGCTAGGGTAAGTCCTCCCCT
>Ga0179593_1570918_pt1 | contig 12138 bp, 9 predicted proteins | sample CZODoug2_1_08_16_FD_185931 | JGI IMG/M metagenome (GOLD analysis project Ga0179593, IMG submission 185931) | Vadose zone soil fungal communities from Angelo Coast Range Reserve, California, USA - CZODoug2_1_08_16fungal (PacBio error correction) | ecosystem: Environmental > Terrestrial > Soil >... | reverse complement strand
TTGCCGACAGCCCTGGGGAATGCGCATGCATGCCATTCTGCTTGTTTTTTTTCCAAATCCGGCCCCTCGATGGATCGTCATTTGCCCTCGCTTCTCTACTCTTCTCCCCGTGAGATGCGTGTTTTTCAACTTTGTGTCTGTGACGATGGTTGAGTCAAATCGGACCCAGCGCTCCCGTTTCCCCCTTATGACCCTCTACTTGATGCCGAGGTCGACGGCCTTTTTCCGCCTTTAGGGGATTTAAGGACACCCGATAAATCAGCGAGTTGGATGTTCTGCGCGTCCGGATCGCCGTGCGTGAATTTCCTCCGACGTTGCGCCCCCCATGGGGGAGGTTTCTTCTGGCTACGTCATTGTCATGGCTCAAGTCCTCCCTCTGACCTTCGAGTTGCGGTTCGGTTCCTGTGCTTATATCGGGTCCAACTTCAGCACGACGCCCCTTTCTTATTTCGTTAGCTTGGGGCGTAGAGGACTTTTGAAAGGTTAGTTTCTGAGGGGATATCCCTCTGTGTGATGAGCCTTAAGCAAATTTGTAACAGTCGTCTCTGACCGGGGAAGATTTTTTTCGTGATGTTGCCCCGTGTCCTCTTGTTTGTGTGTTTTTTTTGGGTTGCCCATGGTGTGTCGGTGTGTTGGTTTTTTTAGTTTTGGTATACCGTTGTAAGTATGTCTCTCCTGATCTATCTTGTTGCGTGCGGACGGCGCGTCGCTGGATTCCCTCTTTCAGAGAATCTTTCCTCTCTCGAACCCGTTTTCGCTGCGCAGCGATGCTCGCGTATTGCGAGGTATCGTACAGGTCTGGAAAGTCGCCTTGCCCAGGCTTTCGGCCGGCGAGCCCCCCGATAGAATTGTCTTCTTCCCTTTTCCTATTGCCTGGAAGAGATTACCGATCCGAAGGAAACACGGATACGGCGTTTGCGTCGATGTGGTAGTCCCCTCTTCGCTCCAGTCACCTCGATCTCCCCCATTCCGAACTTTGAGATCGAAGCAGTCTGATTGGTGCGTCCCTTCCATTCCCTGAAGCCCTCTTTCAGCCGTGGGCTCCTTCTGCTTCCTCCCTGCCTCCGGCCCTTGCCAGTTTTTACCTTTAGGGGCACGCGCGGCTTTCTTTCCTTTTTGGGCGTGCTTTTGCTTATACGAGTCTTCGGACTTTTCTTACCCCTTAGTTTCGTCTTTCTTGATGTGGCCTTTACGTGCTCGATCAACGGATTGCACGAGGGGTCCCCCCCCCCTGCGAACCTTCATTTTTTCATACGTTATTGCGACTGAATCCTCTGGATCCCGCAGAGGCGACTTCCCATGCAGTGATGGGCTCGTAGCCGCTTTTTATTTGCTTATGTACCGCGTTGACGATCCTGTCCAAGACTACTACAGTATTTGTCCCTTTCACCTTTTCCCTGTTCTTCTATAGAATCGCACGGCCGAGACATAGGTCCCGATACTCCCCTCTTTTGGGGGGATACCCCTGTCCTTTCCGATAGTTACCCTTGCGCTATGTGCAGCTTGGCCTCTGCTGCTTCAGGCTGCTATCGGCGTCGCACTATAAGACACGGCCTTTCTTGGCGGAGGACTCGGGATCTAGTCCCTTTTTTTATTCCCCTCTCGTTTTGCCGCGTTGGGCTCGATACGTCCAAAGCTCGCCAGCGCGTTTCAGGGACGCCACAGCGCTCCGCTCGACGCGGCGGTTTTTTTCACCATCCTACCCCTCCCCCCCCTCTGCGGTTCGGCTCCCCGACGCACACACGGGAGAGAGAGCCTATTTTTTCTTCCGAAAATCGCGACCGCCCCCGAGCAACGCGGCCACCCCTCGATTTCCCCCTGGCGGGCGTTTTTTGGCCCACCGCGAGCATCTGAGCCTCTCTTGGTTTTTTCTCGTTTTTGATGCTTGGCGCCACTCCTTTTGATATCTTTTCTTTCATTTCCCTTTTCGGCGAGGACGAGCCCAGGAATTTATCTTTCTGAACTATGCGGGCTTTGTCAGCGATCCATTTTCTTTTGACCCCGTCGCTCCCTTATGCCCTCTCCTTTTTCCGTCAGTTGCCGCGAGAGGTATTTGCTCTCCTCCCGGCTTCCTCCTTTTCTCACCCCCGAGGGAGCCTGCCAGCGAGGATTAACTTCACGTCGTTGATCTTTTTGCCAACGCTCGGGGCTTTTTGACTTGATTTTTTCTTCCTCCGCCGAGATAGTCTCGGCGCCGAGAGGATGAGCAAGCACTCTTGCACGCCAGGTGCGGCCGTAGGAGACTGGCTTTTTGATCGACGATAAGCGCGCTTCGCGCCCCATGCGCTTCCTTTTTTCATCCTTCTTTTTTTGCGAGTATGCTCGGTTGATAGCTTTACGCTCGGTTTCGCGAGTTCCTACTTCGCGCTCGTCTTGCAGGGTCTTCGTTTCTTTTATCGAGAGAGTTCGATCTTCTCGGGTCGTTTCACTTCTTTCTCGACCTGCTGTATTTTTTTCCCTTAGACATCTTATGGTTACTGAGAGTGATTTGTTGCGTCGCTAATCTTTTCTCCTCCCAACTTCATATTTCTCCGCGAGAAAGAGGATTCCTCTCTGTTGGTTCCCTCTCCCGGCTTTTTCCTCGGCCAGTCGAGATTTTTAGATCACTTCCGTTAGGTGCTTCTCAAGCATTTCATGTTTCTTCCGTCTTCAGTAACTTAAGTTACGGCCGGTCATTTCGCGGCATTCTTTCCTGGAATCGTCCCCGACGGTGTTGGCGCAACGCCTGTAAATGTTGAATGGACCAAGTCGTTCTGCTCTTTCTCCTTAATAGTACTTTTTTGGAGGTTGTTCTTTGTCGTAGTTTTCATAAGTTCCATTCCTCTTTTGAGCCTCGTGGCTCAGATTAGGGTTTAAGAGCATAAGCGCCCGCGCGGGGTCAATTTTAGATTCTCATTCTCGTGGGTATCGCACGCTCCCCTTTCTGATTCTCCCTCTGGCTCGCGTAGTTGAATCAAGTATCTGGGAAACTCTTTCTAAGCAATTCCTCGTTGACAGCCCCCGTCTTGTTCGCTCCTCCCATAATTCTTTCCCTTCCGAACCCCTCGAAGGCCGGATCGTGATACCGAGCCTTATACCCCTTGTACAAAGCCTATCCTCCGCTTCATCGCGCGTACGTCCCGTTCCATCTGTTATTTAACTCTCCGCGTGTATAGCAGTTGTCGTTAGAGGCCTTTTGCCTCTGCATTCTCTCCTCCGACGCGGGCGACTCTTTAGACCCCTTTCTTCTTTCTTCATAGAGAGTCCGCTAACTTCTCACCCTTACGGCCGTTTCTGCCGTTGCCCTAGCCGCGGCTTTTTTGACTCGGTTGGGCCTTCCCCCCTCCCAATAGATAACGGAGTGACGACAGTGGGTCCGCGAATCATATGTTGCTTCTCTCGACCCGTCAGCTTGTCATGAGCCCGCTTAAGAACGGTTTTCCTTTTTTTCCTTCTAGTGAATAACTACCCCAAACCGATCCAGCTCGAGCTGGCCCTTTTTATAGGCCCCGTTCCCCTTTTTGTGTTTCGGTTTTTTTTTGGTTTCTCACGGCTTTCCTTTTTTTTTTTGACTCTAGCTTTATCTCCTCCCCGAGCTCTTTCTGATAACGTATTGCATGTTGATCTTGCGGTGATGGCCAACCTGAAAGGCCCCTCCTGACCGCTTTCCTGCCACCACTCTCTGGTCGATCCCGGTTCGGAAGTCTTCTCTTTTCTCGAATGAACGCGAAAACAGCAGGAGACTGTTGACTGATATTAGGGAATTTCTCTTACCCCCAAGACAACGCGAGTCCAGTACCTTGGCTCTTAGTGCGATCTTCTCCCCCCTCCCCCCGGTTTTCGATTCGCGGCTCTGAATGAAAGTCCTTCTTCCGGCTTTCGCTCCTCCTATGCTCGCCATAGATTGCTGATCTGTGTCTCACAGGATTTTTTACGAACCCTCGCTTTCCTCTTCTGGAGTCTTCTCCCTCCCTCTGACCTCGCACTACCAATAGGCTTCGCCTGGATCATTTTCCAACCTCCCTTTTTCCTTGGTTTCACATTGCTCGCCTCACTCGAAACGTTTCTTTTTGATGGGTTTTTGGACTTCCTCCCTCTAATCAAACGGGACAGTTAAACGTTCCTATATGTACTTGGAGAATCGCCAATGACCGAAATTTTGCCCCCCCCCAAACCCCCAAAAAAACCCCCCCCCCACACTTTCTTTCCCCGACCAGCCTTCTCAAGGCGTCTATCGTCCTGTATCGGCGCGCTGCGTTTTCTCCCCCTCTATATGTATCTGGTTCCCTGATCCTGACTCGCGGCTCGGGCGTCCCTCCTTTTGATACTTCTCCTTTTGAGAGTTAAAGACCACTGTAGAGAGCTTTACGTGTTACAATGATTTCTACAGTGATCTCCCCGACCATGTAATGCGCACGGTTCCCCCTTCCTCTCTTTTCCTGAAGTTTAGATATGACCCAGTCTAGTACTGCAGTTCACTAGAGGCAACGCTATTCATGATTGTGCCCTTGCCCTATTAGTCCCCTCTCGTGTGTTTTTTTTTTCAGATCCTCCTCCTTCTCTCTGCCCGGTTCAGCTCCTGCTGTAGAGATGACTTACTTGGGCCCCGTTGTAGAGCTCTAGGTTTTTTCAGAAGTTTGCGCACCGTTCGCTTCTTAGCTGGTTCTTGAGTTTGGTCCTTTGTCGTTGAAGAGCTGTCGAATTTCCTAGCTTCTCCTAGTAAACGGCGAAGATAACCTTTCTCCCGATGGGTAGATAGAGTATCTCTTTTATCGCCGCGGCCCGATAATTCTTTGATCACTCTCCTTCTTGTCAGAGCCTTTTTCGCATGACACTCCCCTAGTCTCTGGAATGATAATTTTTCGGCATGCACTTCCTTTCAAATTCCTTTCCTTCTTCTTCTCTTTTTGAGGTGGTCGGATTGGGCTTCCCCCTAAAGCACGAAGCACCGTGTCGCTGATTTCTGCTGCTGAGTTTCCCTTCCCTTGCTTCCCCCCGCTTGACCAGAGTTTCTTTTTTTTTTACTTCCCTTTTTTTCCTCTCTTCTATTATAAACTACGAAAGGGTCCCCGCGCTGGTTTTTTCCTCTGCTTTCTTTGCTTCGTACCTATTCAGCCCGCTTCCTCTGGTTACGTTAAGAGTGTTTTTCCCTGCCTCTGTAGTTCGCCGTTTGCCTATGGCCGTCGTCGAGTCTCGAGACCACCCCGTATTTTTTTCGCTGCGACGCGCGTTTCTTCGACTATGACAGTTTTTTTTTGTTTCTTACCTTTGGGAAAATTCCCGATTCCCCTTCACGTAACCATTTGGTTATCATGCTTCGCTCCTTTCACCTGGATTTTCTTCTAGATGAGGTTCTGAAACCGGTGCTTTCGCGCAGCCGGCACACTTCCTTTTTCTGTTTCCGGCGATTTTGCCTTGCGCCGTTTGGACCTTTTTTCCCGTATTCATCACCTTTCGTGTTCTCATTATCGAGGTTTATTCTTCGAGAACAGGCTTCTAACCTATGCGGTTCACTGATTTGCGTTTCTTTCCAAGCTCGGCTTTACAGCACGTGGTCCTCGTATCCCATCCCTGCGGTTCGCTTCTATCTTTTGGAGTGACTGTCCTTACGACCCGGCCAGGCGAATAGCTGGCTCACTTGCTTCCTTCTCTCTTTAATCATCTTTCTTTGGTCGCGGTTCTCAATGATGACCGACCCTTTTATTCTGGGATTTCTGGCTTCATTAATCGTCATCTGCGCCTTCGACTTGCAGCTGCGTTTTGAGTCTCTCTCTCTTTGTTTTGACCTTTTCTCTTTCTTCGCTGGGTATTGTCCAGCACATGACATTGGCGAGCGGCGTGAGAGAATTCGTGAGACTTCCTTCCTCTTTTTGTCGCCCTTCGCGACATTCTCTCGCCTTTTCTTTTCACACTACAATTCTTCCTCTTCTGAGACTGCTAGAGGATTAATTTCGGGAGCGGACGGTTGCTCGTCCTGTTCCTCCGATCTCGATGTCATAGCGTTTCTTTCAGACTGTTAGGTCCTCAACTTCGCTAACTGTACTCTCTGTTACCTTTCTGTATCATGAATTTTTACTGCTCCCTTATCCCACAGACCCCGCTACTCCGCGAGCAGGCCCAACCATCGTCCCCGATCGTGAGCAGTTTCCCCCCTTGCCCCCCTCTCCAACTCTTCTTTTTTTTTCCGTGAATGGTGAATACCTCCCACGAAGTTCGTGCCCCTGCGGCGACACGCTGTCCGACTCCCCCTAGCTCTCCATTATTCCCGAGGTTTTTTTTCTTCTCCCCGGCCCCAAACTTAGAAGAAGTTAGTGGCGCCTTTAGCGTAGGCGTTTGCGGCCTCTCTTTATCTGCCCACCTCCGAGCCTCCCTCTCCTTTTCAAGGCTTTCTGGTCGTTTTGTCCAAAGGAACCTCCTTCTCCTAGTCCCGGACCTTATCGCAGCAAGCATCGTCGATCTTCTCGATTCCCTAGCCCCTTCTTCTTAATTTCTCTGTCCTTTCTTCTTCTCGAACTTTCTGTCTCTCTTCCCGACGGTATCTTTTTGACCAGTCTATTCAGTCTCCCAACTGGCTTCCCCGCTCTTTTCTGCACCCGACTAGCTTTGCACTCTTGTTCGGTTTCTGACCGGGCTCCGTTTCCTCTTGATGTCCTAATTTTCCCCTTCCTCCCCCACTTGTTTCTCTGGCGACTTCTGAGTCCTTAGTCCTTTCCTTCTCTCTTCGATCCTCCGCCGGCACTTCTCTCTTGTCCTACTACTTTTTGTGCTATTTCCCGCGCCGATGCTCGTTGTTTTTCTTTTTCATCGCCCTCTTCGAGATCGTTTTTTTGTGAGCTACCTCCCCATTTTAGATCTTCCAGAGTTCTCCCTGGAATATTCATTTTTTCTCTGCTATTTTTTCTGTACGCCCCTCACCTCCAATCCTCACCCCCCCAGTTACTGTATCCATCTTTTGTGCGATGTCCTCTCGTCTTTTTCTCCTGAAAGAGCGAGGTTTCTGTACGCTGATCCCGAAATTTTTTCAGCGCCCTCACTGCTTTTTCTCCTCGTCCCATGATTCTCTGTCTGCGCCACCCTTTCTCTTTTTGAGACCTTATTTTCTTCTCTGAGGAATCTCCTCTCTTGGAATAGGATATTTGACTTCGATTATCTCGGGAACAGTTATCTTCCTAACTCTCCGTCCTTTTTCTTCTGAAGGTTCAAGCTGTGGCCCGGCGAGTGAGCCCCTTCATCTGGATTCTCTTTTTCTCTTTCTTCTAGTTTTTTCTCTTTTGAGAAGTCGGAGCTTTGTTCTGTCAATCACTTCACCGACCCCTCCCCGTCTGCTTTTTCTATGGGCAGATTTTTGCACTGCTTCCGCTTTTCCTTCTGCTCTCCTCTTTTTTTTCCCTGTGACGCTTGATCGTAGCTATTTAATGGTTTCCTGTTCCAGCTCTTCTCCGAAAACGGTTCTTTCCATGACAAGCTGTTCGACGATTGTACTCCTCCCCTCCTCCAGGCCGATCGTCATGACGGCGAATGACGTGAATTCTCTCGCACCGCCTCGCCACCGCGGTACTTTTTACCCTCTTTCTTCAAGCCTTTTTTTCACGTGGCCTTCCCTCGCGTTTTCTCTCCTCTGGCAGGCCTTTGCGAATTGTCGCCTCTCTTCGTCGCGGGCGAAGGGTCCCGGTCTTGAGTCTTTCTCTCGACCCCTCGGCAAGCCCTCACAGTTATGCACGCAATACTTTAGATTCTCTGCAATGGCTCCCTCCGCGGTTATGCCGAAGAGGTGTTTTTGGCCTTCCCTTCCCACCTCTCATCGGTCCATTGTGTCCTCAGTTTTTTTTTCGGAAATCTCACTTTTCTCTCTTTCTTTCTGGAATATGAAGACGTGTTCGCTCAGATACTTCGAACCCTACGCACATGCTCGCCATCCCGGAGACTATCTTCCTTTCCTTTGATCGTTTGGCTTTTTTGCGATCCTGCCTGATTTTTGAGCCCTTTTTCTCTTTATGTCGTTGCTCCTGCGGAGACTCTAGTTAATGCTATTTGTCGATCACTTCTTGATATTGGTGATGTTCTCCCCAGTTTTCCCAAATCGAGATGACCCTATACGTTTTCCCTTCTTTTTCAGTCTACATTCCTCTTTTTTGGTTTCAAAATGCCGCCCCCATAGTGGCACTAGGTCCCCTTTACCATGTTTTGGACGGCTCATCTCAAATTGACGTCCAGCCCCCTCTCACTCATTGGAAACGTCACATGAGCCCGAGACCCGAAAATTCGAGATTTCCGCATATCGCCTAGCGATTCGCTCCCTTATCGTCTTCTTCTCCGATGACTCTTGTCCCTTTGTCTTGTCATGTCATTTATACGAATACCTCCCCAAGCTGATGTCGAGGGGTTCCCTTGTGAATTTCCCCCCCTTGGCTTTCTCCTGGTCGACGTTTTTTCTTAAAAAAGACTTTTTCCTAGCGAATCCTCTACACAGGGCGGTTCGTGCGAGGGCGAGGCTATCACTTGAACCTCAGTTGCATTAGTTCTTCGCCCTTCCATCTTTCCGAAGCAACTCTCTCTTTACTCCGACAAGCTTTGGTCGGTTTTTATTTTCTTCTCCTTCCCTTGCTCATCCCGGGCGCCTTCGGTCTTATGTAGTCTGGGGACGCTCTTAGGACGCGTCTCGTCTTGGTCCCTGTCGTTCTCTTCTCTTGTCGACTCCTTTTCCCAGCCTACTACCTCGTTCTGACGACTCGAGTACTTTGCACCGGCATTCCTGCTCCCCTTTTGAGCGCTTCGTCTCCCGGCCGGTCTTCTATCCAATAACCTCTTGCCAGTTTCGAAAAGAGCGGACATATAATCGCGATCCCTGTCCGAGATGTTTATCCTCTCTTCCATTCGACATCTGTGTTGTTGATATTTTGCCTGGTAACCTTTCCTAAGTTAAGGATTATTCAGTCTTAGATTTCAGACTTCTTTGTACAAATTTTCCCCTCGGAGCTTTTTAAAGTGCTCCCTTTTCCCTATGACCAACCTTGATCGGCATTGGAGTCGCTCTCTTTGCGGCCCCCTCTCTTGATTTCTTACCTCCCCCCCCCCCTCCTCTCGGATTTAGCGTCCGTGTACGGATCACGAGAGTGTTAGGTGACCCCGTCCTTCTGGGTATTTCCTCTCTGTCCCTCTTCCCTCTTATTGAGAAATGCATGCCTCCGACCTTCTTCTTTTTCTCCTAGAAGCTGTCTCCACCACGCTCTTTTTTTTTTTCTGCTCTTTTTCTGCATGCCATCGGTCCCTTCCAAAGTACCTTTTCTTCTCCTTCCCTTTTCGTTGTGCGGTTCTGTCGGGAGGATAAGCTCTCCCCGCCCGAACGCACTTGTCCCGCGGATGTTCTTTGCCCGTTCGTCCTTCCAAAGGGTCTCTCTTTTTCTTGGAGGGTATCCTCTTTTTGATTTCTCGGTTCACTTAGAACAGTACCTAGCTTTTGGCCGCTATCTGCGTGTTCATCATCTTTCTCCATCTCTTTGCCTGCTGTTCTTCCCTGCTGATTTCCTCCTTCTCGAGTTCGTCTCTATTTTCTGCAGAGTCTCCGGTCCCTCATAACCCTTCGCCTCTCCCCTCTTTCTGTCCGTGTTCTCCCGCCCTTCCTCCTCTTTCGTTACCGTTGTTGTTTTTCTTTCCCTTTCTTCTGGCTTTTCTTTCCTGGCTGAGACAAAGTATAGCATTTCGTCTCTTGATCTGGCTTCTGGAAGGATCCCCTTCTATTGGTTTGATTGTTTTGCTCGACTTTCGGTGGTAACCTCACTCAATCTTCGCCCGACGGGAGCACCTAGAATTTGAAGGTTAGCGCCACCGTGACCCCTTCTTCTACAAGAAAGATGTTCAGACGGTTTTTCCGTGTTAATCCTTTTAGACCCAATTTATAGGTAAGACCTCCTGGATCCTCTATGTTTTGTTCATTTCCTACCTTTCCTTCCTCTTAACTGAAAATTTTTTCGTTTTTTCTCATTGACTGCTTCTTCTTTTTGATCATAATCTCCTCTTTCTCCCTTTTGCGGAGCCCATTTTATTCCGTCCCTGTTTCCCGGATCCGAGGAGTCTGACCTCCCTCTTCTCCTCCTGACTTAGGGCGCGTTGCCCTTTTTCCTCTCCGTTTTGCGTAAGTGAGCTGCCTAGGGGCGAGACGTATCATCCCTCGCTCCTTTTGCGCCCCTTTTTGCGGAGAGCGCTTGCGCCATTCCCCTCCTGATTGACTCCGACCCCTTTATTATACTGCGCAAATCAACGGCCGTCCCGATCAGCGATCCTGATTTAGGTCGTTGCGTCTTCTTTGCTGGCTTTCAGTCAGCGTCTACGTATGTATTTTTGGCGGCAGGTAAGACGTGATCCTTAACCCTTTGGTTCTTTGCCGTTGGTCCCCTCTCTCGATGTTCTGGTTATCGTCCCCTTCTTCCCCTCAGCCCGACTGCTTCTCCCAGCCCCACTTTTTCAACTCTCTGAGTCAGGGTGCAACATACCTGCTTTGATTACCCGACCTCGTCTTATTTTTTTCTCCTCCAGACGCCTTGCTGCCTTTTCCCAACCGAGTCATCACCAACCATCTTAGCTCGTCTTAGGCCGGTCTCATCGCCAGCTTTTCCCCCTTATCCCGGAGTAGCTTTCCTCTTTTCTCTAGAGGGCCGTTGCTCTATTCCTTTAATCCGCCCTTCTCTAATACCTGGACGTGTCGGAACGAGTTTGACTGACACTGCGTCGAATAGCGGCAGTTTCTCCACTCTCGATAGTCCTTTCCGCGAGTTGCACCGAAGTCTCTGCCAGACGCTTTCTCTTTTTTAGCTCTCCACCCTCTTCTAATGAAGGATAAAAGACGCTGGATACTTGAAACCATGATGATCCCATTTCTCCTTCTTTTTATTTTTGGGGCTCTGTCGCAAAGCTTTTTTCTTTTCTTTTGTCTTTGACTTCTCCCGGTAGAGGAGAGTACGCTCCTTTCCGGACTCCCCCGGGACGTCGTTAAGTAGGAGCCTTCTTTTAGAGGACTTTCCTTTCCTCCTTTCACGGCTCCTCTCTCCGGCAAATTATAATTGTTGTTGCTTTCTTGTGGCCTGTTTCTTTTCTTCCTTCCTGCTCTGCTTGAGCTGCTCCCTTTCCCTTATTTCCGGTCATTTTCTGTCGCTTCCTTTTGAGCATCTTCTCTGATTCTCCAGCTCAACCTGCCGTTTTCTGAACCTTAGTTTTTTCCCCGAGTTGCCGTATGATCCTCGCGGCCGCCCCCCCTTTCTCCTCTAGCTGCCTTCGTTTCGCTTTCAGTTTCGGCTCATTTGGACCCTTTTTTTTTTGATGGGAGTCACGAAGCTTTTGCGAGTTTCCCGCTTGGCTCCTCCTCTCCACACCTTTCTTTCATGCACTCGCGGTCTGCTGCCTTCACTTCCCTTCTTTTCTAGGTCCAGTCCATCGAAGGGACTTGGCCCTCGATATGATCTAGCTTTTCTATATGCCGTCCGTGACCGTTTCCCTTCCTCCAATCCTGGCCTTTCGGCGATGGAACGTTTTTTCTTTGATGCGCCTTACTTTCCCTTGACTCTACTTCCTTAGTGTGTCCGACCTCCTCTTATCGGGCGTCTTCGTGAGTCTCTCTTCACGTTGCTCCAAGTCATGCGGCTCTTTTTTGCTTGGCGATTTTGTTCTCCCCTTCGCTGTCATCTTTCCCGTTCAAGCCGACTTGTCCGCGGGCGTTCTTTTCCCCTCTGGGCTTATCACCGCTGGTCGAACTTTGGGTCCCCTCAACAGCTTCTTTGCTTTTTTCGTGCCGCCCCGTGCATGATTCTTGTTCTTCTTACCTGGGCCTGCAGTCACCGATCCTACCTTGTTCCCCCTGTTGGGGGCGAGAGCATCTCGCTTTTTTTTCCTCTTTGTATCGTCTGTGTTGACTGCGTCCTTTGGTGTACGTTCAGTTTTCTCTTAGTGGTCATTCTCGGGCCGCCCCTCCGTCAGGACCTTTTCTCTGGCTTGTTTGTTGTTTTTTTTTTGTCTTCTTTGTTTTTTTGTTGTTATTTCCAGAGCCGGCGATAGGTTTGTCCCGTACAAGTCTCTTTGACATTTTTCAGTTGGTATAACGACAAATACGATTTTCATCTTACGATGAGCGCAGGACCTCCGACATCCGTTTTTTCCTTTTTCTCCTCA
>Ga0179593_1552105_pt1 | contig 12138 bp, 10 predicted proteins | sample CZODoug2_1_08_16_FD_185931 | JGI IMG/M metagenome (GOLD analysis project Ga0179593, IMG submission 185931) | Vadose zone soil fungal communities from Angelo Coast Range Reserve, California, USA - CZODoug2_1_08_16fungal (PacBio error correction) | ecosystem: Environmental > Terrestrial > Soil >... | reverse complement strand
AAGTGTCAGCTTTTCAGCCACTCCCCACCATGCTGATTCGGATCTCCCGACGGGTCCCCCTAGAAATGGTGCAGGAGATGGTTATGTTTTTTCCTGCGGAGGATCACCAGGCCTAGCTCATCGGTAACAGATGCCGGTGACGGCGAAAGGGACCGGAACCTCCTATTCTGACTGTCCCCTTTGCTGCAGCTTTTTTTTCCGGCTGCGATGACCCCACTTTAAGGCGTATATTTAGTCCCTTTCCCCTCCAGCAAGGTCTCCTATAGACGTGCCCACAAATTCTGCTGGGCTCCTGTATTGGGCTTTTCGCATTTTTCTTCGACGAAGCCTCCTGTCTGGGATTTGTGCTTTCCTGGTTTGCAAAGCGACCCTTTTCCGAAGTCCTTCGCGTCTTGTTGAAGAAGTTCCCCTCCCACAGTTTTCACTTCTCCGAAGGTTTCCCTTCCAATAACAGTCCCCCCTTTCCGCCAGCGGCCACACCGGCCTTACTCTCTGGACCTTCTCCGAACCGGTTATCGGTTTCGGCTACCCGTGTTACATCATTTCTGCCCTTGCCGGTCTCCTTTCGCGATTCCGCCCGACATAGCCCTCCCCCCTAGGTTTTCTTCTTGTCACCCCGCGAACCCGGGTTGCCTCTAGGGCCTCCACTTCGCCCCAGATGTTTCCTGTTCACCCCTGCGCACCCTGTCAGTTTTTTTTTTTTTCCTGCGAACACCTTGGCCTTTTCTCCCTCCGTTTTGAAGACCCACCGGCACGTCAGAAAATTCCACCCCGTCGCCGACAGCTATGCAGTCAATGAAGGGTTGCAGAGCGTTATGGCACCGGTGACTTCCCCCCCCTTTGAAACTCCCCTCGGTAGCCAAGACGTTCCCCTGAAGGCCACCGAGGATCCCATAAGCTTTTCCTCCCTCCGTTGAACGGGACGCGTGAAACGGTTTCTCGCCTTCCTTTCCCTCCCCTTTATCTTTCTCCTACTTGGCTCCCATCGACGATCATTTTTTTCTTCTTCTTGCCGATCGACCGTCGGCCTTTAGACCCTTTGAAAGAACCCCTTTTTTTTCGAAGCCCCCCTTTCTCTCGAGCTGCATCGCCGAACCTAGAGGTCCCCCCCCAGTCATACTGCCAAATTTTTGGATCGACCAGACTCTTTATAGTTTCGGAAAATTTTCCCGGAAACCCACTTCAGCGTAAAGGGTCCTTTCCGGCGCCTGCGAACTTGACCAGGCTGTTCTCCTGAACCCCTTTCCCCTTCGATTTCCAGCTGGCGGGCAACTGGTCACATCGCATCACTTTCCTAGCTCTCCTCGCATTGGGAAAGGATAACAAGAGTGGGGAATTTCGGAACGTCGCCGTTGTTAGCGCACGCCTTTTTCTAACCTGGCCCCACTGTCATCAGCCACTTCTCCCCACCGGCAACCATTTCCTTCTGACTCCTCCACAACTCAGAGATCCTGAGGGCACCACTGGCCCCTCCTTTTTGACTCCCCCTTGATAAAACCCTTTTGATTTACCCCGTTCGAAGTAGTCGACACAACGGGGCATCCTCCACCCATTCTTGAATTTTTTATGATGTATTTGATGGTAAGACCCCAAGTAAGACTCTGGCCCACCTCCCAGTATTCCGTTGTAATTGTCTGAGTCTTTCGAGCCCTTTTGGCTCTTCCCTGCGCAAGGAGGCACCTCCTGTTACGCCAAGTAGAGAAATTTTCACGCTCTGCCCAGAGGCTTGTAGTGACACCGTTTGGAGAGGCCCTCTTTATTTCAATAGCCTTAGTTTGCCGATTTCTTCAGTACGTCGGGGGGTACGTTCCCGCCATCGCCGTCTCATCGGTCTTTTTTTGCAGCGGTTCGACGAGATTTCGAAGTTGCACGCCCGATTCCTCTCGACTTTCCTGTCATTACGGGCCTATCCCCCCTCATAAAAACACGAACGTTTTTTTCTTTACGAAGATGTCCCCCAGGAAAGGTCCCTGTCGACAGTCGTACCCCCCGCACTTTTCGTTTACTTTCTTCTCTTATTTCCTTAAGTCAGCCACCATACCCCGGCGAGCTCCTTTTTTTCGCTGGGGCGTACGACTTTTTCACACCAGGATGCCTCTCGTCGGGTTAGTCCCCCCTGCTCGACTCGTGCACACCGAGCCATCATCCGATTACGAACAAAACGCTGACTCTTCTGGGTGTTGACTGGCGTTTCCCCGACGAGCTCTCCTTCCTTTCGCGATGAGACATTGCTTTGAACAATCCTAAGATTTAGTTTCGCTTTTGCCACCTTTCGGGGGATGATGGGTGGGCCGGCAAAGACCCCCCTTTTGGTCAGAAACGCGACAGCCCTTTGCAAAGAGTACATGGACCGACCCCCCTTTGAGGAGTCCTCGATAGACAAGCCATCTATATCTCCTTCCCCTCCCCTGCCGTTGGTGTTTTCTCTGATCTCTTGATCTATAGTCGTTCTCACCCCTTTTGGTTCGGCCATTTTCCAGAGTCTGTGACTTCTCGTTGACCTTAACGACTGTTTTTTCCACCCTCCTCGCCTCCGTCCTTTTCACCACGACTTTGGTCTTCTTACGGGTGAAATCCCCACCTTCTAATCTGGACTCGGAGTAGAGCCTTCGTGGTTACCCTCCCGCGGTCCCCAGACGAATCCCATCGTATTTGTAGTCTCGGCTGGATGTGCTGGTTGGTCACCCTCAAATTCCGTCCAGTCTCTACACGAGAGGCGACCGGTGTTTCTTTCGCGGTTTTCATTTACTCCTTGACCAAGTCTCCGAGAAAGCGTTGTGCTTCGGACTATCTTCTTTTTTCCCCCAACGTACGAAAAGCATTTTTTTTGCGGCGCATCCGGTCTTGGTTACCCTGTCTTCCACACGTTACTGGTGTTGTTTTTTTTTTAGAATGAAGCCCTTGTCGGTTTTTTTTTTTTTCCCGGCACTTCGCGCGCCCCAATTCTTTTGCTGAAGTCCCCGCTGCGCGAACTCTCTTGAAAAAATGACGTCTGCTTCTCTTTTTTCGTTCTCCAACCCCATCAAGGTCTGTACCTCGGGTCTCCCCCGCGGCTGACCCCTTGAAATACTCTTCTGCCAAACCTTTTGGGTCCGAAAAGATGATTCGGCCTTTGCCCACATTTTCTACTGGAGAGCTCATGGATTTTGGTCCCTTTGCACAGGTCCGTAACGAGGCTCCGCTCTCCGACCTACAGTTTCACCCGTGGCATGGGAACATTTTTTCCACCGGTCTTGGTTTTTACCCTTCATTCCAATAACCCCTTTCTGCGGCTTGGGGTCGCTTCGAAGGACTTTATTGGGGTCGTTCAAGCGCGGGTTCCCGGTTGACGATGCCAACTCGCGCGTTGCCGAATGATCTGACTGATGGTATGTGCTTCATTCAGCTTTTCCTCTTTTGCGTTCTTTCGTTGAGATCGAAGTGGGCAAATGTTTCGTCCCAAGTCTGGATTTACCAATCTTTCCTAGGTTTTCCTACCTCATAGTCTTTCGAGGTCCTGCGTCAGCCACAGTCGCGGTGGCCCCGATTCCCTTGGTATGTGTACCTTTCAGACCCTGATTAGATTCCATGGAAATTCGCATGACTTCAAATGACATTGTCCTTTATGAGTTCTGGCCCTTAAGAAATTGCTGATAGTTTTCTTGATTGGAAGAACTATCCCTCTTTTTCCGTACACCGTCTTTTTATGCTTTTTAAAGATAGTCTTTTTTTTCGGACGTGAAATCTCCTTACGCGGGGGTTCGCCAAAAAGTTCTTCCGGTAGGTCTGATGCCCTGTGGCCTGTCGTGAAGACAGCAGATCCCGTCGCTTAGACCAAATGCACAGAGAAGGTGGAGGACGCCTAGGCGGACTTTCCCCAGCGTCCTTCCCCCCCTTCTGAGCCGCCTATCTGCTGCCCTAGTCTTTCAGTCTTGCTATGCTTCTCTTTTTTCCCATGGTGCCGGTCTTTTTCCCCCCTCCAGCATCGGGACAAATTTTCGTCATTGAGGTCTCTGGCGGACTACGGTTTTGACACTTACTGTTGGTGTCTTGCCGACGGAAATTGTTCTAGTCACCCCAAATTGCCCCCCCTCTTAGATGTCGCAATTTTTCGACATTCATTACGTGGAGTTATATGCTAGAAAGGTGAGAGTTTCCAGAATACTTGATGACCGGTGTCCGTATCTCCCTTTTCACGAAAACTGTCTTTCAGATTCCCCTCGTAACCGGCGTTACATTACAATTCTTAGAAGAACCTCATTTTGCCGTACTTTTCGTTGGGGGTAGGGCTTAATGCTTTTCTGTACGCCTTCCTCGCAGACATTGTTGGCTTTGATTATTCAAGACGCGGTCTGCTTACACTTATCTCCACTGGCCTTTTTTCAACCCCCCCCCGACGAGCGAACGTGTTATCCCAATCGTCTCCATTTCCAACCGGCCATCGCCCGCGCTTCGATTGTGTTCCCGTCTTTTCTCCCTCACCCGGGCTGGATTTTCCCTTGGAGACCATTCTGACGCCGTGTGGGCATCGTTTCCCCTCCAGACGGAATGGATCGACTGGCTCCGCAGCGTTCCTCCAGTAACCCTTCATGCCCCCCGCATCGTTTTCACCGCTATCTCTAGACTGTTAGGTAGTCTTTTCTAAACTTCGCATCCCACACTGTATTTAGTCTTTCCTCCCCCCTTCAGTACCCCTCTCCAGGATTGTGTTTTTCAGTTCGACACCTATCTTAGTCTATATCTCTTCCTAATCCTCAGTTGTTTGTTTCGGATAAGGGTCCTCCGGTTTTCCTAAAACTCACCCAGCGAGCTTTGTGCTTGTCCGGTTTCTAACCAAGCACCCCCCCGTGGAATATGTGATGAGGTATTGAGGTGACTTCTCCCCGAACAGGTCTCTGTTGTTTTGTTCATCCTTTTGTTTTTCTATCCATTGGATGAAAGGTTTTGTCACACCTCTTTTTTTAGAGTCACAGGCCTTTCCTTCCCAGCGCCTCTTCCCGCTATACGCTGGAGGATTCTTTGGATGACACAAACCACTCTTCTTATATTTCCTCCCCCCCAGTCCGGTCCCCCAGCGATACGGGAACCCCAAATCTTCTCTGCTTTCTTGGTTCTTTGCCGTGTCAAGATGTTTTTCGCAGCGATTTTGTCCGGGTTGGGGGTCTCCCTTTTTGATTTAATTTTTTCCGAAGACCTTTCGAGTTTTTTCCGAAGTCCTCCCCCACAGAGAGTAGGCTGTAAGGTTCCAGTTATCTTCTACCGATTCCCCCCACGACCGTTACTGCTTCCCGATCATCAATTTTCATCTTTAGGATTTTTTACCCACAAGTTAAATTCCCCGAGCCCCTGCCGTCTTCCGGTATAAAACTTTGGTACCCCCCCAGGGTACGCTCTTTTTTTGTGGGATCAACGAGACCTTCGTGACATATCTCTGGTCCTACTTCTACCCTTTTCTGGCCACCAGAGCCTTCCTTTTGATCCGGTTGGTAGACCTACAAGATTGTCCCTTCCGGAACCTCCCCAAGTTGAACATCCCTTTCCAACACGTCGCCGTTTAGTTCAAATGAAGCCATCCCTCCCTGGGCATCTTGCGTTTGGACAAAATTCCTCCCTTGAACTTTCATCTCCAAAGGGTAGTTCCCATGAAGGCACTTGATCGGCGGTGACGTCTCTTTCACCTTCTAACCCCTTTCCACCGTTATTTGGATTGATCTTTGCACCGCCGATTTCATGATTTCCCCCCTCAGAAGCCTTTTCGTCCCCGATTTTTTCTTCAAAGAACCGTCGTTTCTCATTCCACATCGCTATGATTGTAACGCCGTCGTTCAACACCAGCTCACTGTCTGCCGACCACCCCCTTTTTTATAGTGGTTTCCCCAATCCCAGTTTTGACCACCTGAAAGGCGTACATTTTCCCTCTAAACGGACGTAGTTCTCCCTCAGATAATAAATTTTTCCCCCTTAGACGTAAGCTGGAGGGCCCTTTTTACTCCCAATCCATGGCATATTAGAGCCATCTGGTCTGACGCATATTATGACTACCTTCCTTTTTAGTTCTCCGAGGTCCCCCCCCCCGCCGTTGTTCTCGAGACCTCTTTTTCGCCACCATTTCCCCCTTCCGACATCCAAACGCCGCCCAAACGGACACCTACAGGATCTGACCTGCCCATACCCCCCCATTTCCTTTTCTTTATCATCGGCCTGCTCGGATGGTGCCTCGACTTTTAAAAAAGCTTTTTTAAGAGAAATTTTTCATCAAGTCGTTCCGGTCCCTTTTCCAAAGCCTCCCTTATGGTTTTGATTGTCTCTGGTCACCCAACCTTTCCCCCCCCTCTGGCTTCCTTCGATCCTTTTTTCGTCGTCAGAGCCAGTTCTATACTGGCAAGGAGCGCCCTCGCGACCACTTCGAGTTGGTCACTCTTCGGCTTGTCGTGTCCCTTTTTTCGCGGTCGATTTCCCTTTTCGAAGCTTTCTTTTGCCGAGTTCAAGTACGTGTCGAGTTATCCACGCACTATGTCTTTTTCGCTTTGCTATTTCTCCTCCCCTATAGTCTTCTCCGCCGAGTTCCTTGCCTGCGCGCTATTTTTTTTCGCGACCGTTTTGTCAGCCCGGCAGTGCACTTGAATACCCCAAACATACGTTTGGACCCGCGACCGGCCCCTTACCCTTCTCAGGGAATTCTGCGAAATGTGCTTTTCCTTTGAGACTCTCTTCTCGCCAATCCTTACGCTCTCCCTTGCCGAAGGTGCGTAGGACCTTTTTCCTTTTTCCGGCTGCCTCCCTCTTCGGTAGACGACTTCCCCCTGAATCTTGTCCCACAGAGAACCAAAGCGATTACTGACGTCCCCATCGATGATTTGCTTCGGTTGGTGGCCCGCGGTTTACCCCCTCCTTTTCTTCGATTGGCCTTCTCCGTCATCCCCCCTTGTTTAACAGCCACGTTCCTCGTTTATATTTTTAGGATGGATTTTTGGCGAAATTCCTTTTCTCTTCCCCAACGCGCTCTCCCCTCTGGCCGCCCCTTTTTTTCTCAACTTTTCCTCTTCACGCATCCTCTTTTCCTTCTAACTTTTTTTTTTGAAGAGATGGCGTGATTTCCCCTAACAATTTTTTTCTGGCCTCTCTGTCCTTTTTCTTTTTCTTAACGCTTTCTTTTTCAAACAATCCTCTCCCCTCTAGAGAAAAAGGTTTACCACGTTAGTCCCCAATTCGGTTCTTCGGCTGGCCAAAGCGCCCTTTCCCCTTTCATTTTCCTCTCGAGGCCCCTCCGCCGGTCAAACCCACCCGACCTGTCCCATCGTACCTTCGGGCATTATTAGGTTGTTAACTTCCTCAGTACCCCTCCTGTTATCAGCGGCTTTCGGGTCTGGCGAGTTTAGTTGCGCGTTTTTTTAATGCGTTGGCGTCATGACTCTTCTCTCCTCCCCATGCGGTTTTCTTCCGTCTCTCCTCTCGCACCCCTCCTTCAAGTGGTGGTGTGTATTTTTTATCGTTAATGACTTTGGGTCTTTCCCAGGACTTCTCTCTCCCACCTTTTCTCTTCTCCTTTTCCCTTCAGCTCTGCCCCTGTCTTCATAAAATCCGACCTCAGGCGATTGTGCGCCCAACTCCCGGTTCGTACTGGTTCCCTCAGCGGGTCAATCCCCCCTAAACCCACACCCCCCCCGCCCCCCTGGTCAAGCCGTATGCGCCAGAGACGTGACCCTACTTGGCTTTGCTGGCTGCTCTTTTTCCCCCTCGAAATTTTCTTCCTAAGAGCTCCCAACCCCTTCCTCTTACTGGCCGGAAAGTCCCAAGCGGCTTGGGTGCTGACCTTCACCCTATCGTCGGCATGGTTTTCGCAATTCTCTTCTCCTTTGAGGACTTTTTTGTGCTTTTGCGGGTTTCATCCCGGAGTTGGCACACATCCTTTTTGATGGCAGGATTTTTTTAGTAGCTTTTTGTTTGACTTTTTTTAGCTTTTTCCTCGCTCCTGGTTTTCACCTTGGAGCCCTCGTGAACCAGAGTCGTAATCATTCCAGACCCCCCCCCCCCCCCCCCCCGCTTCCCTCCCCCCCCCCCTCCCCCCCCCCCCCCCCCACCCTCCCTCAACTGCGAGGAGCTTTCGCCTAGGGTCCTTTCCCCCAGTTGAGCCTGATCTCGAATGGACCCGGCTGGATGAATAACGCTGTAAGGTCTTTTCCGACCCTGGCCTGCCTTTTTTTTTTGTTCTTTTTTTTTTTTACTATAAGATTCTTGATACCGGTGGCAGGATGCTTTGCTGCGCTCGGCGTTTATTTGCCATCCGGAAGAGATCCTTCTTTCTTAGCCCCGAACGGGTTCCTTTTTTTTTTCTACGGGCGTGACTGCTTTCTGATCGGAGAATTCCTACCGAGAACCCATTTGATGAACTGAGGAGTCACGAGGGGCTCCTTGCCTGCCCCCCTCCGCTGGTTTCGTGTAACTTTTTTAAATGGTGACGGCCTCCAACGCAATGCTAATATGAGTCTCCTCTTTTTTCCCATTTTGATTTTTTGTTTTCTTATTTACCCGCTGTAGGCCGACCAACACTGCGCAGAACCCCGATTCGTTTTTTTTTCACCCCTCACATCACGTTTTTTCCTTTTTTCTTGAAACCTCCGCAAGGTCTCGCGAAACACTTTTTTTTTTGACAGGGAGTTTTACTTTCTGCGACCCCTGGCCTCTTCCCCGATGGACTTTGGTACTGAAGCTTTTTTTCCCTATTTTTTTTGTGTGATTTTTGACATATACGTATTCGCCTCGGGTGCCCCTTAAGGGTTCCCCGGCGGCTTCCCCTTTTCTGTTTACGAGACTGTTTTCTTTCTTTGACCCGGCCCCCCCACCAATCTCAACCTCACCTCTCCCCCCTCCCCCCCCTGACCCAGGCTCCTTCACAGTGAGATTTACCATCCACCCCACTTCCCCCCTCCCTAAGTTTCTCGATTCCCCTTTAGCAAGTGGAGCCTTGTGGGTCCTCCTTACAATAGGAACATCCTTGCCTCAGCCTCGGCCTCTCCTTATCTGTTCAACTCCCTCTTCGGTAGTTTTTTCACATCACCCTTTGTTACGGCTTTTTTTTTCCCGGCTTAGACGCCGCTTTTCTTGTTGCTCCCCTCTTCTGACCCTTCTTCCCGTTTTTTGAGAGAGCTCTTTTTTCCACTCTCATTTTGACGGGGCCGAAATATTTATGACTGCGGAGGGACCTAACCACATTCTCCGGGTTTGCTTTTTATATCCCCTCCTTTTCCCTGTAACGCCTTTTCTTGATGCTTTTTTCGGCCCGAATTGAGGATATTTTTTCCTCCCGGTTGACCCTCCCGATAGACGTTCACACTTCCCTCTCTTGAGCCTTTTTCCTTCGATTTTCTTCGCCGTTTCCCTTTTTTTTTGCCATTTTTCGATCAGCGCCTCTCAAAAAGCTGTCGGCTCCCCTTTGCGGCGTCCTTTTTGACGAAGTTTCCGGACGCTTCATGACTCGTAGTGTACACACTTTCGCTGCCCAAATGACCGGTCTTTCAGTCCGGGCACCAGCTTTTTTTTGTATAGCTCTACCTCTTAGACCGCCTGTGATTTCTTTTCCTCCCCGTTTTTTCTCCTTTTCCCCCCTGTCGCCCCCCCCTTACCGAAGAATTCCCCACCCGTTGCTCCCTACGCCTTTTGCCACCCCCCCCTTGGACAATCGAAATCTTGTAGACTTCAACATTCCCTCTTGTCTTTGTCAGACGTTGCCGACCTTCGCCTAGCTCCCTTTCTTTTTCGAAGCTTAAGTCTTCATTCCCTCCCTTCAGTACCCCCCCTTCAAACCGTCCTTCACGGTTAACTGCGCACCGCAGAGGCCAAAGCCCTGTTATACTTTCTTTCTGCCATCCCCCCTTTCACACCCTAAAGGGCCCTTTACCTTCTCACCTGACTCCTGACACTTCTCGAAGAATGGACTGCACCTTTCCCCCCTTCTCCCTGCATGTCATCCTTTTTCTTTTGGAAAGTTTAGTTTATTTGAGTTTCCCCCGAATGTGGGAGCCGTAGCAGTTCACTCAAGAGACCCCTTTCCCCATATGCCCCAGAACCCCCCTAAGTCATTTTTCGAACTATGGGGCCGGTGACCTCACACTCTATTGCCGAGTACTTTTTTATCCAAGTTCTCATTCCCCTCCGTCCAGCGTCTTTAGTTCTTTGTCTCTTTTCTGATTTCAGTTTTTGTTTGTATTGTTCCCCCCATCCGGTTGTCTGTAAGTTCCATTTTTTTTGTCGCGCAGCCTTGTTTTTTTTCGTTCAATCGAAGCGCTTGAGTTCCCCCCAGTTGGTTTCTTCGACTATTCTCTCTCATCTTGAGACTGCGCAGCCGGTGCCTCCCTAGCTTTTTCAGGGCTATTCACCCTAAACCCTACGTTGGGCAGAAGGTCACCATTTTTCAAGGCTTAACGCTTTTTTATCCTAACTTTTTTCGTTTTTCTGGGGCGTACCCTTTATGATTCTTTCCAGTCTGGAGACTATTTTTTTCTTTCGTGTGCGATGCCCGATGACGGGTGTTTTCCGCCCTCCCTCCCCGCCTTCCTCTTTTGACTCGCCTATTTGGCTGTGAAGCCGTGTTTTACGGGACTTTGGGTTCCAGTCGCCCTCGTGGTGATTGCCGACTTGACTTTGTGGCTGATAGACCCCCCATTCCCCCCTTCCCATTCAAGGGTTTTTTCTCTTTGCGTTGTGATCTTACTCATTTTTTGCAATTCTTTTTTTTTCTTTGCCCTCCCCCGAGGTGAGCCCCACGCAGAGGTTCCCCTAAACGCTTTCTTCTTTGTAACCACCTTCCACCTTCCCCTTCGCGCGTGAGACCCACACTAGTATTTACGGCCTGTGAAGCACCATTCTGTTGACCCTTCCTTCTCCGTTGTTTGCGCTTTGCGCGAACCACTTTGCGCGTTCCCGGATTCTCGTCTTCTCACGATAGGAAATCTTAGACCCCTTTTTGATGGTGGGTTATGTAAGCCTTACCGGGACGTCCGAGTGCTCCCATTAGATCGAGTCAGACCTTTAAAATCTTTTCGAGTCCTTTCCTCGACCTTTTGCCCCGATTCTTGAAAATTAAGGCCCCAAAACTGAAACGTGCACATTTTTCGGGATCTCAATTCTTTGACGCCCGGGTCTTCCCGCCGAAGATTCCCCTGTTATACTTTTGCTTCCTTGATCCGACATTCAACCTTTTTTTTTTTCGTAGACCTATCGACTTTTTCCTTTTACCTGGTGTTCCAGGTGCACCATCCCCCCTCCGCAGGTTGACTGATCTTTGCAGTCATTCTGGTTTTTTTTTTTTGCGCCCCTTCCCATTTTTTTCAGCTGGATTGCCTCTTTTCCCGGCGTTGTTCTCGCAAGCTGAAGTATGCATCTGGACGCTTTTTATGCAATGATTTTTTTTTCCGTGCCTCCCCTTGATCTATGACTTTTGGCCCCAGGTTCTCCCTTTTTTCTTTCAAGTGTTTTTCCGGGGACTTTTCTTCGATTCCTGAGCTTCATTTTGTTTCCCCTCCTGTTTTTAAGACGGCTGTTTAAACTTTTATGTGAGGTCCGTCTTCTGGCCCGGTTTCGTGACGACCGGTTCCAGATCCTTAGAAGTCCTGCCCCTCTCTGGGCCATCTTCCTTTTAAGGTTTGGACCCTCCGCGATTTTAATTCCTTTTAGGTCCCGATTCCTCCATGAATCCTTCTTTTAGTTTAGCCGCAGTTTTTCCCCCCTCTTATTCACTTTGCCCTTTGTTCGAATGCAGCATTTTCCGGCCTTTCTTTCCCGGCCGGTGTTGGCCTTTTTCCGGTTTTTTCGTTTACTTTCCCCCTTTGTAGACCCCACCAATCCTGAACGTATTCGCTTTTCTCCGAGTTTTCTCTTTCCCCATTATGAGTAGCCCCTGTCTTCTAAGCACACCCTTTGGTAGTGGCTAATTCCCTTTCAGCTCCATCTTTCGGGTTCTCCCGAACTCTCGGTCCTGTCAAGTATTGTTTGGGACTCGGGCTAATGGTAAGGAACGGGCCTCCCCTCCGGGTGGAGCCTCGAGCGTCTGCTTACCTGTTCCTTGGCCCGTCAAACCTTGCCTATCTCATGGCCTTTTTTCTCTCCCCCTTTCAGATTCCCCTCTTTTTATGATCGAGGTCCCTTGGGAGAAAGTTCTCT
>Ga0179593_1486950_pt1 | contig 12138 bp, 15 predicted proteins | sample CZODoug2_1_08_16_FD_185931 | JGI IMG/M metagenome (GOLD analysis project Ga0179593, IMG submission 185931) | Vadose zone soil fungal communities from Angelo Coast Range Reserve, California, USA - CZODoug2_1_08_16fungal (PacBio error correction) | ecosystem: Environmental > Terrestrial > Soil >... | reverse complement strand
ACCTGAAACAACCTCTGGAGGGACCTTTCGGGTACATGACTGCACGCACATTGCGGAGTAGGGAGCTCAAGTTCCCTAGCGTCATGTCTTTGAGATTGACCCTGATGGCGCCCCCCCCCCCTCTTTCGCCTTTACAGCTCCAACGAACGCGGAGTTCGCGCTGACTTTTTTTTTTTACAACAGTATCTTTGTCCTCGCCCGTCCGTTTTTGACACCGCCATCTATGGTGGCTTAGCCACGGAGCTTCCCAAACTTTTTTTTTGGTTTCGGAAACGCGTCAGTTTGGTCCTTACCCCACTTCTCCAGGGGTTGCCCGGAGGCTTTTTTCGTGCCGCAGTCCCCCCTCTGATACCCTCCCTCCTCAGAGGAAGGATGGTGTGTAATGAATCCGATTTTGTTTGGAGTCCTTGGCGGGTGGAAGAAGGACCGAAAGGAAGAAGAAAAGTACGAACAGCCAGAGGAGCTGGATTGTTTTCGCCTCCACGTGTTCAGGATGTTTCGACTTGCCCCCCAGGGTTGACCGTCTTGCGTTGCCCCTTTTTTTATTTCAGTGGCAATTTGAAATGGAGCTTTGGCTTTTTGGCGACCGCTGACTTTCGGTCTACGCGCCAAGCCTCTATGAGTCATTCTTTTAGCTTTCGCATATTCGAGGCAACCCCCCCACACCCTCCCCCCCCCCCAACAAGTGTAGGATGGGCTTTTTTGGCCCCGTCGCGAGAAAATGTGTGACTGGAGCCTGCAACTTTCCTTCTTATTTGGAGTTCCTATGTGCGTATCTCTTTCTGGTAGCACGTTCCGGCGGCCCTCTCCCCTTTCCCTGAATTGCTTGTGCGTCGTTTTTTTCCTTTTTTCGTGATTCCATTTGATAGTGAGTTTTATCTTCCTAAGTTAAATTCACCTGCCCCCCCTGATGGAGACCCACCACCATCATGCTGATTTTTGGACTGTCCGCCTTCTTTGAGGGTTTTGATCGGAGCCTAGCGTATATTTGCAGTCTCGGAACTGTGGGTGGGCGCTGTATTAGGCCCACACCGAGGATGAGTTGATTTTCTTATTGGTTTTTCCATTTCCCTCCCATTTTTCTCGACCTGGGTGCTTCGGGCGTTTTCTGGTACAACGTCCCGTAACAACACTTCTTTCTCGACTTGTTGACTCTCCTACAAATGTCCGGCAGGTTAGTGGTTATACCGTCGCGCTTTCGATGGAGCGGCATCCCAGTTTCAGTTTGCGTTTTTTTATCCCCTCTAGATTTCACCCCAATACATTGATTTCGAGGTTTCTGTGACGTGAGTTTTTTGACTTCACGAAGGGAATCTCCCTTTTCAAACAGCCATGTGTGTTAACAGCGTGCGGTCCACCAAGCCCCCCTTCGATCGTGACAAGCCCTTCCCCGAGCATTCGATGCTGTTGTTCTGTGTCTTTTTTTGGGTGATCCATTTTGTTTTAGAGCTTGGTTTTTGTCCTATTTGGGCTTTTGTTTTGTCGGTGTGCCGCAACGCTTAGCTTGTGTCGTGTACACAACCCTGCGGCTTTCCTCACCTTTGTTGGCCGCATGCCCCCACCTTTTTCCTCGTAGCTATGTTCCCTGCTTTGTGTGCCCGGCTTCCATTTTGAATACTGTTCTGACACCTCTCCATTCCCGCGCACGCCACCCCTCCAGTGTGGTCGATGCTCAAGACAGCTCCGTTCACGTCTCCCCTTTAAACTGTTGCCCGTGTCTCCTTTTTCTTCATCACCACGCTTGCCCTGTCTTTTTATTCCATGTTTTGTGTCGGCCCCTTTTCGTTGCTGTTTCCTCCCCGACATGGTGACGTTCCCCCTTAGACGCTACCATTTTTTTCTACTCGTGACCCCTTTCGATAGAGTTCACCCCCCCATGTATTTTTTTTAGCCTTTCTTTTCCACGAGGCGCGCCCTTCAGTTGGTTTATTTACGGCAAACTCACTGGACAAGGTTGTTTCTCCCGATTTTTTTATGTCATATGACCTGGCCCCTACTTTCACACTATGTGTACGCCGCTCCCGGCCGTTTTCGTCAATGTAATCGTTTCCGCGGTTTACGATATCCCGCCGGGTCCCTTTCGGATCTTACGGTTGAGCCATCTGCCAATCCCAACTAGTTCCTCTTCCCCCCCACCCCCTTTTTCCCCCACCCGTTTGCTCACCCCATCCATACTCTAGTTTTTTTGGTGCGTGTGTTTTCCTTTTTCGTCCGTTTTTGTTGTTGATGGCTCCCATATTCCGTTTGGTGCGCCGGCCCTGCTGAATAGGTTTCGCTGCTGCGATGCCACCCCCCTCTTTGGGTTCGAATTTTGGGTTCTCGTCGCTCCTTCCCCGTTTTTGTCCCCCTTCTTGCAACCCACACTATGTTTGCGTTAGGGACCAAGATACTTTTCAACCACCCAAAGCCAGTACGAGTGGGCCGCCTGTTTTTTCCCATTTGTTGCCGCTCCCCCCGCAACGTCTTTTCATCCCCGCCAATCCGTTTTCGACACGAACCCACCCCCCGGACCACTATCCACTTGACCTGCCCACTTGTCAACCACTTTTCCGCACTTCGAGTCAGCCTAACCTCCCTTGATACCGAAGTCCATGTGGTTTCTACTTGGCGGATCTGGCCCAGGCCAGTGCCCCTTTCCCCCCCCGCTTTTGGCGACTCATCGCTCTTTTTTTCCCTGTCGCTGCAATGACCCTGTTTTTCGCAGCTTACCGTTCACCCTGCACTTTTATCAGCCGATTCCTCTAAACGGGGTTGGGTGGGTTACGCGGCGGCCGCCCGCGCATGTTGTTCGCCCGGTGTTCTTTTGCCACACAAAGTGAGGGTGAAACAAGCCCTTTAGGTGCCCGAACGACCGACTGCTCCCATTGACTGTCGTATTTTCCAGAACTACTGTCTGTCTCGTTAATAGCGGCAATCTCCTTTTCCACTGATCGTGCCCTTCGGATTTTTACAGCTTTCTCTCGCATCGGCCTGCTATTCACCGTTATTTGATCGGCCAAACGCGTCGTGAGCTGCTTTTTTTAGTCCCAGTAGACCGGAGAGGTTCAACCGGGTCTTTATCATTCCCGCGTTTACCAAAATCCTCCCCCTCCCCCAGATTTTTTCACCTGGTTCGCTCCATTTACGGGGCACGTTGTTGAACTATCTCGAGGTTTAGGAACTCCTCTGTGCACCATTTCGTGTGCTAGGACTTGCAGTCAGGTACTTTACCCGTCGATTTCCCCCCCCTAGGCCGCCAGACCCCGTTTCTCACATCGGGCCGTGCCAATTTTGTTTTGGATTTTAGTTGATGTGTAACACCCCATTGTTCCTGCGACGTTACTCTGTTTTGACCAGATCGCTGTGCCCCCTACCAGGATGGCTTCTCCCTCCCGTCCCGTTTGTAGATGAATGTGCCACGCCCCTTTTAACCCTTGCTCCCCCCCCCCCCCCCAGGTCCGTTTTTAGGTACAAATGTCAACTAGAGCCCCCCCCGGATGGCCCCCCTCCTTGTACTTTCCTTAGCAAAGAATCTTCGAACACCCTTGACAGTAGCTCCCCCCCACCCATTCGTGACTCGGCGTGTTCCCTTTTCCACATCTTGTCAGCAGGCTTCCCCCCTTTTTTCCCCTCAGGACAAATCAATAGGGCCCCCCCCCCTTACGTTTTATGTTTTGTCATGCCACCCCAACCCCCTCGTGCCTCGGCATGAGGTCGCCTGTCTTGCCCCCGTGACGTTAACTATGATCCTCGCTCTCCACTTCTTGACTATTTTTGACCCCTACCGCCATTGCACTTTCAGTTTCCCCCCCCCCCCCTGGTCCGGTGTTGTGGGTAGTGCCTCCGCGTGGTGGCGGTTTCCCTAATTTTTTTTGCCTGCTCGTTGCACCCATCACAGGCCCCACGTTACACATAGCTGCATCAAAATTCTTCCAGACACTTCGACTTGTCCGGACTACTTAACGAGTTCACCCCCTTCCTTTAGCTCATCTTTCGTCCCTTTAATCCAGTGTCAATATGCTTTTTCTGTGTCGTGCAACATCTTTCACCGCTGTACTTTTTCCCTTATCTGCTGCCGTGCCGCCGAACAGCAGCATCAAGTACCGTATCCCAACCCGCGTCTGTCCCGTTTTCTCATTTGAAGACCGCCCGCTGCCTTCGCTTCTGACCAATTCCCTGGCCCGTATTTCGCCGTTCGTCTCGCGCCTGCTCGTCCCTTACCTTTTTCCCTGTGGCCCTTTTCTCTTTTTTTCCTTTGTGTACCAACAGGAAACCCCACCAGAGCATCAGACTCCCTTCCAACAGCCTTACTTTCCCGCCCGGCGAGAGGCACCCCTTTCTAGACCTAAGCGGCCCGACACCCTTTTTTCGCACCGCCCCCCCCCCCTCACACTAAATTGCTTCGTCGCCTTTTCCTCCCCGCTTCCGTACTAGTCCCATATTTGTTGTTTGCGGAGCCGCACAGTTGGCTTCACGCTCCCCCTTTTGTTTACCGTTCTTCAGCAAGATACCTGATATGTTCAAATGTGCTTGCGTCCTTCCTATCGTGTTCGTAACGGGTGGATCCCCAGTTTCCCTTCGCTCTTTTTCCTTTTTCTGACCGATGACATACTCTTGCCTTTTCCCCTTAAATTCCAATCCGCATAAACACCTTCCGCCTTTTACACTCCGCGGTCCGAATTTACTGGTTTTTTCCCTTCTTTTTTAGTTTGGCCTCCGGCACGCTTCGATTTTATTGTGCTTTTTCTCGTTATCACACCGTGACATCCCCAGTTTTTGACGCACTGTTGCGGGAAACATCTGATTGTTGCATTTGCCATTTCAGCTTCCCGCTCAGTTTTTTTACGGTTTGGGTTCGCTCTTTTTCCCGGTGACCTTTTTTGCCGAGTGCTGCGGTGCCGTGCTTGTTTACCCACTTTCGGTACCGCCCCTACTAGTGTAGTTCATGCGCCCGGCTTGACCTGAAAACCATGTTCTTGCTCGACTTGGTCTGCAAGGTAGTCTCCCTCCTGCCGCCCCCTTTTACATGGTGGTACCCCTCAGTAACTGTCGGTCTACTGTACGTCTTTTTTTTTCACCACCGCATTGGCTCGAATGGTCAGTAGTGTCTGTTTAGGCCAAAACCCCCCTCCCGTCCCCCCCTTTGTTCGCTGTTTTTTTTCAGGTTTTTCCGTGATGCTCGCGTTGCGCTTTTTCCCTATTTCGAGGCCCCCGGGATTTTTTTTACCCGTCATTTCCTTCTGTGTCTCTCCGCGTTACTTTTTGTGTTGGTGTTTTTTGTCTGGTGTGTCACCATGTAATTACTTGACGTGGGGAAATTTGGTCCCTCATTCTCATTGTAGTATTTTTCTGTGCTTGAGGCATTGGTTCAGCTTTTCTCGTTCTCTTTACGGACGTCGGCATCCCCCTCCTACCCCCTCCGAAGCAGATTTAACTTCTTTTTTGGTCTTGTCCCTTTTTTTCCTCCCGCGCCCCTGCGCACATACTTCGCTCCTTTTTTCTGCTCCGCACGGCATCGATCGCTTCTGATGTTCGTTCCCCCCGCCTTCTTTCCTTCTGGGTCGTTCTATCCAGACTCCGTTTTTTTTACGACCACCAGCCCCCCCACGCGTACCCCACTCAATTTTTCGTGCTCGCGTCACTCTCACACACGCCTCTCTTCCCGTTGTGCGGTTCGATGTTAGATTTTCCTGTCCCCCTGAGCGGTGTTTTCCTCTCCTCTGCACGACCTTCTCCGACGCTGCTCCTCCATGCGCGCTCTCCAGAGAACCGCGTCCCGGGTCCTGTCCTTTTGCACCGTTTTAGTCGTGCTGCGTCAAACTTCCACCCTCCCCCGTTATAGTTCAGACTCTGTAGTGCCGTCTCTATTTCATGCATGCCCACGCACCCACTTGGCTCCCCCTGTTTTTTTCCCTGACCCCTTTTTTTTTCACCGCGACGAACGTCGATTTCCAATGATCTTCTTCTTGTTTCCGAGGTGACGACGCCCGAACCTGACCCGCGCTCTCGCTTGTTTCCAGTTCCTTCATAGGTTTGGCATATTGCATACTCTATGTCCCCTCTAGTATTTGCTCCGTCCGTCTCCGTCTTTTCCAGTAAGTTCCCCAATGTCGGTACACCTATTTATTGGACCGAATGAGGTTGTTCTTCCTAGTTGCCCTTTATTCCTTGTGCGACCTTTATTACTCTGTTTTCGCTGCCTACGTGTTTTCATGTTTTTCTTCCCGATTGCTTTTGGCATGTTATAGTTCTCGGTACACTACCTGTTTTTTTATCCGCGTGTTTAACTGCTCCTCAGCGCTGTTTTTTGTGTTTGTTTCGCTCGGTATCCCCGTGTTTTCTTCATATACTACGACCCCCGTTGTTATTTGTAGCATGTCACTACTCTCTGGTCAACTGTGTTATCGTTTTTATGCCAGCTGTATGATTCAGTCTCCACCTCCCTACTGGCCGGCACTCGATTTTGCTTGCTTACCCTCTATCCGCATGCAACTTTTTTAGTGCTTTGACCCCCCAGTGCCGCTTCTTTTTGTCCCCGTAGTTTCCTCATGCATCAGTGAGCACCTATCTTCCATCCCCATAGAGTTCGACACATTTTTTTTGTGTCTATCCTTTCTTTGTGGTATGATTCTTTTTTATGTCATATGGATACACCTTATTTAGCCCCCCAAACGGTTCCCCGGTGAAGTGGTCCCAACTTTTTTCCCTTTTTTTCCGGACATACCGTGCAAGATTTCCCACCCTTCCGTGGTTACTGACTGTCCTGAGCTTTCGTTGCGTAATTGTGACCCCACATTTCTCTCTTGCAGGGTGCTTGTACTACTGATTGTCCACTTCGGACCCGTCCGATCTATATTGGTGCGACCCCCCCTCTCGACATGTAGTTCCACATACCCGCCAGACTGGTCAACTCACGTGCCTTTTTCCTGTTGAGTGCCATGCCACCACACCCCCTGTGTGCTTTCATGCCCCTTCTTGTTTCTGCCGTATTAAGTTCAACCCGGTGTTTTTGTCGGGATTTTTGTACGACACCGTCCCCCCCCAAACCTTGGTCTGCCTCTTTTTCCCCCCAGTTCCTGTCTGCCCCCCTGCCACTGTCGCCTGTTGGCTTTTTGTTTTTCTGCTAGAGAAAATTTTTCTCCACCCTGCTTTGTATCCCTTTTACTTCTCCCCCTCTGTCGTAGTCTTCCACTCAGCTTTACTTCCCTTCGGCATGGGCAGGAGATTTCGTCGCGCTTCTACCCAGGCTGGCAAATTTCTCCATCTTCTTCTTATGAATGATTCGTACTTTTGCAGAACCTTTTGCCAGCAACTTGCCCCATCATCTGTATTCATCCGTTTTTCTTCGTGTCGTGGACTGAATTTCGATCGTCCACGGTTATGGTCTCCTTTTCGGTTTACTGTCAGCCGAGGTGGTAAATCTGTTTTTTGTCCTCGCCTATGTTTGTTCCCCCCCCCTTCCTTGCCGCTAAATCCCCCCCCCATCTTTTGATCCGCATAAATGTGCGCCGACGAGCCTTTCCTTTTTTGTTCTATCTTCCTTCCTTCTTTCCCCCCTTCGTGTTTCTCCGTCTCGGTTAGTTTTGTCCTGGCATACCTCCACCCGCCACTTTTTCCCATCCAGGGTTTGTTTACACCCCTTCAATCCTGATCCCTTCCGTTTGTTGTTGACGAGTTTTTTATTTTTTTCTTTATTTGTGCCTCACCCTTTTCTTTTATCTGATGACCCCAATGTTTTCTCGGGATTTTGTTCCTTTCCCCTACACACGTGCCTGACGGTAAGTCTCCCACGGGCGCTTTCTCCCTTTCAGGCGCACCTTTTTTTTTTCGTAGCCCCCCTGTTTATGGGTTCTGACCCTGAATTTCTCTTGTTTTGTGCTTTCCCATTTTTTCTGCTTTACCAACGTCCGCGCCGGACCCAACAGAAGCTTTTGGGCCATGATATGTATCCCCACAGGACGCACTTCGCTTTCTGCTCTACCTACCCCAGATTGCCTCCCACCTGACCAGATGTTGGAATTCCTTTTTCACTTCCCCCCTTGTTTTCCCCCCCGGCACACGTTTTAGTCTTGCCCTGGAAGTTCAATCTGACCTCTAATGCATTTGTACGTTTTCCATGTGTGGCCAGGTTTATGGCAAGAGCAGCGAAGTGATCCTCGCCCCGTTCCCCCAATGCCCTTTTAGAGACGTTTTCTCCTAAGGTCTCTTTTTGAGTCTGATTCCGTTGACCCCCCCGCAACGTTACGCATCGTCCTTCGACCTGTGCATGAGTCAGACCTGAGATCTTCGACTTCCCTTATCCTTCGACCGGTACTATTCACCTTTGCCCTTTTTCCTCTGTCGTCCAGCGCGCCGTGTCAGGTTTTGCGTTTGACCTGTTGATTTTAATTTCTTTTTCCCCCAGTGGTCTTTTTACCTTTCCCTACCCCCTCTGAGGGAATCAGCCACTTTAGGATGTGTACTTTCATACCCCGACACGGAGAGACTCCATTGGAGTTTCTCTCCGCCGACTTCTTCCTGTTCCACCCGATCACGGGATGGCTCCCCCCCCCTGCAGCAAAACAGTGCCGTGCCCCACCCCCCTCCCGTTTTCTTTTTTTGTTTCGCAGCTCCTTGTGACCCGAGCTCCTTTTTCTTTTGTTCTGGTTTTTGATACGTTTTGTTCGCATTTTTTTAGCCGTTTCTATTCCCATCCCCCTTTTCCGCGGAGCGTTCGTTAAGCGTGACAGCCTGTGATTTTCCCTCAACGCGTGATACATGGGTTTTTTTCCCCCCTATCCGCGTGGTTTTTGCCCAAACAATTATTTTCCGCATAAGCAAGATATACCTTCTTTCGTGCGCACATCTGTTCTTTTAGCACTGACACCTTCGGAAGCGACTTGGTGCAGTCCTCTCATAAGGCCTCTCACGGTCCCACATCCTTTGAATGCCAACTGCCTTTTTAGATTCAACCACACCGTTTCGCTCCAAACAAAAGTGTGTATCAGTGTTAGTTCACCCCCCAGGCTCTCTCCACGAGTAGCACCCAAGCCCTTCTGCTCCGTCACACTTTTGCCCCGCGAGTTTTTTTGTCAAAATCCCACCCTTAAGTTTTAAAAGACTTTCACCATATTCCTTTCTGGTACCTTGCTTCTCAAGGTAAGATTTTTCCCCCCCCCCCACTCTTCTTCTCCAGACCTACTGACGATAGTCGACCAGGCAGAGTGATAACTTCATGTTCCTTTTCAACCGCCCCAGTCCCCATCAGAATCCTTGATGTTTTTTTTTTTCGCCTCGGCGTAGGGGTCCCTTGGCTCCCGGTACTAGGATCACTAGCTCCCTATCGTTCAGCACCAATGCACTGCCGCACGCAGGTTTTTCTTTCTTTTTTTAGCCCTAATGAGTTTCCTCATTAAGTGTTCCCCGTAGCCACTCTCCAATATTTTTCCCCACCGAACCCTCCAGTGACAGTGCGAGGTAGTATCGTGTAAAGCCCCTCTTTATATTCGTTTCTACTGCGCGACGAAATGCCGGCCACTCTTGTTGGACTCGCATCTACACAGCTCTTCACAGACCCCCCGAGCATCGTTGCTTTGTTTTTGGCCCCTCATTTCCAGTTGCAGGGTCGAGAGCAAACGTTTTCGAGACGTCCCAGCTCACGCCCATTTTGTCTCACTAGACGTTTCAGTTACTAATACGCAAGGCCGTTCATTCCGGTTTTTCTAGTTCAGCTGCCTATTTAACACACCTGGATCGTTCCGAAAAAACTCCAACAAGTCCCTTCGACTCATCTAACAGCCTTCCTTCTAATAGATGCTCCATCGCGGCCACGACCGACGACCCGCGCGTTTTCCTTTTTTTTAATCCCAACTAAATCACACCTATTTTGCCAGCCTCTGGCGTGCTCCCGTCTAGGATCCAAGAACCCCCAGTTGTTAGAGAGTTTTAGAGCGTCTACCGTGGAATCGAGTCCCCATAAGAATGGGTTTCCAATTGTTAAGATACAGGCCCTCCTCGCGGTTCGTTTTGGTGAGTCCGAGCCCTTTGCAATAAGTTTTGCCGAGTGGTAGCGCCCGTTTTGATGTCCATCAGACATCCCTGCAGTATAGTGCCTCAAGGTCTGTTGTTTCCTTTTTCTTATAATAACTTTCTTCTCCCCTAATTTTTTTGTCTGTTTTTGATTTTCTCGCCCTGAAATCACTTGGCGTGCATTGCGAAGGATTTTGATCGGCCACCGTGACCTTCAGGTTGGACCACTCCATTCGGATTGTTTTTCGTCGACCACGCGTTTGAAAACCTTGCCCCCCCCCCCCCCCCCCCCCGAGTGTGGTTCCAACCGTCTAGGGAGACCTTCGAACGAAACATGTTCTTCCCCGGACGATCACCTGTCACTTAGCTTTCGGAAACAAAAAACATTTCTCTCAGTGATTACCTAAAGCGATGCCAGAATTTTCCTCCCCCCCCCCTCGAGGATCCAGACCCCACCTTTCGCAAGAGCCTTTTATGTCGTCCTCTAACGCCCCCACCCCCCCCCCCCCCCCCCCCCCCCCCCCCCCCCATATTCCCCTCTCTCCCCAATATGTCCTTTCCGGTGCGCCCACGACCCCTGCCCCCACCGCGTTTTTTTTTTTTTTTCTCGGTGCCCTCTTGTCTTGATGTCTTCTCTTTCTAGGCCTTCGTTTTACCTTGCGCTTCGTTGTTTTTTACGTGCTTTCCTGTTTCCCCCCTGACTGTTTCCCCTCTGACACACAGGATCAGGTCCTTTTTTAAGTCATTTTCGGCTGACATTCGCTGCTGCCAACCACGCAAGGCTTTTTACCACAGTGCCTCCCCTTCGGGAAGGCTTTCCGAGGAAGGTGGGGATTAATTAGAGTGGCGGCCGGATTGGAGAGAGTTTAGACCCCCTTTGCTTATGGAGTCTCCTTTGTGCTTGCGCACTTTTTTTTTCTGTCACCGCCTTTCCCTTCGGCTTTCTGAGCCCCCCCCGATGCCTATCGCTTTCGGCGCGTCTACCCGACATGCTGTCCGATATTTTTTTTGAGGGTGGACTCTCGTGCGAGCGGGTTCCCCCAATCCGTTGCAGGTTTTTTTTAACTCGCCACACTCATTTGATCGGGTGCTGGACTAATGTGTCTGGAGTGCATCGACTTTGAGCGCAAATTTTTGTAAGGCGACCCTAAAGTTAATCCAGCTTCCCTCTTTCCCAGTTTCGATTGCGTGCTGGGGTCGTGTCCTTTCCTTTGTAGAAGTGCGCGCGGGATTATCTGCCCCGCCAAGTCCACTGAACGATTCTCCCCACACCCGCTCACGGGATTCTTCTGTTTTTTAGGGGTTTTCCCGACTCTGATGCGGCCCGCGCCCTTTCAGAGTTTTCTCGGTTATTTTGGTACAGTTGTTTTCTTCCCTGTGCCCCCAGCATTCAGTACGAGGATCTAGGTTGTGCTCTTTTTCTTCGGTTTGATGTTCTATCCTGCAGTTTCGACCTGTTTTTTTTTGCACTCTTTTTCTATAGCCTTTGGGACCAATCAAGCCTATACAATCACTTTCGGCGGGTTCAACTACAAGCTCCTTTTTTTTAGTCCTATAGATGGGAACCGTAGCGCTGCTAGGGCACCACTTCCTCTTTTCCGCCATTGGGCTTTTTCTACTGTAGTTCATCCGAATCCGGGCTTCTGTCGAGGTCTTAGGGAGTTATTTTTTTCTCGGGGATCAGGTTCCCCCCACCCCCCAGCCCCCACCTGCCCCCCCGTTACCCCCCCCCCCCTACCCCCCCCCCCTTACTTTTCTCATGTTTAATTCGGTTGATTTTTTGCCCCTGTTTGTCCTTGTGACGCAGGCGCACTGCGTTGCCTCGTGTCGCTGTTTGACACCTCGGCTTGAGGCTCGTTTGCCCTTGCACTCCCGTCCCTCGCGTTTCTAAGAGCAGCCAATTATAGACTTCGTGTCCGCTGTATCCCCAGAAAAGGCTTTGCTTTTTCCCACCTCCCCCCGGTTTCTTCTGTCCGGAGCATTTTTGCCGAAAGTCCCCACAAAAACCTTCCGCCTGGCTGCCTTCCCCTCGTTGCACGAGTGTACCCCGGGTGCGTTTCCGCTTTCTAGGTAAAAATTTGTCTCCCCGCCTAATCGCTTCTTTCGGTCAAGCCTCTCGAACTTAAGGTGACCACAGAGGAATTTATCTGA
>Ga0179593_1346550_pt1 | contig 12138 bp, 12 predicted proteins | sample CZODoug2_1_08_16_FD_185931 | JGI IMG/M metagenome (GOLD analysis project Ga0179593, IMG submission 185931) | Vadose zone soil fungal communities from Angelo Coast Range Reserve, California, USA - CZODoug2_1_08_16fungal (PacBio error correction) | ecosystem: Environmental > Terrestrial > Soil >... | reverse complement strand
TTCGTTGTCGACCTAATCCCTTCCTCCCTTCCAGAACTGCCCCGCGCACTGTGCCCGTGTCAGACAATTAGCTTTTCTTCCCCCCAGTCGAATTATTTACAATTCCCCTTTGTCTTCCTATATGCTTCCCTCTCTTTATATGAGATCATAGCTTGTCCTTCCCCCCCACGGGTCCATATTCCCCTTTTTTTCCGGACTTCGACCCATACGCCCGGGATCTTCCTTCCGGCATTGGAGCTGGTAGAGCGTTCCTGTTATCATCCTTTTTTTAATATTGTACATAGGTTTCTTTTCTTCAAAGCGGTCGAATCCGCGGTGTTGCGGACAGATTGAAGCACACTTTACTTCTTGTCTCCAGGCCTCCCTTCAGTCCAAACTCTTTCCAGCCTTCCCCTTTTCAAATACTTAATGCGTATGGTGCGCGGTCCGTAGGAGGACCTGTTACCGTCGCTGCTTCAACGATGTTTTGGTTTTTCCCCTTTCTTGTTTTTCATTCCGCGGTTCCTCCGCTTTTGCTTTTCGGACCCCTTGTTTCTTTCTCATTGCTCGTGCTGTCGAATTGGCGAGCTCTTTGAAAAGCCCCTTCCCTCCGTTACATTTGTCGTCTTGTCCCAGGCCATCTTTTGACTTTGAACGTAGCCGTCCACGGTTGGGGTCTGCTACTTCCCTGTTCACGCGGCTGGTCGCGGACTTTCATCGCGGCGCGTAGGTTCATTCCCTCTCCCTGTCTTTTAACTTCGACTTGAACTTCTTCCCTTTTCTAGCCCCCCCTTTGTATTATCGATCTCCCTTTATTTCTCGTCGTCCATTCCTCAACTGAAGCGACAGTCGATCGCGGACCATAAGTTTTCGCCAGTTATGACCAGCTGCGTTGTGGCCGTTTCCGACACCTAGCCCTTCCTCCTTGTGCTTCGGTTTATTTCCCCTTGTGTCCGAGGCCGGCCCCTTGCCGCGCCCGTTTTCTCGAGGTTTGCGTTCTTACCGAAGGTAAGGTTTGGTATTCGGCCCCCCGGCTGTCTTTCTAACCTTCCATAAGTCCGCGTTGTTTCCTGGCTGGCCTAAAACAAACCGGAGCAGCAGACGTCCTTCACCCCCATCACTTTGCTGCTATTTCAGGAGCCTCCACATTTTAGACTTTATTTTTTCCCATGTTACGCAGACTTTGTGGTATATACTCTCTGATCTTCCCCCGTCCCCCATCGCCCCTCCTTTTTCTTGCCCCAACACCATGAAATTCATTTGAGTCCGACGTTTGCCTTCTTGCCCCTGCCTGCGGCCTGATTTTGTCTCTGATCCTCTTCGGCCCCGGCCGCTTTCCCTTCCTCCTTCTTTAAGACTTTATGTATTAACTCCCCACGATCCAGACAATTTTCTAAAGGCGTTGAACTTTCTTCCTCCTCCCGTTTTGTTTTTGCTCTCGATCCCCATCCATCTCCACCCCGGAGACCCTTTCTTCGTTTTCTTGTTTTGCTTGACTCCGTCTTCCTGTGATCTGCTTTCGCTGTTCCCAGGTGCCGGTTTTTCAGAGCGTTAACCAATAGTTGTGTCCCCTCCTTGCCTTTCACTGGATCTTTCCCTGAATAATGAAGTTTTCCTTTGTTTAGTGTCATGACTTCCCATTCGGATTTGATGGTTGCCGTTCGATTAGTGCTTCCCATTTGTTTCCTGTGACGCCCCTTTCGGTCCGCTTTTACTTCTTCCCGCGATCCTGTGATTGTTTCCTTCCCCCGCCCTGTGCGGCCAGTTTTTTCCAACGTTTCACCCCCGTTTCCGCCCTTGTTCCGAAATACCCTGGCGAATCCCCTGACTACGCTTTCCCTTCTCAGGGCCTTTTCCAAATGGTACTTTTTTTATTTTTTTTCCCAAAAATTTCCCCTGAGCCTGTTTTCGTCAACGCCACATTTCCTGGGCCGGTGACGCCTGTCGGAAATTGTCGCGAGTGCGCATTATAAGGATTGTTCCTTGCTCTTTTCTCCCTCGAATACTTAGACCCCCCTTTTTCCTTCTGTGACGGCAGCCCTTCCCCGTTGCCAACTCGGGATATTCACCCATGTCCCGTTACCTCCGCGATTCCTGGGGACCTCCCCCTCCGCCCGTACCTCCCACGCCCCGCCGCCCTGTTCGGTTCAACGGTTCACCATACGTTTCATTGACATTTACCATTTTTTCTTTTTTTTTCTTCCCGCGTCTTTGAAATTCGAAAAGCCTAACGTTTCTGCCGGGTCGAACCTCAAAAGGGAGAACACGCGAATTGAAACCGGCCCAAGTTCCAAAAAACCGGTATGCCCGCCCCACCTGTCAACTCTCCTCGGTGCTTCACCTTTTCCATTTCCATGAACCCTCCTTATTCCAAGAATTTATTCTCATAACTTCCCTCCCAATTCTTGATCTCCCTGTCTTGCATTGTCTCCCCCCCCCCTGACCCCGATCCGTGGCGATTGCTACCCACCTGGTCCTCTCAGACCCCTCTATACCGATGCGAGCCTTTCCCGCTAAAGTCCCAATGCCCCGGAAGACCTCGTCTCGCGTATGGGGGCCTGTAAAACACTTGGCATCTCCAAATGGGTCCCACGGTTTGGCCTGCACCTTTGCTTTCCATATGCATTCATGACCCCAACTTGCGCTTTTCCGTCACACCTTTTACACTTCCGCCTTTTCCAGCATTCGTTTTTTCCAACAGAAATCGTTTTGCTACACGAGCCCCGGCGCTCGTTCTTCGATTGGATTACTTTTATGTAGCCTTTCGAGCCAAGTCCCGCCCCCTTATCTTTCCTACTCCCTTTTTTTGTGGAGATTAGTTGATGCCTGCCCTTTTCAAGAAAAAGTTAATCCATCTCCTCACCGAAATGCCCCCTTTTCCTTCATTCCCGGGCTCTTTTCATTTCCCCCCCTCCTCAGATGATTCCCCTTCCCCCCCTTTGTAACCAGTTCCTAGCTTTTTCATCTTCGCGATGCGTATGAGATTCGCTGCAGGCCCCCCAAAACTTTTTATTCTGGACTTCTTCCGGTTACTCTTTCACCATTTGATGATCTCCCCTTCTGGAACTTTCGCTTTCGGACTTCCCCTTCCCGGGTTTCTTTAGGTACTGCGGTGTCCTTGGTTCCCCTCGTCCACTGGTGGCGGTTTTTTTTGGCGACGAGAACCGTCTTTCTTTCTCTTTTTCGTTACTTCCCTCAGGACTCCCCTTGACAACGCTTATTTTTTTTCCCTCTTAATTGTAGTTTAAGATTCTCCTCTTCTCGGTCCCCGCGCGGTCAATATATTTGGTTTTTGTTGCGTCCATTATTTTTTTTATTAGGAGGTTCTTTTGGGGTTCTGTCCACCTTTCTTTATCTAGTTCGATGTTCCTTTGGAGTTATCGATGTTGCCAATTCCCGTACCTTCCCTTTTTCCTTTTTTCGGCATTCTCCCAAGGATTAGCATGTTGAAGTAGCGTCCACCGGTCTTCGGGGATCGTTATTCGGTCCCGAGGTGTCGGCCTAGATGGCGTCTTTCTTTTTCCTTTTCCTCCTCCCCCGCTGATTTCCATTCAATTTCCCCTTTTTTGTCTGATAACCCCCCTTTTTTTTTTATATCTAAAGGTCCCCTCTGTGCGTTCTTCCTTGCTTACACGCGGCCAATGCTCGGGTACAAATTTTTCCTGTCACTTATCACCTTTCTTTTGTCGTCCGTCCCCCGTCCCCCCCTTCGCTTTGACGCTCTTTTCTCCCTACTTTTTGCCCCCTTTTCTTCCCCACTGACCTTGTCTCCGCTTTTTGTTTCTCGAATACTTCCTTTTCTCCGCAACCGGATTTCGAACCCGTTTAAGTCGGCACTGGGTCCAATTGTTCAAAAACCGGTCGCCAGCCCCAGATCCTCTTCCCCCCCTCCCGGTGAGAGAGTTACTTTTCCCCCCCTTCCAAATCTTCCCCCCTTCTCTTGGGCTTTCCCCTTTACCCTCACAGTTTGTTGGATATACTCTCCGGCTTTGAACAACTTCAAATCGTATTTTCCGTCAGGATACCCCCCAAAATTTTTCCCAGGTTGCATGCCTTTTTCCCCTCCTCTTTTGTTCGCTCTTCCTCTTCCCCCTTCACCGTTCCCCTCCTTCGTCAAGGGCCGTACCATTCCTCCTGCTCCAGGACGACACAAAGCTCTTTTCAGACACTTTCATACCGTGGACGGTTGGTTCAGATCTCTATCCTACCTTTTTGTTTTTAGCATGATGATCTCCCACGTGACCGTCGTGTATTTCTCAGAAAGTTTGTATTTGTCCGTCTTGGGGGACACAGGATATGTCGGTCGACGGGTTGGCGCGGCCGGTTTAGCTCCCCAGCCTACCATCAGTAGGTACCCCCTCTTCTGAAAGGACCCCTCTTGTTTTCTCATCAGTTCCCTTTCCTTGGTGTTTTCCCTCCTTACGGAAAAGTATGGTGACCTTGGGTCCGCTAGAGCCGTCCCCCCCCAATTTGCCTTTAGAGCTTCGTCCTCTTTCGTTCTCCTTCCATCCCCGTGATTTTTTTTTTTCCCGCCCCCCCCCCCCCCCCCCCCCCCCCCCCTGGAGTGCTGTTCTTTTTTGCCCAGTGGGGCCCCCCAGCCCGTCATGCCTCTTTCTCCCTTTTCTACTCCCTTCGTCTATTTTCCACAACCCCTAGGCCTTTTCTAGCGCCGTGAAAATTGGTCCCCCTGTTTTTTATTTTTGGTAGGGTTATTTGTCGGTTGTTAGTGTTTATGATTAGTTGGTCGAATTTGGGGAGTACACATTTCTTTTTTTTCCTTTGCGGTTAGGTTGTCGCGGAAAATACTTGTTGGTTTTCGGGTTTATCTGCACCCCCTCTGGTCCCGGTTTTAATTTTTTTTTTACTTTATTTATTGCTTCTTTACTGTTGTATTTTTTAAATAATTTTATCATTTTAGTTACAGTGCCACTCCCCAAGACCCTTGCACTTCCTTTTTTCTTTGTCAGCCGCCACCCACGCCTCTGTTCTATTTTCGCCGGTTAATTCCAAATCCTCCTATCTTCCCTTGTTCCAGGAGTTCTTTTTGGCCCCCCCCTTATTATTTTTAATAATACAGCCTTTTTTTCTTCTTACAAGGTCCCTTCCCCCCGTTTTCCTTCCCCAATCTTCTTTCTAAAAATGCACTTTCCTTCCTCTGCGATTGAATTTGGACTCCCCTCGCGATTCCTGACCTAAACCTACTCCTGCCGCCACCCCTCGCTGTAAGGTTCTACTTCAACCGGTTACACCCTCGTGCACGTGCGACACAACCTTTCCTTCGTTTCAGGTATTTTCCCCCCTTCCTTATTTTCAACCCGTCCCCCCTCCGGTCAAATTTGATAAACATGGGCCACCCCCTCCCCAAAGCGCTTGCTACACCCGCGAATGAAACCTTCCCCCCAGTGCCCACCAAACACCCTCTTTCTTTGCTCCTGATTTTCCCCCCTATACTCGTCGGAATCCGGCCAACAGACATTCCTTGTGTATTTGGACCTGACTTCAATGTTTCCCTCCGTTATCTTCCCCCGCCAGGAAGCTTTGTATCTTGTCTAGTCCCTTGCTACACACCCACGATGAGTCACCGCTTTCTCTTGCTAACCCCCTTGCCCGACTCTACCCTGGTTCCCCACGATTCCGTTCGGCCGGATATCCCCCAACCGCGAAATGGTAGTCCTCTAGTCTTTTTTCGTTTCGTCAGAGTCAGAACCTCCCTTTTCAAGATCACCTTTGTCCCCCGGTCCACCTTTCTGATGTCCTTCACTCGCTTTCTATTGAACAACTGCGCGTGGAACTTTCCCCCACGGGACGTGAAGCCCTCCTTCCTTGGTGGAACGTCCCGCGCTGTGGCGCATGCTTTTCTCTTCGCGTGCTCCGGTTTGTAGCAAGTTCGCTCCTCTCCCCCCTTTTTCTTCTTCTTTCATTCCTTCCCCTTTTTTTTGGTTTTTCTGTATAGATTTCTTCCCTTGAACTTCACAACCCGTAGCCATTCTAAAGACGCCTGTGCTCGGTGAGTCACCCATTGGCGCTTTTCTGTTACCGTGCCAATGATTTTGTACCACCTTTTTCTGCGCGTCCGTTTTTCCTCTCCCGCCCTCTTTCTGAGGATATCTTTTGCAGGCCCCCCCCAAACGTGACAGTTGCTCTGGCCCTTCTTAAGGACTCCCCCTCTGATGGCTCTTTCCGGCAATTGTTATCTTGTAAGCCGTCCATCTGTCTCCCGTTTGTCTAGAGTCAGCCGTCTGGGTGTTCTTTCAAATCCCTTTCCCGGAGCCCTTTTTTTTTCTTCGGTTAGGGTCCTATTGTCCGAGACCGGGACGGCGCATCTATTTTTCCTGAATTTGTCCTTCCTGTCTATTCAACAACAACTTTTTTACTCAGTCCCGTTCCCCTAGCCTGACTTCTGTCTGTGCTCTTGCTTAGGTACCTCCTCTTTGTACTCCCTATGTTTGTGGTTTTTTCTCCAACTGGATTGGTTTCATTCTCGTTTTTCGCTTCCTTTTTCGTCCCCCATTGATTCCAGTTCGTGCTTGTGGAGTTTTGATGCGCGTAGTTTGACATAGATTACCAGACTTTTTCCCTTTTTGTGTTTCTTTCAGGTTGAACTTCGCGTGACCGTTTGTACTTCTCCTGTTCCATACGGCTGGCGGCAGGAATAGTTATTTTCTAACTCGGCTGAGTTTGCCCTTCTAGTATCTGTCATGGACCATCCCGCCTTCTTGAATTTTCACGACGGACATGGTCTTCATTGCGTATTCCCCCACAGGTTTGTCGTAAGTTCAGCTTCCCTGAGTGCTACACACCCGCGGCGCCTTTCTGACCCAACAGTTTCGCCCTTTTATTTTTCGACCACCCGCGCCTCTTCTTGTCGTTTTTCCGTAACCCTTGGCACATCTTAGACTGGTGCCCGGTTTTTTTTTTTTGAGGACACAAGTTGCCCTTTGTCAGTTCATTTCCACTTGCGTTCATTCTCCCCTAGGTATTTTTTTTCTACCTGATACCCGAAGTTGGCTTCGCCCCATCCGTTTGTAGGACGCGTTGGTCTGTTCCCTTTTCCCAAACAAACCTGAGAGCGACTTCCCTTAAACAATCAACTTGGGCGCTTCTGAGAACTCGGCTATGCTTCATGCGTCTGGACCCATTTTTAAAAGCGTGTTTGTCGATCCGCTAGTATTTGCCCACCTTACAATCATCCTTTAAGCCCCACCCCCCCATGACCCCTTTCTTCTTTTCCTGCCCTTCCTTCTTCCTCTTCTTGTTCGTGTCTAGTTCGGAAAACCCAGAGCATTCGCCCTTCCCTCCCGACAGTTCAGACTGTAGTCTCAAGTCAGTCACAAGTATCTCAGACACTATCTAACGTGGGAAGGTTGTTTCTCATTCTCTAAATCTTTTGTGTTTTTAGAGAGTCTCCTCTCCTAAACCGTCTTCCTCTTGGTGTATAGATGTTTGTCTTACTACAGTTCTATGTTAGATTTCTCCCTTTGGCAGCTTTCCCCCGGTCCGCCTCCGCTTACTGCGACCCCCCTCCTTTCTGGGCCTAGGCCGTTGCAATTGCCCTTCGACACCCTTTTGTGTGTTTCTCCTTCCAATTCGATTGACTTTTTCGTCGCCCTCATGAGTTAGATCATCGCAAAATTTCTCCCTTTCCCATCTCCATGTTTTCTCCCCAGATTGCGTCTCCATGCAAATCGCTAAAGTGTATTTTCTGTTAGGGTTTTTACACTAGTGTGTGCCCAGCGTGCCGCCGCTTTCCGGGCCCCATGGGGGATGTCCTCCCTCCCCTGGATCTTCTCCCCCCCACAGATTTTTCGTCTTTTCGCCGTTGCCGTGGACTCCAAGTTCCCCATTTTTGTTTTCAATTATTTTTGACACTGGTCGACGGATTTCGTTCCAGGGTTAGGGTACGGGTTAAGGACGGGGGGTGGACGTGTTCCGTTGTTGGGGGTTGTTTTTTGGTTGTATACGGAGGTGCCTTGGAGGGGGCGTTACCGTCATTTTATTTTGTGAGACCCCAGGGGGTTATATTCTTAAGGGGGCGGGGAAACACACTTCTTGGGTTTGTGTTCAAAGTGACAGTTATGGGGTTTTTGGATTATGCTTTTTGCCTTTTTTAATTTGTTTTTTGTGATTTTTGGTTTTTTAATTCTCCGTATTTGATTCCCACTTCTTTTAACTTTTTGTCCTCTTCCGTAATTGGATTCTCTCCCCATCTTTGCACCTTCCCGGCTGGGCTTGTGTGGAACCGCCCCCCCTACTCTGTTCGATTGACTGCGGATGGGGAAATTTGGAAGAGATTTGGGCGGGCGTTACGGCCTGTATCCTTCTTAGGGCTTCCTCCTCACGTACGAAACCCCATTTTGGTCGTCGACCGTAGAAGTTCGCTGTCGTAGTTTTCTAATTTGGATATGTCACCTGGCTCATCCCTTCTTCCTTGTGCCGGACCCTCTACGTTAACGAACTCCCGACCGCCGACCCTACGGTTTCTTTCGATTCCCCCTTTTTCACTTTGAAGTTCGGGACAAGGACGACCCCCCTATCGGGTACGTCTATTCAATGGATGCCCTTCCCTACCCCCCCTTTTACCTGCACTTGGCCCCTCCCCATCGTCTCCCCAGCGACGAAACCTTCCCCCATTTTCGCCCCCCACATCGTTTTGTCACAGCCTTTCCATATACGGCCGCTTCCGCTTTAAAAGCCGAATCCGGTTCTTTTTCCTTACGCGTAATTTCAATCAGTTTCTCTCCTTTCACGTCCTATCAAAGTCGCCCCTCCCCGTTTCTCCCTCCTATGTCGCCCAAACGCTATTAGACCAGCTTCCGTTTGCCTGATTTGACCCCCCCAAGGCTTTCCCTTCGTCTCATTACCAACAATGGAAGAGCCATTCTTTACCTGCTCCAATTGGCCCAGAGGACCGATCTCTTGAGGGGAGAGTCTTCCCCAACTGGGCCCTTCCCCTTTCCCCTTGCCAGACCCTCGTATGTTCTTACATCGCGGAGCGACAAATTTGTTCCCCCTCCGACATGGTTACACCTTTCCTGCTTTCATCATTCTTTTTGAGAAAAACCCCCCGGAAATTATCACTCGCACCTGGCGCTTTATTTAGATGGATTACTGGTTATAGTATTTCTTCTCCCCTCCATAGACTTTTCTCATAACCGTTTGTTTTTTTCTTTGATAGATTATTTTCCTCTCACTTTGCTCCATCACCCCGTAAGCCACTTCAAGACCGACCCCAGTCCTGTGCTCTTGAGGTCTCTTTTCCCCCCTCTACTGATTTTTTGTTTCTAATTCTTCCCTTTGTAACCTTTTTCTCCCCTCGTCCCCATTTGTTCCTACGCTTTCTCTCTATACTCCGTTTGTTTCAACAACCGTGGCTTTTGTTTTTGGGCCCTAGTTCCTGGCGGACTTCTCCCATATCTTTTCTTTTGATCTTCCTTAGGAATTTCTTGTCGTCTCGTTCCAGCCGGCATCGGTTGGTCTCTTGTCCTTCTCCTTTCTTTTTTATTCAACTCGTCAAAGTCGGAGTTCTTTTTTGGTTTGGGCTGCCTCTTGCCGATAAACGATGTAGAATTTTCTGTTACGGTTGACTTTCTGGACCCTTTTGTTCATTTTGCTCCCGTTTGTCAAATATCAATGATGTTTTTCCTCCTTCCTGGATATAGGTTACCCAGTTTCGAAGAGTTCAATACTCTTGTTGTTGTTTTCTCCTGTCCGGTGTTTGTTCCCCCATTAGTTGTGCCCGTTTTTTGCTTAAAAATTGCTTGGCTCCTTTGTCGTGCTTTTTTAGAATGGCGATCCGTCCTTTCCCTATCTTCCCGGCCGTAAATGTTTTCGGTCCGTTTTCTTGGTTTACCTGTGTCAGTATCTTCCCCCCTCGTGGCGGCGGCTTTATGTTTTCCTCGTTTTCGAGGCCCTATCTTTTTGTTTTGGGTGAACTTCTCCGCCTTCTCCCTTCCGATCAAGGCTGCCTTTCGACTTGACCAAGGTTGTCTACCTTATTCTGCGCGTGAGAGTGATAGTATTCCATTCCGCCTTACCCCCTCGCTCCCCTCCCCCTTGTACAAAGTTTATCCGGACGTCCCCCCCATCTTGAAACCACCCAACCTGCGGGTGGCGTTTCGTGGCACCGTTGCCCCTCCGTGCCTTGCCATGGCTGGTTGTCGTTCCCCTGACCTTTTTCAGTTTTTAATTTAAATCTCCCCCTTTTTTTTTTCTACGAATCCTCCTGTGTCTTCGCCCCCCCCCCTTCAGAACGCAGATGCACGTGGTTCCCCACTGGTTCCCCCCCCCAAAAACTCTTTGCACTTCCCCATTCATGGCAACCCAACCTTTCTCTTATCATTTTTTCCCACCGTCTTTTTCCTTTCATGCGTTGTCACCTTTCCTCCAAGTCGTGTTTGGTTCTTTCTCTCGTCTCGGTCCAAATTGACCCCTCTCATTCCTTTTCCAGGCTAAACACCATTGCCAAACCTTTCATTGATTTCCTCGCCCACCTGAATGACTGCCCCCCTCCTTTTGTGTTTTTCTGATAGGGCTTCCCCCCTGGCCAAGAGGCCATTCGCCCTGTCGCTGCTTAACTCCCTTTAGTCTGACTCACCAAGAGCTGACCAATTTTATTAAGTTCCGTTCTTGGCTGATCTCTGTGGTATTTTGTTTTTCTAGCTCTATTCCTCCCTCAGTCCCCTTTATATCCACGTCGCTCTCTGTTCGTTTTGCCCCTCAGTTCTTTTCCTGTCTAGACTGGGCCTACTGGCTCGTGGACTTTGCCCTCCTCGCCCAGCGAACCCTTACTATTCCGTCCCTTTCCTTGCCCAGCCAGTCCTTCTCAATGAAAGTGTATTTTTGTTTGTTTGCCTTGGAAAAGCGATGTGAAGTGTTTTTTTCCTATCGCGCTTCTATCCCAACCGCTTTTTTGCGTAAAATGTCCCCAGTGCCTTCCCATAGTTGGATTGGTGAGATGATGTAAATCGCTCCCCCTTTTGTTTTCCTTGCCTGGTGTCCTGTTTTGTCCCCCCGTGGGACCCAGGTGTCCCCCTTGGGACGTTCGTATCTCGGTGGCCTACTTCCCGAATCATTCGGTGTTCATCACCCCCCGAGGCCCGTGCGCCGGTGAAGTCCCCTCCCCCTTTTTTCACTTCCTTGGTTGATTTGTTTATTTTTTTTGAGGATTTAATTTCATTTTGTTTTTTTTCTCCTTTTTTATTTTTAATTTGCCAAACCATATTCCACCTTCAGTTTCTTTGTACGGAAACGAAGACTTTCGCTTTCCTCGTATGAAACTTTTCGCTTCGGTGAGGAGGGTTCCTTGTCCTACTCGCACTTGTGCGCTTCCCAGTCCAGTTCACACCCTTTTTTTTCGCCTCTACAACTCTCTTTTTCAAGAAATTTTGGCTGACCCCCGTTTTCCCGATGTCAGGCCCTAATCTCTTTAACTCCCATCCCGATCCTTTTGTTTTCAGGATCCCTTTTTTCCCCCCTCCTTTGTACGGAAAAGGACCGCCCCATATTCAGGGGACGGCTATTTTCCAAACTCGTTCTTTTCCTCCCCCCCCAAATGTATGCCCAGGCCCCCTTCTTCCGCCCCATTGGGAGACCCCTCACCCTCTGGTCTCCCACTTCGATTGAAAACCACACCCTCGCCCTTTTTTCTCAACCCCCAAAAAATCGGATTCCCGGATTTCCCTCTAAAGCCTTCACTCGGCCACAGACGTCTTTGTACCTTGATGGCCCTTCAGACATTTATTTTCCTTGACCGTCCCTCCTTACAACTCCCTCCTCGGTTTTATACCACTTTCTCACCCCCTCCCGATGATTTACACGCTCCGGGCCAGTTGAAATCAACCCACTTCCAGACGCTCTCATCTACACCCCCCCTCTCCAGGTGGCCGGCTCCCCCCCCCCTCTCATGCCTTGTACCTGATCACGCTTCCTTGGGGAGTAAGGCCAGACTGGTTTTCCGCTTCCCCTTTCACGTTTTTTCCTTCCCCTCGGATGATCTCATACCATCGCTGCTCTTCCACCCCTGGCGATGTCTCCCCTTTTCCCCAAGGGAATTCAAGTAAGTAAATCTCTATGGTTGGTTCCCCTCCCCTCTGCCCTGTGCATCAACGAAGCCCCTGCGTCCTTTTTTTTTCTTCTGTTAGCATGTTCTCCTCCCCTACA
>Ga0179593_1275279_pt1 | contig 12138 bp, 10 predicted proteins | sample CZODoug2_1_08_16_FD_185931 | JGI IMG/M metagenome (GOLD analysis project Ga0179593, IMG submission 185931) | Vadose zone soil fungal communities from Angelo Coast Range Reserve, California, USA - CZODoug2_1_08_16fungal (PacBio error correction) | ecosystem: Environmental > Terrestrial > Soil >... | reverse complement strand
GCTCGCCGGCGAGGGGAGGCAGCCCCTAAGAGTAAGAAGCAGGGTTTTCCCCCTCTGATGCTCTTAACTAAAGGAGCGGTTCTAAGGGCAGCCAAAGAAAAGGAGACTCTCCTTCTCCCACAGCTTCTTCACAGCCGTCGTGCTCCAACCAGTTATTCTGATCTTCCCCTCATTCCCCCGCAGTGCCCGGTCGGTCAAAGTCTTCAGTGTGGCCTCCTTGTCGTCGATACCTTAGTAAGAGCCCTTTTTCTTCTGTCTTTCCCGGAACTTTTCTTGCCCTTCGTTGATCGTCCTCTGATGCATGGCCGGGGTCTCCAACAGGCGGCGTGACCGACTCCCCACAACTCGGGCTCCTGGAGACCTTGCCGTAGGTTGTACGGCTTCCCCTTTTAATATTCTCTTTCTCCCGGAAACGTTTCGAGCCGATGGTTTGCGAACGTTTGACGGTCAGATCAGGCCTCGCACAATACGTGGTTTAGTGTGAGGTAAACACTCCCTTCTATCCTTGTGGATGATTCACACTTTGGAAGCAGCTCCCTATACACGGGCCATCTCCCCGGGCGACGGCGCGGATCTATTCCGTAGGGTCTCACTGGCCTTCTTGTTTCCCTCGGGCAGCACGTACTAGAGCCCTCATATGACGGGCGGCGTGGTAACCCCCGGCGACCCGAGGCCCTCCGATCCTTTGATGACCCCTCCTGTAAACTCCCTTCCGTCTGGGTGTCATGTAAGCAAAATCATCAGAGAGGCCTCTGCCTCCTTCTTTGATCTTTCCCCGGCCGGTGATTCTGATGAAGAGCCGAAAGCTTTTCGACCACCCCCCGGGCCAGTATTCTTCTCCAGGCCAACTTTCGAGATAACCCCCCCCCCCCCCAAAAAACAAACCAAAAAAAAAAAAAAAAATTTCACCCATCCGGAGCCAACTCGGGCCGCACCCCCTCTTTACATGAGCCTTTCTGCACGAGGTAGTCGTGCTCTACCCGTCGCCCTTTGCTTTTGCGGGGCTTATAGCCTGTCCGATACGTTCCGCTCGCTGGTTTCTTTTCGAGGTTCTCTCCCTGGCCGCCCTCAGACCTATCCCAGCATATTGAAACATTCGGCGAGTTCGGATAGCCTCGGGAGATGCCTGAATAATTTCCCCCCTCTTTAACCATTGGAGGGTCCCGCATCCTCCTCGAAATACCCGCCTTCACACCATGGGTAGGTACTGCCATGCGGCGAATAACTGCGTTGGTTTCGGCCGCGTGTCGGTCGCGTTCCCGGAGAGCCGGTTATCAGACCTGAGAGCGCAAAATTTCCATCCCCGTACCGAACCTTCTCACCCCCGCAGTCAGGCGCCTTGCGCAAGTAATCTGGAGAGGCCTCGCAGGACGACCTGCTACCTCCGCTGCCCTCCTCGGTGGAGTCTTCGCAGAGCACGTACGGGGTGTATCTCGCTTATGCGGTCCGGACCATCTCTCTCCGTCGTTGTTTCGATAGAGGTTCTCTTTCTCTGTTTCGGGAACCCGAGCAGACGACCTCCTGCAACCCCGACGGTACTTTGTCTTCCAGGGCCGAGTTCCGCAGGTGCGGAACGAGTGGAGCCCATTCCGCCTGCAAACTTCCGAGCAAAGAAATCATCCCTTCCCTGTATCTCCTCGGCGGTGCAAAGAGGGGGGTGTGGGGCCGCGCCGCGAGCCGCTCTCGCGGCAGGCAGTCGCCCGCACTCTCCCCTGGCTCACAGCCTTTTTCCAGTTTTTCACACCTCCTGCAGGTCTTCGACCTGGCCGTAATGGCGGAAGGGCGGGGGTTTTCTGATAGCGAATCGGATTGCACACGCTTTCAACTCAGTAGGTTGTTTTCTGTCTTTCCCGGCAATCTCTCCTTTCTTTCTTTCCCTCGCCGTAAATGGTTACAAACCGGGCAGCTCGATGGGGCCGGCGCAGCGCACTACTAAGCCCAAAACACTCCTATAGCACTTCCCTCTTTTCTTTAAGATTTTCCGTTCCGCGCGTAATTCGGCGACGGACCCGTCAACGAGGGCGGACATCATGCCCTTCGTCCTTTTGCGCGGAGGCAGAATCCTTTAACCTTTCAGGCTCGTAGTTATACCACCGTGCGCGGCAGGGGAATATGTCCGGCGGGTTGGCCGTCTCGCCTGTTGAGCTATCAGCACTTTCGACTCTTCGGAGATCAAATACGGCGCCTCGCGCGCGCGAATCTGGTGATTTTCGGACCCACCCCGGCCCGAGAGCCTAGGCCTCCTGGAAGCAGAGAGCAGATACCTCGTCGACGTATTCCACCCCTCCCCCGCATATGTAACATACGTCCCTGACCCCTTACGCAGATGGGTTAACTTTTCCTAAACGCCTGTGGAGGCGCGCCCCACCGCAGGGACTCTCCTTTTCCGTGCTTTAATGCGTTCGTCATTCAAGTTCGTCTTCAAGCAGATCGATTCCGCACCTACGCCACACCGTCCGAGATTGCAAATATGAAGGCCTTTTCAACATCGTAACCATGGTGACGCTACCGAACGACTTCCTGGAGCGCTGTCGGCATGACGGCCCAGCTTCTATCGTCTCCACCAGACCTTGTTTCTACATGCGGATGACGCGTCCCGACGGTGGGATCGGATCGGACCGCCGCCTGGGGGTCGGGACCACCTGCTGAAACCATCTCCACGTACGCCTATCCCGAAGGGTTCTCCACTGCCCCTCCTCCAAACCCTTCACAACTGCTAACACTCACGTGGGCGGACAGGCTTTTTTTCCCCCTCCCTTACACTCGGCGCTTGGACACGCTCGCCCCGCCTTTCGATCCGGCGGGTTGTTGATCTTTCTCCGAGATCGGTCTTTATTGCGCCCTCTACTTACCTCGCCCCCGGCTCCTATGATGCCCCACCCTCCGCTCGCAACACATCGGACTGCTTGGTCTATGGGCCTCCCTTACCGCAAAGAGCATATATTTTTAACTCTCTTCCTGTGAGAGACCTCCTGGTCTTCCGTCATATGCAATCCCATAAGAGGCTAGAGGGCGTAGCCTAGACCTGAGTGTGCGGAAATTAGGTTCGCTCCTCGATTACTTTCTCCTGTCAATGCGGCCCTAATTTTCCATCCGCGTCTTGCCTCGTCCACAGGCACTGCTCACAAGGCGGGCGCTAAACCTCCATGCGTCTAACGCCATTCAGGTGTGAGGCGAGGTGGAAGACCTTTCGTAGTATAACCTTGTCTCCGAGTTCGTTCCGGTTAGCTTCTGGTCAGGTTTTTTGAGTCGTGTCGAATTGCATGACGGTTAGCCCGCCTCGACCCCCAGGCCGACCAGTATATTCCCAACAAATCGTAGCAGGCTTGTAGACCTCGGTGCTAGGATAGCTCATGGGCCGCAGGTGCTCAGGACATTTTAGAGCCTCCTCCCGGCAGTCGCTGGAAGATGCACTACTTTTTTACTAGGTCCAATCCCGATCACCCGGCCTTGGCAGAGAGAAATGAAGGAGGATGCCTATCGATACATTCAAGGCGGTAGTAGCGGATATCCTCTTCTTCCTGAAAGGGTTTTATATTCTTAATAGCCCTATCGGCATGTCGTTCATGATCGGTTAATATGCACGGGCGGCAGCTTTGACGGGCGCCGAGGGCGGCGCGTCCTCAACGCTGAATTAAGTTCCGAACATTCTTCGACCTCGGGTTGCGAGTCGACACCACACATCTTCGCGGCGGGCTTTGAGTACCGAGATTTTGATGGCGCCGGCGGCCTTCGCCGATCGAGTCCCATAATCTTGTTCACACAGAGATTCGACCAATCGCGCTTTCGAATTTCGAGATGAGAAACAGGACGCGAGGATTTAAGATCGGAATACTCAGCCAAATGTTCCCCTTTTTTTTTTCATGGCAAGACTCGTTCGACGCCGTCGGAGAACCCAGTGAGCAGGAATGCGTGACGCTCGAGTATGCGCCTTCCGCCTCCCAACCCTCCGGTCTTCGCTTAGGGCCGGAGCCCAGATCCCTTGCCAGAAGCCGTACCTGACAAAAAGGTCGGCTTCCCGTTTACGGTTCATTGCCGGGCGAAGATCACTCGTCGTTGAAAAGCGCCGGGGATCCCCTCACTATACAAATACCAGCATCAAACCCCAATGCCCAGCCTCCGCTGCTTTGTAGGACCTTCATGCCTGGAGTGGTTTACCGAATTGCGGTCCCCTTGCCCCCTCAGCCTCTCGTCAGAGGCGCCGGCGCCAAAGGACACGCTACCGCCCCAGGAAGCCCCATTCCAGAACCTTTTCGCACATCCGTTCCTTTGCGGGAGTATTCTTGGCGATGGATGCTCCCAAGGACGAACATGCTCCCCCCCACCGCTGGACAAAAGATTTTTCTTTCCCCACCCTCTCGGTTTAACAAGACCCTGTCCTTGTTTTTGCGGCCCCGCTGTCTGGAGGCCGGCAAATCTATTTCCATAATCCTCCCTTCTTCTTGTGAGTGAGAGGAGTTCAGTAACTCCGCACAGAGACCTGCAAAAACTCGGTCCTGTTGCGTTAGGCCAGAGGGAATCTCCGGGTCGGAGTGGGAGCAGGGTCACATTAGGACAGCTAGCCCATCAAACACTTACAGACGCCGCGAGGTCAGGCGACGTTTTCTCCGCGTTGCCGCTAAAGGAGGGCTTTTTCCCTGTGCAGCGGAGATGAGACGGCTCTCGACTGCGTATGGGCGCACCGATTCCAGAGAACCACCAACGCCCGGCAAGGCCTATTAGAATTATGCTTTGTACCATGGGGCTGGCAGTTGACCGGTATCGCAGCAGGAGGATGCCCGATACCCCTTTACAACGAGGGAGGATTCAGGCTTCGGAACCGAGAGAATACCTCATGTGTCCAATCTTTCTCTTCTGGGGCTGGCATTACATGGGCCCCTCGCAGGTGCTACCCAAACCAGCTAGCTGCAGTTCTCGGACGGACCTACGGGTCACGCAGCAACGAAGTTCCCTCTTCCAGTCGTGTCGACGATACCTCGTCAACGAGTTTTGAGGAACTCAACTCTGGGTGCGCGACTGCATCTTTCAATACGGACGGCTTTGTTCGTAACTGAAACGAGAGGCTCGGGCAGCTCCCCGGGGGGCTCGATGAGAGCTTCCAGTATCCGTCGCCGGCATTCGTTCAATCCGGGCGGCCGACGCGGCCGGCGCCGCGAAGATCCTCTAATAGACCCCCGCCATCGAGGCCTTGACTTTAAAGTTCACCGTTTTGAATGCAGAAGTCGTCCGGTAAATAGTCGCACGTTCCTGCCATCAGAAGAAGAACCCTCCCCGAATAGCAAGGAATGTTAACCACTCCCAACCCTCCCCCCATGCAGAGACCCAAAGCCGCCCTACACGCTGTGAAGTGCGACATCGCCGACACTTCGGCATTCTGAACAAGTATATCCATAGCGAGTTTCGCCGGCAACGTCCCTACCTCGAAGATCTGGACGAGGGATTGACCGTCGACTGGAAACCCGACAAAACGGTCGGCCTCTCGAACGAGTCGCCTGCGCGCCATGACGGAACTGGATCTTCGCAAAGACGGCACGGAGATTCCAAGCCGACGGGCGCTTTGTCTGGGACTCGGATCTGGTCCCCTCCCCTCTCCTGGGTCGGCGTTACACGGCCTGCAATTCTCCTCAAGCACACACGGAAAGCTGGATCCCCCAAACCGTCTTCGGGAATAAATTTTCCTACCTAACCGTGCTCCTCACCCCCGCCCCGTCACTGTGGGCGTTCCAGCGACGCCTTGAGGTTAGACCTTTGAGCACGAACCTTTCCTGGCCGATCTCGAGCTCTCAGGGCCCACGTCGGAAGGGGCCGCGCGGCCGATTCATCTCTTTCCTAGGAAGGCACGCCCACATACGGCAGCTTGTTTCGATGGGCCTACCTTATGACGTCGCCGCCGCCGCAATCTTCTCTCTTGTTGTTGATAGACGCCTTGGCCCGTCCCCGTTTCCCTTTGCGGCCTCCATCCAAGACCGCCGAGTCTAGACGAGGGTGGCTGAAATAATCTGCGCGACGGGAATGCGCCCTTAAGCAACCTGAGGTAGCAAGGCTTCCACCCCTGCACGGCTTGCAGGAGGCAACGTCGAAACCTCCGGCGTCGCTATGAACGCATCAAGTAATTGGCTCTAGGCCCGTCGAGTCACGTAAGGGTTGTGAGGGCGTTTCCTTAAGCTGTCTTCCCCTTTGCATCGTTATCGTAGTGTCGAATTGCAGGCCGGTTGTCACGCAGACCCAGACGGAGTGACGTAGATCCCACATCGAGCATCATTCCTTTTTTAGAAATTCTTCGGTTCTCGCTCATCATAAGATCCCAGGTTGACGTCATTGCCCCCCCGCGCTGAATCGTCGAGCGCCAGTTTTCGTTTATGTCCGGCCCTCGGTCAGAAGGCCTTCCGTTTTTTTTCTCCCACGGTGTCGTAGGTCCCCCGATCCTCCTTTCGAGCGAAATGATCTCCTGGTTTTCTATAGATTTCTGGCAATAGCCCGGAGGGCTGAGCTTTTCGCTATCCGCCCGAGGGTTACCATCCGTTCCCTTCAGGGCCGTCAATCTAGTCCCCCGGCCGGGCTGATATTTAACCGGCGTACGCGTTCTCCTTCCCTCTGAACTCCTATGACCTTCTTGATAAAGAGATTTGTGTCGGCTACCACACGGCGCCTCCGCGCGCGTGCCTCGCTATTTGCTTTCTCCCGGCCCCTTAGCTCTTCGCAGCCTTGATTGGAGTATCCATCCCGATGAGTTCCCTCCGGACGAGATTCGCAGCACGTTTCCCAATTCGGAGAAAATTCTACGTAGCCGGATCCGTATTTAAGATTCCCTTCGCGCCCAGAGGTCTCGTAGAAGAGGTTCGGAAGAATGGATAACTACGGTCGTGGGCGTGTTATCTTAGGGATTCCCTCTTCGTGCAGCTCGATGGTTGTGGTAGCTTAGTATTGGCGCGCACCGATGCATACAGAACCGGTTTATTGTCGATCCGGCGCCGCCCCTTCTGCTTTTCGTCTCATACTTCACCTCTTTTCTTCAAAAGGCGAGGGCCCTCCTCCTACGCTTCTAGAAACCCTTCCGTCACAAATGTGTCCAGGTTCAGGCAGCGACAAAGACCGGGCGCCCTGCGAGTTGGCGTTCGCCTTGCCAAATGCCGCAGCTAGGACCCTTCCTCCTTAGGACCGGTACTCCACCAAGGAACGCACTCTTTGCCCGCACTGACATCTAGGTTACTTATTCTTGAATTCTCCCCCCTCCGTGATGTCGAAGGGTTCTCAACTTCGCCCCGTTGACCTTTTTTTCCAGACAACCGAGCCGCTACTGGTGCTACTGGACTCTTACTGATGTTTTCTTTCCCTTGCACCCTTCCTACTGATCTTCTCTTCCTCTAAGTTGTTGGCTCTTAGTGTTCAAGTACTTTAAGCAGTTTAAAAACCCCGAGTTCGGTTTTGTTTCAAGTCCCCTGCATTCTCGACAGGGTTTACGGCACCGCCCGCCAACAGTGCCTCTTGGCACTCTCCAGATCTTTTCCCAAGGACTTCGTGATCGATCTCTTGTTGAGGTTACGCTCGTTATTGGCGAGACGCCAAGATGACTTTTTCTCGCGTTCTTCAATTGGCCGCTGGTCCTTTCTTCTGATCTTTCGGAAACAAAACGTACCTATAGAAACGCTTGACCGGAATTGGCTTGGCCAAATCTCCCTCTTGGTGATCCTTCGCTATGTAGTCCTCTAATCTTTTTTAACGAGTGGTACCCTGTCTGATCCCGAGCAGAACTCTGGTTTTAATACCTGGCTCTTCGTCCTATGCACCCTCATTCTTCGTCATTGCCCCTCAACTCTCCCCCCACAAAACAGCTGCACGATTACAAGGCCTACGCCAACAGCCCGCTGACTGTATTCATCACTCGGTGACGACCTCAATTCCCCCCTTTCTTTCTCGTCCAACATGGAACTCTGTTGTGCCTCGCGCAATCTTTACAATCTACCCCGGTCCTCTCCGAATTCTTCTGCAATCTTTTCTCGTTTTTTTCGAGACCTCTCCGTCTGCGGGGGGCGCCCATCCGGGGCTGTGAATTTTCCAATCGTCTGACGCCCGCGCCATCCGGTATCTGAACCCTCTTGCTGCGTCATCTTTTTCTGTTGACGAGTGACCCCCCCCCCTTTCATATTCCCCTATCGACTGGAAGGTCCTGTTAGCAGAAGGAGCACCCGTCGCCGGTTCCCAAGCCTCCGCCCTTCCCCGCATAAGCCATGATTGCCTTTTCCCCTCTTTCAACACGCATACCCGCAGTAACAAGGCGCCAGCTTCGAGACCTAACCCAAAGCCGCCTCTTCTTGATTCATAACTGTGCAAGTATATATCCATATCTTCCCCCCCCTCCCAGTTGCTCGCAAGGCCCAAGGACCTCTCTCCGACCTCAACCGATTGCCCTCTTTTTTCGGTCCCCATATGACCGTTCGGACCCTCACACCTCGAACAATGCTCGTAAAAACGGAGCCCTCCAATTTTTTCGGTCACTGGGGAGCGTTAACGGGACAGAATCTCAGGTCTCCAGCGGAGGGCCGAGTGGATTTCTTGCGGACTCAATGTTTTTTCTTCCCGCACTTCCTACCCTCCATACCTGAGAATGTGCCACCCGCCCCAATCGGCCGGATAACGCATTACACCCTGCCTCGGAATACAATTTAAGCTTTTCTTCGCTCTACCTTCGGCCTCCCTTAACTCCTGGCCCGTTTCAGGCCGCGCCCTCCTTTGGTTTTCGAAGTCGCGCTCGGCATTTCGGTCTTGGCCGTTTCTTTTAGAGAGTGTCTCTTTTTTTTCTGGCCTTATGTGGCCTTTCTGACTTTCTATCCTCCGCGCCTCTCCTCTCTCCCCCGGCACCTTCTCGGCTACGCCACCCCCTCCTTCCCTCTTGAGTAGTTCATACCTATGCGGTTGGACCATTTCCTAATCATCCGTCTTCGTTATCGCAGATGCGGGCAGGCGTCGCACTTTCCTTCGATTCCCTCCATCAGAGCCGCCGCGGTCGGCGTTAGAAGAGTGGTGCTCGAAATCATATCTCCCCGGCACTATCCTTTCTTCTGAAGTCGTGACATCACCCCCCCCCTGTAGACTCCTAGCCACCTCCCCTTACCCCTTCCAGACCAGGCGTGCTAAAAGGCGGCGATCAGGCGTGAGATGAACCATCCGGTGTTGAGGCTCCTCTTGACGTTCGTCAGAACCTCTCCTTTTTTTTCCCTTTTTTTGATTGTTTTTCCTTTTTTGGGGCAGTTTTGCCATTCGTAGTCTGTCGAATGCAGGAAGTGGCTCGTCTTCCCCTGACGGTTGACCATCGATCCCACCACCGTGCTAACTCCTCTGATTGCCTCTCGTTGTGGCCGGATCAGCTAGCCGTAATTGCCCCATCAGGAAACCTTCGTAGCCTTTTCCTTTCCGTTACGCTTTTTTCTTCCTGCTTCCTCTTATTCCCTTTCGTCTCACCTAGGTTTTAGGGCGGAAATCGATCATTGGGAGCGAGTCCTGACGCGTTGTTAAGGGCGCTAAGGCGGGCTTCTTTTACATCTTTCCCCTTTTGGTCTTTTTTATCGGTTCCCTCTCGGCAGTCCGTCGACGGATACCGGCGCTTCTTCTTTCTAGAGTTTTTGGTGACTTCTTATCTCTCCCCCCTGACTTCACCTCTTTCTCTTCCCCCCCCCCTCCAAAAGGCGTCGATGTCGGGGTGGTTCCTAACTAACCTTGATCTCGTTTTTGCCGCCGATTTGTAGGTCGCGCACTTACCCCTGTTCGCCTCTTTTCCTTTTCCTTTTTATTCCGCCCATGACTTCTTCCCTTCTCCAGAGATTCTCCCTGCATGCAATTTAGCCATATCACTATATCGTCTACTTAAAGATTCGGGCTGCCTTTAGGTGCGCATGATTGTTTGACGCTTTTCCCTTCCCCCTGTCCGACTTTAGGTAAGCCAGGCTGCGGTGCGGTAATATTCGGCCGTCGTCTCTTCTCTCTATCTGTTTGTGGTCGTGGCCCTGCAGGCCAATGAGCCAATCATGCCCAGACCGAAACGGTTTTTTCCAAACCATGCCGGCTCTTTCCGTTTCCTGCGCCAACTCCTCTTTTGAGCCTTCATCTCCGTAGACACGGCGTTGTTATTTTTTATTGAACCCACCCTCTTCCAACTCCACCCAATGTTTCTTTTATTCCCCTTCGGTAGAAGCAATGACTTTTTTTTCGTTTGTTAGAAGGTGCTGCGCCCGAACCTAGCCTTTGAGGCCGTCTTCCCCTCGCTCCCTGATCCCCTCCCCATCCATTCTTAAATAAAGCTTCCGGCACACGATCTTTAGCTGCCTTTGCTTAAGTACGTGGTATGAATTTTTCCTGTCCCCAATTTGATAACCTTCTTCTCCCCCTCCCCTCCCTAGGACTGGAAGACATCTGTTGGGATTCCTCAGTTGATTAAGTGAACATATATATATGGTTCAATTTTGTTGTTGCTTGAGAGAGACCTCTCCTTGAAACCAAAGAAGAGCTATCCCCTTTTACACCCTCCTTCTATGGCTGTCGTCTATTACCTTTGATCTTTTTTGACCACGCGGTGCCCATTCCTAGTGGAGTCACTTTGGATGACATCTTAGCAGTGTCTTCCCTTAGTTCTTTTTTCCAGTGTCTGGCTTCTGGTCTCTGAATTCTTTTTTTCTATTCGTGCTTGTGGCTCGCCGATTCCGGAAGGTGTTCTCATCCTCATTTTTTTAGCAGCCAAAATTCCCCCCTCCCTGACCCGTCCCAAACCCTCTTACTTCTTTCGCATGGCCTGCTGTACAGGGGCTTTAAGGGTGGTACTTCGCTATCATCTTAGTTCTGCAATTTCGACCTCTACCTTCGTGAGCTGATTGATGCTTCTCATGGCCCACGAAATGACGATCATTGTGACCCCAAGAATTCCCTTTTTTTGCCCCTTCTTAGATTTTTATCCTTTCCCCTACTAAGTCGACAACCCTCATGCTTCAGTATTGACAGCGACCCCTCTCCAAAGACAGCCCCCTTCCCCTCTTACTCAGTAGTCAGACCTCCTTCCATATCCACTCTACGGTGTCATTTGGTTTTTTGTCTTAATTAACCCTCCCCACTTAGGATAGGGTCTACCTTCTCTTTCTCCTTAACTTTGTCTGGGAGAGTTCTCCTGAATCTCTTTGAGCTGACTGCTCCTCGGTGTCGATGTCTTTTCTCCCCTCATTCATTTTCCCCGTGAACCTTGAATTCTAGAATACCATCCCTTCCCTTTAGCGACGACTCCGCTGAAGTGATTGTTACCTCTAAAAACCCCTAATAATGGCCCCGTCCTGACTTACCCTTCTGCGAAGGTCCTGTTTAGTCTCACTTTCTAGGTTCCACTCTTTAGCCCCCCTAACGGCATTTTAACTCGATCATGTCCGGCCTTTCTATCTGGCAAGATCTCCGTACCCAACCCGTTCTTCTCCGTAGAGCCCTCCCCCTTCCCGACCGCTGTTCCTGTTGAGAAGTAAAGCTATCAAATTTCATTCCCCTTTAGTTAGCCAGTAATACTTTTATCCGTTAAGAACACCCCCCACTACCCCTCCCACGCTTCTTCATTAGAGGAACTATTGAAAGTCTCTTAAAGAACTAGTCCCCCCTTTTTTCTTGATGGTCCCTCTCCCCTATTTCCCTTGGAATCTTTCCGGCCCATGTCCTTTCCTTTATCTTTTGATTCCTGTAGCCCCCGCCTTCCTGTATCCCTCGTCTTCGGTTGGCACTCCTCGAGGTTGTTGATGAATTCCTCTCTCTTGTCTTTACTGGTATACGCCTCGTTTTGCTTCCTTCGGTACATTCCCTGAAAATCTATCAATTTCAACCGGTCCCCTCCCTTTGTTCCTCTTACCATTCCTACCCCTTCTTTTCCTCTACTCCTGCTTGTTTTCCCATGAACTGTGATGGTTTTAGTCAGACGTCTCCTGGAGCGTTTCCCCAGTTCCTCTCCTTGAGTTATCTCTTCTTGTCAAGATGTGATATCCCTTTCTTCCCTTTTTTGCGTCTTAATTCCTTTTTTCCTTGTTCTTCAGAGTTCCGAGAAGTTTTTTAGTGCCTCACCCTTGTTATGGCCTTTCTCCCCCTTTCCTCCCCCCCTCGTTGCATATAAGGATTTTTGCC
>Ga0179593_1633691_pt1 | contig 12139 bp, 12 predicted proteins | sample CZODoug2_1_08_16_FD_185931 | JGI IMG/M metagenome (GOLD analysis project Ga0179593, IMG submission 185931) | Vadose zone soil fungal communities from Angelo Coast Range Reserve, California, USA - CZODoug2_1_08_16fungal (PacBio error correction) | ecosystem: Environmental > Terrestrial > Soil >... | reverse complement strand
CCCTTCCCCCCTCTTTTTCTCCTTAGTTCTTAAGACACTCGTTTTCTCAACATTTTCTTTCATCCTCCCTTTACTCCCTTCCTCATCACTGATGAAGATAATGCCTTCCCTTCGACTTCCACTTGGTGCATATTGATATGACTGCTTCCGCGAAAGCTTCCCGATTTTTTCCCCTCTCCTAGGATGAAAGGATTATCTTTTCTCCCTCCCCCTTCCTGAAGGTTACTTTATTCTTCATCCCGTGAGAAGTATCTCCTCCAGGCGCGTCTAATCATGATTCCGATCCTATGTCTCAACCCCGGGATCTCCCCCCTTTCCTCTGAGGGGACTGGAATTCCCTCTTGATCTTCCCCCTGTGGCTTATCACCCCCCAGTAGAAAATGCCCCCCCTTTTATAGTGGAAATACCCCTCCCTTTCTTTCTATCCTCTTCCTCCTTAAGTACTTTTATGAGTAGTTCGAATGTGGGATAGTTGCCGCAACCCTTCTCCTCTCCTAAACCAATAGGAGGGCTCGAGTTCCTCTCCTCCCCTATTCTACATGATGGCCCTCACCCTTACTCCCCAAATTTTTTCCCATAATGGGATGGGCCCTCTCTTCCCCCGCGGGTCGTTAGATCCGATGTCCGAAGCATTTGTCTCTGATCTCCCCCTCTCCTCGTCTCGGAATAGAAGAGCGGCGCCCTTCCTGGCGCTTCCCTTTTTTTTCCCCCAAAACTCTTTCAATTAGCGAGTTCGCCCTTCCCCCCTCTTCTCTTTCTCGTGGGTCTGGGTCCCCAAATGAGTCGGACGCCATGCGTCGAACCTGAATTCCTCCCGATTCACCGGCGGATGACTTTTTTCCCTTTGCCTGATGTAGGCGCTCTTGGCCTCCCGAGGCGATTTCTCCTCTGCCCGCGCCAAAACTATGCGTGGTCGATTTCCATTTTCGCTACACAGAGCCAACGCGTTTGTTAGATCGCCCATCTTCTTTCGGGTTCGCCGAGGAACCGTTGAGGAGAGGGCTTCCCCCCATTTCCGAGTCCTCGACATCAAGGTGAATCCCTTTTCTACTCTGTTCCCGATTCGGGTAGTCCTCCCGAGTAGTACTTGTTAATTCGAAGAGCCTTTCTTAGGAAAGATCGGCCCTTTGTCCCCCAAAATCTTTTCCTCCTCCTTTCCCCCTCTTAGCCCCGAGAGCCAGTTCTTGGTTGACGTTGAACTATTTAATAGAGCTGGTCTGCCTCTCTTTCCAGATAGAGGGAAGGGACTCTTCTTCGTATGGATATTTGGTTTCCGTTCCTTGGTAAGACAAGCGAAAGTTTTTTCTTTAGAGACAAGATGTCGAAGGTTGTAGCCCTCCAACCCCCCCCCTTCCGATAAGTAGTAGTTAAGGAACGATTCCCCTCCTCGGAGGTCGTGTAGAACTCTTTCTTATGGGAAGTTGGCGAACCTTTTTTTTTTTTTAAATGGTAGAAACAGAGCTGTCCGAATTTTTTTTTCCAACCAACTTCTCAAGGTTGGGAGCAGACCGTTTTCTCCCTTCTTCTGTGTAGATGTCTTCCAGTCTTTTCCCCGTGTTTAAGAGTATCCTTCCCTCCCTATCCTTTTTGCGTACCGGACTTGATTCCTCCCGACCTGACTCCCTTCTCGTCCATAGTGATAAAAGGAGGATTCCTCTTTTCTTCAGGCTCCTCTTTAATTCCCTTCTTTTTTCCATTCTATACGCATAGTGTGAAGACGGGCCCATAGGATAGCATGCTCCGATTCCCCCCCCCTTCCCCTCGTAGTTTGCTTAATAGAGAACCCCCCCTTTCCTTTTTGTCAACAATAGGCGACTTCTCTTTGCGGCTGGGCACCTGAGCATGCTTTTTTTTTCCCCCTTTTCCATAGAGGGAGCGACGTAGCTAATCTCAGTGTGCCCCTCCTTTTTTTTTCATAGTGAGGAGGTTACCCCCCTCTCTTCTGTCCTTTTCCTTCTTTTTGTCTTATTCAACACCCCCCCCCCCAGGAGCTAAATCGTTGTGGTCGCCCTTCCCCACTTCGCTCTAAATTGTTGCGTGTCCCTTTCCCGTAGTAATTAGTGTCTTCTCCTCTCTCTCTCGTCGTTAATCGTTTGGAAAATTCTTTGATTTCCTCCGACAGTGCAGCTATCTGGGTGGTTGGTTATTCCTCTTCTCCCCTTCCATAGTACGAATAGGTTTTCTTGAAAGCCCATCCCTTTCTTTTTATGCTTTGTCAGCTTCTTTTCTCTTTCTTTCGTGGCAGGAGGCGTCGAAATTGAGAGTTAGCCGTTCCCAATGCTTCTTGAAGAAAGTATTGACGGCCTTTCTTTCAATAAGTTCTCCTTTTTCCTTTTTTTCTTCCCCTCGCAAAAAAGAGACCATTCCCCTTTCTTCTATAGAGGGCAAGATCTATCCGTTTACTCTTTTTGGTGTTGAGAGAGGATTTACCGATTAAGAACCTGTAAATTTTCCTTTGTAGATTGGGTGCTGAGAAGGAACCTCCCCTTCCTGATTCCAATAGAAGCGCCTCACTCATATCTTCATACTATTCTTCCTGGTCCCTTATCTTTCCCTTTTCGACGCCATAAGGACAAGACGATTTCACTTACACTAATACTTTCTTTCCCCTAAAGGATGGGCGTTGCCTTTCCCCCTAATATGCTACTCTTCTTTCGTCTGAAGACAAATTCCCCCCCCTCTCCCATGTAGGCGGTCACTAAGATCACGATTCACGCTTTTCCCCAAACGATTGAAGAGAGCTCTCCGTCACTAAAATCCTACTCCTTTCTCGCAATGAGACAGGCCTCAACAAATTAGATTCTCCCCGTGCCAGAGATAAGGTTACGAACCACCCCTATTTTCCTAACGATAGAACTTTTTACTCCAACAAAAACAAGGACTTAAACTTACAGAATGAGTCGGGGCTGTTACACCCCTATGAAATAGGGAGCCTATATTTGATATTTATGATAAGGCTTCCCCCTTAATATTTTGGTGCTAGAACCTTTCAAGGAAGGTGTTCCTCCTGCCACCTTTCTCAAGTACTCCCCTGTTTCAAAACCAGAACTCGGTTCGTATATCCCATAAACTCTCTTTCTACCAGATTAGACCCCCCCTCTCCTCTTTAAGGATTAACCCACGATGGCCGCTCCTTTCCTTCCCTAGACGAAATGGAAACTTTCTTACTGTGGAAGGGCAATCTCTCGAATCCGAAGTTTCCCTTTGCTTACTGTACTTCAATGTGCGGCCCCCCTCGGTGAAGTTTTCCTCCCCGTGCTTCTCAGGAGATTTTTCCCTCCCTTCCTCCCCATCGGAAGAATGAAGCATCCCCAACTCGCTTTCTGCCTTTCAGGCAAAAAAGGCTCACCTCCTTTTTTTCAAATTCTTCCTCCTCTTTCCTTTCCCCCCTCACGTCCACAAGGAACATTTTCCCTCCCTTCTAAAAGACAAGCGCTTCAGGGACGGTATATCACCCCTTTCCTTCACGAAGACGATCGCAGGAGTTTTTTTCCACCTCCGTCGAAGATCTTTTTCTTCCTCTCCCTCCCACGGCGGTCTTCAGGAAACGTCCCTCGATCCCATCCTTACCTTTTGAATCACTGACAGCTACCTCCCCCTAACAGCTCCCCTCTCTATTACGAATTTCCCTTCAACAGGATCATTAAAGAACTGGAGCCCGGGTTCTCTCCCTATGAGTACGATGTTCCGATTCTGATCCTGCTCGTGAAGAGACAAGATCTTTTCCTTTGCATTACAAAGTAAGGGGCAGATCTAGGCCCCCCCTCCCAGATCGGGTACTAGTTCCCCTAAATTAAAATGGGATTTTCGAGGACCGGATGATGTTTTTTCTTTTTTCTCTAAATATCAGCACTTCTCATCTTTCTCCCCTTCTCTCATATGGTACAAGGATTTTCCTGGGATAGAGAACGTTGATCTTCACCCCTCCTTTCGCGGGCCTTATTTCTTCTTCCCCCTTCGCCTCTCGCAAGGATGAGACCCCCTCCCTTCCTAAGTTTATCGCAGGGAATCGGGGTCTGATAAGGGCATTTCTCTTAGGACTGTCCCGGTGGGGACCCCTTCCCCCTTCCCTCCGGACCTTAAAAGCGGGTCCTTTTCAGAGAATTTGAGCGTTTGGCAAATTTAGAACGGTAATTACCTTTTCCTGAGAGAGCGGATAGCTCTCTTTTTATTCTTTATGCTTGACTAATACGGGATTCCACCTATCTTCTTCCCCCCCCTTCCCTCCCGTCTTGGTTGGAAGTCCCCCTTCATACAATGTTCTTTTTTTTGTGATGGCAAAAAATTTTGCCTTATTGTGAGGGCAATCCTGTAGCTATTTATTACCTTTCTCTATCCCACTTTTTTTTTAAGAAGAAATGGTGTACTCGGGGATGCACAATCGCCCCCTTTTCCCCCTCATACAAACTGTAACCGTTTTCCCCCTCGGCTGCTTCATTGAACGCTGCCTTTTGGTTCACGATAAGGATGCTAGCTACTTGTATGATTGTCTCTTCCTTTCCTTATCAAAAGTGAGCGGGTTCCTTTTCCGAGCCCTTTGGGACTCCCCCCTTTTCCTTACGGTTTTGTGTTAAGGGATCGGCTTACATGATGAGACTGCCTTTCTTCTCTCTTACGGCTCGTTTTTCAACGGCTTCCAGTCACAGGCCCTTCCTTCCTCTTATTACCATATAATTAATTTTTTCAGTTTTTTCCACAAATGACGCTGAGGAACGTCGTCCCCGCTTTCGGCGGTCCCCGTCCATATCTTCCCCCCCCTTTTAAGGCCCGAATACGCTCTTTTTTTTTTTTAGCTTTTATCATGGCTAGAGCCCCTTCTCTTCCTTCTTTTTCCTACCAGTGGTGAGACCTTTCCCTACGGAGCGATACCCTCTTTTCTTCCCCCTTGAATTTATGACTGAGGAAGGGATCTTATACCTTTCCTCCTTCTTTTGTGCGGAGATGAAATTCCTCAATTTCCCCATTCCTTCTCCGGTCTCTCCCTAGGTATGACTTCCAAATGGTCTTCAGAGCCTGCCTATACTAATCTAGAATTCTCTCCTCTACCTGACGGCCCAAATCTTTCCCCTTCCCCAATGGTCCTTTCCTTCCATGCTAGCGACCCTTTCCTTTTCCTCGTCATTTGTTCCTACTAGGATGACGAATTAATGGACCCGCCCAGGTTGTTTTCTTCTTTTCCGTGGACAGCCGTCGCCGTAGAGCTCCCTTCTTCATCATGATAACAGATCCTCTCTCCCCCCTTTTCCCAAGGGATAGAAAAAAACTTTTCCTCCCTTCTTCTTTCCCGTCTATGGATAATGAAGCGTTCCTCGGCGCATAATCCCGTAGGCTGATTCCCCACCAACGACCGGGCCTCGTCCTCGAATTTTTCTTTCCGTTTACTTGTATGATCTTTCTTTCCTTTTTTTACCCTGCCACCTCTGACACAAGTTATTACCTCCTTCTTTTCCCTCTAGCCACGCTAGAATCAGCACAGCTTACAGTGATTGCAATCACCCATACCCCCTCCCCCCCAATGTTGCACAACTTTGGGATTTGCTTCTTCCTCGGACCAACCCTCCTTGTTTTCCCCGATGGCCGACGAATTTTCTTTTTTCCCCCCCTTTCCAGATAGACCGAGTATCCTTGCATAGCGATCGGCTCCGATTCTCCTTCCTTTCTGCAAGTTGCCAAAACGAGTCCCCCCCTCCCCTTTCGCAGTGAACCCTCTCCTTTTTCCCCTCCCTCTTGGTTCTGGGTCCAAAAACTTTTTTTCTTTTCCACCGACGTGACCGGATCCAGCCCTATTCCCCCTGAGTTTTTCCCTCCTCTCTTCTGATGTAGCGAATCTCCTTTTCTTTACGAAGCTCTCCCTCCTTTTCCTTGCGTGGTCGAGAAAAGGTCTTCCCCCCTCCTCCCCCAGCAGCCGTTGTAGACAATGCTCCGAGGGTCCAAGATGGTTCTAACCCTGCTTTGATATTGAGTCTCCCGCACAATCAGGTCCCCCCTCCCCCCCCAGGTGAATGTTCTCTTCGAAGAGGACCGACTGGGTAGTCGTTGTACTTTTTTTTTCTCCTGTAATTAGAATACTTTCCGAGCTTCTATTTTTCCCTCTTCCTCCGTTTTTTTAGGGGGGTCCCCCTTCCTCCCCCTTTCTTTTAGCCCCGAGCTCAAGGTCATCCTTTTTTGCCGTGAAGTAGTAATAGAGGGAGCTGTAAGCGTAGTGCCTCCTAGTGGCCGGTTTCCCTCTTTCTTGATGGATCTGTTCGTACGTGTACGTGACGACTTTTCTTCCTCGGAGAAATCCTCTCCCTTTTTTTCCCCCCTTCCTGGCGATAAGTAGTCTTTTCGGTCAGCCTGCAGCGCTTGGTCGTTGAAATAGTTTCTTTGATTTTCCCGTTTGTCCGGTGAATGGTTCCCCCTCCCCGTCTTTTCTGAAGCAACAATGAACTTTCCTTTTTTTTCCTGCCGTTGGCCGAAGGAGGAGTTGTTCCCTTCTTTTTTTCCCGAGGTGTCGTATAGTTAGTTTTTTAGCCGAAGAATTGTTTTTTTCACCGACTTGGGCCGCCCGTCCGTTCCTTTGAGTAGCCCATAGTGAGCCCCCTTTCCTTTCCCTTCTCTTAGCGGCCGGAGGTAAGCATTTTTTGGTAACCTAGTCCTTTTCCCCATCTTGTGAAGACGAGACCATAGGATCGTCTTCATTTTCTCCCCGGTAACAAAGAGTTTTTTTTTCTTTCCCCCCCCTCTTCTCGGTCGGGTTGAAAAATAGTCTCTCTTCTGGGTCAAAGAGAAGTGAGGAGGTTCTGATACCCCAGGACGAACTGTTAAGGCGACAGTAGTGCTCCATCTATATTATTCTTCGGGTATCGTGAGGATTTTCCTCCCTTCTCTGTGTAAGTACGGGTGTAGTGTCCTCTTTCGGAGAAATATGTTGTTTTTAGCCCTTTTCCCTTCTCTCTAGATTTTGTTGCGCTGTCCAGCTCTTTTCTGAGTCGTAATTGAGGGTCGTTACGGCTTTCTCTCTCCTTTCTTTGACAAGGCAGTAATAGTGTGTGTAGATATAGGGGTGGGTAAGGGTCTGCCTTTCCTCGCCCGGACATCAATTACTCTTTTTTTAGTGCAGAACCATCCTTGGAGTCTTCTGGCGATTGCGTTGTAATTTTTTTCCTTCCTTTCCTTGAGGAGTCGAAATGATCTCCAGATGCAAGTACGTCAGAGTCTTGTTCCTTCTCGGATATTGGACTTCCTTTTCCTTTTCTGGGATTCTCTCCCGTACAATTAAAGTGAACGGGTAGTCTTCCCAGATATATATAGGTTACATACTCCTCACTTTGTTTTTTTCCTTTTCCTCTTCACATACGATTACGACCCCCCTTTCCCCTGTGTAATGGTAGATTGGTTTTTCGACGGCCCCAGATTCCGCAGAAGTCAAGACGAGCTTCCCGTACGACTGCGCTTCTTTACTTAGATGATACAAGAGAACCTCCTCCCCCCTAAGGCCAAGACTTTCTTCTAATAGGAAAATCCTTGCTAACCTCCAAAGGATGTTAGCAGTCCCACCTCAATCCACGGGATGGCCGTTCTTTCTCAGCCCCCCTGAACCCCCCCCTCTTCTCCTCCCTCTCGGCGTACTTTCCGAGGAAGCACTTGTCCAAAAAAGCGTTCCGACGATCTCGCGCCTTCGTAACGACACTCCCTCTCCCCCCAGACGCCCCCCTGAGAGAGGCTTCCTTGAGATCCCCCTGGTTACTCCACAAAGATTGGCTCCTAACCGTTTCCCCCCCCCCTCTGGGAATAAAAAACCCTTCCCCCCCTTTACAGAATTCTTTTGATGTAACCTCCCTCAGCTTCCTTTCCGGGCTAATACGAGAGATGGAGTTCTCCCTCTAACGCGATTTGGTTTTTATAAGAAACATCCAGCACTTCTTCTTTCACCTATCCTATTCCCTTACGAATACGAACATAGGTTTTCCCCCCCCCCCGCGGTTCGACTATAGCAAATAAACAGATTTTTTCCCTGAGACAGTTCGAATACGATAGTCCCCCTATGGAAGATATCTCTTCTCACCTTTCGAAACCCCCCCCCCCCCCCTTTTGGGGGAAAAATTTCCCTTCCTCCGGAAGGACTCCCCTTTTTTTTTTCCTTTTTTTCCATACGCCAGGGGATAACCTCAATTAAAATGAGAGGCTGCCCCAGTCGGTACTGCCCCCCCCTTGCTTCTCAGGCTCACGACTACTCTCCCCCCCCCAATCGGGCCTTTCCCCGCACATAGAAAAAATCTTGCGGCGCCAACCTTGGCTCACCTTCACTGCCCTCTTACGAAGCGGTTCGACCTTCACCTTCCCCACTTCCTTCCCCTCAAAATATTTATACAACTCTTTTTTTTTCCCCTGTATCGATAACGTCTAGGAAAGTCCCTCCTCTTAAAGGAGGTTTACGTTCTTCTTACAAACTCCGTCGTCTCTGTCCTAGGGGCACTCCCAACGGAATTTCCCCCTCTCCCTCTCCATAAGCTCAAGAGCAGAATCCCCTTTTTTTTCAAATAGCTTACAGATACACGCTCTACACTCCTCACTTCCCCCCCTTCCCATACGAATGGAGCTCGGTGCTCCCTTATCGTTAAGATGTGGACGCTTTTTTTCTGTGCTAGAAGCTAGGGATTTTTTCCACGTTAAGGAAGCGTACCACTTCTACCCATCTGTTCCTCTTCGACCTTACAATTGCCCCCTTTTTCTTTCGAGGACGGATGTTATGGTTCCCCCCTATCAGAAAAGTCTTTCTTAAATATGGCTTTCCCCTGGCGGTCGCGGGGTCTCGAAGAAAGTCTGTGCTCTACCCTTTTTGGCGGTGCCTGAGTCTTTTCTCTAGAGTAAAGGATTCGCCCCGCGAAGACAGTTTCCGTGCCCTCGGGCGGACTCCAGTTAACGTCTTCGGACATGGCTTCCGACCCTTTTTTTTTCGAAACACGAGATTTTCTGTTCACTGCGACGAGGAATTGTCCTTTTTTTGGTCACTTTCATCACTTTTCCGCGCCAGGGCCTCCGCGCAGAGATTCTCTTCTTTCTCCTTTTCTACTTGATGGGATGACGCTTTCCCCCAATGAGTAGGCCCCCCCCGACACGGAGGTTGGAAGCTTCTCCTCTCCCCAGGCCCCTCTTTCCCCCCACTGGTTCGCGTATTGTGTCTTCTTTAGCTAGTGCTGATCCGAGCGGGCTTTTCTTTTTTTACTGGAAGAAATGGTGTCAGTCTGGCAAAAATAGCCCCCCATTCGACCACTACTCATCCACACTCCCTTCCAGTTCTCTCTTACGAGGGCCCGGGAGGTTTACAAGATCAGGCGATAGCTTTTTTAACCGTCAAGTATCACCAGAGCGGGCTTTTCCTCCCTTTCCCTCTTGCCCTTGGGATCCCCTTCTCCCCTGTGTGTCTACAGAGGACTTTCCTCTCTTCTCCCTTTTCTGCTACGGATGGAAAACGGATTCCCCTTTCCGACAATATAATTAAGGTCAGCCGAGGAGGAACCCCCCCCCCCTCCCCCCTCTTTGTCGAAACCCTCCCCTTCCCCCCCCTCTTTTCGCGGAGCAGTCATTAAACTTCCCCCTTTTCTCTCCCCTCTCTTTGGGCCGTCAGGGATTTCTTTTTTTTTTTAGAGCAGGATTCCTTTTTTGCGAACAAAAGAAGTAGTTCCCGAAGGTGGAGACCCTCCTTAAGGTATGACCTCGGAAGGAGCCTTCCCCTAAGTTGTTGTTGTTGATTCCTTCAATCATCCCCCCCTTTTCCCCTTGAGATCCATTGTTTTCTTCCCGAGTTATTAAAGGGAAGTTTTCTTTCTTGTTTCCCCCCCTTCAGCGGTCCGAATCCCCCTCTTTTCTTGATGCAGATTACATGACGGTTAGTAGAATTCCACTTTTTCCCCTTATTGATATGCTCCCTCCCTCAAGGCGACGAAGTTTTTCCCTTCCTTGTTCCTACTAGGAGACTCCCCTATCGCAAGGAAATGCCTTCCCGTTGGCCAGCACCGTAGACCGTAGCTCTTTTTTCTCGTTAATTATGGATCCATATACAACGGCCGACAATGCGAACCCTACCCCCCCCAGGTTCCCACTACGGCTTTCCCTTTGAAGACAGCTCCCTTTTTTTTTCGGTGCCGTAGCCGGAATTTCGATGATTCGTGGAAATCCCCCCTCCCCGGGCCTTTGTCTAGACCTTTTCCGTTTCCGTTTACTTTGTCTGGTCCCCTTTGGCTATTTGCCGCTTTTCCCCACAGTTCTTACAGTAAGCAAAATATTCTTTGGAGCAGCAATAGTCTCCTCTTCCTCACAATACGCCCCCCTTTCCCCTTCGGGTCGATTTCGGAAGCGGCCCCTTTTTATTATCCGATGGCCGACTTTTTTCTTTCACCTCAAGATAGCCCGAGTTCTCCTTCCTTTTCTTGCTCCTTCGGACTCCCTTATGAAAAGTACACTTCAAATTAGAGGTTCCCCCCCCTCCCGGCATACCTTTCCCCGTCGGAATCTAGTGGTTTTTTTCCCCTTCAGCCATGGTACCTCCTTCCGTGCAAGGGATAAGTCCTGATGAAGTCAGTTCGCGTGAGTTTTTTTTTTAGGCGAATACTTTGCCTTTTTTCCTCCCGAAATAATGAAGAGAAAAACTATTCCTTCCCCCTTTATTAAGATACCACTTCGACACTCCCCCTTTTGTCCATATGAGTCCTATTTCGCAAGAGGAAACGTCTCCTCCCTCCCCCGATAAAATAACGGTAATCTACCCCTCTTCTGTCTTGTAGGTCGACCTAGGGACCCGATTTTTTCCCTTTTCCAGCGGTACGCGTACCCTTCTAAGCATACCCTCTTCTTTCAAGATAGGAAGCATTCTCCCATAGAGCATAATTTCTTCCCCCCCCCCGTTCTTATGGAGAAGGTTGCCGTGCTTTCCTCGAGAGTGTCTAAGACGTAGTTTCTTTTTCTTCTTTCCTTCGTGCCTGTTGATATGGGTCGTAAGTGTAAGTGAAGCCTTCTTTACGGTTCATCGAGGACACCCTCCTACGTCAGTGTAGCCTCAATCTGGCGATCCGTTCCCCTTTTTTTTTTCTTTCTGTCGTTCTACCGAGCTGCCGCGCGGGTCGTTTTTCTCCTTTTTTTGCGGTGAATGGTCGAAACCGAGTTCTCCTCCCCCCCCTCCTTTTCTTCAGGTTGGGCTGCCGCCCGTGCCCTCCTTCTTTTCCTCTTCCCTTGCAGTATTCCCGAGTGTCTCCTTTTTTTTTCTAAGAGCCCGTGAGTCACGAATTGGGCAGACCTTTTTTTTTCCAAATAGTTGGATTAAACTGCGGCTTCCTTTCCCTTCCCTGAAGGAAGGCCCTTTTTTTTCCTTTCTCGTCCCAGAGTTTTTTTCCGCAGTTCCCAAAGGATCGTAGCGAAGATTTCCATCGTGTAGTGGATATAGAGGGAACTTTTTTTTTTTGAAACCTATGTTTTCTTTCTTTATTAGTGAGAGCGGGTCACAGCCTTGTGCTTTCTTCCCTTTTCCCACTCGCGGGAGCGCCGTAGATCCATTAAATAGTGGTTTTCCCTTCTCAGGCTTCACGTGGAAGTCTTTTTCATTTAGAAAGGTTAGGAGCCACATCGTTTTTTTTTCCAGATACCGTCGCCTATCGACATTTTTTACACTGAGATGGTACGAGTCTCTCCTCCTTTTCTCTCTTCCGTAGCCCCCCCCTTTTTGCCAAGGCCGTCCTCTGTTTCTTCCTTCCTCCTCCATTGATTAGGGGTGGGTAAGGGTCTCACCTTTTGAGGTTTGTAGTGACAAGAACAACTTGCTTCTCTTTTTTTTTCATGTCCTTCTTTTTCCCTTCGTGGAGTTCGAACTTCTCTTCCTTCCCCGAGACTCGTAAGGTGAAGCTATCGGGATAGTGGAATCAGTTCGCCTTTTTTTTTTTTTTTCCCCCCCTCTCACCACAAATAGACCATTCCCTCCTTCCTCCTAATCGATGTGCAAAGAGACTTTGCTCTTATCTCCCTACCCTCCCCCCGGGGGGGGGGGAGAGACGTAGTTTTTCCCTTCATGCACAAAATTTTCCACTCCGAGGGGACGCTCATGGTTTCCTTTTGCTGGGCGATTACCCCGGCAAACAGAAAAGGAGACTTCCCCCCCAGACGAGAT
>Ga0179593_1600462_pt1 | contig 12139 bp, 8 predicted proteins | sample CZODoug2_1_08_16_FD_185931 | JGI IMG/M metagenome (GOLD analysis project Ga0179593, IMG submission 185931) | Vadose zone soil fungal communities from Angelo Coast Range Reserve, California, USA - CZODoug2_1_08_16fungal (PacBio error correction) | ecosystem: Environmental > Terrestrial > Soil >... | reverse complement strand
TTTTTGTTGACCGTCTTTTCTTCCAGCACGCCCGGTAGTTTTTCGCGGAACGCCCACCACCGAGAACCGCATCGCCATCTCCTAGTCAGAATTTCCTCGGACCCTCGCTCGTTCACCTCCACACCGGCCCGTTAGGATCATATTTCCGCCCTTTAGGGTGCCTGAACAAGTTTTCCTTCCTAGGCCCTCGTTCTGTATGGCTCTTTCCTATGCCGCCGGGCGTGTGCTTTCAAGTAGAAGGGACCTAACCGGGTGAGCGGATGCCGTGATCAGCGCTTTTTCGTGCTTCCAGTGCCTTTTTCGTAGCCACACGGCGATCGTCTTTTGACGTGGATGCAAGTCCAAGGCTTAACTTCTTTCTGGACCCGCCCTCTTCTTTTTTTTTCTCGCCCTCCCCCGCCGATGCAGTCAGGTTGTCGTCGGTCCGTTATATCGCAGGTCGCTACGCGACGGGCCCAGTCAGAGTTCGCCTGTCCGATTCGGACCTTTCTTTCTATGCGGTCTTTCTCTTCTCTTTCGAGCTTTTTCTTCTCACCAGGAGTCCTCCACCTCGATGGCTCGAAGTAATCTATTTAGTTCTCTTTCAAGTCAAAGGTCGCCTTGATCTTTGACGTCCCGAGTAGGACCCCCCCATCGGCCGCGCCCATCCTTACCCTGATGGTTCTTCTTGAGCAAGGTTTTCTTCCTGATCTCCTGGACGCGTGGGTACCCTTTCCCCCCAAGAAAACCGGACGTAGCAGCGTGCGGCCTTTCGGACGTCCGCGGCGCCCCTCGCTTTTCCGCGGGACAGTTTCTTTTTGTTAAGGAGCCAATCCTCCCCGGGCAGCCAGGGCTTTTTTCACAGCGACTGCCAAGTCTCCGCCACCTGTGTCGACAGCGAGTTGGTAAAGCCGAGCCTTTCCGGCCCCGGAAGAACCGAGTTATGGACCAGGCCCCCTACTCCTTGATCCCATGATCGATCGCAACTGCTTCTAGAAACGTTAACACAGTCTCCCTCTCCACGTAACCCCCGGAGGAGTAAGCCGTGCTGCGGGACACCAGGAACTTTGAGGCAGGTTGTTCTCTGACTCATCAGATTCTGTCACCGGTCTTTGCGGCTAGGTAGGGTCGGGATACAGGGTGATAGGAGCGACCACCGATTTACTTGTCAAGTGAAAGCATTTTCAGATGTCACTACCGGCGCCAGGCCAATATGGCTTCTTCCCCGAACTTTTCTAAGGCATGGACCGGGCCCGCCCAAAACCCTTATCTTCCGTCCCTGAGTTCAGGGGAATTCTAAGAAGTGGTGTGTAACTGCTTTGGCTGGCGTTTTAGGTTTGCGGATCTTCAGGAGCCTTTTTGTAGCCTGTTCCCGCGTCTTCCAGGAGCGACGCCAGATGTGCCTGTCCACGATGCTGTCCACCGCTTCCCTTAGGCCGTGATAACGCCTTTGCCGCTATGGCCCGCTTCCTTCTTTCTCTCGCGGAAATTCCTTCCGCTCAGGCCACCCGAGAATAAACCCGAGCGTTGGTGACAGAGGGATGTCCCTTCTCTTGCCGTTTCTTTCTTCCCGAAGGTTCCTAGTACGGGAGATACGGCCTGGACCTTCGCGGAAGCCTTGACTTTCCTCCGGTCTCCCTCGAGGCTGAAAGCCCTCTCGGAAGGAGGGAGGTTCCGGACGGGCTTTGAATTTCCTCCCCCCTTGCCCTTTTTTTCTTCTGAAAAAGGATAGTTGAGATGATTCTCACTGAGGTCACACGGTCCAGTAGAAGGTCCCCCCACTCTGGGCCAGTTCTTTGTCCTTTTTTCTTTTGAGGTGGCCTGGGAAGCATGATCGGATTCCACCTCTTCGGCGGTTTCAAGATAGGGCCGGGGGCGGTAGAGGGAACCTTATCTGTGCCCAGGAAGTATGTAAGAAGCGTCTTTTTAACAGTGTTCCCCTCTTTGGCGCCAGTCCCTACCGTCGGTGGACAGGTTTGTTCCGACTAAAGGCTGCTTTCTTCTGCCTCCCTCCTTTTTCCGTATCCTTTGTTGTCGTCGTTTGCCGACAGCGCTGTTCCAGTTCAAATTTCTAACGCGCAGGCAATTCGTCCTCACTTCGTCCCCCTTCCCCCTCCAGCCGGAAAGCGCCTTTGCAGTTCCATCTGTCCTGAAAGTCCTCTCCTTTACCTGTCCCTCAACGAGCCTCTACTCTTGACGCCCAAAGCAGACAAGCTAAGCCATGATCACGTTGGGGCCGCCACCGTTCGGCCATCCTTTTTCTTCAAATCCCCCATCTTTGTGCGCCCCCTTGTAGTAAGAGGCGGAAGGAAGTATTCCCCTCACTCATCCGTTTTTGTTGTTGTCTTCCTGACAACGCTAAGTTATTTTCTTCGCCACCAGCAGCCCTCTTTTCCCGGGGACCCTCCCCTCATTCTGGACTTGAGAGTTTTAGTTCCTGGAATGGGTGTGAGGCCAAGGTCCTGTAGGTTTGTCGGGGTCTCCTCTTGACCCCTTCTCTGGGAGCTGTTATGGACATTTTTTCGGTTCTTGCCGGGGTTTGACGTTATTTTCGAGGTGGTTTTTTTACTCCCTCTCTCCTCGCCTTGTTTAGGGCCTCCTTCTGCGTTTCCCATTCGTAGGTATGTCCGCTGCGAAATTTCCCGCCGGAAACGGCACTTGCTTACTGGTCCGAGAGGGCAGACTTTTCCTTGTTCGACCTCAGCGGCCCTCTCACCCCCGGTTCTTCTTTTCTGACGTGGAGCCCTCAACCGGAAAGTCCTCGATGTGGGACGGCCAGCGCTTTCCAAAGACGGCCTGGGTCAGCTAGGGCGCCGTCTGGTCCCCCCGTCTTCGGCTTCTCGGGGCCGTCCCCCACCCAGATCTATGACGTTGAGCAGCCCCGTCCCAGCGCCCTTTGCCCGGCTACCGTCCCTCTACGGCGTTGGCCGAGGCGCCTTGTTTAGAGGAGTCCTGCCTTTCGCGTCTGACGCAAACCTCCATACCTTTCCGCGTTTTCGTTCTACCCTCCCGGCCAGGTCGAGGGCCCTATAGTACCGCCGACACAGGTCAACGTACCACGACCGCAGGCCGTCGTTGTTTTTTTTGTTGCTCCTCCTTCGCGAAACTTTTATTCGGCCCTCTCCGGCCAGGCCGATTGAGCGCGAAAGGAGTCTCCGGGAGGGACTTGATCCTGGCCGCAGACTCCGTCCCCACCGCGTGCTTGCGGCCGCCGTGGTCGCGGCTGGCGGATCTTCTTCTTGCTCGCCTTAAGGGTGAGGCCGGTCGGCGATCCCTCGCTCAAGGCGGTGACCGGACGAAGACGACGCCCGGTCCTGGGCTCTTTTCTTTTTCCGGACTTGGCTTCCGGCGACACCGCTTACGCACGGCTCCATTACGAGTTCGCCCGCCCAGAGTTGGCACCGCCGCCGGCCCCCCCCCACCTACCGCTCTTTTCCGCGCTTTTCCTTTCGTGGAAAGCTGCCGCCAGTTTGCTGTCCAGCCGCCCTCTGAAGCGGCAGGTTCCGGGCGTCTCTTTCCAACCCTTCACGGACAGATTTTTTTCCCTCTGCCCGCTTTCGGGCGCCTGAGTTTAACATTACATGAGATCGACTTCGAGGCGGCGTCTATTGGGCATGTCAGGGACCATGGTTGGGAGACGCGTGTCCGATCAGCTGCCGTCGGCGTCCCCTGTCCTGGTGGTCTTCTCTACTCCTTAAGTCCCTTATGCAGTGGCCCCCTATGAGGGCTACTTGGGTTAAAGTGCGGAATCCCGTTGCTATAAAAGCGGTCTTTTTTTCTTTGAGAGACTCGGAGGTCCCAGGGGTAACGAATCAGGTTATTTCAGGGCTTCATGTCTTCATTTCCAATTCTCCCCCCCTTTGTTTAGGCAGGCCTTTTTTGCAGTGTTACAAGCCAAGGGCGGCGTGTTCACTTAGGTGAGATGAACCTCCTTTCGAGGTTCTGGCCGCCGTCTTCCTAACTTCGCGGTTTTCTTTCTCCTTTGAGTCCAACGCGGCTCGAGATTGGTGTTCGGGGGCGTGGCGTCCCCTTTAACGCGGACTGATTCATGCCCGATGTTGCGTGCTTCGTTTCGTGTCTGGTAGGTGATGTTTTTTGGAACGATGATTGACTTTTGACTAATGCCTGGTCTCCCTTGACCTGGATAAACTCGATCCCCCGACTTCGTCGGCCATCGCGGTTTTTTTCGTCCTCACCCCTTTCCCCTTTCTTTGAACCTGGACCTCTTTTTCTTCACCGACCCTTACTGGGGCCTGGCCGCTTTGGCGGGTCAGGCGGAACTCGAGGAAGGATGGTGGGCGGCGCTCTCGATCACCGCTCCCTTCCACTGGCTTGCAGCGGAGGTGGCTGAAGGGCTATTCCTGACCCGCATCCTCTGGGCGTAGAACAGGCGTCTGTACCTGGTTTTCCACGGACGAGGCACGCCCAGCGTTTCAGTCTTGGTGAATGTCCCGCGACCCGCCCGTACGTTAACTTGCCATCAGATCAAAGGCCCTGGTCTCGCTTTGTCATACGAGCCACGCACGGCGGGTGTGCGCCTCCACATGAGGTCCGTCCCGTTAGGACGAGATCAGACGCTTCGTAGTTGCCCCCCGGTTCGGCCCCCCCCTCCGAACTTTTTTTTTGTTTCCAGGAGCGAGGGCCTTTGTTTACTCGGTTGATTCGTATCGGGGTTTGGCGTTCCAGTCCGGCGCGCCGATTCCGCTTCTTTACCTCTTGCGCGTGCTGGGCTTTTCTCGTTCGACGGCCTTCCGTTGTGTTGTTTTGAGAGATGGCCTTTTTGGCAGGACGGCCTTTTGCCGAGACCCACGACGTTGTTTCACTGAGTTCCCGTTGGTCTAGCGGCCGCGCGGCGATTCCTAACACCGATGGTGGACCGCCCGCCACTGGTCCTTTTCTTTTCGTCCGGCCCCTTTTCGGCTCAGGGATTTTTACGGGCAGGTTTCCTGCCCCGATCCTTCGTCGGCCCTAGTTATGATGCTCTTTGGAGCTTTGCGAGCTTTTTGACACCCCCAAGCGGGCGTGTGATCCGTCCTTTTCAATTTCTAGGGACCCTACCTTTTTTGCATGTTTATGCCTCGAGCGCGTCCCTACGCACACGGAGATCCGATGTGCTGGCAATCTCCCCCCCGGTTAAAGCAGGTCCCTCTGTAACTGTCTTTCTATTACCCCCGCCCGATGCAGGCGTGGAAAGTTAAAAAGAAGAAGGCAGCCCATGTTTCGCGTTACGATCAGCGCGGGCCCCTAGCGCTTCCCCCCTCCCCAAGCGGGCCCATTCCACAAGGTACTGATGTAGGTTTTAATCGGTCCTTTCTCCTTTCGAGTGTAGAGCCTTTTGCTCCTCACCCAGGAGTCTCCCACCCCGCTCTGTTGTATTAGTTTTCTCCCGGAGCATTTCCCGCGAGACTCCAGTTGCCGCGACCATCCGACTACTTTTCCGCGACGAAGGCGAGCAGGGCTGGAATGATATCCGCTTCCTTTTCACGCCATCCCCCCCGGTCTCTCCTGCTGCCAGATTTTCTCTGGACACAGTCTCGACCTTTGAGGGAAAGCAGGGCCCTTCTCGTAACTTGGGTTCAGGCAACCGCGCTTCGAACGGCGCTGACAGCGCTTTCTGGACCCGCCTCCTCCCCCTGTGACCTCCCGAGCGGACTCCCAACCCCCCACGGGTAAAGACTTTGGCGCTTCCTCCCTGAGTTTTCGTCTTCCCCCCTTTCTCGGAACTTCACGCCCTTCTAGAGCTAGTTTTCCGGAAAGAAAGCTTTCTTCGGATCTTCCTCTAACTTACGAAATTCTCATCACTTTACCCAAGTCCCATCCACTGGCCCGGGGAGTAAGCGTGCTTTTTTTCCCCCCGGGATTGTGTTCCTGTGATCGGAGATAATGAGTAAGAGAGGAGGCCAAGTCCCTGTAACCCAGTCACGCCCTCCGGTTCGACTGTCCGGGTTAGCTCTGGAATGCGTGATGAGGAGACTGACTATAGAAAACATATAGTGTTCTTCCAGCCTTTTCCCTTTTAGGATCCCCTTTTTCATGTTCCGATGGCCCCACGGCCCCTTGCCCCCACAACCCCCCCCACCCCCCTTGGCCTTTCAGTCTCTGTCGGGCAGTTTTCCCCCCCGTGGATTTGGAAGGTAAGGAATTTTCCTTCCCGGCTTTCGGTTGGCCACCCTGCGGTTCCTTTTCCGAACGCGCTGGGCCGGCTGCCTTCTCTTTAGGCGTTTTTTTTTCTTTCCTCCGGCATACGTTTCCCTCCTCCCGAGCATCGTGTCCAGTCAAGCCAATGCTTTACATTTTCGTGATAAAGACGGGTCGACTAAGGGTGCCTGGGGACCTTTTTCCACCTGTTCCCCGCGAGGCCCTAGCTCAGTCCTCAAGCGAATCACTTCCCGCCAGGTGTGAGAAGGCTGTAGCCTGTCTGCGTTTTCTCTTCTTCCCGTCCCGGGCTTCTGGTTTCCAGATCGGCCTTTTTTAGAGGACTCCGGACTTCCGCTCGCTTTCCTACCCCTCCGCACCGGCAGGCGCGGCTGCCCTGAAGGTGAACTGTTTCCTCCCGCCGCGTCGTGCAGGTCCCCTTGGCTTTTTTTCGTGCTGGGATGTCTTTTTTTTTTTCCACGACCTGACTTTTCCCGGTCCGCCCCCCTTACGTAAGCTACCCGATGGCTTTTTTTCCCCGTAGCCCTTTCCCGGTAGCGGTTGCCGGAAAACGGTGGCGAGGCGGGGGTTCAACGTTTTTTTCCTGTTTTCGCTCGGGGTCCTGCGTGCCCCCCGTGCGTCCCGGTCCTCGGTCTTGACCCAGGCCGTTTCGAGTCCGTCCCCTCGTGATGTCTGGCGCGGTCTGCGCCTTCCAGTTTGATCTGCCGGTTTTTTACTACCGTTTTTCACCACGGTTCTTGGCCCGCCGAGCTGAGCCTTGTGAAGGAAGGTTTTTCCTAGGGCCCCCATCCCGACCACGAAGTTGGCTTGAACTTCCATCCTCCAGGAGGCCCCGCACAGCAGGAAGGACAGGACGGAAGCAGGTTACACCCAGCCACAATGCCTTCGTGACAAACGCAGACGCCGGCTCCAGACTTTTGCACTCGAGCATTCCTTCCCAGCACCTCTTTTCGTCAGCACCCCCCCGCAGCTCCCGCGATCAAGAGTAGGACGTCCCCTCAATTGACCCCTCGCTTAGTACGAGCGGACTCACTTTGAAGTCTTTGCCCCCTATTCCTTCTTGTTTTTCTTTCCCTAGACCCCCCTTCAAGTTATTTCCCTAGTACGAATCAGCGCAGGCCAATTCTGGCGGGGAACGTAATGTTACTTCGAAGAGGGAGGGGAATCTCTTCTGTTTTTTTCTGCCTCCCTTTCTTTTCCCGGGCATTTCAGGGAGTCTGGAAATGTTTTCTCTGCCTATCGGGGTAGCATGTTATGACGCGCTTCCGGTTCGTTCCAGATGGAGGGGGATTCATTCAAAGCTGAAGCCTTCATGTTTTTGATTTTTCTTTTTTATGAGTTAGTCCCCCGTGTTTCTTTGCGGTGGAGGTATTCCCCCTACCGCTTGCTACGGATCAAGATAGGTCAGGGCAAGAAGCTCCCCGACCTCAGCCGTTTTCTCCGTTACCTTCTGCTGATCCTTTTTTCCGGGCAGACCGTTTTACAAAGAAATCCCCCTACGTCTAAGGAACGCGACTTGGGAGGACCCTCTTTGTCCGAATTCCCTAGGGGTTCCGGCGGTACCCGGAACCCCTCTTGCTAGAGTACCTCCCAGTTCCAGATGTTCCCTTTCATTTCGGCCTACCGATAAGTCTTGATGGAAGAGTTCCCTCTGTTCAGCTGACCGTCAATAGGATTGGGACACTGGTATTTCCACAGCAACAAGTAGCTCTGGGTTCTCCGCTGCAAGGTAGAGCTCCCCGCCCAGAAGCTCTTCCGCCACAGGTCACGTACTCCTCCTTCCGAGGCGGCGGTCGAGAGCTTCGACCTTGCTAACTTTTCCTCAGAAGGCCCTTCCGATATGAATTTCCAGACTCTTTTTCTTCCTAATGCCCGGTGACGGGAAGATCCGGAGCAGGACCCCTTTCTCATTTGCGTTCGGCTTCTGAGGCAGGTAGAGGATGGCCCCCTCGAGCTGTCCGACGCATTGATAGAAATTCAAAGCGGTGCGGCCCGTCCCTGCCTCGCCTTTTCTCGACGGAGACGTACCCAGGTGGCCAGCAGGCGGGTGTTTTAAAGCACGAGGGCTTTTCTCCTTTCTCGCTCCGGCTCCGACAGACCCCGCTGGCCACGTCCGCCGCCAAGGCGAGTTTCCCTCACCGCAGCTTCCAGCCAGCACAGGAATTCCAAACATGCCGCCCGGCCTCCCTCCTTCGTGGTTCTCTCCCCCCCTGGACGAGCGGTCGTCCCCCCGCCGCCATAAGCATGCCCCTCCTGTCGCGCTTCGCCGAAACGGTAGAACGGCTGGCAAGGACCCGACGATTTTGGCGAGCCGGTCTCGTGCCTTCCCCCCTTCCTTTGAATTTCCCCCGGCTGGATACGGGCATGAACACGGGAAAATTTCAATACTATGTGGCCCAGACTTCAGCGCGAAGCAGGCGGAAAAAAAACCCCTCCGTTTTTTTGGGTTCCTAGTTCTACCCCCTCCCCTTCTTGCCCATTTTCCTATCCTACTTGGGTGGGGGTTTTTTTTGGTTAAAGTGAGAGAGTCTCAGTAGATATCCCCTCCGATCAAAAGATTTTTCCTCGAGAGAGTCCTCCTGTTTTCTTCCCCTTTGAATTTTCCCCCCGGATAGTGATAAGTTAAGGAGCTTTCTCTTTTACTGGAGTTCTGAGTCTGCCTTGGACATCCGATGCAGAAAGGGAGGCATGTTCGTTCTTTTTTCAACGCTCTTTCCTTACCGTTTTTTAGGTTGTAGGTTTAAGAGGAAGAGTGAGTCCAGAGTGCGAGGCGCGTTCCGTGGTTGTGGGCTTGCCCCATGATTTTCTTTAGACTCTCCACCCTTTTTTTCCTTCCATACCTTGTAGGTTTTGTCGCGGTAAGATGATTTTGAGTACTCGAGGCTAAGACGGCTCAAGGTTCTCTGCTTCTTTCCTACCCCGAGACAGAAGCCCCCCTGATTCAATCGCGGTTGTTTTTCCCCAATGTCCTTCGCTCCTTCTTTGAAGCGACTTCCCCCGCCAAACGGTTTCGCAGCCTCCGAATGGTGGCCTGGGCCAGCCGTTTTTTGATTTCATCTGAAACTCGATTCTGTTTCCGTCTCTGCGCTACCAGGAACCCCGACAACCTGGCGCGCCCATCGTTCCTGGTGGCGTCTTCCAATCGAAGGCGGGTAGAAAGACAGCAGGGACCGGCGCTGACCTGTTCTGGTCCTTCCCTTTCTTCCATTCTGCTCCGAAAATTCTTCTCCCCGCTGAAGAGACCGTAAAGTAAGATGATAAAGGAAATACCCCTACTAGTCCTTTCTTGGAGGTCAGGTCGATTCTACCTCCCGGCATTTTTTTCCAGATTCCTCGGCCTGGGAAGCTCAGGCACAGGCCTTTTTAAAATAAATGATCCCCGAAGTTCCTGTTCGTCCCTTTTCGGTCACCGGGGCAACTGTTCTGGATGACTCGGCTTGAGTGCGTTCCCCGTCTCTCGTCCTATACGAGGAGGCCTATTGAGAGTGATGTTCCGACCCCTTGGGCCCCTCGTCCCTGCCCCCAGCAACGAGAAATCTATTCTGTCATCACCATCCTTGTGAGAGAGATGGCGTGCTGGCCCTTTCCTGTTTTTCTGCGTCCTTGGTGTTCCTTTCCACAAGATTCTCTCTTCTCCTGCAGCGCTTTTCCCCGACCCCAACAACGAGACTCGCAGAGCGAGTAAGGCACTTTTCCCTCGCTAAGGTTACCCGGACTGTTCGGATCATTTATTGGGAAGGGTTGCTCCCGGTCCGCCGCCTTTTTCCTTTTTTGATTCTTTCTTTTTTTTTCTCCCCAAGTTTCTTCCGCCGGGTGTGTCAATGACCGCAAGAGCGGGAACTCCCGTTTTGAGGTAGGAAGTATCCAGCGTAAAGTTGAGTTCGACCCTTCGGCGATTGCCTGTCTCACCGGTCCTTGGTCCCATCCATCTTCTCTTCTTGTAGAGAACCTGGGCCCTTCCTCCCCCCTCCGATGAAGGTTTCGCAGAGCAAGGACGCAACGTGATCAGACTCATGTGTTTAGTAGTCCCCCTTCTAGAAGACATTAGGCGCCTTACGAGACTCCCATCATTTTTCTCTCTCCCCGGCCTCTTCTTTCTGGCTGGTCGAGTGTCGGCTAAACCGGGGATTTTTACAGATAGATCATGGTCTCCTCCTGGACCAACGGAGTACACTCAACACCGCCCTTGACGTACTAGTAGGTCTCTTTATTATCCCTAAGTTTTTCCTCCCAGGTTCTCCTCAGACCCATACCGTACGTAAGACCTTGCCTGGTAGTAGACCCGGAGAGAAGGGAAGAGTATAGTTTTCCTCGGTCGGGGTCACTCCAACCGTCCTTTATATTAGCAGCTTGCTTTCCGTCTCCCCGGATTTCCCGCCTTTTTCCCCTGAATCCTTCCCCGCGGTTGGGTTCAGGAGTCCCCTAGAACAGTCAGCCCTGTCTTCGGCCTCACGTTTTTCCGAATAAAGAGCCTGCTCAATGGTGTCGACCCGGAATGGGTTCCTCCGAGCAGGCCCTCTCCTGCCCCCCCGGCAGACCCAGGACCGCCTGGAGCCGCGAAGGGAACCAGCCCTATCGGCCTGTATCTATCGACACCGTCACTTATCTCACTTCCCCAAGTATCCCCTCATCCTTTCATCCCCCCCTCCCATCCGCTCCTTGACCAACACGGCCAGGTTGTTCCGAATGTCTCGGCGCGTGCTTTCCGGTAATTTCTGACCCTCCTGCATGATGCGTATACGCCGTGAAGGTGGGTAGGGTTCGAGCATTGCTTGTGCTCGGAGCGAGTTCCCTTCTTCGGTCTGGGCGGCCGACCGTTCGGCGCAAGTCCCTAAAACTGTGCTTTTGACGTTCGGCCGGGCTCAGGCCATGGCGGAAGTCCCGACCTGAATTTTTTCCGCGGACCTTCGCGTCGGTTTGCTTTGTCCTGCCGGCCTTCTGGACACAGATGATTTCCTGGAAGAAAGAGGTGCGTCCCTAGAAGTACCGGTGCCCTACGTAGAAGCATACGGCTCTTCTTTTCAGAGCCTCGGGCTTTTCTTCCCCCTTTTCAACCTTGCTTCTCCTGACACCTCCCAGGGCTTACGTAAATCAGGGTGTCCAGCCCGTTTGGACCCCTCAGGGAGAGTAAAGAGCAGGACTGCTTCCGAGCAGGTTCAAGTTCCGTTCATTGGTTCAGGGAGGAGCACCTTTTTCTGATTTCGTAGTCCCGGCCTGTAGGCAGAAGGCGTCAGGGAAGATAGGACTTCTTCGCTTGGCCGCTTCCCCTCCTGGTACCTTCCTCCCCTTCTTGGTGAAAACCTGACGGTGAAATGTGGAGCTGAATAGTAGTGTCTTTTCCGCTCCCATTCAGTGGTACCCGGCTAGTCAACCCACTGATGATAGTTGCGATCTTCCTCCCCTTCAGCCCCCCTTCCGTCCCCCTTTCATTTAGGCAAGGACGCTAGGGTGACGGCCCGGATTAAGGCAACGGGCTTTTTTTCACATCAACTTCATCTTTGCGGATAATTCCGGTAAAGTCCCGCCTGCCGGGGTAGTCTCCCCTTTGAACCTTCCCTTTCTCCGGCTCTTTTTTTCAAACATTCCGTAATGCTGAAGTCAGTTCACGTCCCCTCTGATGGAGTGTCCCTTAGGAGCCCGTAATCGTATTAGGTTTTCCAGGTTTTTCCCGCCCCCCGTTTGAGGCCCACGGTATGGTCCTTATTTTCTTTTTTGCCGTAGAAGGCCCCTTTGTCTTCTAGGTTGCCGGTTTTGCTGGCTAATCTTTTTCCGCCGCAAATCGTATCCCACCACAGGAGTCCCTCTGCAATGATTGAGTCCCGGGAATCCTCATCCACTTCCATTCCCCCCCCCCCTCCATGCAGTTTTTAAAGCTCCCCACCGAGCTTACTCGCACAGAATTTCCACCGTTGCAAGGTTCCCTCTCACTTCTTGAGTCCTCCCCGCTCCTTCCGGGACTTCCGCCCGCATTGTCCCGCGCTAGTCGTACGAGCGGGGAAGTTTG
>Ga0179593_1505197_pt1 | contig 12139 bp, 10 predicted proteins | sample CZODoug2_1_08_16_FD_185931 | JGI IMG/M metagenome (GOLD analysis project Ga0179593, IMG submission 185931) | Vadose zone soil fungal communities from Angelo Coast Range Reserve, California, USA - CZODoug2_1_08_16fungal (PacBio error correction) | ecosystem: Environmental > Terrestrial > Soil >... | reverse complement strand
TGGGATAACCTTGTTCCCCAGTAAGATTTCGCTTTCACCCCTCTCGACCTGAATATACCACATTCGTGTTTTTTTTCGTTTCCGTTTTATTTTCCCTTAAAGGCCTTGCCTCCCGAGAATTGCCCGGTCAAAGAATTACTGCTAGCCCCTCTTCCCGGAGACCTTTTTCTCCCTCTTTCCTGGTGACTCATGTGACTCTCTTCTATGTTGTGCTCATCCTCGACTGGTTCATCTTTTTTTTTGAGCCTCTACGGGTGTTCCACATCGAATCTGCTATAGTCTCTCCCTTCCCCCACAGTCACTGTTTAAACCCCCCCCCCTTGGACGAGACTCTTTACTGCCCTTTCTCCCCCCTTAGTGCTCCTGGAAATCCCTTTCCCCCGACTCCCGATTAAGCTTCTTCCAGATTGTCTAGAACAGCCTCCCTCTCTTCTTATACCAACGAGACTATTTAGTAACTTCTCCTTGAGACCTCCAAGGCTCCCTATTGTTCTCCTATTTAGAGGTGCCCCTCATCGCCTCTACTAGCTTTTTGCTGATCCACTAAGATCTTCCTTGGACCAGCTCGCTTTCCCCTTGAAAACTGTAGACGCTTTCTTTCCGTGGGACCCCAATAATCCAACCGATAAGTTAGACCCAATATCTTAGAACACCTCCAGCTTGTGGCCTCTTCTCTTTGGACCTTAAACCCCCCCTCTCGATATCCCTTGTGTGTCTCCCCCAGAGTACTCCCCCCCCCCAATATGCGGGACAGATACGTAGGTCACTTTACCCCCCTGAACCTCCTAAAAAAGTGTATTGTCCCTTCTCTCCTGAACCTTCCCCTCTTTCCTCGCCATAAGGTGTCCCCCTTTACTAGCATAGACCCTCCTCCCTTTTTACTAAAGAGGCTGTCGAAGCGAATATCCTTTTTCCGAGCTCTTTCAGAAGTTCGGCATAAGCGCCTCCCTTCCTTCTATCGTTTCCCCTCCGGTGTGGGTTTCTACAGTACCTTCGCCGCACCCTCATAGAGATTTTATTTCGAATCATACTTCTCCCCCCCTCTTTGATTCTTTTTATCTTTCTAATTGTTATACCCAATCCTTTACTTTGGGGTGACGTGTTGAAGAGATTCATAACTTCAGACTTCCTGCCCAAAAGGCTTCTTTTCCCCACCTTATCCTTCCAAGAGTATACTCTTGTGCTTCTCTTTGGTCCCTTTCCCTTCACTCTCCGTCTGATGCTCGATTTTGCTTGTTCCTATATTCCAGAAACTCATCACTGGGGGTCCAGATCCTTTCGAGTTCCCTTTCCCACAGAAGCTTTTCAGACTGAAGTCGGATCTAGTTGGAAACCGTGGGAATCCCTTTCTGTTAAATTGACAAATACACTATTCCTCAGTTGTATTGGAGTACTCCCGATTCTGGGACCCCCTTACTGGATGAGTCCCCCCCTACGTTCTCCTCAAGTATGTCCTTCCTCTTGATTCTCCTTAGATTGTCTTTCCCTATAATACGTCTCTTTTTGCTTTTTACCTCCCTGTGAATTCTTTTTTTCTTGTACGCCCCTGAAGTTTTCCTTTTTTTTTTTTTTGTGGCAATTTCCCGATCCAAGCTTTTCCCCCCCTGCCAAAAACGACTCCGAACCATTCTTTCCCCCCCCCCTTTTTCTGCACTTCTCCGACGATTTCTTTTCAAGCGTCCCTTGCCCCCCCTCCCTCACCTACGTTGGAATTCCTGTTACATCAAGTCTGCTTTTGTCGATTTGAGCGCGTCCGGTCTTTTTTTCCCGTTATCCTTTGCAAGCTTCTTTTCCCACGGGAATTTCCTTCTCTTCGAGAACCTCTTTAAAGGATTCCTCTAGAGTACTCACCTGTTTCTATTAACGTCCCAATCACCCCCCCCCCCCTCGTCTGACCCTCCCTTATATCTTTTCCGGATCCGGCTCCTCATACTTCCCAATGTACACCCCCAGTTACCATCAACCTTTCATCCTTCCTCTTTCCTTGAGATTCCCAAATTTCCTTTCCTCAATTATTCTTCTAAAGGACCCCCCTCAACAGCCAACTTTACTTCTGGAGTTCTTAGCTACAGAGGTTTTCTCTCTCCCCCTTTCATTTTTTGAGAGTCTTTTTTTACCTTTAGCTAATAATTTCTTTTCCCGATCTTGACAATGGCTTAATCGATGGCTCAGGCCCCTTTTTTTATATTCCTTTCTCTCCCCCAGCCCACTTCCGTAGACTTATTTTACTTGGATTTTCTCTTGATTCAGCTCTTCATTTCATCCCCACACTTTAACGTTTCTTACGCCTCGATTTTTTTTTTCTTGTGACTTCTCGTTGTTCCCTGGCTCAAGATGGCTTAAGTCGACTGCGTCCCCCAAGATCCACCATGTTTCTTCCTGGGACAATATCTTATCCTCCCCTTTTCACTAGACCTTTATCTCAACAGCACCACCCTCCAGCGTGATTTAACGTCTCCTCACCTTTTCAAGTCGCACTCTTGTCCATCAGTCCTCTTATCTATTACTCTCGATTCTTCTACCGGAAGGTCTTTTTGTCGTGGTTTTTCTCTGGTTCCCTTTTCTTCAGTCTCTCCCCACCACAGCCGTTCCCCCAGACCAAGCGCCTTTTCCCGATGAACCTTTTTTTTAGGAGCCCTTCCCCCAAAATCTTCCGCACTACGAGCCAACAAATTTTCCCCGAGACCCATCAAATCTAAGAGCTACTTTCCCCCATTCTTTTCTTTCCTTTCCGACCTTGGATCTCCGGTGATTACTCCCTTCCCCATTTCCTAGTATGAAAGTTCTCATTAGTTGTACCCCTTGAACATCAGCTCCCCGCTTTCCCCCACTTTCCCTTTCCTTTTCTTTCGTCTGGCTTTTTGGTTTTTCCCTTTGGAAGGTTCCTCCCCAACCTTTTTTCTTCCCCCCGGTCCTCTTTTTTTTTCCGCAACGCCCGAATCGGTGAACACGAGCTCTTGAACGCCCCACGCCCCCCTCCCCCTGATAAATTTTGCTGCGTTTCGTGATTTTTCTCTGGAGTCCCTTCCTCCCGCTTTCGCCTGCACGCACGTCTTCTAAGTGATTTAAGACCCCCTCCCCCCTATTGCCCTAGTCCCTTCCCCGTCCCCCCCTCCCCCCCACAACCTCTTTTTGAACCCCCGCCTCTCTTCTCTCTACCCCCTCACGTCTTTTTTCTGTGACGGTGTTTGCAATCCCCCCCCCTTGAGCGCCCCTCTCCTCAAGTCCTCTTCGCTATTATTCCGTACGGCTGACCGTTTCGATCGGTAAACCCCTTTCTCATGCTTTTCCGACTCTCTCCCCCGGGAAAGCTTTCCCCCCCCTCTTTCACCCCGCCATTCTTCTTGCTCTTCCAAAATAGTTTGGTGTCTACGTCCGGTGACTTACAACTTGTTTCATTTTGGTCCTTACTTTAAGAACTGTTTTTTATTGGTTTTGGTCCATTTCTCTTTTTCCACACCTCTTGATTCGATTGTCGTTTTTCAGGGTCCCCCCCCTCCACAGAAACGTACAGGCACAAACCAGATGCATTTCCTCAGAAAAACCTTTTCTCTTCTCTTGAATCTTCCTTATGGGGCCACTTCCCGATTCTTTTTTCTCCCTCTCATCTTCCTTTTCTTTCCAGTCCCCCTTTTTAGATAATCTACGTTTTCCCCCTTCCCCGATCTTAAGCCCCCTGCGTCTTGCCTTCCGTTCCAGCTCTTTTATGATCTCTCCCCCCCCCCTCTAATGTATTCCCTTTCCCTTTCCCTCGGGTAACGGACACGTAATTTTCTCCCCCGCAGTCCTTCTTTTTGGACATCGCCTCTTTCCCCATACTTTTTGACTCGCCGAAAGTGCTGACTTCTTGTTAGCCTTCCTCGACATTTTTGGTAACCTTTTCCTTGCTGAGATTCTCGAAAGTAGAGCATTCTGACGCCTCTTCTTTTCGAAAAAACTCTCTCTCTGGGAGAGCCCCCCTTCCTACCCGAATGGACCAAAGGATGCCTCCAGACCCCCTCGAATGACTTTTTTCCACAAGTACCTTTCCCCCTTTTCCTGGCAAGCACGCCCTAGATTCTTCGTAGCTTTTTTCTTCTCCTCCCTTGTGGCTCTTTCCTTCCCGTTCGAATATCACCCCCCTGGGGTGTTTGCCCTTCTTTTCCCAATAAAGTGACAGGCCACCCCTCCTTTCCCTTTAGATGGGAGTTTTCCTCTAAGCACCCTTTTTTTTCAAGCGCGTAGCCTACTTCACCCATAATTGTTGTTGTTTTTTTCCCCTTCCCACAATTCCCCCTCTTAGTATCTTCCTTTCTCAAGAACTTCTTGTTTAAAGTGAGTCCGGATCTGGAGTAGGCCTTTCCCTGGAAATTTTTTTCTCACAGAAATTCTATCCTTGTTTCACGCCTGCCATCCTGAAGGATTTCCCCCCCCCATCGTACGGTCCCCCTTATCTGCGCAAATGGATTTTCCCTATAGGTGGCTGCCCTTTTTTTTTCATCTTTTTCTCGTCAGGGGAGCTTCCTCTCCTGGGTTTTTCCCCCCTTTGCACGCTGCTTTCGTCCGCTTCCCCTGCGTTTACACCAACCCTCTTTTTTCTACACTTCGTTGCTCCCCCCCTGTGCGAGATGCAATTTCTTTAAATCTTCCTATGTCAAAGTCCCTTTGGAAGTCTTCTTTGGAGCAGCCAGATTTCCTTTTTCTTATTCTTGATGGAGACTTTGAGCTTTTAAACCCCCAGACTTCTTTTTCGCAACGGGGACCCGTGTTCGTGAGCTTTTCCGGGAAGAGCTCTCTCTCTGCCCTCCTCTTTATGGTCACTCCTTAGGTCCTGAAAAGCCGACCGAGAACTATGCTGTGGCCCTTTTCCCCCCCCCCTACGCAATTCCCTGACGATTTCTCTTTACCAACATTCCTTTTAGAGGTTTGGATGTCTCCTGGACCTTAACCCCCCTGACCCTCTGAGTAACGGTGGGTCCAAGACCCCCCCCGATTGCCCCCCCATCGGTTTTTTGACCCAGACCTCAGGCAGTTCTATGTCATAAATGAAAAAGGCTAGAAACCCCATCACACACCTGTATCGCCGGAAGGCATAGAAACACCAAATCAACCACCTATCCCTTTTTCTTAAGTATTAAAAAAACCGCGCATTCCGAAAGCTTCGGTATAATATCAGATAGGCCGGACCGCAGCCCTCCTATACGTCCCTCCCCCACCCCTCTTTATCTACACCTGAAGCCCTCCTTTTAGGAACATAGAGAACACTCATTTTTTCATCTGATAAGACTCGCTGGACCCTCCCCTGTTCCTGCGCCCCCCCCCTCCAAAACGTCCCTCCAAGAGTACTGCAGGCTCCTTACCATGTTGGAATCGTCCAGACGGATCTCCCTCTGAGGTTTTCCTCGCCTCCCTCATATCAATAGGATGGGGACCACACTTCCTGCCCCAGCGCATCCGGTAACCCCCTAGATTTCCCTCTGTCAAAAGAGATCGTCGACCACCAACAGGAATCCACTCCGTCAAGATCAAACCACAATTTCCTTCTTATTGTGCTCTGTTCGCTCATTCGCGTGAGCTCTTTATATAGTTTAGCTAGATCTTCCTGGTCCCCACCAGCCCAGATTTCTCTTAAAAGGGGCTGTCCCCGAATCTTTAAAGTTTCCCCCTCCGTCTGTCTGCACCGCCGTCAACTTTCTTATCCGTGTTCCACCTTGTTCTTTTTGACGAGGCTTTTCCCCCTTTGACAATCCAAGCGGTCCCCACCATTTCTGCCGGTCCACTAATGGACCAAACGGTTTTCCGGACGCGGGATCCCTATCCTACGTGCCCTCCCCCCCTCACATGGTGCTCTAAGGTCGCCCCAATTAAGCAGACATGGACCCCCGCCACCCCCCTTCTACCTTCACTCAATTGTCGGTACCCCCTACCTACAGTAACGAACCACCCTAACTTACCCCTGTTGCGTCAAATCCCCCGGCTCGTCCTTATGTCGAGCGGTACGCCGGCCCTCCCGGGACGTCCCCAGCCAGCGTAAATTTCTTGATCGCCCAACACAGGCACAATGGGTCTCCCCCCTAACCCCCATCCCAGCCCTCATCCTAATTTGAACAGGGCAATAGAGCACACTATGAGCCCCCCATATCACAATTTAGGTGCTCCCGGCATCTGCCTTTGAGTTCCCACACCCTTCCCATTGATCCGTGAACCAGTAAAACTAACCCCAACAACCCGCACCCAACACGTAATCCTCCCCCCTGTTTAACGCCAAGTTCCCCCCCCCCCCCCAAGAATCCGGCGACTAGGCCTTCACGGCCCTTTCCCGAACCTATTATGAAATCCCCATCGAGGGTGACCGAATTGCCCGATCCAACCTCACTAGAGCCCGGGAATCATCCAGCCTGCCCCATCTTCTCTGGGGTTAGTTTCTTGCCGTTGAGGTAGTATCCAACGGAAGCCCTTTTAATTACCCTTCTTGGCTTTCTTAATCGCCCCTTAAATTTTATGGCTCTCTCTCCGTACTGCGCATTATTTCTCTTCCGGCCTTTGATTTTCCAATCCAACCCCCCATCTTCTCAGACTTTCTAGCGTTAGACGATTTTGGCCTTCTTTAAAACTTTCTCATTATACAAGTAAAAACTGACCCCTCGGTGTACTGTTTTTAAGGATCGCTTTATCTAGCTCCAACATGTTACTAATCCCCTTCTGCACAGTCTAGCCCCTTTTTTCCCCCCAAAATTACCCCCCTAACGAGTTCCACTATCCCCCCCCCCCTCTAGTTCGTTTCAGATGCCCTATTCCGACTTCCAGATTGTTTCTTATTGATTTCGGCCGAAGACTTCGTTCGTATCCTTCCACCTGCTTTCCGTTCCCCTGCATTATGTCCCTTGGCTGATATGCACTTTCCTTCGCACGATCCGCTTTGAGAGTTTTACTGACCTTTTCCGCAAGCATAGTGACCCGTGCGAATCCTTTTCAGAAGAAGCCCTTTTTTCGTTATGCGGCCTTTTCCCTTCTACGACAGGCTCTCTTCCAACCTCCAGCTGCGTGTCACTTATTCATATGTTTTCCGACCCCTCCTTCCTTTCTCCCTCTCGGAGGAGACTACTTGACGTTTTGAACCTCTTGTTCTTTTTGTTGGTCACTTTCGGTGGCCCTTCTTCAAAATCCTTCCTAGATTGACCTCCCTAGCGACTGGATGTCTAGGCTCTCCACCTGAACCTTCTCCCAAAAAATTCTACGATCCGTTTACGCTCCAATACTCGAAGGCTAAATTCTTGCTCATTGTTCCCCACTCTCTTATAGTAGTCCAAGGGTTGATTGATGCCCCCTTGAATTTCCACCGAAGTAAACGTTCCGTAAGCAGCCCCCTCCGGCTACCTCCGTCTTCGGGATCCCTTTCCCCTCACAACAGGCGGGATTCATCTCTTTCAGAAAACAAAAACATTTAATCCGCCTCAACCCGCGCCTAGAGCTCACCTAAGAGGAGTGCTCCGCCCCCCTACCAACTCAGCGCGAACTCTTAGTCAGCCTCCCGAGCAAGAGAGGTGCTTCCCTAGGTGTTTATACTCCCCACCTTTTTTTGCCCCCGATCCCTCCCCCTCTTCCCCCTTAGACCCTTTGTGGATGAGGAGCTCTCCACCCGTTAACATTGCTTTCCCCTCCAACTACTCCCTCCTCCCTACCCCCTCCCCACCGCAGTTTCCCGGCTACCCCCCCCTTTCCCCTTTGATTTGTCTCAAACCCCTTCTCTCATTAGCCCCCTTGTCCCCCCCTTCTCCTCCTTTATCATGATCGGATTGAATCATTTAATAACAAAAACTCTTCCCTAGTCTTTCTTAGTCTTTCAGTATGAACCTAGACCTTTGGAGTAGACTTTCGCCACACTTATCGACCCCCGATCGCAAAGAGAGTACGAAAGCTCCCTCCGATTTTTCCCAGTTTACGAATTTTTTTCCACTTGTATTCTAGGCCCTCGGAGCTTTTTTCCTCTCTTTTTCCCCCTTTTAGTAAAAGGACTCGTGTTTTTCGATCCTCACAGCCATTGTCGTCTTGGAAATTTTTAGGGTTCCTTTCGACGTACGTCCAGTTTTGTTCTGATCCTCGTGCGCACCGTCGGCCCCCACATGCTACCTCTATACAGAGGCGACTGAGTCCTCACCCAGATGCGTGAAAATGGCGGATGGCCAGGTGACACCAACGACCTCGAGATCCTTCTACGGGGGTCCGTCCCTCTCCCCTACACACATTCGATAAAGAACTACAATCAGTATCTCGCGATTCCCCCACCTTCATCTCAGCTAATCCCCCGAGGGGAAGATCTTTTTGCGTACAACCATTCACCTTAGATCTGGAGCACCTCCTTTAGAGCCCGACGAGAAGGAGGTAGGTCTCCAGTCTCCACTCCTCCTCGCGATCATCGAAGATTTTTTCCACCCGGGGAGACTAGTCAGACACGTCAAAGGAGCTCCCCTATTGACTCCACACAGACTTATTAGTCGACCCGTGACTTCCGGAGGGTTTCATCCGACCCATTGGCTCGCCCCCTACCCCCGACTCCGGAACCCCCAAACGTTCCGACGCTTAGACCCTCCAAGCAGGCAGTTATTGATCAACTTGCCAGGGAAGACGACCTCCCCATTTTCCATAACATTTGCTACCCTTTGCCCTTTGAGTTTATTGAGCTTAGAGGAGCAAGATTTATATGTGGCTACCCCGGAGCGAGTTTCGCTCCGGCTCTTCGGATCACGGAAGAACACGGTAGCATCCCATGAGAGTGAGTACTAACAGGCACTTGCACTCCCCATTTTTTTCAGCTTTAATGGTCCTTTTGGCGAGAGAACTGCCTGTCGGATTTCCTTCCTTTCGTAATCTCCGCATTCCTCTCCCCGAGCCCCACGAAACAAAAAGATGTCTCTGCGTTTTATCTTTTTCTCCCGGACTCTGTTGATCTATATTTTCTCCTGTTGATTGCTCTGAACCTCTCCCAGTCTCAGTCCCTTCTTCCCGACCTTCGTTGTTTCCGTGGAACGTTCTTCCCCCTTAGTCTTCTCCTTTTCCTAAAACTCATTTCCCCGCTGAAATTCCGGATCGGCCACTGCGCCTTCCCCTCTCCTTTTTTTTTTTTGATCGTTCTCTCTCTCTTTCTTTTCTCATTTTTTTTTTTTCTAACCTTTTGAGGCATTTGAGCTCTCATACGACGTCCCTCGTCACAAAGCCTTCCCACAATTTTGCGATCCTTCTCCATTAACCAATTTAGAGTATTATTTCCCGGATTTTCTACCGCGCCATCTTAATTTTTAGATTCTCAGTCGCTTTAAGGATCACAAGATTGCTTTACGAAATGTACTTCCTCTTTGACAGAATTCCCTTTAGGGGGACCATTCCGCTTTGTGATCTATAGAGGTCTTTTTCTCGCGTTAAGAGACTTTACCCGGATGCTAAGTTACAAAGCCGTAGATTCGCCCCAATCCTTCCAAAGATACAAATACTCTCCTCTCCCACCTCGCCTGACTTGCTGGTTTACCTCCCTATCCCCCCTCGTCGAGATACGGTTGACACCCCTATAACGCTCAGGGATTTCCCCTTCCTTCCGGTCCACAACAGGATGCAGACACAAACAACCTCTATGTCGGACTGCTTTGACTATTTCCTATGTCCCGAATCGCTCCCCGGTTTTAGCATTCCGGTCGTCGCCATTTTCTACTGTTTTTCGTTTTCATCTTCTCTTCGCAACCCCTATCTCCCCATCAGCTTATTGAGATCGGCATCTCCCCCTGACACTTCAATCTCGCTTGTGTTTCGGGGCTTGACTTCTTCTTTTCCCAACAAACCGGTCGTTTGGTTTTTTATGAGGTATTTTACTTTCCAATCCTTTCTTTGATTTTTTCCAAGTTCCCGTGAACCTAACACCCCTCCACCCCCCCACCCCCCCAAACAACACCACTCCACCCTTCCACCTCCACCAACCACCCCCCCCCACAATTCGCACCCCAAAGCCGCTACAACACAACGAAATTCTCACCCTTTAGATCCTCCCTCCCCTTGAGTTTCCCCCCTTTGATTTTCCTTCCCGCCCGCCCCGCTCCCCCTAAGAGAGGCTTTAAGGACCACCGACAGTTTCTCCTTTTTAAATCCATTCTTTTTTCCCCCCTTATCGTTTCTTTATACGTATAGCTTGACATGGGGTCTTGGCGGCCTTCCATCTTCCTCCCCTTCCTTCAACCCCTCTGCCAGGCTGTACACCAATTTAGTTTTCTCACGTTCTGTGAAGAGGCTTTTACTTGACACCCCTCAAACTTTACTATGCATTGGGTTTTATTGTATTCCTACGTAGAGAACGAATACCCTTTCTTATGTTCTTTCTAACCCTCCTCTCTTCCTCTTTAGCTTTTCTTTTGAATGCCCTCCCTTTTTGCATTAGCGGTATCGAGATCCCCCCCCCCCCCCACCCCCCCCCACCACCCCCCCCCCCCCCCCCCCAGACTGCCCTTTGAAGGTGGGATTTTTCCTGGCTTTTTTTACCCCCCCCCCTCCTCGCTCTTTCCTGAGCAACCAACCCTCCCCCAGAAGAAGGCCGGGAAGCCACCTTTGTTGAACCTCTTTCGGGATTCACGCCGGGTTTTTCTTCTCACCCCAAGCCGCTTTTTCGTTTCCCTTCCTTTTTCCTCCCCCTGCTGTCTTGGGTGTCGAGAGAATAGCGTATCTCGAGACTCCGAAATCATCAGACATTCTCTTTTGTCTTCTTATATTTTTTTGAGCAAACATCGGGACGATCTCCGGGCCTTCTATTCTCCTTGCCTTGTTCTTGAGAAAGAGGACCAAGAAACCCACCCCCCCACTTCGCTTCTAGACCTAGCTCCCCAGTTTTTTTGCTCTCGCTTCCCAGAGTTTGCGAGACTTACCCCCAATCCTCTCTCTTTTCCTCGGGGGATTCTAAACAACCTTTTACTATTCCATTCCCCCCCTTGCGATCCCTGGTACAGATCGTCCCCCTCCACCCCCCGCGGATAGTGAGATCCCCCCCCCTAGAGGCATGATATTCTCCTCCTCCCTCCTTGTTTTTAGTGATCTTCCCCCCTTTGAATCCCGTTCATCCTTGGAGAGTTCCGAATTTTTACTTCCTGTCCTCTCATCTTTCTTTTTTATAAGAGAACATTTATCATGATTGGAATTTCTCCAACTCCAGTGACCCTTTAACTCCATTGTTCTTATCGGACTATTAAGGATCCATCCAAAACTGTACCCCTCCTTAGGATGAGGCCTTTTTTTGGTGGGGAGTTGAAGCCCGCCTTGTAAGCAGCGAATCTCAGGACGGTCGCGAGAGGCAACAGTGGGAACTATCGTCTCCCCGCTTTTTTTCGAAAGCCGCCCCCCTCGTTCTTTTCTTCCATCCCGCGGAGACCCCTACGGGTGACCTTTAGCCTCCCGCCAAAATACAAGCGATTTTCCCCCAACGGCATTTTTCAACGTATCTCCTCTCCTCCCTTCATACGATGCTTGAATCCCTCCCCCCCCTCTTCGTACTTACTTTTCCCATCAGATGGTTAAAGGCCAGGAATGCTTGTGTCGTGGGTGTTGAGTGTTCCTAGTAGAAGTATCTTTGCAAAAAAAGCACCCAAGGCCCACTCCTACGCTAGGCTTTTACGTTCCCAATGAGGGAGACCGGGCTGGTCAAATGGAAACCGCTTTATAGGACCACGCCGCCCCACGCCTACGCTTCCGTTTCGATGCATACTTATATCCCCATACTTTAGTCGATCGTTCAAGGGATTCGTGGGTCCTGGGACTCGGTGCTCAAGAACCCCAAGTGTTAATTAGTATGAAAGGTTCGAATGAGTTGTCAATGACATTCCTTTGCATTTCAAAAGGCGAACAGAACGCGATGAGAAGGGCTTCAAGCGTCCCCCCCTGATGGCCAGAGGCCCCCTGCGCCGGAAGAGACAGGATGAGGAGGGAAACACACAGGGCGGAAAAACAAGTACTATACCCTGAGCGATGGTCGAAACAAAGAATTCTATATAAAAGAGCCCGAGCCCCATAGGGATGGTATCAGGCCCAACGCAGCCGCGAGATTCCTCCCCGCTGTGCTGCGGATTAGTCGGAGTCCTTTTGCGTCAGTCCTTCCATCCGATCAAGGAACGAGGACCGGATTCGACAACCA
>Ga0179593_1358216_pt1 | contig 12139 bp, 11 predicted proteins | sample CZODoug2_1_08_16_FD_185931 | JGI IMG/M metagenome (GOLD analysis project Ga0179593, IMG submission 185931) | Vadose zone soil fungal communities from Angelo Coast Range Reserve, California, USA - CZODoug2_1_08_16fungal (PacBio error correction) | ecosystem: Environmental > Terrestrial > Soil >... | reverse complement strand
CAAAGGGGGGCTCCTTTTCTGGACACTTAGACTACGGTTTTTTCTCCCCGCTCTGCTGCTTGCGTAACCTCCGGGCTCCAAGCTCCTCCCAGTTTTTTATCTGACGTTGTCGGTCAGGTAAGATCACCCCCCTTTTCCCTTTGTTGGGACCCTGGCAGTTGTTACCCCTACCTTTAAATTTTACCATTGTCTTTTTTTGATTTGGGGGAATTGATTCCCACTGGGTTCGGGGCTCGGGCCCCCCCAGGTTAGTTACCCCGACCGCCTCCCACGAGGTTGGGGACACGCATCGGGGACTCCCGTGTGACCGCCGCTAGGATGGGGTTCCCCGTTACCGTTCGGGCTGGAACAGCGTTGGAAATCTCATTTGTTTTAGGAGGATCGGACGGGGGCTCTTCCCAGTTTTTTTTGGCGAGTCCAAGGCACTCGGGCACTGTCCTGTCCTCAACCCGTTTTAGTGTACAGGGAAAATTGCGATATTTGCCTTTCTTTTTGTTGGGGCTCGTTCCCGGAATCTTGCAGCACGTTTCTTCTTGTCTTTCTTTTAATGCCGCCGTCATTTCTCGTTTACCCGACGGGCGAGGGGAATTCAAATTCGGCCTCAATTCCCCCATGAAAGCACCTCCGAACACATTTCACCTCGATTCGGTTCCCTTTCGGGGTTTTTCTTTGACATTAGAGGACCCTAATTTTTGGAAAAAAAAAACGCTCGGCTGCTTTTCCCTGGGCCGCCATTTTTCCGACCCGTCCCCCCTTCCGGGCGGCCGGCCGGGTTTTTTCACAACCAGCTCCTGAGTTTTTTTTTGGGACGGGCATCGGTAACAGGCACAACAAGGGACAAAGAATTTCCATTTTTTCTCCTTCCTTCTCCCCGTTGTTGAGAGTAGGATCTGTTGCTGGCCGAGCGTTCCTTCCCAACCGGTTTTCCCGGGAAGGGGTGCTGTTTGGGCCTTGACCGGGGGCGGCTGCCTTTCCGGTGGAAGTTTGGCCCCTTTCCTCTGTTTCCCCCAATTATTAGGAGTTTTCCCCCTTTCTTCTTTTATGGCAAAAAACGCCATTTAAAAACCCTTTTCTCTAGATTTCCTTTCCCGGCTGCTTTCTTTCCCCGGGGAGGGCGAATGCAACTTCCGTTCCCCCTTTCTTCGAATTGGCGCCCGGGGGGATTCGACTTCAACGCGCGCCCCTGGGCCTTGCCGAATTTCTGGCCTCCGAAACGTTGCCGAGGAAAATATACCAAAAAGTTATTACCAATCTTGCCTGGCTTGGGGGTTTTGAACTTGGTCTGTCCGTACCTTTGATCTCAACAAGGAACGGAAGCTTGAAGGGACGGTCTCTCTCTTCCAACCCGATGTATGATTTTTCAAAGTCGCACGACTTCGACTTCCCACTGGGGGGACTTCCTTTGAATCGGGCAGGGCGACGGTTCGGTTCTACTTTCTTCTTCTTTGGGCTCCATTTTAGTCTCCCATTGTTTGGTTGAGTCAAAAGTTTCCCCGGGCACAAAAACCCTCCAACAAATGTTATATGGGATCGGAACAAAACTTGCTGTCTTATCCTTTGTTCATTCTTGACTTGTTGCCTCACGGGGGGGGCCAATAATAGGAGTGAGCAAGGCTTTCGGTTCTATCCGTTTCTGATCTGTGGTGGGAGGAAGGCGAGTTGGGCACTTTCGGGCTCCTTTTTCTGGAAACTCGGGTCTTGTCAACAAAGCGGCTTACTTCTTAAGATCGTTTTCGAGGGACGTTATTTTCATGACTGATTTCTCCCCGCTGGGGAGTCCGTCTCCTTCACACCGGTTCTTGTTGTCCTTGAAAACCTGTTGGAATGGTTTGCAATTGGGGCCAACTTTCCCCTTCAAAATTCTGATCACCCACCCGGCCGCTCCTCTAAGCCCTCACAACGTTTGGGGCGGAAGCCTTTCTCGGACTTGATTTCCCGATTACCAAGAACTTACGCCGCGTTTGCCAAAATGGGCTTGCCCTCCATTTAGGCCCCCTTTCCCATTTTCAAAAAAACAAGTTCCACCCCCGAGATCTATGGGCCCCGTTTCCCTTAGTTTCTTGCGAAAAGGCGGGGGGCTACTTTGGATTCATCCTTTGGGAGGTCACTGCCCGCCTATTTTTTCGTCCTTTTTTTATATCGAGATGGCGCGGACTTTTCTGTTTTCGCTTTCCTTTCTCGCAGATCGGGTCCTTTCTAACGGGCAGGGGACCCGCGCCCGCTCCCCTGGAAACTCAAATCGTGGCTGCTTTGTAGCTTCTGCCTCTATCTCTTTTGAACCCAGCCGCAGGGTCTTGAGGACCCTATTTCGGAGGTCTTGTTCGTTACGCAGCAAAATTTATCATCTCCGCCTGGTATCCAGTTTTCCCTTTCTCCTTGGCTTCTTCTCCCGAGATCGTCGGTTTGCGACTTTTCTCGAGAACACATTTAATGTCACCAATTAGTTTTTTTTCCTGTTGTAAAAATTCGGGCACTCATTTGCTGGACCGTCATTTTAGTTGGGTACGGGATTATGCTTCAGGGGTCCGGGGTTCACCTTAAACCACTTCTACAAATAGATGGGCGGCTCTCGATTATTCGCCTAACCTGGTTTCCTTCTCCGTCCATGCTGTGTCCATGCTTTATCCTTGGGGAGGAACCTTTCCTTTGACGCGGGAAGGTTGTAAGGACCCGCGCTTTTAGTTGGCTTACTTACTAAACCAAGTCTTTCCCTCCTTTCGGCCTGGTTTTCGAATTAAGGGGCCAGTCTTGAGTTGTTTACGCCAACGGCTGGTTAAACTTCTCCCTCTTCACTCCCCACCCTTACTGTGGGGATTACCCCACTTTGCAGGTCGTTCGTCTCTTCGGTTCTTCCGGGGGGGGGACATCACGATTCTATTGCCCCGCATTGGTTGCTCAGTCCTTTCCCCCCAGGGACTCGGATGTGGTGGTGTCCGCTGAGCGTTGAACATTTGACTCCTTTTCCATTGTTTTTTCCCAAGACCCCTCTTCCCTTCGGCTCGCGCGCGGGTTGCGTTTTTTTTTCCTACAACTTGATTTTGTCTTATTGGATTCTTTCTCCCCCCCCCGCGGTTGAAAAGAAGATTAGCTCAGGTGGTGGGGACCCTCTTTTCACCCTGTTTAGTTGGTGTGCGCGTGGGCTCTCGATTTTTCCCCCCGCCGTGTCCGCGCTGTCGTCCCCTTCTGACAGTTCTTCTGTTTTGTTCCTCTTGTCGAAAAAGTTTGTAATCCGCCGGGAGGGGGGGGGTGCCCTAATTCATCTCTTATTCTCTTTTTCATCCTTTGGGTCCCTTTGCTGCATGACGGGAGAATAAATTGTAAAACTGTTCCTCACCCCCCCTGTGTTTCAGAGGACACACCCTAGGTTCTAATGGTAGTTCCAAAGACTTTGGACCCCTTCAGCTCGTGTTCGAGGCTGGTTTCTCACCCAATCGTTGCACCGCGCGGCGTTCGGACCCGAAACTTTGGCTTTTGAAATTTTAAAAACCAACCCCCTCCCTCCTCACCGCTCGTTATTTGCGCAACCCATGTCTTTGAAACAGCGGAAACTCCCCCTCGTTGAAGCGGTCGCTCTTTTCTGCATTTTTTGGATCCCGATACCGGCAAACTTAAACTTACGTCCAAATCAGGGATTCCCTTGTCTCTCGGGGCATCCGCGGTGGATTAATTTCAAACCCAATGTTTTCCCCCCTCCACCCCCCAAACCAGTGCTCACTTGGGAAGGATTTTTCCGGGCCGCAATTGGGCGGTCCTTAGATGGGCCCCCTTTCAAACCGAATTGGCGGTGGCTTTCCTCATCTGGGATTGACCTTCGGGGGGTACCCGTCTTTCATCGAGGCGAAAAACAAAAAAAGACCACTGAGGGGTTAGGGTGAAGGGGAAGCACAGTTAGTTCTCAAGACGTCCGTCCCCCCTTCGGGCATGAAAGTTCGGTGGATGTCCCCAACCACACCACCAAAACCCCCCCCCCCCTTGGCATTTTGCTCGTTTCTTTTTCGGGAAATTTGGGAAGGCCCTTTTCCGGTTTGCTGGTCACAAAACCGCATTGCCCGTCATTATCCCCCCAAATTCCAATCTCCCCCCCTGGGCCGTTTCAAGCACTGTCCGCGTTGGGGAAAGAGTAAATACCTTAAATCCTTTCCGTTTTCGAACAAATCTTGATCTTTCCCTAAGGAAGAAAGTCGGGTGTTTTTTCACCTTCACCACACGTTTGGCCCGCCGGGCGGTGCCTTGAGATTTGCATGGGAAATCCTCAACACTCTGCCCTTCAAAAAATTTCTTGCAGTTTTCCCTTGGTGATCCCTCCTCTTTTGCAATTCTCCCTGACCTTGGTTAACGGCACATTTAGTGATTTTGGTGGGAACCTTAGCAGCTTTTAGGTGACTCCTTCGTTTTTTGAATCCGGTGCGCTTGTTAGTGCAGGTCCTCTTTGAGGAGTGTGGCTTTTCCTCGTGATGTAATGTCTTTTTTGTCCTTTTTCTCAGGCCGGAAAGCTTCGGCGCGGGAGGCGTCAAATTGGCGGAGAATTAGGTTTCCTTCGATAGCGTTGCCCTCCCCGCCGACCTTCCTAATCCCGGGGGTTGTTTGTTGAAGTAATATATCGAGGTGGATTGGGTTAAGCCCTCGCGATTATTGTCCGGTGAAAAAACTTCTCCAATTTTGGGGCAACACCAGCCTCCCTTCCTGACTCCTTGAAAGGCCTGGAAAAGGGCCCCGGCCTTTTAATGTAAACCGTAAATCCTAAGAAAGGACCAAAATTGCCAAAGCTGTTGCCTTCAATTCCCCTTTTACCCAACTTGCAACGCTTTACGCTTCGGTTTCACCAAACCACGTGGAAACTGGCGTGTAAGGGCCCCCCCTATCTTTAAAATAGGGGTCTGGGCGGGCGGGCTTATTCCGGATGATTGAGTGCCACTTTTTGCTGTTTTCCGTCTTTTTTTTTTCCCTCCCAACAGTTGTACTCTTCTGTTCAACCCGAATCTCAGGTGGTGCACCCATTCCCGCGTGGGTTTTTAGTTTGATTTGTTTTTTTCGTCCACCCCACCCCACTGGAGTACTGTCAAAACCCCCCCACCAAACGTTTTGGTCCTCTCGGGGCTTTTTTGGCCGCTTTTTCCTTTCAAAAAACGTTCTGGGGGCGCTAGGCGCTCTTCTGAACTCTTTTTTGAACTTTTGATACGTTCTTCCAGTGTCTTCGGGAGACCTTAAGTCCTTCTTGTTTGGGACCCTAAGTGTCCCTTGTGGCGGGACATTAAACGCATTCTCAAAGAAAATTTTGCGGGGATTAACCCCTGGTCGGAATTTACAACAGTCCGGGGTCGCTGAGGGGGGTTTAGGGAGAGGGGCAGGGGCCCAACACAAAAGGGAACGGCTTCGTTCCCATTTTTGACGAAGGTCCTGGTTGAGTGGGGGCTCCTCCGCCTGGAAGAGGGCCCTCTTTCCGGTGTCGGGCCATCCAGGTTTGTTTTTGGGTGCCGAACAGCAACCTGGGCCATTTTTTTGCTTGGGGGGGACTGGTGAACACACCCCCGGACCGTTGACCCAAACCCAAATGCGGTTGCTACAACTATGACCACTTCATCGAGGAAGACGGCTGTGCCCCTTTCTTCAATCGACAGGTCCCCGGGATCCCTTGTGTTTTTCTCCCGGCGTCATCTGACAATCGGGCTTATCTTTTCGATAGACCGCGAGCGCGGGGAAAAAACGCATCGAAAAGGCGGGTGGTAAAGGTTTACTGGGAAAAAAACTTCCTTTGGAGCGTCGTCGGGGGCTTTTTACTAAAGGGCGTAACTCCAGGAAAGTGTTCCTGCTTCTTCGACCGTTATCCAGCACGGTCTCGCGGGCCGTTCTCTTCCTCCGCTGGGTGCCCATTTTCCTGAAGATTCGCCCTTCGCCCAGAGCCTTTTTCCCCCCGTCTACAAAAAAGGACATTGCTCCCTATTTTGTTGTGATTCCTCTTCCACATGGATCTCTTTTCGTTTGCTTTAGGTACCGGTCATTTGTGTCCCTTGGATGGCCGAAGGGTCCATCCATTTCTTTTCAGAATGACCCCTTGGGGGACGTTTAAGCCCTTCCCCATCCGGCACTCACGGTGGGGGCAAAACAAGCTTCGTCGGTCTTTGGGTCATACTGTCGGCCGGCGACGGTCGCCTCCATGGCGGCCCAGGAACTTGTTCTGTCTTTCCAAATCAAAAGGGTTGCCTGCCCCTGACGTCGCCGCCTTAGTTTAAAAACCCCCCCCGGTTGTTCCCCAAGCAATTTGACCCTTGAGGTTTTTTTCTGCCCCGCTCTCGGACAGTGGCGACCACAGGTTTTCTTACACGCTGAGCGTGTGTCATGGGCAACCTAGACCTTTCCTTTCTTCCTCTTTTGGGGGTGGCCACCCCCGAGTTTAAGGGTTGGGGCGGCGGGGGGGTCGCCGCCACATGCGGGGACAAAAGTTGCTCTGTTCTTTTAGTCTTTCTTTTGCCCGCGCCCAAAAAAACTACGGGTCTTAGGCTCTTATGCCTTTCTGTTACCTTTGGGACTGATTGGTGGTTTTGAGGCAGCTGTTCGGGTGTTCCTTTTTCAAGGCAATCCCAGTTGAAGGTCCGGGGATCCGGGGCGTTGGTGGGGGGTGTGGCTCGACGTCCCCCGAGTTTGGGCTTGGTAAGGGTAACTTAAGCTGGCTCCGTCTCGGGGCACATCGGGGTCTGCCGTATGGTCTGACCACAGTTGTTGAAAACTCGCGTCAGCCCTTCCTCCCATTTGTCTCGCGTTCTTTCCCCCCAGGTTAGGACCCTCGAGAAACCGGTTGGGGAGCTTATCGGGTGGCGATTTTCTTGTTTCTTCTCCATTGCCCCTGCCTACAATCCGGTCTGGCTGCCGTAAAACTTATGTTCATTGAGAGGGTTTTTTTCCACAAACTTACCCAGTGACCCGTTTTTCCCTCTCTCTTCTGTTCGTAGAAACCTTCCACCGCGATTGCTTCTTGCTTCGCGTGGCTCCTTGCCCCTAGTTTTTGGGAACTCAGACCAGCTCGGCTACTTCTATCTTGGGGGCCACAGGTGGCCGCCCTGGCTTTTCCGAGCCCATTCTCCTTGGGTTTCAGTGCGTTTTTATCGCTTCTCCAACCCCCCTTCTCCGTTTTATGGCAGATGCTGCTCTTTCCGATTTTAAGTCCTTTCGTGCGGGAAAGGACAGGGAACCCTCGACATTTTCCAAGGAATAATGCAGGAATTTTCATCGCATTATTAGGGAGATTTCACCAGGCTGGGCCTCTTTAATTCCCACCATCTCTCTTATCCACCCCCCGGGACGGGGGGCGTTCCTCGAGGGCCGCGCTGGATATAAGTGGCGGTGGGCGGGAAAACAACCTTGTTTTCCTCTGTTTCCATTTCCGCCCCGCAGGCAGTGCCCTTTTGTAAAACCGCTCCTTCCCAGGGGATTGAGGAATCCGTGATTCTGTTATGGTCCTATGTTGCCCCATGATTTCCTTTCTTTGTCGTTCTTGGGACCTTTGGGCTTGATTCATGAGTGTAGGGGAAAAGTTTTTTTCCCGCACCGTTCGGGTTGCTATTAATCCCTTATGACCTTGTTTTTCCGGGTCCTTTTCTTCTCTTGACCAGGGGCACCCTTGTTTGTTCATTTAGGAGGGCCGTTTTCCTCGGCTCTGGACTGATCCTTGGTCCAAAACTTTCCCGAGGTGGATTTTCTCCCCTTATTCGAAAGTTTTTCTAACCGTCGTCTACGCCCGAATGATGGGAGAAAATCAGAAGCAGCTTCTGTGCTTTGGATGGCCTTTCGGGTCACGGGGGATCCTTTAAAACCCAGGTAGAAAAGCCCCCCCAAAGTTTTGGTTCCGACCCTGGGAATTACAGGTATTGCTGTTGTTCTGTTCACCCCTTTTGTAGGCGCGGGGCCAACAGGAGACGATCCCTCTTCCCCCGAGGTTTTCCTCCCTGAGAAGGCGGGTAGTGCCTATTGATGAGGATAACAAGTCTCAACCTCTTCTGGGCTTTTCAGCGGATGGAACTTCTCAAGCGGTTTAGTAGGCGAGAACCTTTTTTATAAACTTTCTTTTTCATGCTGCGGAGCCCAGTTGGAGCCATTCCCACCCAATGGACTGGCCATAACGCAGGGATTGGTTGGGGTGTTAGGGGACCTTTGGCGGATCTTTTCCGGTGGGGCTTTTTTTAGGGGCAGCACCCTCATCTCTCAAAGGCAGCTTCCATATTCCCCCTCCTCTTTCTATGAAAAATTAGAGGAAAATCTTCCACGGGAGGGGAAAACCCCCCTCCCCTTGCGACTTTCTCAATAGGCCGTCGAGTCCACTTTTCACAGCCCTTTACACCTGAAACAACAGCCAACAGCCTTCTCATTGTGAATTTTTAAGCGGTGGGCCCAGACGGATTCTGCCTTCAAAACACGACGAAGTCCGCTTCCCCCTTGGCGGCCCCCGCCCCGCATAACCTGTAGTTGAGAATGCTCCCTTTCCCAAAACCCATCACGTGTCTTTTTCCGCATCGACCATGCAACCATGGGAACGCAATCTTATTTCTTTTTCATTTAAGAATAAGCTTGTTTTTTTTGAGGAAAGGGAAGGTTCTTGGGCCTGTGGCTTGGCCTATTTGTCTTAACCCATTCGAAGGGATTTTGTCAAAGCCCGGTCTGGGCATTGGAGTCCTCGGGCAGGTGTTTTCAAAGTTTCTGGGTTTCTCACTTCTCTTTATGGGAAAAAAACCTCCACCCTATTTCTCTTCTTCCCCGTGCTGTTTCTATTCTGGCTTTAATGGTGGGAGAGTCTCATTGATCCCCAACCCATTTGGGGTTATTTCTTTAGATGGGCTTAGGAGATTACACCGGCGATTACGGATTTGCCTGCTATCTTTTTGGCCTTCAACCCTTCTATTTCCTCTACGCAACGTCTACACCATATGTTTTATTTTCCCGGCGTGGGGGACCCCCCTTTTGGCTCATTGGCTTTCGCACTAAGGGGGGACGTTTGATCGGTTTTATCTTCAGCTTTCCTCACAACAGCTGATGGAAGACTCTTACCCGGGAATGCACCGTTTTTGAGCGTGATCCTCATTTTCTTGGGGGAGTGAGTGGGTCCTTTCTTTGATTCTATTTCTTCGGTTTTTGCGCCGATCGTCTTAATGGTGGTGCTTCACCCAGTCTCTACCCCCACAATTCTCCCGGAAATGGGTATGTTTTTTATGAATCGGGAAACCCACTTCTTCTGTGTCATTTATTTTTCCTTTTGTGGACCTTTTCCCGACCCCTTTTCATTCTCTTTTTGCCTTTCTGAAGGCAAGTCCCTATAGGGCCCTTAGCACGGTGCTTTGAAGCATTCGTTCGCTTTTTTACGCGCATTCTTGTGCAGGAGTCTCCTCTGGGGTTTCGTTCCGTTCGAGTCGGAAATCTGCGTATCTCCCGGCGGGGAGCCGGGGGCGCTAGGCCTCTGAATTTGTTTAAGTCAAAACGGTGCGGCAACGGGAACCCCCCCCAAGGTCTCAAATATGATTTTACCGGGCCATGCACGCCAAGTCCCGCCCCCCCTTTCCCCCCCGGACTTCTTTCTTCGCCCTTCCGAGAGCCCGTGTTCAAGGAAACGATGTCAGTCCTTCTTTAAAAACATGAGGAATCTTTCGTCCGCACCTTTAAAGATTCAAACCCCCCACATTTTTACCCCAAAACCACACACATACCGGGGGGCGCTAGATGCGGTCGGTGACGGTTCTCCTTTTTGTGCTAAAGGAGTGTTATCCCTCCGGTCCCGTGGTGGGTGCCGTTTTAAAACTATTCCTTCTTTTTAGACTGGAGATTTCTATGTGGACTCGGGGAGTATGCAGGAATTTCTTTTTGTGCTTTCTGATCGCTAAGGGAAGTCTTTTATAGGGTACCTTTGAACACGCTCACTTCTCGGACTCTCTTTCCCCTAAAGAGCTTTGGCAGCCTCTTTCCCTGACTTGACCCCCAAACTTAAGGTTTGATTTCGTGTGGTTCTTATTCCTCTCAGGGGCGGGGGCGGGTTCAGTTGGGGTCTTACCCAAAGCCCTCATAAGCGGAAGAGATGTTTATCTTTTTTGCCTAAAACTCACGCAGGGGCTTTATAGAGGTTTTGTTGTTTTTCATCTTTCCACAGGTGCCACATGAAAGTCGCTGCGTTCCTTATCTGCCCATAGGCTTTATGAGGTTTCATGCTGTGTGCACCTTTCCTTTGACCTTATTTTTTGCTTCTGTCCTCCAAAAGGTGACCTCCGTAAGATTGCGCGAGTTTCTAGAGGGTACGGGGTTAATTTTCCCCTTCTTGCTTACCAAGGTGCGCTGAATGGACATCGCTCTGGGTACCAGGGACGTTGGAGGCACGGTTTTACGGAGGAAGGTATTCTTACTGGCTTCCAGCTTCCTTGGACTGTCGACGGGAAGCTCGATTGCAGCCTCCTCCCTTTTCATTATTTCCAGGCACACAAACGCTCTTTAGTTAGGACCCCTTCTCTTCCAAATCATGGGGGCTTCACCCGGCGTCAGGAAGCGGTCGCCACTTCGTTTTTGGTTGTTGGACGCGTCAATAACGCGCCTGGCCGCTCTGATTTTTATTCAAATTTTGGTCGGCCAACCCGGCCCCTCGCTGGGTTTGGGGCGTTCCTTTCTTGTGTGAAAAAATCCTCCTTTACACTAGTAGAATAAAAAACCTTCTTCGGATCGAGCTAAAGCCGGGGGGTTTTAGGTGGGTTTCCATACCCGCGGGTCTCGGATTGGTTACCTTGGTAAACTGAAGGTCCTTGCTCTTCCCCAATTTCTTCGGCCCCATTTTCAACTTCTTTTTTGCGGACGCAGAGATTTGGGAGCTCCTAGCTTGAGAGCTGCTCCACATTATTTCCCTTATGTTTTTCTCGGACTGCCTTTGATTGTTACTGGGGGGCTTACCCCAGATCATTCTTTCTCGTGCTCTTCTGACACGATTCATTTCAGGTTAGCCCTAAACAGATGGGCGCGGAAGGACCACCTTCAATTTCCTTGGGTCGTTTAAAATACCCCCAACGCGGTTAGTCACTTGTTAGTTTACCCCGGGTTAACACCGCGATTTCCGTTTGTCTCCCTCTTCATGGACAAATTCCAGTTCTCGCGCATGCTTACGAGGATTTTACTTCTTTTGCCAGGCAAAATGGGGCGCATTCTTAGATCCACCCCTTTTCGGGACCCGGGACTTTTTCCGGGTGAAAAGCCGAAACATCTCTTTCTAATCATCTTCTTCTTCTTCAGATTAGTTCCCTTGTAGAGCTCAGTAATGCTCTCAACTCAGGAACTTTTCTCCCTCTGTACCTGCAAGGTACTCTTTTTTTTACCGCGGATTTATTCCAATTTACACCGATTCTCTTCCTCTGCGTGAACCAGGTCCTTCTGCGCCTTTTCTTTTCCGGTGTTCGGTGTCCTTGGGCTTTGCATCTTTGAGGTAGGCTTTGGGTCCCCTTCCAATGCTTCCTCCGAGGATTAAACCATTACAGCTACGTCTCGGCAGCTAGCCCTTACCCCTGGACCAGGGCACGAAAACCAAGGAGAAGGGGGAACCGTGCCGTTTTTTTGTTTTAGCCATTATGGTTCCTCTTTATGTATTCGGAATTGAGGATTTTCGCACACTCAATTTTTATGAGGTTCCCCCAAAAGGGCAAAGGCCGGAATATACCCCAATTCCTGGCCCAACCGTCCTGGTTTAACTTTCCTTCGGTGAAAAGGTCATACGCTCGGTCCCGTTGAAGGGCCGCTAACTTTTGGCCCTCCCGTGCTTTGGGGTTTTTGTCTTCCAAGAGCCCTTTCCCCTCTTTTTCTGTTGATGATCTTTTATTTTGCAATACCCACCCAAACTGGGAAGAACCAAAACCTTGACCGCCCAGGTTAATCCTCCTCTCTTTGAAACCCCTTGGCCCGAACGGCATACTTTTCTGCTGTATGGACAGAGCCCTTTTTGCTGCTCCCCTTCAGCGGGCTTTGTGCAGGATCCCGGGTCCTTCTTGAGCGTTGCGGATTTATTGTTTCGTAGTTTGACTTCCTGGCTCTCCAGGCGCAGACCGTTTGCCTAGTTCGTGGGTTACCACTTTGGGGCGGCCTCTTCAGGATTGAAGGCTTCTAGGCCAAGGGCACCTCAGCCAGATATTCC
>Ga0179593_1462394_pt1 | contig 12140 bp, 13 predicted proteins | sample CZODoug2_1_08_16_FD_185931 | JGI IMG/M metagenome (GOLD analysis project Ga0179593, IMG submission 185931) | Vadose zone soil fungal communities from Angelo Coast Range Reserve, California, USA - CZODoug2_1_08_16fungal (PacBio error correction) | ecosystem: Environmental > Terrestrial > Soil >... | reverse complement strand
CTTTGTGACGCACATTAACTGTCCCCGTACCCCCTCTGTCTTTGAGAGAGCTAAGTGTAGAACCCCCCTGTCCGACGGAGCCGACTGTCCAATCTACGGCACACTTTCCTACCTTCCGGAAACTTTTACCGATCTTCCTCGTCCCTCCTGTGTGCCCCCTCCATTTTCCTTACTTCCAGGTCTAGACGACCGTTCTTTCCCCTTTACGATGACTAAATATTTTTACCAGTTCTCAGAGTTCAAAGACAGGTCCGGCTCTCCCATTCCGCCGGAGATCTCGCCACACGTGACCTCCTTCGGCTTCGCCTTTCCGATGACAAGACAATCCGCCAGTTCAGCCACTGGCAGGTTTCCTACCGGCTTTTAGAAGCCTATTCTGCATTTCCCGCTCTCTCCGAGAAAGTTACTTCCACTTCCGTCCTCCGGGGTTCATTCGGAGCTCCTGGTGATCTAAGGCGGATTCCCCTTATGGATCGTCCGGAGTTCTAGGACGTTCTCCTAATAAAAACCTGCCTGTGACAATCGAAACGAAGACTCAACCCTTCGTAAGAGCCTAAAGCATCGGAGAGTGGCCAAAGATCTCCAACTCTTTTTCTCCCGGCATACTCAACCCAGCACCCGCCTTTTGGCCCGGTTTCGTCCCCATTATCTCCCTTTCTGATTCCTTTTTTTTCCGTTCCCCTGTCCGTCCATCTCGGTTGCCCCTTGGTGAGTGTGGGGCTTTTGTGTCTTTGGCCCTGATGAGGGATCTGGTTTTGATACTGTAGTGAAAACCTCCCATAACTTTTTGTCGGTGCGGACAGGACAACCTGGAGGATGTGTTGCCGTTCGTACCCGAGGAGTCCGTATGCAGCTTGCCAAGCTTTCTTGGCCACGTTCCTATCCTCGGCCGAATTTGCGGACTTTCCACCTCCGGCCTCTTTCCGTGAGGAACACTCTTCTTTCTTGTTTACTGGTCATGATTTTTTTTGTGTTTTTTTTCTTGGGTTTTTTACGTGACCTAGGTTCTGACATACTAGTATACTTTCCATCCTACGCATCGTTGTTGACCTAGTGTTGCTTTTTTTCACGTTAGTAGACCCCTGACATTTCGTTTTAGGCATTTAGATTCCCTTCCACCGAGGTTCTTTTTTTCTTCGTTCCCTCCTGCCTCCACGGTCGTCTTGTGCTTGGGGGTATGTTCCATTTGACCTGTCCGTTCAGTTCCGCCAGGGGTCTTTCCTTTTCCCCCCCGCATTTTCCGCCCATCCTCTACTAGACGTTCTGTAAAGAGACGTCGCTCCTCTTTTACTGGTCCGTGGAGCGCCCTGTGTCCTTGTTATTAGTTCATGATTTACACAGGTTCCTCGCAAACCAACCTTTCTTCGTTTCCTTTTGGAAACACATTTACTAGGAAGTGCCCCACTTATGTCTCACGACGCGCACATGTGGGCTTAGACAGACTCTTGAAGTCCGACATTCCCCTGTCCGTTTTATCCATAGTTTTTCCTCCGTTTCTGCCGTCCTTTCTTTCTCAGGAGCCATGAAGCTTTGCCTCCAAGCCTCCCCATAGTCGTGGTCACGTCCCAGGAAAAAGGCACCCGGGAAATGTCAAACCCTGTCAAGTCCCCCACCGTCATCAAAGAAGAGTTCACTTGATTAAATTCCAATCCCGACCACAGCCGACCCGTGCAGTCTTTCTGCACGATCATAACCCTCACACCCCCTCTCTGAAGTAGCTCCAGTTCCCTTCGACGTCCCCCACGCTACCCCCCAACTTTATATGGGGCGGTGCGATTTTCTCGCTCTGCGTTCAAGGCCCGCCTGAAAACCGTCTGCCCACACTGACTCCCTTCACAACCGTTCCCCGTTTTTTTTCCCTTAACGCTTCCAGATTCGCGTTCGCATCGCCGCGTAAACCCGTTGCCCGCCCCATGGGTGATATACCTTTGTTCTGCCCCCCTTCCTGGGTTGTTAGTCCCCGTGCGCTGCGGAGAAGCTCCCGTTTTCTTAATCCTTGCTTTGGGATCGAGCCCTCCCTACTACAAGCTCTTCACCCTAAGAAGTATCTTGAGGGAGGCGCTCGCGGCCTTCCCTGCTGATTCCCCTGGAATTTGCTTCGCGTCTGTTAGCGATTCGACCCGCATCCGACCTCCTCTCTTTCCTTCATCCATAGTTTTTGGCTTTATATGGTCGGCGATGGGTCTGCCCCTGTCCGTTTGTGACATTACATGTTCATACCATTATTTTAGCTTTTCTTCAATTCGAAAGCCTCTTCTGTTCGTCGCCGCGTACTCCTGTCCTGGATCCCATCGCGTCCAAGATTAAGACTTTCTCTCTCCTTCTCATGACAGACAATTAGGTGCTACCGTTTCCCAGGTTCTTACCCCCCCCTTTCCTTTTCGGTACCACGGGATTTTCCGCCTTGAGATGAATCCTCCGGACGCGTTAGGTTGGAGGCTTAAGGGTTTACCACTGCGCCGTTCTTCCGAGTTCTTGTGATACCGCCCTGATCCTGACTTCCAGACCCCGGGCGTCACCACAGTCACCCCCTTAACAATCTTCACGTTTGAACTTCCCACCCCCATACAGTTCATTCAATGTGCGTGCCCCTAGATTTCCTCAGTCATATCGCCGCAGCTGCAGCGCTATGGCTACGAATTACTTCCCTTTTTCCCTCCGGGCTTCAGGGTGGGAACTTCACGCGTGTAGTATCCCCCTCCTGCTTTTGATCTTCCCCACACTGCATGCGACTAGACTCAGAGGTCACCACCCCCTTTACTATAGTCAACCCCCCCTATCCCGTTTCCTCCCCAGCTCAACTATTCCTGGGTCGTGCGTTTTCCAGACGTGGGCACCCATGCTCATTTAAAAAAATAGCGAGGTTTTGGGAACCTTCGGACTTGTCATTTCATCTGCACAAAGTCAACAGAGACCGCCCCCATCGCAGAAATCGCCCGTCGTCCTTTTAAGACCCCCGTTCGTCGTCTTGGTCGCCGCCCTTTTGGGGCCGTCCCCCACTCGGCTGTTTTCCTTGCGGCTGACAACTTGGCGTAAATCGGAACCCACCAGTATGGACCATTCCCTTCCACCCCCCCCCTTTGTATTCCGCTTAGGTCAACATCTCTCTATTCCCGTTTTTTGTGCCACTTCGCAAAGCCTGGGCTAGACTTGGATCTCAACGTTCACCTTAAAAACCCCTTACCCCCTCTTTTTTTTTCTTTGCACATTTTTCGATTTTTTCAATGAACTCCCCCCTAAGCACATCCCCCAGCAGTTAAGGGTTTTCCTGTCCCCTTTGAGCGCGGACTCGTTCGGGACCAGCGCACAAGGTTTAAGAGCGGAAGATTAACTCTTGGGGATGCCTTTACAACGCACTCGTCATCGCAGGAACGGCCCCCCCCTTCAGAAAATGTTTATTGCTTTCCTTGCCCACTGTCCACGCAAACTTTTCCAGGTTTCCCCCATCCTTATCCCGAATGCCAATTTTTTCTGTACATTGCCCCGCTAATGAACGTGGTACTACAAGTGTTGCTTCTCCTGTTCCCCCCCCAAACCCCTGCCCCTCATACCAAGTGGCTGACGCGTGTTTGAACGTAGTGTAAAGGTTCACACAAGTAGGGATTCCCCCACCATTTTTGGTGAAACACGAGCTTTCGCACGGTTTTATTTGAAGCTTCAATTCGACAGACGAGGCGCGATAGCTCTCTCCATTGAGGATCTGAGAACTCGGTCGACTTATCCCGACCTGTGGTCGGCCAGGACGAGACGCCTACTACCCCCCCCCTCACCCACTCCTCACCCCTCTCACCTATCCCACTTCACCTATCCCCCCCGCTACCTGCTCCACTCTCTTCCCCCTCGGCATTTCTCACTGTCCATGACACGACCTAGAACCACCCCCTCAACTAGCCTACTCATTCCCCGCCACCTCTCCCAGGCCGGGGACAGGATTCTCACCCCTCCAATACCCTACCCCACCCCGGTCCTCTCTCCTTACTCTTCCCGTCCACGCCCCGACCCCCTGCCGACTCTCTCCTTACCACAGTCCTCTCCAACATCCCTTTCTTAACCTCTCTCTCTCTATTTTCCCCCCCCCCCCCCCGCGCCCCACTCCTCCATTCGTCCTCGATTCCAACTCCATGGTTTAACTCTCTGTGCCCCCAGCTCCTTTCCCACCTTAGTCCCCACCTCCCCCCCCCCTCCCCGCCCCCCTCGACCGTAGCTCTCGCCCCCCCTCCTCCCCCTAACTCATCTCCTCCCCCCCCTCCCACCCTTCTTCCCCCCCCCTACCATCCCAACCTCCCATTCCCCCTCCCCTTCCCCCTTCTCACTTCTTTACTTTTTTCTAATTTACTTTTCTTTCTTCCTCAGAGTCCTTTTTTTTTTTCACTTTATTAGTTCTTCCACTGGTTAACTTTTCTAGCCTAGGGAACCCCCCCACCCAGGTATCCACGGCTAATGTCTTAGTTCCGTTGTCCTGGGTCCCTGGTTGTATTGGTCACTTTCTGATTGCTAAAGAATGGCTGTTTTGCCACACCACTGGTCCACGCATATCTATATCTGGTTCGAGTTTTTCCGGTGCCCCATTCCCATTTGTCTTTCGTCCCCATCCCCAAACCGGCGGGCGCGTTCTTCCCAATTTCTTAATACCGTTGCTGTAGTTTATTACGTGCCACTGGTCGTTTGGGCTTTCCCAAAGAATTTTTATTTTTGAACAAGTTTTACCCGCTTCGGCAGTTTTTGGCCATGTTCACGTAATGGTCCCCCCGTCCCTCCCGCCTTCCCCTCGTTAAAAGGAAGTTGTCCTGACTCCTGTGTTTGATTCTCCCTAAAATGAGAGAGGTCGGCTCTCTGCGAAAACCCCCCCTCCCAGGGAGGGGACCTTCCATCCCTTTTCTCTACTCCCCCAGCCACGTTAGATTCCGAACCAGGGGCAGTAGCTCCCATGGGTAGGACGGCTTCCCTCCGCCCCGCGTGGGAGACTTCTCTCCAACTAATACCAAAAAGGTTTTGTTAGGATGATCGGTTCTCAATTACTTCATCCCATCTTTCACTCTTACTCCTTTTGTGTTGTTTCTGAGATCTCCCAAGTTACCGCTACCTTGTACATCAATTGCTTGGCTCGTGCATCATTTATGAAAACGAGGGGTTTTCCCCCCTCCTGTTCATGTACTTCCTCCTCGTGCCCGGAAATCGAACCCCTTGAAAGTTCCCGGGGGCTGCCCGGTTTTGGCTTATGTGGATCCGCCCGTTTTTTACTGTTCCAGACATCGGCCCATTCTTTTTTGTGTTGTAAGAGCCAGCTGACGTATTCGACTTGCACAACTGTTACTCCTTTGTGGAAGTAGTTCACACTGTGTGTGCATCTGTCTGGGTTGCGGTATTGAATTTTATGGGATCTCTTACTTTCCACGCGTACACTTTTCCTCCTTTTCCATGCCCAGGAGGTGTCAATAATCCTCCCCTGCCCTTTTCCAGGAGCCTTAACAGCCCGAGAAAGAACGCTGACGTCCTTTTCCATGCTGTACCTCTTTTTTTTTTGTTGAATTGGGACACTGCAAACCCCTTCCAATGATTGGTTTCCCCATTTTCTCGTCGCCTGATGGGAACCCTCGAACAGATTAGCCAGGCCTATCCAAGTTGTTCGAAAAACCCCTCCGAAGTTTCGTCTCCCCCTCCCGGCTTACGGATGCATACCTTGAAGGACTTCTCGATTGTAGAGGGTCTTTTGGGTTGTTTTCACCCCTACGACACCGTTTGACGTAAATTTTCTCGTCGACGCATCCCCATTCCCCGCTTGTGCCTCGCCTCTTTTTCTAACGACCTTCGCGAAGCATTCCTCCTGGCGGCCACCGTCAATCTCGCTGATGCGAACGCCAGTTTATCTTCCCTCGCCCCCCCCTGAATTGCTGTTTGACCAAGTTCTACGAGTCGGTGGATTCCAGATCATCTGTAAGAGCATTTTCCAAGGATCTCCCACCCTTGCTTTGAAATTGTCGGCCCCTCCCCAGGTGGCTTTCGGACCCCAGTGTTGAGCGGGTTGGAACCGTCACTTTTGTCCCCCCCGTCACACAGGATCACTGTCTTGGCCCGCTTTTTTTCTCGATGCCTCATTACCTTTCATCTGTGTTCCCACATCATAATGTGTTTAGGTTGCAGGAAAAATTCAAATGTCCTTCTCTTGCTTTTTTTCTCTTAGGGAGGGAGCTTTCTTCCTAGTCCAGTATTTGCCCTCAGGTACCTTATCCCTTCGTGAATTCACTCTTTTTCCGCTTTTTACTTTCCCCCGTTCAAGACTGTACCCTCTCCTTGAAGGAAACGACTTTAACGTTCTCTCTGACTGGCTTGACTGGCCGAACTATTTTCCCATCCCCACTCCAGAGTTGACCGCTTGTGGTTCCGGTTTTCTCCCCTGTGACTCCCCAGATTCGCAAACGGTCCCCTTCAGGTTTCTAGAGCATTAAACGAAGACAGATATGTTAGTCCCTAAAGCGATCAGTTTTCCGAGGTGCTTCTTGTTCCTTAAGAAGTGTACAAGCTTCAGCCTTGGTATGGAGTTAACCCCCTTTTTCATTTACAACACAGCTAGACTGACCTCCTCCTTGACGGATACGTCTTATTGTTTCATTGTGCAAGCAAGGGGTTTTTAGGGTTCTCCCTGACAAAGGCCCCCCCCTTTTACACAAAGAGCTGTTTTTCAATTTTCTTCCCTCCTTCTCCCGAAATTTGAACAGGCTTTTCGCCCCTCCCTCCCAGTCTGAGGAAGTCTTCGTTGAGTGGACATCGGCTCGGGGTGTTCCCTCAGTAAAGTTTTTTTGCTGCCTTCTCGCTATCGCTTTTATGCCTTTCCGTTTGATATAACCAAGCGAATCCAAGCTTTTCCTCCAGCACCCCGATTTCTCCATCCCCTTTTCCCTTTCCCCCCCCTAGGGCAAAGGAGGACGAAGCCCTCTCGCTCACTTGTTGCTTGCTTCCCAATTCACTTTGACCTCGAAAGAGTCCGTTAATGACCAACCGTCCCCTTTTCTCCGTTAACTCCACCAGGTGTTTAGGGTGTGCCGTGGTTTGCGCCGCCATGTCAAGTATTATTCGACTCCAGTTACCCTGATGCCTAAGACCTTTTCCCCAACCCGGTCGTTCACCATCCCCTCCCCCCCTCCTAGGGCAAGAGGGCTGGAAGGTTAAATCATTCCCCTCTGAAGGCCTTTTTTTTTTAAACCCTTTTGCCTTCACTGAACTTCCTGGGCTTTTTAGCCCCACCTAGTTTCGACTGCTAAAGGTGACTTCTCAATCGCTCCCCGGCGCCTGGGGATAAGTAGTCTTCCCTCCCCCTCCACGTCCGGCCTTCCCGTTGCGTCCTTTTTCGTTCAAGGGATGGCTTCGTTTGAACTTCCGTCTAGAGTGTCTGTCCTCCTGCAGGGGCCCCATCTCCCTTCCCCTCTTTTCTAACTTTGTTTTTTGAGATCGGTACCCCCCCTTGGTTTTCTGCCCCCTGCACGCTAATGCGATGCTTCCCTTGGCCCCTCGGCTCTGAGCTCATTTCTTTCCCTCCCCCTCATACTTTGCTTTTCGAGTTTCCCTATCCGTTCTTTATAGCCTGACAGCATCTGAGCGGACCTGCTAATCCCGACGGCGGGGGGTTCTCTTCCTTAGGGCAGAACACAGGACCTTTACCTATGACCCATTTGGAGTTCCACTGTCCCCAACAGACGAACGTCTTACCCCTTCCCACCTTTCCTTGCTATGCTAACCTAGTCCTATTTGTCCCAGCGCTAGGGACCTTTGGACCCCGGCCTTTGGGTTACCTGCTCCCGTTTTGTGACTCTGTGTTAGGAGCTGGTGCTCTTTGCCATTCCTCGGAAGACGCTCCAGGGAACCTTACCAGCCACTACCCAGTAGATCTCAATCCAACGGTTTGATCCCTCTATTCGATTTTTCTTGTCCGAAGTGATGTCCCCCCATCCTTCCAACTGAAGATCTAGGCCAGCTCCTGTGAACCGGGGCGTTCCTTTTTGTGTGACTTCCCTCCGACGGGTAATGTAAGACGCCTTCCTATGGTATGGGAGTGCCACCGTCTTCTCCTCGAGCTTCTGGAGCACGACCTTAAAAAGAAAGCTAAAGAGGCCTTCCCCCCGAACCACCCCCCTCCATGCTTTCTTACTGCAAGACTGCGTCTTTCCGTCTCACCGTGGGTGCCAAATTACGAGGGTAGTGACCCCAAGCCCGAGGTGGTCCGGCTACGGGTCCCCCTTTCAGTTTTTTCCTAAACCCTACCCGGCCTTCAGCCCCCCCCTCTCAAATCCCGCTAAGCCTCGAGTGAAAGAGAGTAGTTATTTTTCCGAGGTGGGAAAAGGCCGGTGCCCGCGACTTGTGTTTGGCCAGTTGTAACGGCATTCCTTAAAGGTACACACCCAAATTCAGACTAGTTCCGACCAACCTCCCTCTCGGCCGGTTCCCCTCCTATGAACCTAAATAGAGCACAGTGATCCCCGTGTTGAGATGGCGACCCCTCTGGCCCCCCCCTCCTCTTTAGGATGTTCTTCTTTCCCCTTTAGGCATGCGCTCTCCCTCAAGAGGACGCCCCAGGAATCCCCCTTCAACACATCGCGTCTTACGGAGCCGCCTGACACCTACCAGCTTCCCTTCACCCGCGCCCCAAAAGTTCTCCGACCGTGGCCTTCCTTAGTGGCGCAGCAGGTAATTCCTCTCCCGCTCGCGACCCGCCCCACCAGCAGCACCAAATGGGCAACCTGTAAGGCACCCCCGAATCCCGGTGCATGATTGTGGACTTAATCCTTCTTCTCCCCCGATCACCGGCCCTCTTCCCCATGTGACGGAACCCTGTTTCCTATGACTCCCCCAAGATCTTACTGAATTCGCCTCCCCACCTGTTTAGCGACTGTCCTCCCCGTCTTTCGCGAATCGTTCCCCCTCCTTCTGTCTTCTACATCACCCCTTCTTCGGCAAAATCCTGGCGCCCAACTTTTCCCTCTTCGCTGTCCAAGATAAGTGCGCATCCTCTCGGTCGGCCCTCAGAGGAAGCCTATCCAATTATTCACTTTTATTGCCCGCTTCTTGCTCATGATCTCTTGTAGGTGGAGAGCCAGAGTGGACCACATCGCCTGCACTTATTACCTGATAGTCCGGAACACACCCCCCCCACTGACCCGACCCCAGCCCTCCATTTTGTTGCCTTTGCCTTGGGCGACTAGGGTGTCTGACGCCGTTCCGTCTGTTCTAACCCTCACTCCACCCGTTTTGCTTGAACCTTTACACTGCCCTGTTGCAGGTTACCTCCATGTCTAACCGCACCCGTGCGTCTTGCAACATCTTAATGATCATCTTTCGTGCGTTTAGGTGAGGCCGTGCACCTGGCTGTGTTTTTACCCGTTCCTTTAGTGGCGTGGGCCCACCCAGTTTCCTTCTTTCGAAATTGTAAGTGTCCACGTCTTTGTCCCTCCCTTTCCCCCCGCACGCGACCCACTCTTTTGTCCTCACGGCCTAAACGATTTTTCGTTCCTCCCCGCCCCTTTTCCCTGAGAGGCCCCGGTTTCGGTCTCGTGACACACCACCCCCTGGAGATTTGGTCACCGGAACGATGTGGTGTCCCGCCGCCCATTCCACCCATGATCCCTGCTTTCCCCTTTTATCCCGAGAACAGTTTGTGATTACTCCGCATTGTGGTCCTCTCCCTCCACGCCTCCCCCAAATGATTTCCTGATTGGGTATAGGTCACTCTGCAACTATATATTTCACCCCCCAGGGTTTGGTTGTTTAGCATAGCAGCTCTGACCCGTTCCCACCCCCGGTTCAGAACAGCGGGCCCCCTCCTTTTTTCTTTGAAGGACGTCGTTCCCCGGTTTTGCGAGTAGGTTTTTTTTTTGCACGGCCCCCGTTTCCACTGTTCGCTTCGGCCGCTTCGGCCGTGTTCCATGATATACTGACCCCGCGTCGTGCTTTTCCTGGTTCCCCCCTGTCGGTTTTTTTCCGATACCCCTTTCGAGAATTTAACTTCGTTGCGTGTCTTCCCTACATTTTTAGTTGATTTTCTTTTCCGTATTGGACCCCCCTTCGCTCTGTATTTGGAGCTTGGATTGCAGGGACAAAAGGAAGTGACAGCTGAAACAACCGGAGACCCTCTTACACAGGGTACACCTGTGGACGATCTCCGGCGTGAAGAAGGAGCTGTGGTCCGCCGACAAAATTTTCTCTGCTCCCCCTTGTCAAACCCTAAGAGCCCCCCCGGCCAATCTTCTTACGCTTTCTCCCGAGCCCGTCCGGGTGGGATTGGCCTTCCCCTTCCAAAGCCGCTGTCACGCCGCGTTTATCGACTGGCGCACACCCCCGTCCCGAGGTCCCTTACTCCCACCCCTCGTACAGGCGTTTTAGCCACCCGGCCACACGGCCGTTTGAGCTGGTTCGTATTCTTTGTTTGGGTTTTGTCTCCCGCTCCATCCTGCTCTATATACGCCCCGCGTCCGCGCACTTCTTCCCGTTTTTTCAGCTTTTCCCCCGCCGCCCGACCTCCCTTCTAAGAAGTCCCCCGAACGTCTGATTTTTCTTCTCGTTAGGGATTCTCTCCGAATTGGCTCTTGTCTTTCCGAGCTTTCAGCTCCAGTACCTAAGCGACAGTGTCGATGATTTGCCCCGGGTCTTGTTCTTTTTGCCCTCAGTGCTCAAGGATTCAATCCACCCCTGCGATCCCACTTTGAAGGACGTCCGGCCCGTGTCACGTTAGGTAGGAGGGCTGCGTTAGAGGGGTTCCCCCAGGACCGTCCAATTCCCACACCTTCTCTTTGAACCGAGGTCTACTGACGCCTTATTTCTACACGGTGAAAAAGAAATGTCCTGTTGTTGTCTTTCATTCCCCCTTCCCAGGTGGCAGGTCTGAGTTTTGTCCCTTGCGGAGCTTCCTCCAATAGTCTGCAGCGCCATTCGTGAGTTGCCAGTTTCCAGGCTTGGCCCCTGCTTTGCAGTTCTCCACCCGTTACCATTTTCCCCGCAGTACTTTCAGCCCCTCTTTTCGCCGTGCGTTTCCTTTGCTGAATGGTTTTTTATTCTTTTTTTTCCCTTATACCCTACACATTCGGTTTCCTGAGGTTTACGGTCCCTCGTCTGCCCCGGTCAGTACGTCCTCCTCGTGTTACTTGACTCAGGAAACCCCGGCCTAGTCCTTTGTTCTCCTGCTCCTCTACAGTTGGGGTGGTCAGGACTTTTTCCCCAGACTCCTTTTCACATGTCTGCCTTTTTCTTCGTTACCAGACAGCGTTGACTCCCACAACCCCTCCCCCTCAAGTAGCTCCGTGCACTCTCCTTATGCTTTTTTTGCCCCTTTCGGATGAAGTCCTTTTTCGGGTGTCTTTAGCTGCCCCTGGCCGCCGTAAAAAATCGTCTTCGGGTCTTTTCAGTTCCCTCTATTCAGTGCCCCCTCTTCGTACACAGACCGGCAGCTCGTCAGTCTTTTCGAGTCCCTCTTTTTCTCTTTTTGCCGGAATTGGATCCGGTTTCTTTGAACTTTAGCGATTTTTTAGTGTGACGGCCCCCGCTTTCCTCTCCCAACTGCCTGTCGTATTTTTGACACACAACTTTTCAAAGATGTGAGGTTAGTATAATCTTAGCAGAGGCGCAACTTGCTGTCCCCACTTTAGTTCTCAAGATAGCGGGTTTTGCACTCACTATTCTTAATCATTAAAAGAGGATACCTTCCCCTCTTAGTCCTTTACCCAGTTAGCCGATGAGCTCGTCACTTCCCCAGCAGTTATGATTTCCTTTACTGGGTTTTTTTCCCCGCTGATGCAAATGGTCAACGATCAGAACTCCCCCCGCCACTCTCCCCTTCCCCACTGTCCCAAAAGACCCCCTGAACTGCGGGAACATCCTTCCTTTAGCTCCCGGAGCCCAGAAATTACAGTACATTCACATTTCTACTCTTGTTTGTTATGCCATAATTTCTTTCTACCGGTAGACCTTCTCCTTCATCTTCCAGATTTAGGGACGCCTTTTGCCTTTTGCTTTCGCTCCCTCTCACGCGGTGTGATTACTCCCATTCCGTATGACTGTGCGAGTTCCAGTAGTCGATTCTGGAGAAGATGACTGTCTGCCGGCCTGCACTGCTTGCTCGTTTGTCTTGAGTCGCCCTTGCAGACACTTCCTCCCCC
>Ga0179593_1450110_pt1 | contig 12140 bp, 10 predicted proteins | sample CZODoug2_1_08_16_FD_185931 | JGI IMG/M metagenome (GOLD analysis project Ga0179593, IMG submission 185931) | Vadose zone soil fungal communities from Angelo Coast Range Reserve, California, USA - CZODoug2_1_08_16fungal (PacBio error correction) | ecosystem: Environmental > Terrestrial > Soil >... | reverse complement strand
ACCCCCCCATCTTTCTTCTTTTGATCCTTGGTTCCATCTGACAGCCTTGGCGGCTTTTTACCTACTCTTCTTCTCGCCGTTCCTTTTCTGCCCGGAGCGTTCATATGAGTTTGCAGGAGCTCTTCCTTTCCGGAAGGCCCTTTTTTTTCACTATCGGGGCACCCTGCCTTCCCTCATCCTGCTGTTTCTTTTTTTAGAGTTCTCCATTCCTGCACACGCTCGCCCCCGGCCGTTTTTTTCAATTCTCTGCTTTTCTTGTTCTTTGATTTCGTTCGTTTTAATCTATGAGTGGCCTCGCCTTCTGTATGCTTCACACCTTCCCCTCGCTCGGTCGATTGTTTCGCCCTTTGAATCCCTCCTGTTTCCTCTCCTTTATACTGGTTTCCTCCGCTCCCGGCCTCCCTTAGCGCTGCTGTCCCCCTTCCCAGTTACTTTCCGGCTTTCCTTGGCCAGGCCATTATTTTTCGCTGCTCGCAGTACCCGCCTGGCGATCTTCCCCCTTAGTTTGGTTCCCGCTAGCACGTTTTTCTTCAAAGCCTTTCGTCGGACTTGGATTTTTACCAATTTGGTCTTTCTGATCGCGTGGACGGATGCTGCTGACCACCTCGTCGCTTTCTTAGTTTTTTTTTCGCTCGCCCCCCTCACTCCATTCTTGACACTTTTCAAGTGTTTTCCCAGACTTTTAGCTTTTTTTGTGATGCGTTCGAAGCTCCAGTTGCGCGGTATCTTTGCTCCGGTGTCCCGTTTTTTCCCCGGTTTTCTTTTTTTCACTTGATTTTGGTCATCCTTTGGTTTATCCCCAACCTTTTTTTTGGCCGGTTTTATGCGCAACCACCCTTTTGGTGTTTTGGTCCCTTCAAATCTTCCCCCACAACTTCAACAACGGCCTCCTCCTCCTGGGGTCCTTTTCGCTTCCCTCCCCATCACATGTTTTTTATGCGAATGGATTTTCCTTTCCTGTGATTTAGGCCCAGACTTCGCTTCCAACTTGTCCCCCCTGTATCTCCTCCCCCGAATCATGGTTCTTTCTTCTCTCTGACCCCGTTTTCCTTTCCAGCTTTTTTCTTCGCTGGTGCCCCCCGATTGTGCCACACGCTTTGCAACAGATTTTTTTCGGGTACCTTTGGCCCCATAACGTCAACATACCCGCTACCCTTCATTCAGCCCCACCGACGTTATTTTGGTCCCCTCCCCCCCACCTTTGTTGTCTTCCCAGGCAGCGCCCCCTAACCGTGGGGGGTTTTCGTGGCCACTTATTGGATTTTTTACTTGAATCTCTATCTTTTGCCCGGTAAAAGCCCCCCAAAGACGTTCCCAGCACGCGCCTTTTGGACCACGTCTTTTGGCCGGATTTTCCCCTGTCGTCCGGTGGAGACATGGTCCATAGCCAGCATCACCCCAGTCCCTTGCACCCTTTTTTGTGCACGCTTCCTGACCAAGTTAGTTGACTTCTGGAACTTTTGTCGGCCCGTGGACTGATCTTTGAAGTGCCTTCCACTGGGTTCCTTTTACCTCTTTTCTTTTGTTTTTCTAAAGCGGGGTCATTGAGGCACTACCCTCCTTACGAATGAAGTTTCCAGGTGTCTTTGTACTATGCTTTCCTTGCTTTATCCTCTTTTATTTTTTCCAATTTTAATCTGTCCTTCGTGCGGCCGCCCGCAAGTGGAACTCTTTCCACCGTTTTAAGACAACTTCGCGCGCCCGACTCGTGCCCACGCGGTTCGGTGTGTTTGACCGACCGTTTCGTTCGTTCGCCCAGAGGAGTCCCCCTTTGCCCCGCTCCGTTTCCGTGGAGGCTTTTGCCTTTTGGGCGTTTGCGTGCGTCTCTTTCATCACGCTTCCCCTCCCACCTTTTGTTTGCTGTGCTCTCGCACTAACCCTTCTATCCCTCCGCACTCTGATTTGCACTTCCATTGGCCCTCTCACCCCTTTTAGACCGAAACTTTTTCCACCCCCCCTCCCAGCTTTTCCACTTGATTATTGCTCCTCAGGTTTCCGCATTTAGGTTTGTTTCGCATAGTGTCCTTTGCTCCTGCCCTATAGTTTATTAGAAAAATGTTCTGTCATCCGTGCCCTCCCCCATCCACCCGACGCCCTATCCGACCCAATATCAGCCCTCTCTTTATTTCCTATTCGATACGTCTTTTCTTACCTTGAATGGTTAGTCCGAAAAAAACTCCTGCCTCCATTTTACTGTCCCCCCTCACTTCCTCTCCTCTTTCACGATCAACCGTCCCCCCCCCATGTTATGTCCCTTCCCGCATCTTTGACATTTTTTTTTCCTGGTTTCTCGTTCGTTATTTTGACACCCATTGTGGACACAAATGCCCGGACCCCCTCCAACTTCCCTCCCGCGGTTTTCGGATGGAAGTTGAGGCCCCGTTTTGGTGTTGCTTATGTACTGTGGGGTTACATGCTCCCTTGCCCACACCCCACCCCCACTTTAAGTTAATCGGTGACCCCTGACCCGGCCCGCAGTTGAGGGCCTCTGCCGGTTTAACTCCCCATTTCTTTTTTTTTGGTGCCCTCTATGTTTTCTTCTGCTCCCTAGCAATCTGTATCAGGTTTTATAGTGTTGGTTCAGTTCTATACCCACAGACGTGGACTTGATTATTTACGCCTTTTTCAAACGTCCCAGCGAGACGTCCGTGCCCCGCCTTGTGTGACCCTTTTTTTGTAGACTCTCCCCCTCCCCACCATTTCTGACATCCTTAGGCCTGTACCTTTCCCCCCGGAAGCCTAGGGTATTTTTACGTTTTTTTTTTCCCCCAGCCGCGTAATGGTGTTTTGCCGAGTACCAAACGCAGTTGATTTTGTAGGCACCCACGCCTCCTTGTTAGCCTCCTGGTTTCTTAGGTCTAGTATTTCTTCCCGCGCACCCTTGACCTTTTTTGTCTTCCCAGAGTACCTGCCCCCCCCCTCTCGGCTATTGTTATCCGTGCCACCATTCTCGAGAAAATTCAGTTCCACACCATCTTATTCATCCGCTGGTTCTCCAAATTAGCAGGTGGAAGCACGAAGGCTATGTATCCACCGAGAACGTCCCCGGTGCCCCCGTTTTCCTCCTCCCCCTTTTTCTCCGAAGTTTCCCAGGGAGACTCTCTCCCACATCGCGCATAACCCGACGATCTCATCGTGATTTAGTTTCTTTTTGCACGACAGAGGATGATAAGATATTTTTTCCCTTTTTCTTTTTTCCCCTACCTTGCCCTCGGTCAAGCTCTTTTCTGTGATCCTTGCGAATTACTGGAATGGCCCTATCGTCCTTTTTGTACTTTAGAGTCCCCCTCGTTAGCCAATTGTGTTTAGGTTTTCCCACTTGACATTTTCGTCTTTCCCTGCTTTTTCGGTTCACCTCTGCCTTCGGACCGACACGACCTTCGATGAGATACAGGACGTTTCTTTTTTCCCCCTTTTTCACATTTGCTTTACTGCGACAACACACGCACAATTCGAACTTCCTGCCCGCTTATCGTAGACGATGGGACCCCAACGAGGGCCTGACCATGACTCCTCCCCACTCCAGCAATCGCCCCTTGCAAGCCCCCCCTTGACTATAAGCTCCCTTTTCCTCCTTCACGCGAACGTTTGTGTTTTTTTTTATTCCTACCTGCCCCTGCAACGCGTCACTCCAGTTTCTCCCCTTTCCGTCCCTCCGCCCTTCCCCCCCCCTGCGATGATTCTGCAATTTCCCCAAACGCGCGTAGAAAGAACGAAGGGCGGCTTGCTCTTTGCCGTTTGACTGTGCCCTGATGTTCTAATCACACCAGGCTGTCCGTTTTGGTTGTCTTTTCTCTTTTCCATCCCCTTTTTTTGCCTTTTTCTTTATCTTCCCCAAAATAATGGTTTCTACTTTTTTTTCTTTTTCTTTTCCTAAGAATTCCACTTTTCCGGTGTACTTGAAGTAAAGGATCCCTCCTGTTTTTTTTTTTTTTATCGTGACCTCTATTGGAGATTCCTGGTCTTGTTTCGGCTTCCCAGTTTGATTCTTGCTTTTCGTTCGATGTAGCTATTCTATTCTTTTGATTTCATCAGCAACCCCCACCTCTCTCGTGCCCCTTCGAGCTCCCGACCGTCTCCTTCTCTTTCCCCTCCTGCTTCTGCATGCAGTTTTCTTTGTTGCTAGCTTATAGTGCAGGGACAGACCCCCAGCAGTCACCGCTGTCCTCACCCTCCAGCCCCCCCCCTATGGACCCACACCTCTTTTTTTGTGGTACTCGAGTGCTCCCACACCATACCTTCACCACGCTCAGTTTTTTTCTCACTCCCGCCTTTCATTTTCTTTTTTTTGACTTCCTTCTTTATACCCGACTTCTTTTTCCTTTATATTTTGGTCTTTCCTCCGTTTCCCCCCCTATTGCCAGCCTCTTTTCAGTGGCACGTCCCGAATTGTCTGATTTTTTTCGGCGGCCACAGACTTTGTCCCTCATTATGCAAACAATCATGTTCCCGTCTTGTTTCCCGTCTTTCACCGTCCCAAGCTTTTTTCCTCACCTTTAGCCCCCGGGAAGCCCCATAACGTTGTGACTGATGATCCTTTTTTGGATCCGATGTGCTCGGCGACTCGCCCCTATGTCTATTTTTCTGTTGGATCGTCGCGCTCCTGTTATTAACGCTTCTTTACCCCACGTATAAATTTTGCTCGCCCGCCCCTTGGTGTGTTCGTTTCCCCCCTCACTACAGTGCCCTTTCTCTTCAAACTTTGCCGGTGTGCCGTTTTTTGATTTTTGTTTCTTTTTTTTTCCCCCCCCCCCCTGGAATACGGTTTCAATGCGAAGCCGGTTTCCGAGGTACCCTGTCACGTTACCCTCTACTTTGTGGCTGTCTTAACATCGCCTATCCACAAATGTCACCAGAAACCGTCCCCCCTCCCTAGGTTTCAACTTGACATCACCAACTGCCGTGTTTTTTTAACTGGTCCTCACAGGCTTTTAGCTAAAGTACTCCTAGGCCCTCGCGTTCCCCTATTCCCCCCTTTTTTCCGTTCCCTTCCATCTCATTGTTGTGTTGGGTGCCCCGACCCGATTTCCTTGTAACTTTGAGTCTCTGTCGCTTTTTTTTCTTTTTGCAATAAGCCAGCCTCTCCACGGGGCCTTCGTTCAAGTGTCGGAACAAGACCAATTTACCTTTTTTTTCTCAACGGTTTGCCTTATGTGCCCCCCCCCCCGTCCGGTCCCCCCCAATAAACGGGTTGTGGGAGCCCCAGGCGCGCACCTTTCCCACGTGGCTGTTTTTCGTTTTGCCCCGGAACGTTTTCTTTTTCCCCATCACCCTTTCGTCCACAGACGTTACATACAGCCCCAACCAATCCCGGTCAGCTTCCCCGCTGTGCGTCTTTTTTTGTTTCCCTTGGTCGCAAGGTTTTGCTCGAAGGAAACCTTTCTCAATTTCACTTTTCTTTTTTTGCACTCCCTTCTGTCCAAGTGTCCTACTGTTTTCTTCCCGGCCCTATTGATTATGGGAAGTTGGCCTTTTGGTTGCGGTGCCAACGTGGCTAATAAAGTGGTTCACACTCCGGTACTTCTCACCGGAATTCTCGGAATGACGGTCCTCTTTTCTTTGTACTATGCTTTCGTTCTGTATTCTTCTTTTGAGGTCTGCCTCCCCCGTCGTAATCCATGGCTTTGCCTGAACCCCTCCAGCAGCCAACTTGCCTCAAACCTCTGCATTTCCCACTTCTGACATCTCTCTCCAAATCATTGCGCCCCTTCTCTTTTGTTTGCAGCTTATGTCAGGGCCCCTCTTCTTATGGAACTCCTTTATTTTTAGGGCTAAACTGCGTTTAGTTGTGTTGATTTTGAATCTTCTTTCATCCTCTGTTTACTAGGATGCGTCCCTCCACTTCCTAACACCTGGCCCGCCCGCGCCAGACCTGGGCCTTGGCCTGGTACTTCCACTCAGTTCCCCTCTCACCCCCGACCCGTTGTTCTCTCCAGCAAATCTGACGCTTTAAGAGCCTTTTTCTGGCGCTCGAGGTTCTTTTGTTCAGCTTCCCCCTCCTGGTGGTCTGCGTCCCCTCATCATCTTCCGTCACCCCTTTTTTTTCGTCGAACCACTTGGTTACGTTGCATCCGTTTTCCGTCAAGAAATACACCCCCCTGAACGATAGTACAACTAGCCACCTTTGAGACCTTTTCTCGCTACGTCAGGGCGATCCCGATTTCCTTTTACAATCCCCCATCCATTTTGTAGCCGAGCGACTTTTTCATCCACTTCCCCCTCTCCTCGTGGATCTCTTTTCCTAAAGTATCTTTTTATGGCCCGTGCCCACACGAACCCTTTCCTTCTAATCTGCGGGCTTCTCTCCGTTGCTGGCACAGCTCCAGTTAACCTTCACCTGCCCCCAATTTTTTTAACCGGCCCCGCAGTGGTCTCGTTCCGTCTTGAGGGGTTTTGGTTTTGGACGGCACGGCTATTTCACTCGGCACCGCAAGTAATTCTCTTTCCTCTCCCGATACTCGTTTATTTTGCGATCCTTTTGACCTCAACCTTTTTATTGTGGGCCGATCCTTTTCTTTTTAGCCAATGCTGCAGTTCTACGTTTTTCTGCTTGTTTAACCCCCTTTTCTTTTCCAGTCCCAATCATTGGTCCTTTTCTTTTTTTTCCGAGGTACAGCACATCCGAGACGCTTCTGGCTCTCAGGTTTTCGTTTTATTAGTCTTGCCGACCCCATTTTCGTTGATCCTTTTTTCTGTGGCCTTACTGTGCCCCCCTGACGTTTCCCCCTCTTTCGGCCGGTTGGACTTTTACGAAATTTTTTTGACGACTCCTCACCCCCATTCAGTGTGTTTTAACCATGCCCAGTCGTCTTGTCTTTCTTTTTCGGGTTCTGTGCCGTTTGGTTGTACATTTCACCCGCGACCCCTCCTCGCAATGTTTAAGGATTTTTGGTGCCGTCCATTATGTCAATTTTTTGTATAACTTTTCTTGTTCTTGGGAACTTTTTCCCCCCCCCTATCCCCCACCCCGAAGGGCCAAAGTCTAACAGCCCCACGGTGACATGGAGATTTGGCTTTGCCCCTGTCTCCTACAACGACGACTCACCCCTATTTTATTGACTCGCCCCGCCCCTTCTTCTCCCTAAGTGTGTCTTGATTATAGGAAACCCCGTTCGTCTCCACCGTCACTTCTCCCTTCTAGAAGGTAGTTCCAAGATCATTCCTCCACAGTCCACGCTCTCCCCTAAGGTTGTCCTAGATATAGTTGTCCTCGCCCACTCGGACACGTTTTCCCTTTGCTACGAGGGTGAAACCCCTCTCACCATGGACTCTTTGGTGACTCTCGCCGCTTTCTTTTAATTACGACGCTCCCGTTTCACATCATTGTGGGACCATTTTTTTCGACGGCCTGATGGCGAAGAATTTCGTGTCCCACCCTTCTTTCCTGCCGTTGGCCAGTGCGAAAGACTATCTATGAGAATAGCTTTTCTTTGCTTTACCAAGGACCTTTTTTCTGGTGACAACACTCTGTTCCTTTCTTCAGTCGTTTGACCCTTTTTTTAACTTAGAGGACCCCCCCACCCGAGCACACCTTGACCGACTACCTCATCTTTCCTCTCCCGGCAACGTCCCTTTTGCTCAGAGACTTCCTCGCCGCTGTTGAGAACGTGGTGGCACCTAATCCTCTCATCCAGACATTCTCGCATGGCAGAAAGCCTACCCTCTAAGGGACCTTCCTTCCCGTCCTGCTCCCGCCCGACCCCCTTCTCTTCTTATGCCGCTGGGCCTCGTCCCTCCAGCTTCCTCTCCAGTCTTTCCCGAGCCCCGCGTTCTGCGTCTGCCACGTCTGCTCTAATACACTGCACTCACAATGGCTTCCCAACCACCCCCACCACCCCACCCCCCCACGCCACCCCCCCCCCCCCCCCCTATCACCCAGAGGCAAGCTTACTGTGGTCTCTCCGCTTTTTCCACGTGTTGTTGGTGGACATTTTCAAACATAGCTTTTGTTCTACTGCATGATTGGTGATTTGGTTGCTAGCCCTCCCCTTGCGTGCTAAGGCGAACCGCTTGTTGCTTCCCGCGATCTCTTTGCGGGCGTTTCACCCTTATTTCCTAGAAGTCCTTCTCTCTGGCTTTAGGTTTCTTCATTTTCCTTTTTTCTCGCCTCTGATCTTCTTCTCTTTTACCATGGGGTCCAAAGTTATACCTCGCGCGGCTTTCGCATTACGCGGCTGTTATTTTTCTCCTGTTTCTCTTTTGGTCCAGTAAGTCTTCGGTCAGGTCCTCCTCGTAAGTTTGCTCCCTCCCGGGATGACAACTCGGCTATTCTGGTTGTCTCGTTTGTTTTCCCGCATTTGTCACCTTTTCCGTTTCCCGTCATGTTTGTACCCCTTCACGTTTCGTTCGTCCCGGCCATAGGTTTCCCAATGAGCGCTCCTTTCTCACGAGTGTTCTCCTCCCATCCTTTGGTTTCTGCGCTCGATAAGTACACCGTGATATTCCCCTGTTCCATGTTACGGTTGTTTCCTGTCTCCTTTTGCCCCACTCTCGCTGTTTCGCCTCTTAGTATTCAGGTGTCCACCCCCCAAAAATCTCTTTCCACTTTCCCAGTCTCCTTAGCTTTGATCGGCTCTTCCCTCTTTTATTCGGTAAAGAGCCCCTATCACGCGACTTCTTGTCTGCGAGAAGTCGCTCTCTATTTTTATATAAAAAGTGTCTTCGCCCGCTCATTGTAGGTATCGAAGACCTTTTACTGGTGACTCTTCGTGGCTCCTTCCTTCTCCCAGCTCGGGTCCAACCCTCTTTTCATATTTTGTAACCGGTGGGCCAGGTTGGATTTTCCTTTGTTTTTGTTTCTCTATATCTCGTCCAGCCATCCTTGCCATTGCTCCCACGCGAACCGTACGGTCTTTTTTTGGACAGGTTCGCCACAACAGCCCCCTTTCCCCGTTTCTCTGGCTGTCATCACCGTGAACCTACTCACAACCACACGCCCCCGTCCCCGTAACGTTCAAGGATCCTGGGTAGCCTTCTGTTCGAACCATCCCACTATTGTTTTTTTTCCTCTTTTCCCCACCCCCCCATCCGTAACGGCCTCTTCATGTTCAGGCCGACCTATTTACCCACGACATCGTCTTGTTCTTCCTACCCTCTCTGGTGGTCGGCTGACTTCCTACGAACCTTCTTTCCCAGGTTTTTTCTTCTCTGAGCCACCTGTTTCAGTCTGTTTTTGCACACTCGTCCTGGAACTTTTCCCCACCCGTTCCACTTCGGTCCTTATCTACGTCCCTTTGAGACCGACCTTACCCCTTCTTCCTCTCCATTAATGTGCCTGATCACTACTACCCGGTCTCGGGCACCCCCCCACCCCCCAACCCCTTGATGACTTTTGTTCATCTGCCCACCTGAGCGCCCCCCCTCCACTGTGCAGGTTCTTTTCCGTTTTTCGAGTGGCATTGAACTACGGGAGTTGCTGGTGCCGACCCCCTCGTGCCGGTCACCCCACCGCCACTCGCAAACCACCTACTGACTCATTTCATTCCCCTGGCTTGGGGGGAATTTTCTTTTTTCCCGGCGCCCCGGGGTTAGTTACTTTTTTCGAAGCCCCCTCTTGTCCCGTCAGAGAAGAGTCTCCACCAGCTTCATTTTCCCTATTTTTCCCGTTTAGGCGCCGTTTTCACAGTCTTCCATTTTTCCACTTGGGGCCGTTTGACTTTCTCGTAAGTTCGGGGACAGGACTTTAAACTGTTTATTGTAACCTCTTGTCTGTCCTCGATGTCCCAAAATCTGTGTACCGACCCAGGGGTGGGATTATCGCCTTTATCAAGCCGCGGGGCAGCTCTTGCATGGCTTGTTCTTATTTCGGGGATTTTCTAGCCCCAAGTTTATAACTCCAGGGATGGGGTGCAGCTCCGGTCAATCGGAACGCCACTTTCTTCGTCACTTCCTCACATCCCCGTAGCGCACTTCGCTTTCCTCGGTCCTTTTTCTTCTTCCTTGTTCGTTTCGAGTCACGCAGAGTCGGACCTTGGCCTTCCTGGCTTTTGCCGATTTGGGTTTCGTTCCCGCTCTCTCTTTTCCTTTTAATTGTAGGTTGTGAGTAGATCTCCCTCCCCACAACTCCCCCCATCTTCCCCACGCCCCCGAAACGACCCCTGAGTCCATCTCCTTGCCCTCCTTTCTCCCCTGACGTAAAAAGGTCTGCCCCCAGCCCGAACCTGTGGTACCGCTCTTGCCTACTCCTTGTCTTTTCGTTTTAGTTTCTTTTTCGTCCTTCTCGACGTCCCCCCTGCACGCGATTATTTAGTTAGTCCCACCTTTTTTGGGTCTCCCTCCCCTCCTGCTGTCACGACCGCAAATGTGCCCCCTCTGCCACGCCCTTCCCTCAGTCGCACTTCCTTAGTGTAGTCCGCTCTCCTGGGGACCCCCCCTTTTAGCCCACGCCCCCCATCTACTCCCCCCCGCGCCCAAATTTAACGTCACTTCTTTTCCTTTGGTCCGCTACTTTCCATTGCATCAACTGTTCATTCAGTGAGTCCCGAATAGTGCCTTTGATGAAGCTGGGCCCTTTCTTCGTTCCTTTTTTTTTCCGCAAAAGTTTGCCCCCAAATGCTTCGGCCCCCCCCCCCCACCCTCCTGTTGGTCCCTCTGCGGCGTCTTTTTGGTCTTTTTTCCGATCAGACTTGGTCGCAAGATATTCCCCCAATCCCTGACCCTTTCCTTAGTGCCTAGTTCCCGGCCCCTCCCTGAGTGGGCTCTCCTTCTTTTTCCCCCCCCCCGGTTTTTATTTTTGTCTGACAGGGGGATGAATCCGCTGCAACTTCCCCCTGTATTTTTTCCTGTTTTACCTTTCTTTTTCCCAGTTCCTACACCCCGACTTTGGTTTTTCGACGTTTCCGCCCCAACAAAACCCGGCCCACCCTCGACTTTTGCCTTCTTTTCTCAGTCCCGGGAAAGTTTCTCATCCTCCGACACGCCATCTCCCCCCTTTTTCGGATCAGAGCAGGCGACTACCTTTTTTCCCAGATTTTCTTCTGTCCTACTTCTCTTCGGTCACCGGCAAAGACCTTTTATGATTTTGCCCGCCAGCCAACCCCCCGACCTTTATTCACCCAATGACCCGGTTTTCTTGCATCTGTTTTTCTGTGCGTTTTTCGTCTTTCTTTGGGATGGCCCCGTCTCCACTGGCCCTTGCTTTTGTCTCCTTTTTTTCCCTGTATATCTGCCGGTGCGCTTTTGTTTTGACACCCCACCCGATTAATTACGATCTCACCCTCCGATTTTCCCCCCAGATCAAACCTCAAAGACGGAGCCCACCGGATCCCCCCCCTTCCCCACATTTGTCTCAAAGCCGTGGGCGCGGACCGTCCCACCCTTTTGACCATTCCACCAGGTCCTCCAAGGTCTTTTTATACCTCACCCCCGTTCTCTTCGAAGTGTGACTTCCTTCGAGACCCTCGCGACTCTCTCCACCCCCCCACGAACGCTCGACATAGCTAGCAGTTCTTTTCGAGCTGCCCCGATTTCCACGCTATCTCATCGGCCGATACTTTGGTCCCGACTGTGCCCCTTCTGACCGCTGCCTTTTTCCCAGTTTCTGGTTCCCCCCCTCACTTCACCCCTTCTCTTTTGCTCCCGCGCGTCGCTTACGCGCCGCGAGCCCAACTTGGGCATTTTTTCACTGCCCTTCACTGCTTTTTCTCTCTTCGGTCACACCCTTCTTTCCTTTCTTTGCCTGCTAACATATTCGATGTCTCTTTCTATACCGTACGTGATTGAACGTTTACCAAGGTTTTTTTCCCCCGTCTGGCTCAACAAATCGTTCGTTCCCGAAACTGCGGACTCGTTTGATCCCCTGCTCAGCGATCCTTTGGGGACCACCGCTGCTTATGACCGAACCCCTTCACCGCCACCTGTCTCACGGCAGTCCCATTGCGCGAAGCGATTCGCGCCGGCCCCAAGTCTAACGTTTTTGTTTTCCCCCCCTTCCATGTTGTTTACTCCAGACGCAGCCCATATTTTTTAGTCTGCCCGTAAAAGGACCCTACGCTCCGTCATCCTCGCTTCCAACAGGAGATGTTTCTGCATTTCGAGGGTTAAGTCGGCTCTCATCAGCAGTGCGGCGAAGCTGGTTCTGCCTTCACGCTAGGGCTATCATCCATCCCACAGGCCGATACAACCCTCCCCCTTTCTGGGGT
>Ga0179593_1355577_pt1 | contig 12140 bp, 7 predicted proteins | sample CZODoug2_1_08_16_FD_185931 | JGI IMG/M metagenome (GOLD analysis project Ga0179593, IMG submission 185931) | Vadose zone soil fungal communities from Angelo Coast Range Reserve, California, USA - CZODoug2_1_08_16fungal (PacBio error correction) | ecosystem: Environmental > Terrestrial > Soil >... | reverse complement strand
TCCAATGAGTGTCCCCTATCCCAGCCGGCTCCCATTAGAGCCGCCTGTGAGATTTTTTTCTTGTTCATCAGGTCTTGATGACGACCGCCCCCTAGTAAAGAACTTATCCTCCCCACCTCTTTTCGATTTAGATACACGAGAAGAGTTGCCTCTCAAACGGATAACCAGGGAAGCGCGTTTGAAATCAAGCCCCTCTTACCTGCGGGATAGAAGGCCTCTTTTTTTATTTTCCGCTGCTACGACTCCTGTACGGTGGCTTACTCATGGATTTCAAACCCTGTGCAACTGAATCGGAACAAGATGGTCCGAGCGCTTCCCAAATATAACCTTTTTAAGCATTTTTTCTTCCTGATCGCCCTGTGATCATGCGCATTCTCCTTTGTCCCTGACGCAACGAGGAGTTAATGCAAAGTTCGTATATATTTAGCAGTACCCTGCTCGGCTCCAACTGAGAACACCTGGACCGCCTTTCCCTACTGACTTCAGAGGATTGGAGGAGTCCTTTTTCCCCCATTGTTGTGGTGCGAGGCCCCCCATCCTTTTTCGCGTCACGCCACAATTTCCGACAGCATGCCATTTGTTTTGCCTCAGCAACGTCTTTTTTCCCCTCCCCCGTGTTTAACGACTCCTTTTCGCTTTCACATCCTCCCAGTATCGTGATCGCGTCCTTACGACATCCCAGCCTTTTGGGAGATTTATTCAGAAGTGTTCCCCGGCGGAGGGACATTGACGGTTTTTGGCACCCTCTAGTTTTTTTTACTTCCAGTCATTTTCCTAGCTCAGTAAGTTTTTTTTTCCCCCACTCAACATTTTCTCAGTACGAAGAGACCCCATTGGTGACTGTGTTAGGCGTTGGGTTGTAAGCCCGTTTTTAGCTCATGAAATAGGGCCATTTTTTACTTCCCAATCGCCCCCCTTTTCCGTGATCGTTATCCGCACATTCGGAGCCACGAGAAGAGTAGTTTGGCCACATACCTCTTCCTTCCGAACCTACCCCTTTCACAAGTTCCCTCGTTTTTTCCCTACGTCGACTTTGTTGAACTGAGACGGCGCCTTGACCCCCCTCTCTTGTGCCATCCGCTATTCCTCATTTTGCACTCATCATGATGTTGCCATCTGTCCTAACGGCGCCCGTGGTTAGTGAATAGATACCATTCTCTGACCTCTCATGTGACTTTTCCCGGTCGAGTCCGAACCAAACCTTCGATGTTCGGGAGCACGCCATTCAATTCCTTCCCCCCTCCTTCCTGGCGGGATCATGACCTCCCTTCCTGATCACGATATAGAACTTATTTACAACACGCGATGGAGGTGCCCGAATATGTCTAGATATACAAGCTCCCCCCCTGTTGATTTGTACTGGCGTCCTCTGAATTGGGAGAGGGCGACCGACAAAACCTTCACAGTTTTTTTTTTTAAGTGTGCCTTAATCAATCCGTCTCCCCAGCCACACGATTTCGGAGACAAGCTTATCTTGTGACATTTCTTCTCTCCGGGTGAACTTCGCAGCCCACCCTATCACCTGATCTCCGACTCTGCATCGCCGTTGTGGGCCTCTTCTCCAAGCGTTTTGCTTTTTTACACACTTCGTTTTGCTAATTGGAAAGGGAGACCCTACTTGCTTTTCTTATTTGACCTCTCTCATTGCGGACCCGGCTAGCCCTCCTTGTTAAGGTAGTTATCCAGCCTACTTGTTCATCACCCCGCCACCGTGGTGACCCCGAGCGAGAGACTCGACTTTCATTCTTGTCACCGTGTACGGGCTCCAGTTTCTTGTCCATAGTACAAGCAAAGTGTGTTTGCTTCTGTTTGATAGCCGCTACTCCTGGAGCGACTACTCAATTCTGTCTCTTTTCCTCGAACTTAAGCCCAACCCTCTTTCCCTCCCCATCACTCCACCATAATTGGGACGAGAAGGACCAATTAACTCCGGGTTTTTTCCCTCCCAGATAGATTAGGTCCTCTTCCCAAGGGGCTGCCCCCCCCCCCTGGTGATCCTACAACGTCGAACCAGGCGGTCGAATCACATTTCCGCTTGTTCTTTCTGGGCTCCCGCGCGGACAAAGACGTTTCCTCCCTTCTTCCGGTTGCCGACAGTATAACTGTTTATTCCTAGTCGCTCCCTTGGCGAGGGAGTTAATTTCTGCATGTCACAAATCTTCCCAATCAGGAGGGAGATCGCTCTTCTCCCATTATTCCTCCCCTTCGTACTCTCTACCGCCCTCCCTTTTTTCTTTGTTTCTCAGGGATGGCGCAGACCGACTACTGATGCACCCCGGATCTAAGTACAGAACGTGGGACGTCTCCTGTGACAGAGGCTAGCCCGTACTAAAGAGGACCCCGATTGTCCTCCCGATCCATTGTCCTTTCTTCCCCCCTGACCGGTTCCGGAGCGCTGTCCGCGCCTTCTCGACCCTCCATTGACCCCCTGAGTGAGCGTTCTCCTCTTTTTTCCTACGTTGAGAGCACGGGATCTCGCTCTCCCTTTCTCGGCCCTGTTCGGACTAGCCGTGCTCTGTTACCAATGTAATTAAACTGTTGGCTCTACGTCCAGTCTTCTAATTAATAAAAGGCTTCCCCTTTTTCTTTCCGGGTAAGTATAATAGCCTTCTATTCTAGCCGCGTGCGGCCTAACACTCGAACCGTTCCTCCGGCAGCGGATTTCCCCCTCAGGTAGACAGCGAAACGGGTCCCCCTCATTTATCGTTGAAGGCTTTCAACGCGATTGGTTAGTATGAAGCAAGTCGTTATTCTCCTTCGTAGACCAAGCTTTTCCTAGAAGTTAGATGTTGATCGACAAGATCTTTTTTCCCGGATTAGGGTAGTCCTTTTTCCCCCATTGCAAGCAGTTTCTAGGTATAAAATTTCAAAAAGACATTTTTCTCTTCTTCTCTCTGCCTTATTTTTCCCCTCTGTGCCCTCTCCTGCTTTATTCACTTCACCTCCACTCATCCCCCTCTCGCCCCCGACCCTCTTCTTCTTTCCCCTTCTACCCGCGCTTTTTCCCACACTCCCCTTCTTTATTCTGCCGACACTCTCCGCCTCTTCCTCCCCGCCCCCACCATACCTTTCTCCTCCTTCTATTAGAAGTTACGCCACACCCTGTTGTTGGCACCCGATACGGTCCCTATAACTTTTCAGTTCCCTCGCGCAGCTTCTTTTCTTCTCCTCCTAGCCTCTCCCCCCAGAACCTTCCACCCCGCTCGCAAGACGAAAAAATCTCCGACTCGGTGAGATCCCTATAGATGCTACAATTCACGGCTCCGGTAGAAAGACCTCACCCTTCCCCCCCCCCTTCGACCCATCTCATCCTCTTTCCCTTTTTCTACAATCCCCCCCTCCCCCCCCCCCCCTTCTCCTCTCGCCCCGTTTCCCTTGCCTTTTTCCTTCACGCCCCCCTTCTATCTCCCCCCCCCCCCTCCCCCCATCTCTCGCCTCTCCCATCCCTAGTCTTCACCTCCCTCTAAACTTCCTTCTTCCTCCTACATCATTTCTCTCATCCTCAATCACTCTTCCATCTTTCTTCCCCCCCTCCCCTCCCATCCAACTCTACAAGTACAGACGGACACATACGGGAGACCTAGTCTGCGGGGTACCAGTATGCCCTGATCTCGGTAGAAGAGCGACGAATAGCGACGGGACGAGGTCATGCCCCGAGGGCGAGGGTGAAGCCGAGACACGCTCGCGTCCCCGCCTCACACGAGCGCGCTCGCTTCGGGTTACTCATGTAGGCAAGAACTGAAGAGAGGGTGAGGGGCAATTTATCAGGCGAAGTTGACAGTCGACCCACGCTGAAGAGATGGATTAGCTCACACGTAACGCACTAAAATCGTGTAGAAATGGAAGTCTGGGGGCAGGGCAAAGAACGACCCTCGAATGGGAGATAGAAGCAGTGGGAGGCGAAAAGGAACCCAGAGAGGAATTTAGATGAAAACAGCCACAGTGAGATAACCTAACGCAAAAAGGACAGCCAAGGTCACTTAATCCGATCTTACGTTCAAGCAGACCCTCACAAAAGAGAGAGCACGAGGCGGGGAGGAAAACGCCACAGACGAACTAGAGGGTAAAAACTGATGGCACGAAGTCTACCGGGGAAAAGATCTATCTACCCCGGGAAGAAGAGACGGCGGATGGGGAGAAGATGCCGAAGCCGCCCCGGTACGGGGATAGTGATAGAGGAACAAGGGAACGTGGAGAGGGGGGGGTAGGAACGAGTTTTAAGAAGGTAGAGATCGTCCGGGGCTGGGCGGATATATATGGCATCACGCGTGAGGCGTGGAGTGTTCGGCGTCAGGAACGTCGCACAGTGAGAGTAGCGAAGCGGACAAACTGGAGCGTCCCATAGCGTGGTCTCTCCCACACATGAAGACGTCCAAACGTTGGGAGAGCCGACCATCACACCCCCCATCCCTCTATGATTGGCACCAGGAGGAGGTCCCCAAGCTCCCCTTCCCTAGCCACCGCCACCCCCGTAGGGAAGGTGCGAACGAAAAGAGAGGATGAAGGCGATTATAGGAGGTGTGGCTGGTGCTGGGGCCTCCCTACTAAGCTAATATAGTATTGTAACCGGAGTGCAGCGTGCTGAAGGGTGCAGGTGATCGTGAACTACTCGTATCGACAAATCCCAGACACCCTCCGCGCTCTTTCACCTTATCTTTACCACCCCCCCTCAGTGAGCGTAGTCATCTAGCTTCTCCCCTAAAGACGCATTATAAAAAGCATAGGAGCCTCCGAACCTCCTGGTATACGTGTGTGTAGGAGCCTCTTTTACCAATCCTTTCTACATCGAAAAGAGAAACGAACTACACCGCAAGAGCCACCAATCCAAACCTCTCTGGAGCGCACCTGGGCCGAACTGCTAGCCTCCTCATCCTCTTCCCAATCCACTCCATCCTAAGCCTAGGCCTTCATGCGGAGCTACGGTCGGAGACGCGACGTAGCTGACACGCATGCAAAGTGAGCGTAGCACCAACATGTCGCTTTGGGACAAGTAATTTCCTTTATAGGGCGGACGCTCTCGTGGCGCCAAAGAAGTGTCTCCCAGTTCCCATCTTCCACTTTTCCCACTCTCCACCCCCCTTACCTCATGTCTCTTTTTCTTCCAGCTCATAAAGGAGCGAATTCTATCCAGGATAGCTACCACATAAGGTAGTTTCTAAGGAGTGCTTTCCTATCCCGAATGAAAATTATCCCCTCTGTTGAGCGCATACGTTCACTCCCAGGTGTAAAAGAGTTATTGAATGAAGAGAAAAACCCTAGAGTATAAATGATTGAAGTCTACAGACCTGAGACTTTAAGAGTTTAAGTTCTTTTAAAAATTAACTTTCTCTCTTAGCTACTTTTCCTCTTTGGATTCCCCTCCGGAGATTATGCTCGGCCTCCATAGGCTGGCTCTTGTGGAGAAAAGGGGAGTAGAGCCGGGGTAGCAGTATACGCCAGCTGAGTTGACGGCCTTTCGGAACGTGTGCAAGCTGGGCGACGGGAAGGAGAGGTGGACCGGTGAGGCCGAGATGGTTGTTCTCCTCATATCTTTGCTTGGCCGAGGCTTCTCCGGCTTGGCTAACAGACGATCCGCAAGCTAGCATTGCCTGTAGATTGCCTCAGAATCTTTCGGACGCTTAGATCCCAATTAAATAACCCAAGCCCCCGCCCATCGCAGTAGCAGCGGCCTCGGAATGAAGACTCCTGCACCGCGTCCTTCTCAGATCCTTTATGTGGAAGGAGTTGTACCGATTGCGCGACCTGTCTATCATCTTTGCCCTTCGTAGCGGACATTTCTATCCGCCGACGAGTCCGGAGGAGACAGAGAAGACCCCCCTTATTTGATCATGCCACAGGTGAGAAGAGTGAAAATATCGAGGACGCGGCAGCGCCCGCGTGTGCTGATGTACTTATCCTGCGAGGAGGGAGAATGGTGGATGCGCGGATCCCTGCGAGGGTTGGTAAGAAGGGTGCTGACTTGTCGCGAATGGGTAGAGCGAGGGGTAGATGGCCAACGCAACCCACGCTAACCGGCGCGAGGTTGAGAGGGATCTCTTAATCCCCAAGCACGCATTGAGCCGTTACGCTGCGGCCGCCATAGCTCGGACGTAACCGCTATCTCGTACACATGCGACCACCTATTGTCTTATATGGTTCACGTTAGCTTCTCTATGAGGGCCTTTCGAATGTCCCGGGGCTCGCATTCCCCTGTCGCGGACAGTGACCACTTAGAGGCGCCCCTCCTTCGCTCTTAACCGAGATATCCCCCACCGTCTTCACAGTTCGCCCCAGTCCCCCATCTATCCCCCCGAATCTGCCCAATCTTATGGAGCACCGACGAGATTCCTTACCCCAGCCCGACGGGTTCCTTGTCTTTCTTCCCGCTTGCGCTTCCATACATCCTACCGCAGTCCCCACCTTGCCCCCCTACAACCCTTCCCCCATCTCCCTCCACTTACCAGATCGCTCAGTCCGTACCGAACCAGACGTTTCTACACTTCGTTTGCACGCTTTACACCCAGGGCAGTGTCAGCGTTTCACCTGCGTGCTTATCCGGTCTGCCTCTTCAACCTCCCTGTCTGTCTTCCTTCCCTATTTTTCCTCACGACCCGGTGAAACCATACTCTTTCACCCTATCGCTCCAACCGGGACCCACAGGTAAAGAGAGAAGGATCTATTGGTCACCACGACAGTTGCGGGTTGGGGCTCACTCGGGCGCCGTCGTAGAGGTCAAAAATCAGGGAAACAGACAGTCTCGTAGGATGAAGGAGAAATGAAGAGAGACACGGAGAAAGAGAGAACTCTCAGCTCCGCATGAAGGAGCGTGACTCAGCTGTTGCCCCACCACCCCGAAACGCGGCTTCTGTAAAATTTACTTATTGCGGCCTTTTCCGTCCTCACGTGAAAGATTCTAGGTCATTCCACGACCTTTCTCTTGTTAACAGCGTCCGACATAACCCCTTCACGTCTCCGCCACTCTACCGCACCTTCATCTTGGACTTCCCCTTCCGCTATCTTTCTGATATCTTTCTATCGTTCACGACTCATCTGTCCTATCCCCACGCCCACGCCCACTAAGAGTATTCCTTAGATCTTCACTTCCGTCCTGCGGACTCCACCCCTCGCTCACTGCCTTTTGGGATCACCAATCGGACCTCCTATGCTTCGCCCCCATCTTCTACCTCAATAGAGGTACTACTGGTTGCCCACCATCCTGATCTCTGTGCCTCTAGTGCCCCTCCATCTGCTTACGGACAACGAGCCCTCCTCCATATGTGGTTTGTTTTTCTCGCCGCGTGCTCATTGAATCTCAACAGGATTTGTTCAACCACGAACAGCATGGAATCTATCATTTCACCTCTCTGTCGTTTACCTCTTCGCTATGAGCTCCTCTTTTCGCCGGATCATCTGTCCTCAAGCCCTCTTTCTGCTATCCCCCAAGCTGGTCTACTACAGCCCCCTTAACCCTTTAGCCCGCGCGGGCTCACATCGGACGACTTAGACTTTTCTGTGAGTTAACTCGGCAGCCGCCATCGACCTTTACGTCGTCTTCCCTGGACCAGCCACATTATGTCACGAAATACCTCCCTCAGTAAGCCCCATGGTTCACACCTCCTAATGGTACTGCTCTCTCTAATCACTTACTTTAGTGTATGTCGCTGAACCCCAAGTGGCTTCGAAGCTGGGTAACTAATAGCGTAACTTTAAACCTTCAATGGCTTTCAACACACAGCTCCCCCCTTAAATCCCCCAACTGGACAACGCTCCCGTTTTCCCTGCGTCCTTTTCGTGGAGTCGGCTGCCGCATCCGGATCGTTACGTTTCTCAGAAGTGCACTCGCGTCCACCCGGGGGTTGCAGTACGTCCCCGAAGAAACTTCCCCGGGACCTCGCGGCGGTCAAACGGGCATACCCCCCGCTCCCGTCTGGCGATCCCCCTTTAGTCTTCATTCGCGCGGAACAAATGCCCCTCCCGCTCACCCTGGTCCCGTTTTCCCTGCTGGGCCCCACTTTCCCCCCTTCCGATCTTTATCTTTCCGAGTGCTTCGAGTGTGTTCCCACCCCCTTGCACCGTTTTGATCCGCTCTGCACTTCCTCGTTGCCTTTTTGTCCCCCGCCTTCACCCAAAGTTACCTTCCCTCATGGGCCCAGCGGGGAACCTATCGTACCTTCCCCGCTCCCTTCTCACCCTGATCCATAGGCTCTTTACTCGTGTAACATCCGACCTTATTCCCCTCTGCTTCCTATATGTATAAGGTATTCCCAAGCTACTGAAGCCAACTGCAGACTGTATTTCCGCTGGCTGTCTTTTGAGATCGACCTTCGCGACGCTCTCGATACCCCTCTACTTCCATCTCCCTTGCTACCCTAGGATCCTTACTCATCCTCACTCGGTGTTCTGACATGCGTAGCTCTGTGCCTGCGGGGTTGCAGATACCCTTCTGATGGACCACTTTTTAAAGCTGAAGCTGTGTTGTGGCCTTATTTACCGCGCCCCCTCCCCCACTTTCCATTTCCACAAAAACCGCGACCTGAGTGCCCATTCACTGCTTGCTTAGAGATTTTTGTCACCTCATCCCATTTACCCGGCTCTCCACAACTGCGCACCCGCTCTGACGTTATTTGATCCTCCTTTTGTTTTGTTGCTATCCTCTTACCGCTACTAGTTTCTCGTCTTCCTTCCAGGCATTTCCCCTGCTATGCCTTGCTAGTTGTCCGTTCTAGCTTCTTATAATGGTCTTTCACCGGTGATCCTGCTCTTCCCCAGGTTGATCCCGCACCCCCCCCGCTCCTCTCCCCGACCGCCCCCCAAAGCCCCCGAACTTACCGTGCCCAATCACTATCCCGGACCCGCCTTCTGTTGCATCTCATATAGAGCCCGCCCTTTATGGAACGTGTACACCAAGTCAGGTTCCAACCATGCTCTTCCGAACTAACCCTAGCCCCGCGATAGCAACGTACTCACCCAGTACAACTTTCAACCCTTTCCAGCAGTACCCCCATCCACTGATTCCTCGGGTGTAGTGCATACTAACCCCCGTTCGCGCCTGCCATTGGTTTGCCCGATGCCCCTGGACCCTGCCTCCCTCTGCCGACCGTTCTTTTCCTAAATCCCGTATCTTAAATCGGCCCCACCTTGTGTAGTATACCCCCTAGAACTTGACCATGCTAGATTCACCTTGTATCCCCCCCCCTCCCCCTTCTCTTTTCCTCGTTCCTCTCTACCCCTCCTCAGTACTCGTGATCTTGTTCTCCGTTGCCCTTACTTCGTTTCTGAGCTTAACCCTGTCTCTTCTCCCCGCCTTTGTGGGATTTCCTTAGTACATTCAAAACCTCACCAATATGCGGTCCTCACGCCGTGTGCCTCTCCTTCAGGCCTGTTTACCCCCCCTGTCCTTTCATACCGACGGCCCCGCCAGACATTTTACTGTTTCTAATAACACCATCCCACAAGTCTCGCTTCTCACGATGACATTTCTTGCCTCGTTTTCTCTCGTGCTCCCCCCCTCTGTCCCATATTCACGCCCCTCCTTACACCCTCAGGCCTAGAGCACCGCTCCCAGCTACTGTCCAAACTCCGCTAGATTATCTTCCCGCCCTCGCTTTAATGTCTGGCTGGATCGATCGCTGTCCACAATTTCCGTTCATCAGCTGCCACGCATCCGGAACAACCGTTTCGAATTTCGCTCACCCAAACTGCTACCTCACTTCCGCCAGCCTTTGTAACCCCTATCATGGAGTCGCGCTAACATTGTTCTTACCCAGCATCAGTCAGAGCTCACAAGATAAGCCCCCCCTACTCATTCCTCTTAGTAGCCCCCCCCCGGCCCTTTCCCTGCAGCTCACGAAGGCATCACCCCCACCCTAAAGTACCCTCTCTTTCACGTTCGTTGGAATAATGGGCCTCTTCCTTTCTACCTGATCTCCTTTTTTGACCGCCCAGCCTCCTCGCCCCCGCGGACGGCTACTTGCGTCACTCACTCCCTCCCTCCCTCAAACCTTTTCCGCCAAAGTGCCCCCTTTCGTGTTCAAGTGCTGATCTGTACGTCTTCACCCTTGCACGTCCATGCATGTTGGTCCCGCCATCTCTCTACGCTTGAGCTGTCCCTTCTGGCCAAGTCTTCGCTAGCCTCTCTCGTAACTTCGGAGGTACGTCTTCCCCCGGCTCACTTACGCGACTCAGCAGGCACAAATTATATCCACCCCCACCGTTCACAGTAAATATACTTTCTTGCATCAAACTCCTCGCCCTTATTCCACCCCCCAACGCGTCGCCTAGAACCGCCAAGTCACCGAGCTGAAATAGTCCTCCCCCTTACCGATACTTCCCCTCCCAATTGTAGCCGCATTCGTGCTGATCTCCTACCTTTCTCACTGCACCGGTCGTTCTCCCACACCTCGGGCCCAGAAGGACACAGTTGTTTCCGATCCTGGCAGGGCCCAGTCTAGCAATCGTGTGTCTTGTTAGGAATACTGGGTCCGGTCCTAGTCCAAGGCCTACTGTTTCCCCCTCGTACCACCATAGATAGCCACTCTGTTCGGATCAGATTGATCCAGTACGCTCTACCTATAAGGCCGCCTTATGCTTCCCCGATTTATAACATTTCTGTTACTCGGGCCTACATCTCTGTTTATCGCATTCCAATGGTTTTAGACGCTTTGGTTATACGGGGTCACCCGCCGCTCTGCTTCTGTTTCGGGTTATAACCAAGTGATTTATCCCGTGGATAGCCGAGCTCCCCCCTACTTCTCACGGAATAGTCGTGCGCCTGATTTTCGGCAAGGTGGTGATATGTGGCTGAGCTTTCCTGCTCAAGGAAACTCCCGATTTTGAGCACGCCTTGTCGTTGTTTCTCTGCGTTTGCCCCCACAGCCCTGCAAGCGCGACATCCATTTTCGCGGTAGTATTTTTTCCCCAACGTCGCCCTTGGTGCCTGGATAGTTTTATCTCAATTTTTCGGCTTACGTAGTAAAGGAAAGCGGACCCCCTGGGTCTTCCCGTTTCATGGTCGTGCCAATTAAAATTCCCTGCCCGTGGTCGACCCCTTTTGACTCGACTCCCTCCGTTCTGAAATACTGTTTGAAGAAGCTCTTTTTTTTTCCGCACGCCGGTGACAGTTTCTGTGCCCATTATGGTTTTAGTGGATGTGCTCTCCGGTATGCAGACCCCATACGAGAGTCCCAGAGAACGCTTGGCTCTCAGGTTCCTTTTGACCCGTCACTCTGCTGCAACTCAATCTGAAAGGTACACTTTGTTAGACACAATTACCGTAACTTGCGCCGACCCCAAGGTGGAGCATCATGATCCGCTTTTCAACCGTTTATCGTTAGCAGGAGCGTGGGCTTCTTTTTTTTGAACCTCGTGTCCCTAACGGTAAGGGCCGAGGCTCTTTGTTTCTCACTCTGTGATACGTCGGGAGATTTTGCTTTTCCTCAAACAAACCAACCCTGTCTCTTTGTACGTTTCCAATCCCCATTTTTTTCGGCCATCAAAAACCGGGTTTTATCAGTGGGTGGCGCACAATTATCCCTTTTTTTTTCCCAAGCGTCAATCCTGTTTCATGAACTTATCCCTTATGGTTACCCCCCCTTCGGCTCTTCCCCCGGTAGAGCCTTGCACGTTGGGGTTTCCCTCCGCTCGTGACCATTACAGGGCTCGCCTCTTTTCTCGTTTCAACCGCCCTGCATGACGTTGCACTTGGGATCCTGAGTTCGCAGAGCCCACGTTCCCTAAACCTCGAGTATTTCTTTCCACCGACCCTCTGGTCTTGAGTCCAATAAGTCCCTGTTTATACGAGCGATAGCGGAATTATTCCTGTTTGTCCAGTCGACGGCATACGGAAGCATTCAGGATTGCCCGAAGGGGAGACATTTTACCTGATCCCATAGGAATGTTAGTCCAAGTTTTCTCGAGTGCAGGTTGCTGGTGGTCCGAGGTTTTCGCGACATTTTCCGAGATTCCGGATGGCCAGTGATTTAGAACTGCCTAGGTCTCACCATAGGTCCTCGTTCGTTAGTTTATAGCCAGAGTTAGCAGGTGAACCGATACGAATTTTTTTGCAGTTTTGTTAGTGGCAGTTTTGGAGTTGTCGGTAGGTGTGCCTTTCTAGCGAAGAGAAGAGGGATCTTTTCCTATTGGAATGTTCGTCCACTCGTGGC
>Ga0179593_1561427_pt1 | contig 12141 bp, 14 predicted proteins | sample CZODoug2_1_08_16_FD_185931 | JGI IMG/M metagenome (GOLD analysis project Ga0179593, IMG submission 185931) | Vadose zone soil fungal communities from Angelo Coast Range Reserve, California, USA - CZODoug2_1_08_16fungal (PacBio error correction) | ecosystem: Environmental > Terrestrial > Soil >... | reverse complement strand
CGGATTTCCCCCTTTTTTTTTCTATGCTAGGGGACGGCCGTCCTTTTTCTTTTTTTCTCCCGGTCACAAAGGAGGAGAGGCGAGACCATCTCGTTCTTTTTTTTCTGACTTTCAAATACCCTCTCTTTTTCCGCTTGCCGTCGGAATGCGCAAGATGTTCGTGCTTTTTCTTTTGAGCACTGACTTCCCCTTTCTTTTCTAGAGTCTCCGTAAAAACGTTCAAACGCTCCGCGCACGACCTTCCTTTTTCTACAACGGCCCCCTCCCCCCTTTCTTCTGATTTGTTCTGCAGGGAAGGAAGTGGGGGTCGGGCGAGGAAACGTTTTTTTTCCCTCGGTTTTTTGGCGAATCCTTCTTTTATTCCGCCAAGAAAAGGAACTTGAAATTCCTTTTTTCTGGAATCGAATGAAGGGCCCCTTTTCTCAATGGACAGTGAAGGAAGGGGCGCCCCCCCTGTAACTGCGGGCCTCTTTCTTTCCCCTCCTCGGAAAGTGATATGGGAGAACAACCTTTTTTTTTCTTTCCCCCCTCGACGTGGCGATCTCTCTTTTTTCTCGATTGGATGAAAAGAGATTTTAATAAATCTCCCTTTCCCTTATTTCGCCGACTGGACCTCCTTCCCCTACATCTTGCCGGGCAGGTGTTACGGGGATTGCGTAGAGTTTTTTTTCTTCTTTGGTCGGTTCTCCTTCTTTTTTTTTCCCCCAGCTGTGGTTGATGGCAATGTGCCCGCGGCTTGCCTTTTTTTTTTTTTTAAGCCCGGCCACATCGCGTTCTCCTTCTTTTTTTTCCCGATCAGAAGACCCACCGCCGTACTTTTCTCCACCCCCGACAGGGACGCCGCCCTATCGGCGGTGACTACGTCTTTCCTCTTCTCTTGACGACAACCCATTCCCTCCCTCTCGGTGCCTTTTGATTATGTTTGAAACCCGTGGATCCCTCCTTTTTCTTCTCTGGGTGTCGTTGGCGCGTTAAAGATGGAGGTCTCAAATTCTCCCCCCCCCCTTTCCCCCACACAGAACTCCTTTCTTTCCTTCCATTTCTCTAGTGTTGAAGTAATTGTTTCAACGTATTTCCTTCCTTATCGGTCGGCTCCCCCCCCCCCGTTTCGATAATCCACTGTTTAATTTGGTCGGGAGCAGAGACTCCTCCCCTTCTTGAAACATTACGATTTCCCTCCCCCGGAATTGAAAACGTAGGTAATTCCGTCGGTATCCAGAACCACTCTTCCTCTCTTCATGGTGGCTTTTCTCTCCTTTTTTCTGCGCCAAGGAGAAGCGGAGCGATCCTTCCTTTTCACTTTTTAAGTAGGAAAAGAGAAGTTGTTGTTCTGGCCAGGCGCAGGAAAAGACCATTTTCTTTTCTTTTCAGTCGGAGGCGGTCTGGTAAAAAAACATCCGGCCTTTTTTTCTTTTCCGAGAGTCAGCTCGCAGGAAACGTCCTCCCTCGCTCCGCAGGGGGGGAGAAGCGGAGGAGTAGATTTTTTTTTTCTAGAACACGATACCGTGACCCCCCCCTTCCCTTCTCCCTAATCTCGTAGGGAAAAGAGTTCACCCGTTCTCCTTCTTGTGACGGGGGGATATCCTTCTCTCTCCCTCCTCTCCTTTTCCGCAAAGAAGGGGGGGGGGGGGAGGAGATTGGACTTTTTTTTTTTTTCCGAAGGAGAGCAACACGTTTGCCCCCCCCTTTCCGGCGACATTACGGCCTCTCTTTCAGGTGCCTTCTTCTTTTCCCTTTCCTTTTTTTCGGTAAAGGGATAGGTAGGTTTCCTTTTTTCACGAAGTACTCCGAAGCTTCCCCCCTGAGGAGACTCTTCGACCTTTCAGCGAAGTTCTCCTCCCCCCCCCTTCCCATCTACCCTTTCGGGAATGTTTGTTACGGCTGCCCGCCCTCCCCGCACAGATGGTCTTCCTTCTTCTGATGGTAGAAAGTAGTGAAAGAGGGGTCCTTTTTTTGCAGATAATGGGCGCTCTTCCTTTTCCTCCACCTCGAAGTAAAGATAAAGACGGATGACCGCTTTTTCCTTTCTTCATTACCTCCCTTTTTTTTTTCCCCCCTTTTTTCATCTGTGCATCGAAGGGGGGTAAAGGAAATCGTCTTTTTCTTCTCGGACCCAGACCAAATGACCCCCCCGTTTCTTTGCCAAGTGGCGCGATTTTTTCCTTTTCCTCCGTATTCTTCTCCCCTTTCTTTTTCCCCGCTGAATTCAACAATAGGGGAATGATGGCCCCTTTCCCCGCCAACCGCCGTTTTTTTTTTTTCCGGCGATGAGACCTCCATTCGGTCCCTTTAAAATAAAAAAAGAGCTTTCCCTCCGGCAAAGGAGGAGATGGGCGACACGCTTGGGAAAACCTGAACTTCCCCCCTTTACATGAAAACGGTCCCCTTCTTCCCCCCCCGTGGTGAAAAGGTCAACCCCCCACCCCTTCCCAAAGAAAAAGGGAGGAAATGAAAGACGTAGTTTCTTTTCTCTTTTTTCCCCTTTTCCTTTAACCCCCCCCCCCCCTTCTGGCCAAAGGGCGGAGTGACGCTTCTTCTCCCCCCCCCCCTCGGGCCCCCCCCCCCCCCCCCCCCCCCCCCTCTTCGTTCCGCAGGAAAAATCGATCCCCTCTGTGGTGACGGGTTTCCTTCCCCCCCCTATGCCCGCCGGCGGAGCGAATCAATCAACACACTTTTTTTCGGAGAGTGGCCCCTTCCCCCTTTCCCTTTTTTACGAACCGAAAAAAGCCATCCCCTCCTTTTCGCAATCCCCGTCCCCTTTTTTTTCGGCGGGCAAGCCAAGTCAAGATGGTCCCCGTCCTCCTTTTTTTTTTTCCTTCGAATTTCAGATGTCCTCTTCTTTCCTCAAATGAAGAGCACCCCCTCCCTTTATATCGCGACTTCTTTCCCCTCCCGCGAGTGGACCACGAACTGGTTGTCTTTTCTTCCTTAGAGGCGTTACTTCCCTTCCCCTCTCGGGACACGCAAGGTGACCCCCCCTTTCCCCTCTCCCTCCCCGTAAGGTTCCATTTGCCAGTTCTTTTTCGCTAGCCTCTCCTCCCTCTTCTGTTATGTAAATGGCAAGGTCTTTTGGACTCAGGGCCTCCCCCTTTCGCTCAGGCCGCACACGAAAAACTTTCCCTTTTTTGACCGCCAGAACCCCCTTTTTTCCTTCTGTTGGCGCCGGTAAGGCAACCCCCGCCCGCTGTCTTTTTTCTTTTTGTTGAACGTTGGAAGGAGACCTTTTTTTCAGTAGTCCCTCCTTGGTAAGGAAGCTTTCACGACCCCTCCCATTAATAAGGCCCCTTTTTCCCCGGCCCATTCGGGGAATTGTATGTTCGAACTCCTCTTTTTTTTTTTTTAGCAACCTTTTCTCTCGAGCATCCTTTGTGGACGGGTTTTTTTCCCTTCCTTCCTTAGAACAGAGACGCACCAGGCGGACTGGGATTGGCCCCTTCTTTTTCCCTCCGGTTGTTGTTTTTCTTCTTTCATCACGTGCAAGACCAGCGCGGGGTTTCCCCGTACTGTGAGGTCGATTGCCTCTCCTTTTTTCTCCTTTTCTCGAGACCAAGAGAGAGGGAGCTCTGATGACCTTTTTTTTCCAAGGCCCCCTCTTTTTCTTTTTTCTTTTTTCCAAGGAGGAAATGCCGCACGTTTTTTTTTTTCTTTTTTCAACGTTAGGGTGATCGCTTTTTCCTTCGGGAATGCATAGAGGTCCGTAAAAGTTCCCCTTTCACTTCCATCGTTTTTTTTCCAACATCAGCAAGAACGTCTCGGTGCCCCCTTCTCTGGAGGAAACATTTTTTTTTTTTTTTTTTATGAGAGGATTTTTGGCGACTTTTTTTTTCCCCGCCAAAGAAACGGAAATGGGATAATTTACACCTCTTTTTTTCTCCTGCCTCCGGGAAGGTGCCCTTTCCCTTCACGGACGTGGCGCCGGTAAAGGTTGTAAATGGCGGGCCCCCTTTTCCTCAAGGCGCTTCCTTTCCCCAAACCAGGTAGTGGGCACTCGCTGGTCCCTTAAGTCTCTCCTTTGAAAGGGGAGGTGACTCTCGATTTGTTTCCTAAAGAGCATCGTCCCTTTTCTTTTTTCCGACTGGACCAGATTGACTTGGATGGCAGCCCCTTACTTTTTCTTTGTTGCTTTGATGGTTGTCTTTCTTTTTTTTTTTTTTTTTTTCTTCTCCGTAGTTGCGGCATGGGCACTCTCCTACTTTCTTGAGTCGCGCCGCGTTTTTTCCTTTTTCCGTGCAAAGCCCCAGTCCACATCGCGGTAGCGAATTTTAATGACTCAGGCCTCTTCCCCCTTTTTTTCCCTTCTCATAAATAAGAAAGGGCACGCCGACTGATCTTTTTCTCCCCCAGTCTTGTCATGGCATTTTTTTCCCTTCTTTTCCCAACTGCAGATTTCAGTAGAGAAATTGAGTGTGAATTGTGAATTTTTTCCCCCTCGATTTAAGAGATCTTTTTCGCAGGTAGATGAGGGGATGTTGGAGGAGTTCTTCTCCATCACGGCAAAAACCCCCCCTTTCTACCAGAAAAAAGAGGTGCGTTCCGGTTTCCCCCCTCTGTTTCAAACCTCCCTTTTCTCTCCCGTCGTCGGTAGGACGGAAAATCGAGCAACTGGGCACCCCTTTTTTTTCCCTTTCTTGACTAGACGAGTACTCCTCTCCTCCCCTTGCCAAGCAATATATCCCCCGGCATTGAAAACTTCCTTTCTTCCCCAACGGCGGTCATCCGGTGGCGCTGGACTCCCTTTTTTTTGGGGGATGATACACGGATTACGGCCAGGCCTTCCCTTTTGTTCTGCGGACTCGATTCTCCCTGGCCCACGACGGGACTACCATGGCAGGGTTATTTCCCCTTTCACGAACATCGTGCTTTGTTCCCCCTTCTTCTTCCCCCCGCAGCGTAAAAAAACATTCCTCCCTTCCTTATTGATTTGGGGGAAGCTTCCCTTTTTTTTTCTTTTTAATGGAAGGGGAAGATCCGCAGTTGTCTTTCCCCCCGTTCGACGAACAGCGTGCCCTCCCCTTTTACCGTGACCGGAAAAACATCGCCCCCCCTTTTCCATTCCTCGTCGTTCACCGATCCCCCTTTCTTCCCCCCAATTGTGTGCACGGGGTGAGAGAGGCCTCCATTCAATCCCTCCTTTTTTTGAGGAGATTGGAAAGGGATGGCGGCTTTTCTCTCACCCCGTTTCCCCTTGGCGACCTTCGACACTGGTGAAACTCGGTTGCACGCTCTTTCTCTTTTTTTTCTTGTGTTCTTTCTTCCGTATCGGGAGGAGCGGGTCGCGACTCTCCCTCCTTCAAGCTTCTTTTTAGCGGCATTCCAGGGCGTCGACATGTTCAGCGCGTTTTTTTTTCTTTCAATGACAGTTCGGGGATTTTTTTTTCGCCAGGAGCCGAGGCACAACCCCGCTCTTTTTTTTTTAAGCCCCCAGGTTTTTTCTCCCGTGTGGCAGAGTCCGATTCTTCCTCTTTTTTTTTTTCTGAGAGCAGGGAGACGTGTCCTCCTTCCTTTTTTTTTTAGATGAACGCCAAAATCCCTCCCCCTTTTTTTCCTGATGCCAAGAAGGGGTTCTGTCCTTCCCCCTTCCTCAGTTGGAAAGGAAGGGGGGAGAGATTTCTTTTCCCTTCCCCCCGGTTTTGTCTTTCTTTTTTTCCTCGTCTTCGCCTAAAGAAAAAAAGAAAAGGGTCCTCTCTCTTCCCGTGGCGCGAAGGTTTTTCTTTTTCTCTGCTGGTGCACGTTCGTTTTTCCCCCCCTTCTTCTCCTTCAAACACCGAGAGAATGTATGGCACCCCTCCCCCGCTTTCTGGTGTCTCTCTTCTTTTGATGAACCGCCATCGGGGGGGAACCTCCCCCCCCCCTCAGCGCCTTCCTTTTTTTTTTCTCCGGGTGTCAAACAGGAATGCAACCGGGCCCCCTTTCGCAAGGAACCTCCCTTCCCTTCCCCCCCCCCCGCCCATCTGATTCAATTCCCTTTTCTCTTCCTTCCCCCCTTTCCCAAGCATCGTCGGAGGGAACTGTCGGAGTTTTTCTCTTCCGGCGGTGGCTTCCCTTTTCTCCCCTCGAACGGATCAACCAACTTCGCTTCCCTTTTAGGCTTACACGGCACCCTTCCTGCTTTCCTCGGAAGGAACCTTTTGGAGTTTAGAGGAACATCTCCCTTCCTTCCTCCCCGAAAAAAGACAGGAAAAGAAAGCAACCAGCACACCTTTTTCTTTACAATGAAAGTCTCCTTTCTTCCCGATGGAAGTTAGGAAGAAATAAACTCCTGCCGTCCTTCTTTTTGCAAAGATCGTCATTTTCCCCCTTCGCTCCTAAGAAAAGGGAAGCAATCGATCCTCCTTCTGGCCAGAAACGACGCGCGTTCCCCGGAAAGGGTTGTTCTCATCGTCCCCCCCCTCCTTTTAAAAGAAGAGAGTTTCCCTCCCCCGTTACGGCGAAAAGTTACGTCACTTCTTTCCATTGACAGTCCCCCTTTTTTTTCTCTCTACCTCTCCTCGCGCGCGATGTAAATGGCAAGGTTTCCTTTTCCATCCAGGCACCTCCGCTTCCCCCCTTTCCCTTCCGCACACGGAAAAAATTTCCTGCCCTCCCCCCCCCTCTTTTTAATTTCTAAACAAACTTTCCCACTTCCTTTCTCTTCTGGGAGGGGGGAAGGGTATCTCATTTTTTTTCCGTGCGCGGCTCTTTTTTTGGGGAACGGGGGAACGGAGACTCTTTTCTTTTCTGGATTCCCTTTTTTTTTTTTTCCTCCCCCCGAGGTTTCCCGACTTCTTCTTCCGGGTAGGCATTCCTCTTCCCCCCCCTTTTTTTTTTTCCTTTTCTTTTCGAAGCGAGAAACCGGCTTTTCCCCTTCCCTGGTTGGTCTCGCTGATTGAATAATTGTGAAGACGCTATCGACCCCTCCAACACGTGTAAGAGGACGTCCCCTTTCTCCTTTCTTGGCACTGATCCGCTCCTCTTTTTTTTTTAGAGAGATAGGATTAAAGTGCCACATCCCTTTTTTTTTTTTTTGCGAACGTGTGAGGTCTCCTTTTCTTTTCGTATCTCGCGACCACTCGGAGAGGGCGCAAGGCTGCCAGTGTTTCGCCCTTTTTCCCCAAGGAGATGGGCCTTTTCCTTTCTTTTTTGCGGAGGAAGGAGAAGAGGGGCGGGAGAGCTTTTTTTTTTCTTTTTGACTCTCACTGCAACGGAAGGAAGACATAGAAGGTCTCCCTGTCCCTTTTTTTTACGGAACGCCATCGGGGTGACCCCCCCCCCTCAAGGAGACCGTCGCGGTGCCCGGGCTTGTTTTCTTTTTTATCAAAAGTTTTCTTTTTTCTCTTTTTCCCCGTCGTAGGTGGACTTGAGATTCACGCCACCGACCCTGCCTTTTTCCATATGGAGAGGACTCTTTTTCTCGGGAAGGGAAAAGGGCAATGGTCTTCCTTTTTCGCATTCCCCCTTTTCAAAGAGGGACCTTTTTTTTCCTTTTTTCCCCCCCCCCCCTCCTTTCTCCCCCCCCCCCCCCGGTCGTGGGCACTCGAGGCAGGGTGAGGTCCCGTCGCGTTCTTTTGCTTTTGATGAACTATTTCCCTTTTCCAATCTGAAATCGGCCGTTCTTTTTTCACTGGCCCCCCTTTCTTGCCACGCCCGGAATCTGCCGGGCCGGTTTTCTTTTTCTGCAGCTAGTTTTGATGGTTGTTTCTTCTTCTTTTTCCGGTAGAAAGTAGTTGGTTTGAATCTCCGACACTTTTTCTCATTAGAGAAGAAGGAGTGCATCGTGAAGGCTTTTCACCTTCGCGGTTCTTTTTTTTTTCTCTTTTCCCTTTCCCCCCCTGGACTCCGGAACGCCAAACGCAGTTCCGGCTCGGTCCCCCGCAGGGCGCCGACTGCTTTTTTTTTTCTTACTACGTCTTGAATGGAGCAGCGGTATTTGGGCCCTTTTTTTTTTTTCCCTGAGAATTTCCGTTTTCCCCTTTTTTTCCCTTTTTCCTGTTTGACACCAGGGAGACCGACCGCTTCTTTTCTTTTTGGTCTGTTGTTTTTTTTTTTCCCTCCGGCAAAAAGAAAGCGCGCCCTCCCCCCTCCTCCGGTGTGCCCTCCCCTTTTTCAGTCATCTGTTTCAAAAAGTGCACAAGCATGATCGCCTTTTTCCCTCGCCCACTGGCCACACCTTTTCCCCCCCTTTTTTCCTTTGGTCGGGAGGCAGAGACGAAGTCCTCCCGATCCTCGCATCTTCTCCCCCCCCTCCTCCCCCTTTTGTTATACAGAAACAACGCGGGGCATCCTTATTTTTTCTCTTCTTTTTTATTGATCTCCACGTCTCTCCTTTCCTTTCTGCGCGAATCGAGAGAATCGTCTCCTTTTCCCTCCCATAGCGGGGGCTTTTTTCTCCCCTTCCCATAGTGCGTTGGTGGGGAATCGATCTTTTTCGATTAACAACTCCTTCTTTTTTTTCCCTGGATGCGGAGCGATTCCCCATTCCTGCCGCCTTTTTTTTTTCCTCCGCTCCGAAGGTGTGCTGCCCCTCTTTTTTCGCGGACCCTTTTCGCCCCGATAAAGGGAAAGGAAACATTTCCCCCCAGCAAAAACTTTCTCCTTTCCCCCCTTGAGGAAGAGTTCCTTTTTTAAGCCACCTTCCTTGGGGGGTGACTTTTTTCCCTCTCCTTCCATTCAAAGAGTCTCTTTTCCTCCTCCCCTCTTTTCTTTTTAGTTCATGAGCGTCTCCCCCCCGTGCACAAAATTGGAGGCGACTTCTTCCTTTTCCAAGACTGAGGATTTCCTTTTTCTTTGTGGGGAGAGGGGGCGGGGGGAACCAGGGTCCTTTTTTCCCCCTTTTCCGGGAGGGGCTCCTTCCCCCCAAGAGAATATCTTTTTTTTCCTTTCCCTTTTTTCTCTTCTGCAGTCAATGAGGAGAAAATGTTCAGCCCCCTTTTTTTCTTCTTTTCAACTCGACAGTTCGGTTCCTTTCCCCGCCGCCGGATCGCTTCCCCCCCCCTTGGACTGGGCCATTTCTTTTTCCTTTCCGGAGCCAGTAGTGGACAGAGTCCTATTCCTTGTTGCAGCATGGCTCCCCTTTTTTTTCCTCCCGTGGAGGATCACCGCCACCCTCCCCTCCCTTTTTCCTTTTTTTCGTGGTTCTGCTTAAAGGACCGAGTTTTCCCTTTTTCTTTCATCGACTTTCCTTCGTTCCCTGTATTTGTCGTACTTCTTTCCCCCCCCTTTGAAACAGGGAGTTAGAAGGTGTTTCCACTTACCGACGACCCTTTCCTACACGTTTCTTAATTGATGGTGACACGTTCGTTGCCCCCCCTTCCCCTTTGAGACTGGTAAGGACCGTCCCCCCCAGAAGTTGGAGGGGTTCTGTCTCTTTGCTTTTTTTTCACCATCTGCCCTGCAACAGGAACACCAAGCGACTGCTGCCTTTTCTTCTCCCGTTCCTTCCTCCCCCAAGGCACACTCAAGGTCGCGAACGGCCTCCCGGCAAACAAACTCCCCCCTCTGCTCCATTAAAGAAGTAAGTCACAGGCTATTCTCCTCCCCTCGGCCCTTTTTTTTTTTCCTTCCTCTCCTGACGGCGTGGGCGAGTAATGAGTCTGTTCTCCTTCTTCAAATTGATACCTCTCCCCCCCTATGTGGACGGGGGCTTAAAGGCACACACTCTTTTCCCCCGGCTTCCCCCTTCCCCCACAAAGTGGATGGGAGGAGAGGGAAAATGCCTCCTTCTTTCTTAAAAGACCACTCCCCCCGTCAAACCAGCAAAAAGAGAACGCAATCCCCGGCCTTCCCTTTTTTTTTTCGGCGTCTTTTTTTCCCTGTCAAGAGGGGAAAGTCGGACGCCTCCACCTTTTCTGCGCTTATGAACTTCCTCTCCGAACGAAAATGGCAGCATATATTCTCTCCCCGTTCTGCTTCCACGACCTGTTTTCCTTTTTTTTTCCTTCCGGCAGAGAGAGGGCCCTCATTTTTCCCGTTTCCCGGCGCCCTCCTTTTGGTCCCATTGCCAGTTACCGGTTCTTTAGATCTATCTCTCTCCATGTCCGGTCATTTGGAGGGAACTTTCCCTTCCCCCCCCCCCTGGTCTCTTCTCCACGAAAAATTTAGTAGCCAAGACACCAATTTACTCCGGGCCCGAGACGGTCTCTTTCTTTTTTCTTCCCCCCCCGAGGGATGTAAGTAGTGAGAGGAGATTTTTTTTTTTTTTCCTTGGGACAGGAGAATATTTTTCTTGGGGGGGAAGGGAGATTTTTTTTTTTTCCCTTGCGGTCGATTCTCCCTTTCGGCAAGGAAGAAGGGAAATCGGCTCTATCCTGCTTTTGAGCAGAGGCGAAACGCGGTCCTTTTTCTCCATCGAGAGGGGGAGAGAGTTTTCTCTTCCCTGCTTCTTTCCTCCCCCCCCTCGCCCCTCAACAAGGAAGAGGACGGACCCCTTCGCCCCTCTTTTTTCTTTTCTTTCCTCTCCGCTCTCCTCCCCTCCGGGGGGGGGTTTGCGTCGCATCTTTTTCTTTTTTTGCTTTGTCTAGGGGCGTTTTTTTTTTGCGGGCGTGGAGCGACCGCGGTCCCCCCCGTCTCTTTTTTTTTTGGCTCTGCTGGCCGGTTTCTTTCTCCCAAAAAAACAACCTCTTCCGCCTTTTTTCGAGCCGGATCTCCCCTCTGTTCGTGAGAGCTTCAATCGGACCTCTTTTCCCCACCCCTTCATTTACTCCCCCCCTTTTCAAAACGCTCCGCGCACGACCACAAATCTCTCTTCTCTCCCCTTCCCCCCACGAGAAAGAGGCACTTCCTTTTTCCTTCTTTTGGTGGAGGGAAGGCCCTCTTTCTTTTTCTCTGGCAATTTTTTCTTTTTCCCTTTTCGAGGAAGTGGGAGAATTTCTTATTATTCCCCCTTTTCCCACACTGCCTTTTATAGGATATGAATAAGGGAACTTTCCCCCTTCCCTGGACGTTTTCCTCCCCTTCACCTTGGAGGGAAATATAGATTGAAGGGACTTACATCCTCTTTCTCCTCCCCCCCCCTTAGTTCAATCGCGGGTCCCTTCTCCCCTTCCCTATAGATTAGGCTGACTTTCTCTCTGAACGAGGGATTTTTCCTTCCCTTTCAGGGAGTGTGATTTAGTCCCTCTTTTTCTTTTCCCGACCCTCCTGGCCTCCTTTCTTTCTTTCTTTTGCTGGTTGCTGGAGGGGATGGATGTGGCGGTTTCCCCTTTCCTCTCCGCCCCCCCTTTTTTTCCCCTCGCGCCGCCGGCGGGCATCGTGACTTTTTTTTTCCCTCTTGCGACTTTTTCTTTTTTCCCTACTCGGACGCGCCCACCTGAAGAAGGCTTTCCCCTCTCCTTTTCCCTTTCCCTTTTGGACTTTTCGTCTTCCTTTTTCTTTCCTTCAGCAGAGGTTATTGAGTCCCTTTTCCCCCTTCAGCTTTTTCCCCCCTTTTCCCCCCTTTCCTTATTGTTTGACACCCGTGAGGGACCGATCCTCTTTTTTCCTTCTTCTTTGTGCTCCTTTTTCCCTCTCCTTCCAAAGCAAAGCGACAGAAACCCTCCCCTTTCTCTTTTTTTCTAACTGTTCCTCTCTCTTCTTCCACGAAGGGAAAAAAGAAAGTGACGAGACCTCTTTTCTTCTTTCCTCCCTTCCCCCCTTCTAGAATAAAAGGGGTTATTTGGTCGGGGGCCTCTACTCTTTCCTTTCCGTGCTTTTTTTTCTTTTCCCCTCATATATAACAGGAATTGAAAAATTCGGGTTCCTTTTTCTCCTCCCCGGTACTTCCGGCTGGCGCTTTACCTTTTTTTTTATATAAAGGATGAGGAAAGCTCTTTTACCCTCTCCTCTCCTCTCTTCTCTTCTCTGACCAAGAAGGGAGAAAAGAGCCTATCTTTTTATTCTTTCTTAACGAAATAGGGAGGGGGTGACGGACTCCCCTCTTTTTTTTTCCTGCTTGAAGCTCTTACCAAAAAGGAAAGAAATGGAGATTTCCTTCATTTCCTTCCCTCGCTTCCCCTCCTCGACTCTTCGCTTCCTAAGGGGTGTGAAGCTTCCTTCTTTTCTCTCCCCCCGCCTACCTCTTTCTCCTTGCACAAAAGAAAAGGAGATCCTTTTTCCTCTCTTCCCTTCCTCCCCGACGCCCCTTTGCACGGGGGGATAGCACCCTTCTTTTTCCCCTTCCCCCCCCCC
>Ga0179593_1466144_pt1 | contig 12142 bp, 12 predicted proteins | sample CZODoug2_1_08_16_FD_185931 | JGI IMG/M metagenome (GOLD analysis project Ga0179593, IMG submission 185931) | Vadose zone soil fungal communities from Angelo Coast Range Reserve, California, USA - CZODoug2_1_08_16fungal (PacBio error correction) | ecosystem: Environmental > Terrestrial > Soil >... | reverse complement strand
GTTTGTGGGTTTTGTTTTGGGGATCTTATACTTGAACAGTGTTTCTCCACCCCCGTCCCAAGGTTGCCCCCCTTTCAGTTTGGCCTTCCGTAAGGGAGATTGAGCTACTACTGAGGGAGATTCTACGAGTCCCGGCGGTCTCCTCCTCTCGATGAGCCGGCCACAATTCGTTTCGGACTTCTTTTTTTCTTCTTCCCGACTTCCTAGGAAATTTTTCATCACGTTAGATGTTGTCCTCCGGGCCTCTTTGCCCAGGACCCGGTTGCCATGTGCACCCTTTACATTTTTGCGTCTTTTGATTCCCGAGCTTCCTTGCTTCTCGATGAGAGCGTCAAATGACTTTTGTCCCCCCTCACATTCTCTTTTTCAACGCCCTACGTTTTTCTTTCTTCCCAAGGCGTGTTTCCTTTTTCCAACCTGAACGTTTTTTTTCACGCTAACCGCCCTTAGCACAGACACCTTGCAGTCTGTCTCTCGGTGGACTCTGACGGAACGGCTGTCGCCACTTTCCCCTTTGAAGATCCCGTTCTTCTCCGAAGTGTTCATAATGAAGTTAGCCGAGTCCGTCCCTCCGGAGGTTTTCACCCGCCGGAGGGCCAGAGTCCTCATAGTGCCGATTTTTTTGCCCTTTACGACGGGAGTTCCGCTTTTTTTTTCGGCCGGTGTTTCGCCCCTTTCTTTTGACGCTCCCTGTTTGGGGCTGGCCTACTTTTTCCTCAGTGTTATCGTCTTCCAGTACCTTTCTCTAGCTTCTAGTTCATGATGGTTTTAGTGTTAAGAATTTTCTTTTGGCCACCTTTTTTTTTCGGGCCTTGCCCGGATGAGGCCCGAGTTTCTCACTAAATCTGTGATCTCTAGGAAGCGAAAGAGAGGTCTTATGGATTTTTTTCTGAGGTTTCTCCCTTCCCTCTTGCGCGCCATTCACCCCCCTCAGCTTTCTCCCCCATTTCTTTCGCTTTATCTCCGAGTTTATCTCCTCGCTGTCCATATATTTGCCGGTCGTAATCTGTTTCATTCTTCCATTACACCAGGCTCACACCTTTTTCTTGAGCAGCGAGCCGGCGTTTTGACCCAATCATCATACGTTTTCCTCGTTTCAAAGCCCCTTTCCCACGCCGTGCTCGAATCCCCGGTTTTTCTGCCTTGAAGACCTTGGGTTCTCATTCTCCTTTGCCTGGTTATGTAGGCCCCCGGGCAGGTTCTCGTTTTTCTGGGGCCCTTTCTTCCCCGTTTTTTTTTTTTCTGCGTTTTTCCCGTGGTGAGCTGAAGAGTCGGAACAGTTCTTTCCCGCGCAGGTGTTTATGGTCGAATCCGTTGCCACCCGTTTTGAGTCCCTGAGTTCGGTAGTTTCTTTCCGCTTTTTTCGGCGTCCTGGACTTATTCTTGCACAGGTTTTTTCTGGAGCTCTGGCATTTTTTCTGATGCCCGGCGATGTACCGACCGGCCCGGGACCTCTTCCGCAGTAGCCCTGTTTTTTGCCACCTCCGGGGATGTGATGAAGGCGTGGCTTCTTTGAAATTAACTTTTTGACGTTCCAACCCCCCCTGTCTAGGTGTTATTTACTGGATTCCTTTGACTACATATTTCTTTCCCGCATGGCCTTCCACGTTCTGGTTCCCCCTCATCCGCGCGGTCCGAGTTGTTCGTTCAAATTATTTAGGAGCTTTTCCCCGAACCAAGATTCATTTCCCCCTTTTGCCCCCAGTAATTATGGTAGCTTTTCACTAAAAATAACAACCGCCGTTTTTTTTTTTGCCGGCGTTTTCCCCCAATTCCCTTTCTGCGTCACCACCATCTTTGAATTCTTCAATACCCGCCCCAGAGTCCTTGGGGTGAACAGCTTTTATTCTCATGCAACTTGGTTAGCGTGACTCAAGTATTTGTCCCCCTCATTCTTGCTTTGGTTTTTCCCCCCCCACTCCCTGAAGTAATTATTAAAGTTTCGACAGGCCGTCCTCTTCCTCCTTTCCCTTGTCCGCCCACACAGGCCCAGTGAAGCTCGGCTTTCCACCATTTCAGTGCATGCCATCCTTGGTACTTCTCAGTTCACGCCCCTAGACCTGATGTCCCCCCCCGTGGTGAACCACTTTCGCCTGCTTTTTTTCACGAGGCTCAGATATTGATTTCCACGGTTGTTTTTTTTCCCTTTCGTCGCTTGGCGTTCTTCCCTGGTGAACGCGCCACCGTCGCATTCCCCCCAGCGCCCTGTTCCCCTCCCCCCCAAGCACCACTCTGGTGTTCTTTTTGATTTTACATGCATCAATCATCCACCTTGTTGTTATGATGAAATGGTGGATGGTTAAAGCAAGAACGGAAGTCGGAGAGTCTGATGTCGATTGCCCCGAGCCTTTTCAACATCGGGTGCGCCCATCCTCCCTCCGGTTTGTGATTTGGCGTGTGTAGGTTGCAGATTTTATCACCCGTGCAGAAATGTTTGTCACGTGCGTTTTTTTCCTTCCTCCCCCCACCTGCCTGTGTTCCCATCGCCAGTGATTTTTTTTCAAAGGGTTCAACCGTTCGGGCAAATCTATGAGTGAGTCTCTCTTTGATCGGCCGCTGGGGCGAAATACCGCTAGTTTCGGGTGCTTGGGCCTATCATAAGTCTCTTTCTTCCTCGGGTAAACCTTTTCCCTTTTTTCTCTCGTTATCTCCCGTCACCCTATGTGTATCATATTTGACCCCGTTGCCTTATTCGACACCAACTCGCGCGTCTGTAGTTCTCACTGATTTCCAGCATTCCTCTTACCCCCCCCCCTGTCTTATGTCGGGACATTCCGTAGGTACTTTTTGGAATTCTGACGCATCCCCCTTTTTTTTTGACGTGTCCCCGTCGCTGGATGTTCATTGCGTTTGATGTTAGCTCCGAGTTTGCACGCTCCTTTTTTCTCTTTGGACTTTTTTTAGCTTCTTTTAACTTCTTCCTCCCCCCCTCTGTCCTTTTGCCCCCTTTTTTTTTAGTCTTTAATATCCCAGCTAGTTAGGTTTTCAAAACTGCTGAGGTACCACCTATTTGTGTTTAACTCGCGTTGACGGGACTAATCCTGTCTGACCCCATCCCCTTAGTTTAGTTGCAGCCGTTCCCCCTTTTTCGTTCGATCTGAGTCCCACCGATTCCGTTTTGGCACAACTAGTCAATTCCAAATTCGATCCTGAATTATCATCACTGGAACCGCTCTCACAAAAGTTGCTGCCTTTGTTTGGGGCCACGTTCTTTTCCCTTGACCCTTCTCGTGTCAAGTTAACTAAGACTCTAGTTCTACCCCCCCCTCACTATTTTGATCTCGCCGACGGTGTGTGAGGAGAGATTCCTTTTATGTTCTCGGGGGTTTTGGGATATTTGTCAGTTGTCCTTCTTTCTTTCTTTCCCCTCACCTCGCCGTGGTCCGGTCCCCCCCGTCTTTTCTCCCCAATTTTTTTTCTTCTAGGTACCTTTTTCTTTTTAGAAGTAGTGATTTCCCCGACTGATTTTACGCAGGCCCCTTACGATTATTGCCCCATCTTTCTGCCCTCCGTGATTTGAACTTCGCTGTTTCTTCCGAAACGGTTCTTCGGATTCTTGGGGTGTTCTCGCAATAGTCGGCTTTTACCCCTAATTATTACCGTTTGGTTCGCGAGTTCTCCAGTCCCCCCTATTGATGCCAAGCCTTGGCCTACATTTGCCTTATGCTCCGCCCCCCCCCCCCTTTCCCGCCGTTCTACAGACGTCGATTCAACGCTTCGGCGAACGTGTCGCTAGCCCATTCTGCTTGGAGTCGCACCTTCCATCACATCTGTCTTTTTCCCATCCCTTCACTTTCTGATTCCCTCCCTTAGAACTTGCAACGAGGCGTTACTCGTAGTGATGTGCTTACGCCGCGGTTTCTACACTTCGCGTTCTTTCTTTCCGCAACTTTATTCCAACACTATTTATTACACATTGTTTTTCCGGCAGGAAATGTTTCAACCGGGGGGTGACTTTGTTGTTTTTTTTCCCTTCTACCGTACCGCTGATTTTTTTTTTTTCTGCATCCCCCGGTCCATAGCACAAGTCACCTCCATCTCCTGTGGATTTTCTGACCATGCTATCGTTAGCTTACTGATCTGCTTCTCTTGATATTTCCTTTTATTTCCCTTTTTTCCCCACGCTCGGTCTTGCGATGGAGCCTTCTTTTTCGGAAGGCACCCCTTTCCCAACTGGGGGATTGAATCTGACAGCGATTTTGGTTTTCCTTATTCTTTTGTCTTGCCGATTATGCTGCCCCCCCCTATTGTTAGGTCCTATTTCCTTCCCATCACTTTCATTTCAAAGTGATACTTTTGTGGATTATTTGTTTCCAATCCCACGTTTCCCTGTCCACGGTGCGCGTTTCTTCTCAGCGGCCCTTTTCGTCCACCAGTGGTCGTTTTTCGGCGTTTTCTGTGGTTTTTTCTTTTGTTGATTCACTTCGAACACTCCCCCAAACCCCTCCTCCCAAGCGTATCTTTCCCCCGGCCTAAACCTTTCCCCGCAATGTGTCTCTGAGAATCGGTTGAATCTTTTCTTTTTCGAAGTTGGGCTAATGGTTCAACGGTACCTTGACCAACACACCTCTCCTTCTCTTTTTCCCTGTTTTCTTCTTTCTGTTTGTCCGTTCTGTCTGCACTTTCTCTATTTCTTCTTCCCTGAGCTGGTTGAACCTTTTTATGGTTCGCCCGAAAGAGCAATACTCTGCTTCGCTTTCTTTTTCTCACTTACTTGTTATTGTTCCCATCAAGAAGTCTGTCCCACGATTGAGATTCAGCAGTCCCTTCAACCCCATTTTTCCTCTGGGAAAACATTGCTACTGCGCTGGAGCGTCGCCTTTTCTTCCTATTTCTTTGTACGTCCCGCGCAAATTGTCGTCCCGCTGAACACCAGGTCTTGACGTTGTATTTCACCAATCTCCACAGTTTTTTTTATTTTCTGGTGATTGGTAGGTATGCGTCCCAAATGCGTCTAATGTGATCTTCGAACCCCCCCGAGTCCTCCCTTCGCATCCTTTTCATACCCCTTTCGTCACCCATGCTTTTTTTTGTTTTCATGTCTTCGATAAAGGACCCAACATGATACTGTCGATCAGAAAGCCGCTTTGTTTACACCCCCTTGGTAATTTAACCAGTTTAGCGCATTACACTTAACTCCACGTATTCTTTTCCCCCTCCCCCACTCATTTTTTCTTCTCTTCCGGAAACGTACTCTCTCCGGGCCCCCCCTTTTGACGGTTTTAGCTGTTCCCCCCATAGCGAAATGTAAATACCGTTCATCCTTCTTTTTCCGTCATTCCATCTTGACCCCTCAGTTTATTATTGACTCCCTTGTCAGATGAAAAGTTTTTCCTAGTTTTTTTTGACTCACACAAGGCTACCACGCTCAAGAAGTGATATAACTTTTCCTTTCTTTGAGCGGAACAACGGCTCCTCGCAGCTGTACCCGATTTTTTACAGCCCTTCCTTTTACCCGCTTCGCTGTTTGAACCTGCCCGTACTGTTGGGCCCGTTTTTTCAACCTTCGACTGGATGGCCGTTATATTTCAGTTCTTCGGATTCCTCTGCTCACGCTGATTTTGATGCCAGTGTTCAGTCTTTCGAGTTGATATTGAATTTTGCCGCCTAGCTGTTTTTTATTCGACCCGGTTTCCTTCCTGGGTTTTGTTAAGTGAAGGATTTCGCCGCCCGTGCCTTTTGGAGCTGTTTAAAAGCAGGCTTTTCTCCTTTTGGCCCCCCCCAGGGTTGTTCGCTAGGGGAAACATGGCGGCACTTTTTTTTGGTTTGCCTGCACTTCATAATACAAAAGCCTGCAGGTTCCTCCCAATTTCGCTCGCTTACGGCGCTCAGGTCCTTTTTTTTATTTTGTTCCCGTTCGCAGGGGCCCAGGTTTAAATGTCCGCGTCCTCTTTTTCTTTGACAAAACGCTGCTTTGCCACTTTAGTTATCTCGGCGTAGCCTTTTGCTCCCTTAGTTGCCTGAACCCCCTTTTTTAAAGGCTGACACTGATGTATCGCCCCTTGCTTGAAGATCATGCTTAACTGCGGACCTTTCCGGCTGACCCCCTGTTTGATTTTTTTTTCAGTTCGGTTTCGGTTCTCCTCACCCGGCAGCTCAAGCTGCGTAATTTTGATAGGGTATTTCCACGTCTGACGCTGGGTTCACATCTCATGTTCCACGCGCTCCAAGCCCCCTTCATTAGCCAGCCGGGCGTCGAAGTTTGAGATTTTTAGTTTTTCCAGGTAATTCTTAATATTTTTATTTTTTGCCCGCTGTATTTTTTACGCCGAACCGTCCACCTCGTTACTCCTTCCGTGGTGCTTTTCGAAACTCTTCTTTCGGCCTTGCCTCCCGGGATTTAGTTTTTTCGCATCTTGCCTTTCTGATTCCTTGGCTTTCTTGCAGATCTGTCTGTCGGTTTTTACACCGTCGGTTTTTTTCTCATCTGTCGCGTCAGATGTCTATAGCGGTTTTTCGGTCACTCTTTGGGAGTTTGTCGCAGTCCACTGTTGGTTCCCCCTTGTAGTGCCCTATTTGTTTCTCTCTTCTTTCCACTTTTGTACCGCACCTCCCGTTTTTTTGGAATCTCAGCCTACATTCAGACCTAATTGGTTTTTTTTCTGTCGATTGCTGTGCCGCCGGTCGTCTGTCGCCCTTTTCGTCCACCTACTTTTTGTTTTGATCGGACTTTCTCCTCCGGTTTTCCCGATCCGTGGGGCACCCTGGTTTCTGAAATTTTTGTTCTCTCCCATGTTTCTCGAGACCTGAACTGCTAGTTTTTCCCTCCTCCTTGCTGTGACTCCTCAGCGCCCGCTCAAGGTTCATTTCTAACAACCCCCTTTTTCGGATGCTTTTGGTCGCGCCACGAGCGCCCGGAAGACTGCTTTTCGAGGTCTTCTTGACTGGTTTGCCCAGTCGACCGAAGTAGTTGTCACAAGTGGAGGAGGCCCCTGGTCCTGAGAGATCCAACAGACGTCGATTTTTTTTTTTTCTCCGAGTTTCTGTTGTCCAATCTCTTTACTGACTACTGAGGCATGGCCTTTTCCCCCTACCTTCGGCCGTCCCCTGCCTCCCCGTCCCCCCCCCCCCCTAAGGTTTGGTCACATGTACAGGTGGTAAAGTCTGTACTGATAGGGCTTCTGACATTTGGCTCTTTTTCCATCATTCCAGACTTTTCCTTCCGACCTTCCATTTTGCCCCACGTTATACGGTCTTACAAAGATGCAACCCATACCCAGAGCCAGGAAGGAACTATCACCCGTGGGTTTCCCAACCAAACCTTGGTCCGTCTCTTCCGTTGAGCTTTGCTCAACGACCGAACTGAACTGGAGTGCATACAGAGAACTCCGACCAGACTCTTCTCGTCCCTACCGCGCTTTTTGTTGTGTTGAGCAGTGACGAAGGTAACCTTACCTTTTTTTTTCGTGAATGGTTTATAACAAGTAGGTCTTGCCTTTTTTTTCCCACCGTTTTTTCTCGCTGACCCACACTGGCTCTCCCTGTCTAGGTGGTTTCACGGTCCCCAAACTGGTCTGCTGTTCCTCTTTGATAGCCCCCACAAACCCACACACCCCCAAACCAGCTCTCTCAGGATTTGGAGTCTGTTTGTTTTTTTTTAAGTGCAGGTTGAGGATCATGTCTTCTGTTCCCTAGTCTTTGCCAAGAGTCACCAGTCTTTCGCCCGAGTTTTTTCTCTGTTCTCCTTTTGTCAGGGCCCTTAGTGTCCTGAGTTTTCCTTTCCCGTGAAAGTGATTCTTCGGGCCAGGGGTCGTTGGGTGCAGGGCACCCTAACTCGTTTTTCTTTTGGTTCGTTCCCCGAGCTCTGACTCCTCCCACCGGCTTGTCAGTTTTCCCCCTCCTACACGTTCTTTTATCTCGAATCAGTTTTTTGCTTCACCAGGGCTTCGATTTTCTTCAGACCCCCATCCAAATCTGGTCAGGTCCCTTCCTGCGCTCTCTGCGTACCAAGCCTTTTGAATGGATACCCCCCCCCGGGTCAGCCATTCCTTTTTATCGGGTTCTGCGTCTCCCCCAAGAGGATTGACCGGTTTCCTCTCGGACTCGGTTCTCGAAAGTTTTGCAACCACCCGGTTAAACCTGGTTTCTATGTAGTTGTCCGGGATGATTGAGATTCTTTCCTGAAGAACCTGGTTGCGAGCTAAAGGTCCTTGACACCCTCAGTCTTCCAGCAGTTTTCTTTTTAGGACCCCTATGTTAGTATGAGAGATCTCCCACTTTCTCGCTTTTTACTTCCCTTACACTTGCCTGTGCGCTTCTAAAGTTCTATTTTGTCGGCAAACGAGAATCTGAGGACACCGGCCGTTCCTGGCACTGTGTACCACCCCAACAGTTAAGGTGGTCCGGCTTCTCCGAGTTCCTACGCTCAGAGTCTGATCCCCCTTATTTCTTAGTCTGTCAATTTACGTGTATCAACGACCCGGCTCTCAAGAGGTTTCGTTCTGACCAGCCAGTTTTTACCAAGTGCCCATTTCCCCCTGTTTCCCCTTCCCCCACTTACCAAGTTCCCCTTTCTTCCCAAGGTCTCGTTGATAGAGGTGGAAGAGTCCGACGCACGGTTGCGTTCCTTACGGTATAGTGAAGACGGAGTCCATTTCTTTTCTCAGTAGTTGACCTTCTCGTCCGGTACCCTTCTTTGAAGTCCTCTTTTTACTTCCCCTCGGGGTGTGCGGAGAACTTTGCAGCTGGGAGAAATAACTAGCCACTATTTTTTTGACCTCTTGTTTTCGGCGGCGTGTCGTCTCCCCTTGGCGTTTTTGTGATTCCTTTAAGGAGTGTTCAGGACGGATGCCTCCTTGCATCTCCAACATGTTTGGCCGACCTCAGGCGTTTGCTCCGCGGTGAGGTCTTTTCCCATCAGTTTGACCCGCCGCAGTTTGTCTTTCCCTTTCCCGTTCCTTCTCTTGCAGTTTTCCTTTTACCTCCCCTCCGGACTGTTCTGACGATTGAACTTGTACTTTCTGTGGGCGGAGTCGAGTATTCAACCCCCTTGTCTCCCCCTTTTTCCCCGATCGCGCCCCCTTTCGCCCACGGTATTTTTTTTTGCTATATGTTCCCTTGATTTGTACTTCTCCAATTCCGTGGTGTCCCCCAATTATACCCTGGCTTCTGATCCTCCCATGCTGCTCGTCGCCTTCCTTAAATATACTCCCTCCGGTCCTAGCAAAATTCGTCCCGCTTTTGCTTCGAAGCTTTCTCTATGCTTTCTTCCGTGCTGTGGACTTACCGGGCGAATTTTGTCTGAGGGTCTCCTGTCCCCTGATCTTCCTTCGACAGGGTCCATTCCCCTCTCAGCTACTGGGCAGTTCTGTTCCACCTGCGGGCTTTTCTTAGTGTGACGGTGGTTCCGCGAACGGCCCCCTTCCTGGAGTCCGCTTTCGATCACTTTCATCTTTTTTTTCTACGTTTTAGTCTCCCCGATTCACAGTGCCGTGCTGAGCCTTGTTACGTTTTCTTTACGTTTTTGTTTGGCCTTCTTCTTCTGGGGTTCACCCTTTGAGCCGGCTACTCTCCTCTTCTTTAAACTTGAGTTTCCCATTTAAGGTCCGAGTCACTTCCGATGATTCACACCGGATTGTTTTTGTCAACTCCCTATGTTTCTTTTATGGATTCTGTTGTTTCTCAGTCCCCCCCTTATTTTTGTCCCCCCCACCGTTTTTCATTCGTCTTATCTAATTTTTTCCCATTTGTCTTGCTCTGGACGCTAACGACATAACAAGCATGGTCGACCTTTGGGCGGTACTTACACAAGTTTCCCCATGTCCGAGAGGACTCGTTTTTAGCAATTAGTCCACTTTTGCAGGGATCGTGGTCCTGCGCCCCAACGTTCGAACCATTTTCCCCCCCGTTCACCCTTTCCCGTTTGCTGTGCGCTTTTGGACAAACAACCCTCCCGTGGTTTTCGCTTCGCGAACACGATCCTTCTTTCGTTCCCACGTAAAACCACTCTTTTTAATACCGTCTCCAAGCGGCAGTGTTGCCCAAAGGTTTTTGTTGAGTACTACGCCCACTTTTTTTCAGAAAGAGTGACTCTCTTTGGTACAAGTCTCCCCTTTGGGGACCTTCACATTCTTCCCAGTCATTTTATAACCGTGCTCCGTCTCCCCGTCATTTTTGAGATTGGGGCGGCCACCCACACGTATTCCGGCAGATTCATTCCTCAAAATAAGAGGCCCGCCTCCTGCGCCCTTTCTGATTTCATGTCCCTCAATCCCTAATCACGCTCGTTCGAGATGAACTTTGTTGACAAACTTAGTCCCAATTTTTTCAACGCTTTTCATTTTAATAGCACCCCCTTTCTTTCCCGTTCCCCTCGTATGATCTCTTTCCCCCACCCCCAGATTCTCTTCTTCCCCCACCTTCTCCCTCTCATCTAGCCTCCCCACCGTCCCTCCTTCCTCTACCCCTTCTCTCCTCTCACTCCCCACCTCCCCCTTCTCGCTCCCCTCTCCCCCCCATCTTTCATCCTTCCCTCCCTTTTCCTGATCCCCCCCCTTCCCGTTCTTATCCCGACCCCCTCGGGCTTTACTCTCTCCCTCCTCCCATTTTCATCGGTCGCCCTTCTCTCCTCTCCTCCGCCGCCTTCCCTCCCTTTTCTTCCCACCCTTTAGCTCTTCTTCCCTGTTCCGTAACCCACCCTTCTTTCCCCCCCTTTCCTATTCTTCCACCCCCCTCCCTGCTCATCCGCTTACTTCCTTCCTCTTCTTTCCCGCTCCGCTCGCCACCTGCCTTAGCCCTTTCTCCCCGTACCCTTTCTCTCTCTCTCCCTCCTACCTATCTCCCTAATTCTTCCCTTTTCCTCCTCCCTCTCTCCCCGTCTCTCTCTTCTCCACTTCCCCCCCCTCTATTCCCCCTGTGTCGTGGAGCGAGTTTATTTTTTGTTTGTTCCCGCCCTTTAATCCCAACTCCCATTTTTTTTTTTCCCCGTTTTGCCATGAACCTTCGAGACGGTCGCAAAGCACTCTTTTGGCGAGGATTCCTGATGATTTTTCCCGAACACGCATCGCTTTGGGATGACCCATGTTGGTTTGGTCCCAAATACCCGCTTCCAACCCCTTGCCTTTCCCCCGGAGAGACAATTTTTTCTCTATTTAGAGTTAGATGAAGTACTCATTGTTTTTGCCCAATCGCCCGCTTCTTCGTGCATATGAATTCCCCGTCGGAGTATCCCCCCTTTTTCCCCCAGTGGCTAATGTTTAGTTTCGGTACTGGTTGGCCAATCCTGGCCGGCACTATTTGCGTTTTACAATTTTGTCCCCACGTTTTTATATCAATGCCGATGCTGCCGATCTCTTTCCCCGCTCGCTTGTCTTTTTCCGCGGTTCTAAATCCACCAGTAATGTTATTGTTGATCTCCCACGGGCATGTTTATTCATTAGTCATTTAGTAATCCGGGGCTTTTTTCCACCCGTTCCCTTATTCCTTCTTTATGCCGAACCCCCTTGTAGATCAGATTCCGTTTCATCCAGTTGGGATGTTCCGCGAGATAACGCTTTTGAGTTGAGTAGAATCACGATGTAACCGACCTCCCCAGTTTGATCGATTTTTTTCGTACGTCTGTATTTCCTGATTTCCCTGAAATCTGACGCAGAAGTTATCTTTGACGTTCAGTAACCAACAGTTCTCTTTTATTGTCGAACTGGCCTCCTTTCTGAGTCGGTTGACGCGACGTCTGTATCGGTCGTCAAGCTGCAATGCTGTTGTCCCCCGATTTTACTCCCTTCCCCCTTCTTCCCCGACGTCAGTGGGCAATATTGGGTACTCGCGTCCCAACTGCTAGTACTTTCCCCCTTACCCATGAGCTTTTGTTTCCCCTCCTCCCTTTGAAGGTTCCCCCCCAGCGCGTTCGTGTCCTCATCAGTTTCTGCCCATCCCAGAATAAGAAGTTATCCCTCCTCACCAGTTTAGGTTCGTGTTTTCGACCAAAAGCCTCGATTTGTTTGCAAGGTCCCCTTTTCCCTTCCCCCTTCCCCCCCAGAACCTCCTTCCCTGCGATCTCCTCACTCACCAAGGTGAAACTTTATCCCCCCAAACAAGGTGCTGAACTTCCTTGTTTTGTTGGCTAGGTTGGACTTCCGCTTTGTCTACCTATGCGATAAGATCGTGTAAGTGATCCACCAAATAAGACGCCTATTCTTTCTGA
>Ga0179593_1450704_pt1 | contig 12142 bp, 19 predicted proteins | sample CZODoug2_1_08_16_FD_185931 | JGI IMG/M metagenome (GOLD analysis project Ga0179593, IMG submission 185931) | Vadose zone soil fungal communities from Angelo Coast Range Reserve, California, USA - CZODoug2_1_08_16fungal (PacBio error correction) | ecosystem: Environmental > Terrestrial > Soil >... | reverse complement strand
TAGCTCGATGGCCAGCTTTTGCATTTCTGGTCAACCTTGCTCGGTCCAACCGCTTTCGTTTTTTTTGGCTATGCAGATAATCAAAGCTTATTTCCTGTCCTCTTTTCTCTGCGTTTTTTCCCTCTGCCGGCCTTTTGTTCTATCTGCCCCGGTTTCTCTCCAGGAATAGCCTCAGTGTATTTTCATCCATGTGGCCCCCCCTGTTTGGGTTTCTTTGGTGATCCTCCCTTCCCTCTTTTTTCCTTCTGTTTTGCCCAGGGTCCGCTAGAGTATTTCACGGCACCACCCCCCCCACCTTCCTCTCCTTCTGGAAGGTCAGACTTTTTTTTTTCAAATGTTTCTGAATGCAAGCAGTTTTCTCCCCGATGGTCTTGACCCCTCCTTCCCCCAGTCGGCTCCTACTTTTTGCGCGAGGGGATTTGGGCCCCAATGCTTTGAGTGCCCGCATGCCTTTCTCTTTGCGTTTTGTAAGTTGAGGTGGTACTCTTTCCAAACGTTTTGTCCTGTGACGGATCGCTCCGTTTTCCTAGATTAAGGCGTTGCCCCTTTGTGGCCGTTTCTTCCGATGCCTCCGAAATAGGTCCCCTACACCAATAAACATTCTGGAACTTTTCTTCCGGTCCAAACCAACCTTTTTGTACGGCTTCGCTTCTGTCTCTTTTTTCTTTTTTGTAGGAGACCCCCTCTCTGGCTTTCAAAGGGTAGGAACGCCGTAGGCCTTTCGGTGTCCGCTTCCTAAAGGCCTCGACTTTCTCGGTTGCGTCCTGAATTAACTTGGTTTTTACCTCCTTGCCCTTGGAATGTATTGGTTTTCCACGTGAGGGCGGATTTCCTTTAGCTTTCTCCGCTTCGCTTTCAGAGCGGCCCGGGCTTGGTTTTTGGTCCCAGCTTTCTTCTCGATGGACCATGTTCCTGTTCACATTTCTTGTCCCTTTTTACGAGGGTGGCGGTCTTTTTGTCCGGTGTCGCCCCCTGGTCCTTTCTCCCAGTCTTTCCTTTTTTTTTGTCTTTCCCCCCATCCTGTCAAAACTAGTTTTCTCAGGTCGTCTTTTCAAAACCTCTTGGGTTTCCCCCCCAGTAATTGAGCCCCCCTTGCTTTTTCTGCTTTCTCCCCCGTGTCTCCTTTCTTCCCCCCCTTCAGTTACTTTCCCTTTTTACCTGTTGTGTCTTCTTTCCCCCCCGTGCTGAACCAATCTCTTTTTTTGATATTTTTTTTTTTCCTGGCCTTCTCCTTGATGTTGAATTCCTTCTCTCCTATTGTTAAGCTTAGTGATTCTTCCGTGTTTCTCTCCAGGTCCTTGTTGAATTTCACCCCTTCGCTCCTTTTTATGATTTCAGGTGCCCGGGTGGTTTCCTCCTTCCCCTTCCCTTTTTTCATTGCAAGCCGCATACGTTGCTCTGGTCCCAGTCCTTTCCAAGCTTTGTTTGCTTTTCACATACCCGTGCTTTTTTTCCATCTTCGTTTAACCCGCGCAGTCCTTCCAACCGTGCACCCCCCCCCTTCTCCAGAACCCACCCTTCTAGAAGGGTTAACTCCCTCCCTTCTTTCGTTCCTTTCGGTCATCTCCCTACGCGTTTATCTTTTTTTCCCTTGCCCCGTCTTCTTAGGAAGAGATCTTTTTTTTTTGCCCCGAGCTCCCTTTCCTCACCGTTTCCCCCCCTCCGACGTTTCCTTTCTTTCGTAGTCCTTCTGTCACACGTTTTTGTTTTTTTTTGATTCGATCCTTCTTTCCCAACTGTGCACCTTTCCTCAGATTACCTCCTACCCTAGTCTTCTTTTACCTCTTCTCCCCCTCCTTTCAGCAGGCTTTGAGCGATCCCTGGAGTCGTCATTGACTGTGTGCCTTTTTTTGACATTTGGGGCAAGTCTCTTTCTTTTTTTAGTTCTTCTCGTTTAGTCCCTAGGTAATCCCCTTCCCCTCCGATTTGCTTTTCCTTTTTTGATGTCCTGGGCTTGCAGAGGTTTGGACATTTGTGTTGATGTCCAATAATTGTTTTTTTTTTCTGCATCCCTTCCTGGTTTTAGCCATTGTCTCTCGCGCCCCCCCATTTGTGTTTGAGGCGTTTCCCCCACCTCGGCTCAATCCTCCAGGCCGCCCCAAACTCGTTCTTTTCAAATACCCGTCCGTCGCCTGGGACTGTTGGGTGTTGTTTATCCTTTTAGCACACCTGCCCTCTTTCTGAGCGCTTTTTCTAAGCCCCTTTTCTGATCTGATTTGGCTTCGCTTTCCCTCCTCCCTCCCTTTGTCATTTTACTTTCCCCTGAGCACCTGCTTTTCTCCCCTCCACCCGTTCCGTTGAGGTTTTCCCCGTAGGGTGATCATGTTTTTGGCCCCGTTAGATTTTTCCCCCCCTGGGTCTTTATGGAGTTATTCTCTATGCTGTGTCCGGTCCGCTTTTTTTCGCCCCAACCACCTCAAAATTACTTTCTGAACTCCTGCGCCCCCCCCCGACATTGTTTAATTGCGCCTCTTCGTTTTCCCGTATGAGCGGACTCTCAATTCCCGGGACTTTCCGGCCCCCCCTCAAGCGACTACTTTTTGGGGAGCTTTTGTTTTTTTAGCTTGCCTCCGATGCTTTGGGTTGCAGGCAACGGACCTTTCCTTGGACAATTTTTTTTTTTCCCCGTATCCCCATACCCAATATTAGTTCTATTCGGCTTTTACCGTAGGCTGCTGCCTGACGTTGGACCGCTGGCCTTTTCCTAGATATCGGACCTTACCCCCCCCCCAAAACCTCCCTTCCGTCCATGAGGTTTTCCCTCTTTCCTCGCGGTTTTACTGGTTTTTTGCGCGTACGTGGAACTGGAGGTTTACCTCTTTGCTTCCTGATATGGTGACCCCCCTTTTTTCCTTTAGTTGGAGCAAGGTCTCTTCCACTCCTTTTATTGCCATCCTCCATTTTTTTTCCCCTTGGACCCGATTGATTTTTTTCTTTTCTTTTTTTTTTTTTTTTTGAGGACTCCTTTTTTCGCCGTCATTCTCGGTTGTCTGTACCTTCGATCGCAGAATATGTTCTTTAGCTGATCGTCCCCGAGCCTCATTACATTCCTGAATCTTTTCGGTAGGTCCGACCGGCGTTTTGGTCGTTGATTCCTCTTAGTTCCCTCCTTGCCTTCGGGTTGCCGCGATTCTTTGCCGCCCTATAAAAATTGTTCTTTCTTCCGCACCCCTTTATCTTTGAAAGACTGACCCCCCCTCATCTGTCCTTCCTTTCCCCCCCCCCCCACATCGCGTTCTGATACGCTCCTTGTGTGACTTTTCCCCCTTCCTTTTCCACGGTATTTTTTTTTCCCCCTTCATTTTCCCCCACTCCTCCCTTTGTTTTTTTCTTTTTTTTGTGGGAGTTCCCTTGCCGACTCCTAGATTTTCCGCTTCTGTATTCCCGCACAATCGAATGACATTAAATGTGCTTAATCCATTTTGCCGGGGTCCCTTGCTAACGGTTTGGGTTCTCTTTTTTAACCACTTGTGACGAGACGACTCTCTTTCTAAGCCTCGAGGATGCTATTAACCAATCCCCCCAAGGTTTGTTTATGGCGGCAGTGCTGTTTATTCTGGCTACCTTGGACATATCTACCAGGTTTTCGTACAGGACGATTTTGCATTTCGTCCTCCAATTTAATTTCTCGTTCCTCATCCCCAGTTTACTTACCATCCGAGGTCTTCGAAATGTCCTTCCGCCCGAAGTGGAACATTCCTTGTACTTTTGATGTAATCCCCAAATATTTCTTTTCGTTTCCAGGCGCCCCTTTTTTCGCCCCCATGCCCTCCCTCTACGTCCCTTATTTTCCGGCTCCCGCCCCCACGCTGATCTTTTGTTGTCTCCGGAGGGTTCCTTTACGTTCTTTCAAGTGTCCTTTGGACAATTACGCCAGCCCCGCCGGGCCTTCCGCTGTTGCCACTCTTTTTCCACTACATCCTTCAGTTTTTTGTGTACCTTTTCCGTCTTTCCGGCCCTTTCAAAATGGGTCTTGTTAATACCCTTTTTGGTTTGCTTTTTTGACCCCCCACAACCTTTGCTTCTTTCCTGTTTCGCGACTATTTCCCGTTCCATTCACAGATTTGTAGTTTCGTATGCTTCGACTCTCCTATTGACGGTCCCCCCCCCCTTCCCTGTTGTGAAACAGCTATATTTTTTCAGTTCAACTCCTCCCCCGAAACCTTTTTTCCCCCCCAGATCCCCGTCCTTCGTCTTCTTTTTTCTCTTTAGTGTTTGCACCCTCCCTTTCCCCTTTTTTGTCAAACTCCTTTTCTAATTGTTGCCTGTTAAATTTCGCCCTTTTTCCGCTTGTCTCAGTGAGGACCCAAATGTTCTGCGCCGTATTGTCAGCCTGCCCCTGATGCTAGTTTCTTAATTCCAACCAGTTGCGGGCTGACAATCTCCTCCCCCCAACCCACCTTCTCTCATCAATCTTCCCCAATTTCCTACCCATGGCCATGTCGACTTTGTTTTAATTTTTGCTGCTCCCGTAGTCAATTTTCCCTTTTATCAAACTTCCACAAGAGTGCCCAAAATGGCTTTTTCGTTCTCAGGTGGATATGATTTTCAGGTCCTTTTCATGAGATTGGCGACTCGGGAACACTTCTAAAGTTTTTCTCCAAGGTGTGGGATTAACCTCTCTATCTTGTGTTGCGGCGAGTCATCTGTGTTTTCCCCAACTTCCCTTGGCCCCCCCAGAACTTCTCCTTTCTTTTAGTGTTTGTGAACACGCCTTTTGCGGCCCATGGTCTGTGTCTCCCCCGTTTTTTTGTCCCCTTACCGGTGCCTGATCAAGGGTGGTGGGTATCCGACAGAACTGTGTACCCACTCCCCCCGGCACCTACCCCCCAATTTATGTTCCTTTCCCGGTAATCACCCCCCGTCTACCTTGCGGGAGGGCCTAAGTCCCTCGGTCAGATCCCTATGTTGGGACCTTGCTTCGGGCTCATTCCTCGCAACCCCGTCATTGATCTCGGCCCAATATCCACCGGGTTTTTAAAGTTTTGATGTGTTTGGTGGAAGGCATTAGTCAAATGTCTTCATCCAAGGCAGACGTTAAGTCTCCCCTTGATGTTGATCACAGGGCTTCTCTTTGCTCCCTATGTTGACGTCCCCCCTTTTAGTGGCGTTTCGTTTGGTGCGCATAGTCGACTTGGCCGTTTTCAAGAGGAACCCCCCAAGTCTCTCATGTTTTCACCTTTTTCCTATCCTCGTACTCTCCTACTTTTTCACCAACCCCAAAGCGGGTACGCTCCACACGGTGCAGTGATGCTCGTTCATGCATCTCCCTTGCTCCACCCTCCCTTCGATCACCCAGTCTTTCTGACCCCTTTAGTCAACCCATTATTACCCCTCCCATCCCCCCCGCTGTGGCCGTTTCTTCGGTGTCGGTATTTGCTTATCCCTGGTGGTTTTTTCTGTCCTGTTCTTTTCTTCGTTTGGTTTATGAGGATTTTTATTCTTTTTCCCTGTTTCTTGGTGTCCCCCCCCCAATTCGGCCTCAACGATCATGAGCCCTCTTGATGGTCGACCCCCCATGCGTGTGTTTCCCCCCCCCCCTCTTTTTTTTTTCCCGGATTTTTCTCTTCATGGTGCCCACCTGGTAAATCATCCCAGTTGAGCTTGTTCTTCAATTCAGGCCTGTCATAGCGTCCCTTCCGTTCTTCTTTTCCTCTCCAACTCCTGTGAAACCACCCCCTTGTTTGAAAGGCGAATTTGAAAGAACCATTCCGTGGTCGACTATTTTTCCCTTACCTAACTCCTTTTTTTTTCCACTTCTGAATTTTTTAAGGATTCCCTTTTCTTCCTTCCCCTACCTCACTTACCCCCCAGTAATCCGAACTTTCTTATGCAGTGCCAGGCTTGCCCCTTACTGTTGAAGGACCCGCTGCCAGGTCGAGAACCTTCCCCCTGTTTCAAGCATTGTGACATACCCGTCCATGGCCTCTCACCCGGTTGTTGTTCGATTCTCGGACCATGTCTGAAAATCCTTTTGGTGACAAGGCCTTTTTGTTCTCACCCTTCCCCCCCATTTTTATTCACCCGGCCCTCCGACCTCCGTCCAGAGACCTCTTTTCTGGTCCCCCAATGGTCAACCGGGTCTTTCTGGTTTCCTTTTTCCCACAAGCCCACCCTCCGCAGATTTTGTGCTTTCCCCCCTCTCATGTTTTGGAGTAAGGGCCTTTGTGTAAGGATTTGCCTCCCGCCCTTCCACCCCCATGTTTCTTCGATCCAGTTGCTTCCCCTCCGGGTGTTTTTTTTGCCCCAAGTTTTTTCCACTCTCCTCGTCGAGTGAGGAACCCGTGGCGCTTTTAGGTCAAGGACGTTTACCCCGAAACCTGCCCGGTGGCTCCTCCCACTCCGCCCCACAACTTCCTCTCCCACAACTGCAATGACCGTCACCACAGAGTGCCCTCTGCTGCAATTTGGTTGTTTCCGTACTTCCCTCCATTGAGGAGTTTGTTTTTTCTTCGTGTCAGGGGTTCTTGGGCTTTTGTCCTTATTGTAGTCCCACTCCTGTCCGTTTTCTTCCGTTGCCCCTTTCTGTCAATGAATCTTTCTCGTTCACCCATCCCAGTCTCTTCTCTGTTGTTTCCTTTTTTCGTGTAATTTTTGGGCCCCCCCCATTTTCCCCAGATGCTACATCCCCCCCCGGAACCACAAGAAAATAGGTCCTGACTCCTGTTTCCAGAATTGGCCCCCTTTTATCGTCGTCATAAAACGTCGGTCAACACCATCGTCGAGACCCCCCCCCTCATGCTAGTCCTTTAAAATTCGACAATCCTCCCCGGTTATTCTTCCCCCAAAACGGTTTTCTTTTCTCAGGTATCTCCCCCCTTAAAATTCCAACCCCCCCTCTCGTTGTACCGCTCATCCGCGCTGTAAGTGTGGGGTTTGTGTTAGGTTGCCGTTTCATTCCCCCCGCCAGTTGAGTCGATCAACATGCCCCCCCCCCTCCCTGTAGAACGTTTGCCTTTCGGTTGTTGACCTTCCCCGATCACAATACCCCCCTCCCCCCTGTTTGTTTCAAAGCACACCCCTTGAGTTCCCACTTCTTGAGCCCATTCTGGATGGTTGTGCCCTGCACGATATAGGACACCGACACACGGCAGGCCACCCCTCTTTTTTACCCGACTCCTGAGATCATCGCCTTTCCAGGTCCTTTCAATTCTTTTTTTGTTGATGGTCATGGTCCTGTCCCATGACATATCCTTTCTTATCTAAACTCCTTCGGTTCCGAAACTTGGTTTCGTGGCACGACCAGGCATTGAATCTATCTACTTTTCCTCTTTTAATCTCCCTAAGTTGTTTTTTTGATTTTTAGATCTCAAGGCTCGTAGCCAGAATTTTTCTTTTTGCAGGTGTCACCCACTTTTGTATTCACCGCGTCGATCATGCTTATCTTGCATCACCCCCTCTTATTGATTTACTTAACCTGTGCAGATTCTATTTTCCCCCCGGCTTCTTTTTTGAGATGTGTCCTTATGTGTATTTTTATATTCTGAAAACCTCTTTTCCTCTTCCTCCTTCTTTTCGTGCCCTTGGACTTTCCGCAGTTTGTGGTTCTTTTTTTCCAACCTTTATTGGTGAGTGGGTGTTTATATCCTTTTTACCTCCCAAACCTCAATCCTCCCCTTCCGTTTTTTAGGTTTTTTTCTTCCTCCGTTCTGGGGTGACTTTTAACTTTCACCTCCAAGGACCCACCTTTACCGACGACCCCAGTTTCCGCCTTCCCTCCTTCTTCTGTTGTATTAAGGTTTCGACCGGCAAAACCCCCTTTTTTTTTCTTCCTTCCGTTCTGGTCCTTTCCTTCCCCGATACCACAATTCCTTTTACTGCTGCGCCTCTTTCTACGTTCATTGCGGACTTTTGTTCCCCCCCACTGCTGAGAATGCTTCAAGTTTGCTGGCTATTTTTGAGTTTTTTTTCTTTGATTTTCTTCATCTGCCTTGCCAACGGGGCCGTTTTCCCCCCCCCCGTGATCCCGCTCGATGGGCTGTGTGACGTTTTGCTCCTAGGAGGAGTACTTGCGGTGTTTTTCGTATCCGCCCCCCTCCTTTCTTTCAACCTCAAACTCCCCCACCTTCGTCCGCAATTGATCCTTCCTTTGCGGGGACCTCACCAAACTAATTTCCTGCCATGGCTGTTCCCTTTTCCCCCTTGTCCTCGATTCTGAGTTCTTGCTGCGTGATACCTTCGTCCCCGCCGTTCATTTCCTGGTTTTTTCCCCACTTCATCTAAAGGGGTGCCCCTTCTTTCCGCGTAGAGATTTCCTTTCCCCCCTCTCTAGCCGTCTGTTGATTTCTCTCTTGAAAACTTGCTTGCGTTCTTATTTCACTCCCTTCCTATATTTTGAGCCTTTCTCTTCTTTGCGCGCCTCCCTGCGCTTTTTTCCTTTTTGACTGAATTTCGTCGCGGTTTCTTACCGTTTCTCCATTTGACCAGCATTAGGAATTCTTTACCCGGAGTTTGGAGTTGTTTTGCCTCATTCGTGGGTAGTTCCTTAACCTTTGATTCCCTCTCCCTTGTTACCCTTTTCTTTTCCGCCTTTGTGTTAGTTCCACTTTTTCAACCCCCCCCCATCGTTGAGGAGGTCAGGTTGTCCTTTTTTACCCAACCCATCTCCCTCTGTTTGCAAAAGTAAGTTTGGATCCCTCACTGAGCTTCTCGCCGGTTATTGGTCCTCTGTGCTTGATCACCTCCTTTTTTTTTTTTTTCCTTGTTTTTTTCATTTTGTGAATTTTGTAGACGGTGATCCCAGGGTTTCCCTGAATAGAATCTCTAGGTTCGGTACTTCCTGGATTTCAAGTTTTTTTCCTTTTCCTTCGCATCCACCGGTGTTCAGTTTCTCTTTTTTTTGGACCTCCCGTTTTTCCGGTCGTCCTCTTTTGTAGTTCTAATTCTCTCTTTCATGCTTATGTCTCTCTTCCATTTTGCAGCAAGCCTGTCTCCCGCATCGTCCCTCAGCCCCCCCCTAGTCTAGTCCCGCGGTCCTCTCCGATGGTCCAAAAAGCCCTTTCTCTCTCTTTTTAAGGTCGAAGTTTTGAACCACCCCTCTCTTGCAATCCTGAAACCCCTCGCCGCCCTCCCCCCTGGTAAGCCCGATCACCACCACCCCCCCTGGCTCTGACCCCTCCTGAAAGCATCTCATCTCCTTTTAGGGCTGTTTGGTCCTTCTTAAATTTTCTAGCACGCATTCTGCTGTTTATCTTCTCCCCCCCCTTCCCTCCTTGAGAAGTTCTTTGGGAAGCTCTTTTTGGCTTCCCCCCTAGCATAGCCCTGTTTACCCCCCCTTTTGGTGTGGGGGTCCACCTCCGACCGTCCCGATCTTGACGTCTTCCCGTAGGAGTTCGGATTTCTTTCCCCTTTGGCGGATGCTTGTTCTTCTATTGTTCTTTTTTTTTGCACCTTCCGTCGACCCCCCGCGTTTGCGTCCCCATGTCCCCGTTACCACTCCCGTTGATATTAGCTGTCTTTTCCCCCCCATCTCTATAACCAAGCAAGCTTGCCCCTCGGCGGGGAGATTTTTACGCCAACTTTTCTTTCCTGCTTTTTGAAAGCTTTTTTCTATTCCTTCCCGTTTCCCTCTTGTCACGTTTTTCCTTCCGGTATTGCTACGATACCATTTTATATTTTCTCCTAATAGAGCCCCTCTACCCTTTTTCCTTTCTCTTTCTTTGACCTGATCTGGTCTCTGGTCCCTGCCTTCGGGTAGTACCATTGTTTCTTACCTGCACGGTGACCTCATGTTTTCCTTCGGTAGAGGCCTGTTCAGCCCTTTGTTTTCGAAGAGTCTTCCTACTTCCCCCCCCCCCCTTAAGGCTTATACCCCCCGTCATGGAGCCCTCGCTTCCACACCTTCCGTTGTTCACCTCCTTTCTTCGACCGTTTCCTTGGGTGTTTGATTTTTTCCAGTTTTTTGTCAATAACCTGACCTCCGCGTTCTGTTTTTTACCGGAGTTTAGACAGCCCCCACCCCCGTCTGCGGCTTATTAGTGATGGCCCTGAGTTCCCTCGTCGTTGATGTCAATGTTCCCCGAGCCTTTTGCTTCCCCCTACCATTTGTTTTCTGATCCTGTTGCCGTCTATCTTTAAGCCCGTTTCTCCCCCCAGCGTATTGGGACTCTGCCCATTTTTTCGATTCAGTGATCGAGAAGTTTGCCGCTAGTTGGATGGGCTCTTGCATGGTTGGCTTCAGAGACAACACCCCCCTCCCCCGCAGTTGGTGAAATCTTTTTCGACCAATGGTTTCCTTGCGTCCCCCTTCTTTCTGTCCAAGTTTCGTGCGCGGCTAGCCTGAGTTTTGCAAGGGGGACTGGTTTTTTGCCCCACCTCCCATTTTCCCTGAACACGTTAGTTTCATCCGAGACGTTTTTCCTTTTGTTGGGGAGGGTTCCCCCGGCTGGTTTGCCCCTTGCCTTCGACCAATTCGATATGGGTTTTTTTTTTCTCCCGGTGCTGACCCTCACAGGTCCCCCCGATCGTCGCACCCTTAAAGTAACCTCCCGTCTTTTTTCTTTCGCGATCTATTTCACTGTCGCGGCCCCCTTCGCTCTCCCCCCGGCCGCCCCTTTTCGCCGTCGACCCTGAATCCTCAGGTCCATTCCACACACCATCGACGTCTTTGTTCGATGTTTTTTGCGGTTGACCGGCGGCGCTTTCCTTTCCTGTGGGCATTACGTTCCTTGATCACGACCATATCGGTCGTTTGGCCTGAGCTGATTTTTTCCTATTCTTTCCATCCCGATCTTCAGCTTGGCTCCACGTCCCGAGACTCGATTGTAGGGCTTGACCTGCCTCCCCTTTGTTTCCGATTGCTTTGCTTTGCATAGAGTTCAGCTCTGTCGCTTTTTTTGATCCGTTTTCCCTGATCAGGTCTTTTCCTTGTTTGATTTTAAGCCTATTCGTCGGCTCCGTTTCGACCGGCCTGGCTGTAAGGCTTGTTGTGTGACCCTTCGCGCGGCCTCTTTTTTTGTTCTGCTACTCCCCCTGCCCTAGATACTCCGGGTCGCATTTTCTATTTTCCGACGAGACCCTCATTTTTCCGCACCTGCTCTGTCCTCTGGACGCCCGCTTCCACGTCTCTTGAGTCTCGGTTCTACGATCCTTGTTGTGTTTTCGTGAAAGAGACCCTTTTTTTTTTCGGACGTTCCCCCCCCTAGAGGTTCCCCCGCGGTCTTTTCCATTCTTCTTAAAGCCGGAACTTATCGGGGTTTCCTGGCCTTCCGCGAAACATGTCGGTCGCGGGCAGGAGTGCCTGGCGTGTCTTCCACTTCTTTTTTTTTTTCGGCCCTTTTTCCTTCACTCGCGATTTCGCTCATTCTGCTTCCTTGGATATAACAGTGTTAGGATACCGTTTTTCTACGATCCTGCCGGTTTTCTAATTCCCATCCTGATTCTTCCTGCCCCCCTATGTCCATCCCTGGGGGGGACTCTTTGCTTCCTGGACCATGACACAGAAGGGCCGGTACGAAAATGTTTGAGCCTCGTACCAATCACAAGAGATTTCCCACCCATGTACCCCCTTTCGCCAGTCGCCACAGGGCCATATGTGGCCTGACCTTTTTTTCAGCCCCCCCCCCTCCCTGCTCCTCCCACACGAACTGCTCCTCTCTATCTTGTTCGATACGTATCTCCGTGTTACGTCTGTCAGAAGGACTTACCGCGCCCCGTGTCCCCCTCTCTTCCCTCGCCAATGACGTTCTTTTTTTACATCTCTTCCCTGCGAATTTGACGAGAACCATTGTAGGCAGGTCGGCCACAGAGACTTTAGTCGCGCCCGGATCTTGATCCCCCTCCATTTCCAAATGGTAGTCTGGACTGTTCCCCTATCACCTGGTACTCTTCGCCCTCATCTTTGCGCCTGTTTTCAGGACCCTCAGAAACCCTGCCCCCCCCTCTTCCTCACGCACTATTTTTTCGGCTTTTGCCACACTCCTTCAATTTTTCCCTAGTCTCGTAGCCTCCGTTCCGACAAGTTCTCAACACGCGTTGCCTGCCCCCCCTGTTAGTGCTGTGCCTCCCTTTTCATTTTTCCTAGTGTCTTAGGCCCCCTTGCAAAGCGGAATCCCCCTCCCAATATTCGTCAGGTCTTTCTCCCTCTCGCCCATATCGACCATTTGCCCTTCTCCTTGTTAGATTGCTGATCAGTCTTTCCGGA
>Ga0179593_1338864_pt1 | contig 12142 bp, 12 predicted proteins | sample CZODoug2_1_08_16_FD_185931 | JGI IMG/M metagenome (GOLD analysis project Ga0179593, IMG submission 185931) | Vadose zone soil fungal communities from Angelo Coast Range Reserve, California, USA - CZODoug2_1_08_16fungal (PacBio error correction) | ecosystem: Environmental > Terrestrial > Soil >... | reverse complement strand
CCGCCTGCAGGAACTGCCCGCCCATTTTCTCTTCCCTTTCAACCCCAAAGGTGTAGTTGGGGTTACCAGAAATCTCCCTCTTTTTCTCGAGCCCCCCTTTTCTCTTCAAAAGGCGACATCTCTCCGCAACGCCCTTTGCCCCCTTTCTTATAAAGTCCTCCTTATCAGTGCCGGGAGCTCTCTTCTCCCCCTCCTCCTGCCCGACAAACCTTTCCACCCAAATGGAACCTCATCACCAACGGGCCCGATTAGTAGTCCTACAACCCGCCTCTCGCTTCACTGTTTAATAAGTCCACCTTTCCTGCCCAAACTACGAGACGGCCGGCCTACCGTTCTTCCTTTTCTCTTTTCTTTCATCCTGACTGCCCATATTGGGAAAAATTTGGCCTGCCTCGCCGATTCTAGAACGATTAGCGTTAGAACTAGAGCTCCTTGACTTCCCCTTTTTTTTTGAGCTCACCTTTCAACCTCTCCCCCCCAACCTCTTAGCTGGATATTTCTCTCGTTTTATGATGCTGAATTTCCTCTGTCCTATCTACAGCGTGCTGGGAGGATGCGTCCGTGGAACTAAGAAAGCCGGTTTTCTCGTCGCCCCTATTTCCCTGTGACGGGTCCAGCTGCCTGATCAAGTCCTAGCTCCCTGCAGTCCCGGATGAGCTATTTGTCTTTGCTCTCGACGCCGAAAGTATTCCATCTTCCTGTGTTCTATTTCTTGCCCCCGAGTTTGCCTTTTCCCCTTTTTCCTGAGAGTCAAATCAGCGGCTGACCTCCATTTAAATGTCGAGGCCCTTGTCCTTTTTTCTCTTTTGGTTTGTGTCAGCTCAACCAATTATTTTTTTGTTCATGTCCCACCTTTTCTCCCCCCCTGGTGAGCAGAGATCTTGGTTTCCTCTGGAACACAGTTTTCTCCTCTCCTCCCCCACCCCTATAAGAGAAGGGTAATCGTTTTTGACCCCCTGCCAAATCGTATATTTACCTTTCTTCCCGCTGCTGATCTAAAATGGCCCCTCCAACCCACTCTTTTTTGGTTTCAATTCCCCTCCTTATTAATCGATTCTTCCTTCTTATACAATCATGCCTTTCTCTTTTTCCCTTTTCCTGGCGAGTATTTCCCCTTCTTCGAAGCGTTAGAGCAGAAAAGCATCTGGGGCGGTAACGTTTTAGATCTCCTGCGGATCCTTAGTGGTGGTTTCGTATAGTCCTAATTCCTCTCCTCATAAACCCTCATCTTCTTAAGGATGTCCTTCCCATCTTTCTCCCCTTCTCCCCGCAGGAGTTGGTTTCGACCTTTTTTCTTCCGGTGGGAACAACCCCCGTACCCTCCTAATCTGTCACGTGCCAAAGGCGGCACCTACTGGTCACACGCTCGAGTTCTCTCTTTTCAGGTTACTCTTCCTCACCTTTCAGTCTCTTCTCCCTCCCTTCCTTGACCTAAGATCTTTTCCGGCGCTTTTTTTTGCGGCTTGTGGTTTGGCGAGAGGGATGGTGGACCCTGATTCCAGGTGAGCTGAGTTTTTTTCATTCTTCGATGGGAAATCCTTCTGCTCTCCATTTGTGCCTTTTTTCTTCCGGGAGTGTGGCCTGATGCGTCGTGACGATTCCGCTTCAATGATGTTAGCTTTCTCTCTTCCGACGACAGCGGTCTCTGTCCTTGAGCCTGTGAGGGAAATCTCCCCGTGGGTTTTTCCCCTTCCTCCCTCTTTATTGAGGTAAGGACCCCCCCCACGAGTCCTTTTTTTTATTGTTTGTGACCGTGCCTCTTGTCCAGCGACTCACCGGAGTGCTCATAGCAGTCTCAGGCTTTTGTTCCCTCTTACTTTTTCTTTTTCCCCCCTTTTGGGATGCGCGGCGAAGCGTCCCTTCTTTCTACAGAAGTCTTCTTGTTTTACCCACTTCTCCCCAATGTTTATCGAGGATTCTTTTTACTCAGATTGATGGATCTTCTTTTCTCTTATTGTCTCGGTTCAGCGCCCTTTCCTTCCTGATCTCCTTTCGTGAAGGACATGGTTCCCTCCTGATGGCAATTCCCCTCCTACCCTTGCTCGGTGAAGCCTTTCCTCACTCTTGCAGTTTCCAGGTTTTTATCCCTCAGGTAGCATCGCGTCTGGCCCAGCGTTTTTTCTCTGCTTTTTTTTTTCAAAGTGCGCTCAAGTCGTTTCCTGTTCCCCCACCTATGACTGGGTGAAGCATAATTTTTCGCTTCTACAATCCCTCTTTTCTTTCAAGGATCCCCTCGTTCCCCCCCCCCCCCCTAATAGCTTTTCCACGCTAATAGACGAAGCTCGTTTGTTTCTCCCTCATGAGACTTACGTTTCCGTACAGAAATACTTTCTCCACCCGTCTTTCCCTGGTTGTCCCGCGCTACAACAAGCTTTGACCCTGTGCCACTCTCCCCCGATTGTCGTATAGAAGGCCCCCCCTATCTAGTTCTATATTTCCCCCTTTCATTTTTCCTGTCTATTATCTTCCTCCTCAGCCCTTGCGTCTTATACGTGCCCGTTTTCATCTTTCCGGACCTCATCAGTCCCATTCTTCCCCTCTTAAGTGGTACTGCAGACACCCTCCCTTTTTGAGCCGCTCAGTCACGGTTTTACCAAGACGGGGAGTCCCCCCAATCTCTTTCCGGTGCGCCCGGGTTGACCGCCTGTTTTCCTTGCCCAGGAAGCTACCCCCTCTCCCTTACTCCTAGCTTAGATCATGCCGGATGCCGGAAGCGAAATACCTCCGCCCCCTCGAAAGATCGTAGGTTTCCTGTGTTTAACTTTTTCTCCCCCCAACCTCTTTGCATTGAAAAACTACACCGCGGGCCCCTTTCCGCCCCAATTGTCATTTCCCCCCATGAGAAGTCGGAACTACCCACATGCGCATTTGCTTATCGGACGGATCCGTCCTTGCTCGTGTTCCCCTTTTTCCCCTAGAATATCCGTTGCTTCTTATGAAATTAGATCTCTCCCCCCTCCAGTGTCGAAAAGGATCCTCATCCTTGTCGGAACTCCGTCCCCCCTAAAAAGGTTAAAGGTATCGACCTCTTAGCTCGAGCATAGATACCTATCATCTATTTCCAATTCCGTTTTTGTGGTTTGTCTCGTTTCTCGGTTTGATATGATCACAGCTGCTCTCAAGGCTTCTCTTTGCGTTTATGAATCCCCAATTTCTGATTGGCTACCTTTCTGAGATCGGTTCTTTCCTCCCCAGAACCTTCTTCGGCGTTCTCCACCCCCCCCCCCCCCCCCCCCCCCCCACCCACACATTAACCCCTGTACCCTATGAGCTGATCTTTCATTTCGGCCAGCACTGCTCTGGCGAAGTCTTCTCATGGTTTTTCCCCTTTGTCACGACCCCTTTTTTTTCTAATCTTTTGCCGACCCCCCTTTTTTCCCTTTTTCTCAGAACTGGCCCGGGAAGCTTTTTTTTGCCCGATTTTTGTTCAATGCGACCCCTGACCCCGCTCCTGATCTGTTTTAGGTGGGAATTTTTCTGTGTACTTCAGATTCACCCCGTGCCCCCATAAGTCATGATCTCCCCTTTCCTGCGATGCCGATCTATCCGGACGATTACTGTTTCAGAAACGGTTTTCTCCCTTGGGCAGGACCGGCTTCGCTTTTTTTACAACTCCTCTTCTTATCCCCCCCGGCTGAGGAGTTGCAAGGCAGTTTGTAGGAAAGAATGAATGTTCTGCGCACATAGAAACCGCGTTTTCTTTTTTTCCATAGATTTTCGGCCGTCCTTCGCAAGGTTGTCCTCGCATGGAAACCTCCCCCTTATGGCATGCTGAATTTTCCCCTCTCGAGCCTAGATATGGGTTTCGCCCATCTGAGCCTCACCTGGTGTGGTCCCCCCTCCCTTTCCCGCGGTGGAGAACCGTTTTCCACCCTACCCTCATTGGAGAATCAACCAGATATATGCGTAGACTCCCGTTTCTAGACTCGATGTGTCCATACTTTCCTTCTTCAAAGAGAGGATAGGGTTCCCTTCGTTTCCAACCAGTCTCCTTCTTCTCTTTCACAGTGACGTAACATCACTCCTTTGTTCCTAACCAACATAAACACCCCGCCTTTGGCACCGAGATCTTACGTGACCTTACGTCTGTTTCCCCATCACACAGGTCTAGGAACCCACTGACCTGTTTTGTAGGTCTAGGTCCACATCACGTTATTTGATCTTCCTCTACTATTTCCTCTTCGGGCAACCTTTTTGACAAAATTGCCCCTCTCCGCTTCGATCAAAACTCTCCTTTACAGGCCTCAACAGGATGCGCGAATTTTCTTCACACTTTTCGCCCCTTTTTTCGGTCAAAATCTTTTTTTTCATTTTTTTAGTACGCAGCCTCTCTCTTGCTGCGCTCCCAGACCCTCAAAGAATCTCTATGAACCCCCGGCACTTCTTATCCCCCGATGAAGTTCTATTACTTGATTTGAAGGCGCACTTGCACTTCACCCAACACATGTTTATCGTTTTTGTGTAGACCCCTCCCCCCCCCTCTTCAGGCTTCGAAGTGAGACCCCCATCGCCTCCCCTACAGACCGTGAACCTGCCGCCCTGCTGATAACTCTTAATATCTTCCTTTTAGGAATCCTCCTCCCCTTTCCTCCCCCCCCTAGACGGTAGACCACGGTCACAAACTTTCAATCATCCGGCCCCCCAGGTTTTCTTTAGACGCCCATGACCCACATAAGCTCAGACTCTTTTTCCCCCCAATAGACCCTCTCCTCCCCGCGTTTGACCTTCGGTCTCCTCTTATTTTCCACTTGCCTGTATGATTTGACTCGTTTCCAAAAAGTGCGGACAGTTCTGGTTTTTCCCTGCTCTTCCCCTCAGTAGCTCCTTCAGTTCCCCCCTTCGCTTATTCTCCGGTATTGTCGATTCTTTTGAGTAGAAGGATCTCCCTTGCGACCCAACGAAGGAGAGGGCGAGTTTCGCGAGGCTGCGGACCCCCCGTCGCCTGAATAGGATTTGGTAGTTCGCTGCGAGGACGGTAGTCATCCTCTCTCCCAAACCTCCCCGGCCTACCGCTGCTATGAGTCCCCCCCCCTGTTTTGAACACAGATGGACGGTGAAGTGTGCTCTCGCATTTTCACGAAAGGTACTTGACGGCCCATCTAGTTTGTCTTGATCTGACGACGTTGACCCGTGGATGAATCCTGTGCCTATTGATTCCCCCCCCCCCCCCCCCGTTTATGCCAGTTGGCCAGCTTTTCCATCCGCGATGCAAGGCACCATTTCAATGGTTCATTGAGTCCGACGTTCGCTAGGATGGGATTCTTCGCCACCACAATTGTTGGTAAGAGTACCCGATCTCTCTTCTCCGTGTTTTTTAGTCTGTCTCTCGTGGTGGAGAAAACCCCCCCCTCTCTTTTTTTTTCGCGTCCCCCCAAACAAATCTCGCAGTGGATCTTTTGCACTTTACATTTACTTTGTTGCTGTTTTGCCGCGTGTTAACACCTTTTGATCATTCAAGTACCCCATCCTCGTCCTGCTACAATTAGTAGATTAAGGAAGTACTGACCATCTCATCTAATACCTCCTTCCAAGGAGGCCTTTTTTGAGCTATGCCCGTTCTTTAACTTAGGATTCTTGCCCCCCTCTTTTCAAAAGCCATTGTTGACGGCACGTGATACAAGCTGAGGATAGGAGTCGGCGTTTTGGATATTCTCAGATCTCATCTGCGACCTCAGACTTTCCTTGCAGTTCCTTTTCTTGCAAGCAAGCGGACTCCCCTCCTCGCTACGGCGTGTTTGCCCGTGCGCTCCGTCTCGAAAACAAGCCCTTCATAGGACGCCTAAAAACCATTTGAGTCCCCTTTTTCGCCGATCGGATCTCCTCGGGGAAGAGAATCGCCTTTTCTTTCCCCTCCACCCTTTAACCTGAGACTAGTATCAATCCCCTAAAGTTTTTTCATCATCCCCTTTTTCACCCTGGACGGAAGTCTAGCCTTGCGTCCCTGTTGTCAGGCCGGTGACGTATTTCCCTCAGTTATCGATCTTCCTTTTTTGTCAGGAGGAGTAGAATATGTTTCCCCGTGCGGCGTCCCCTTTTTGTCAACTTTTTTATTGCTGATTCTAGGAGAGCGGACCTGATGCAGACCTTCTGCTCCCCTCACTCCGTCGGTTCGTCTTAAGGTCTTATCTTTATGAGCTTGTTCCTCTCAAAGGGGTTCCCTCACTTTCCTTTCACTGCTTTTTACCCCCCGCCCAATTTTCCGTGGGTGAGCTCGTCCCAGCCTCGAAGCACTCATTCTACTTGCATCCTCCCTATTCCCTTTCCTTGGGGTAGATGATTTATATGGCGGCGTTGGCTCTCCTTTCCCGTCCGTGTTTTTGTTCGCGTATAAACCCCACTTCAAATAGATTTAACAACAGCGCCATTTTTTTCTGAGGATCATGTGTTCTGGCCGTGCGTCTTTTATCTTGATAGTCCCTTTTTTCTGTTTTCTCCTGTCCGTTGCAGACATGTTTAGTCAGGCAATCGTGCTCTTCAAGAACTACGGTCGCTTTAGCAGCCCTCTCAAGGTCCTTGAACGAGCCCTGCATCCCGTGTGCGGAAGGTAGCCTCGTCTGGCACTTTCTTTGTTCTCAGTTAAAACCTTGAACCACCCTTCTACGCAAGACTTTCTATTTTTTCGCACATGACTCCTTGCGTGTTTTCTTTCTACTTTGCTGTGCTGCGCGAACTTCCGTCTCCCTTAGAATTGCTCCACCTTTCTTTTTCCCCCGGGGCTCCGGTCCCCTCTTCCCGCGGTTCTCCTCATGTACTTGTATTTGGATCTCCGTTTCGCCATTGCGGACGTTTGTTTCTCTCCACTTTTGATGACCGGGCATCTCCTGTCTTTCTGGGCTCCCTATAATCGTCCTTCTCCCTGCAGTTTTCAAATCCTTCTTCCATTTCCCTTCTGGCGAGGTGGCTTTCTGCGCGAAGGCTGCTCGTCTCGGCCCCATTTCTGCTTTCGCAAGATCGGGTGCGATGGTGCGTCGTTTCGCGGGGACCCCCCGGCCTGGATTTTTTTTCCCCCTCCCGGCGATCCAGACTCTGCCTGAGGTCGAAATATAAGCGAATCGTTCGGCCCGGGGTTTTCGCTGCGCCGTTTCTGCCCTGTCAGGAAGATCAGCTTTCTCCTCTCCGGATAAGTCTCCCCTCCGTCTCCCGTGAAGCTGAAATACCCCCGGTTCCCCTCTCTCCCGAAGCCATCCAGTTTCTTTCTTTTGTTCTTTTAAATATGCAAACTCGCATGCAACACGATGCTCCTTTTGCACGGGAGAATGTCCCCATTCTATAAAACCTCTCCTTTTCCCTTTGAAGGATGTGACTGCCGGAGTCCCCTTTTTGACGTTTTGTTTCCCTTTCATGGCGACCGCCGTTCTCGGGCGGGCGGCGACCCCCGTGACTCGGGCCGCACCTCTTTCTCCATCAGAAAATGTCCTATCCCCTCCCATCAAGGGTCAACGTCTCGCTTTGCTCCGATCCCACCGATACCCCCTCCTCCCTCCCCCGTTGTTTGTTGAGATCTATTTTATAGGTTCTTTTGATTCTCGCCTAAGAAAACTTGACCCCCTTTTCGTTTCAGTGATGAACAGCGTTCTGCGGCTTCTCCCTTTGACTTGGCGAGCTCCTTTTAATGTTCATGTCCCCGCGCAGTTCAACGTCCGAGAGCGCCTGAACTTGACTATGAGCGAGCCCTAAAGTCGCAGTCACTGCCCGGCAAATGACAGGCATTAGAATGGGTGTCATTGTCGCCCCCTAATGTGCACTCTTGTGGCACGGTCATTCCATTGCACGGCCCCGCGGACTTTTTTTCTTCCATTTCACACTCATCTTGCCTTTTTGACTTCTTTCTTCGGATATAGGTTCTTCTTCTTTCCGATCACGGATACGTCCACCTTATCTGGAAGTGCCCTATGCGATCCTGATCAGGTTCTTTGGGCATAACCCCGCTACCAAGTCGACCGGTCTTTCGCTGATCTTGGGTCACGGCAAGTTTCTTTCTCTGGAAGGATAGGCTGATCCCCCTGGTTTTGGAGTAATCCCCATTACTTTGTCCTCGCCCGCCGTTACATCCTGAATTCGACTATCATCAAGGTCTTTTTTCTCCTCCCCCCCCAGCGCGCCCCCCCGCAGGACGGTTTCCCTGATTTCCTCCTCTTTTGAGATTTCTCGATATATTCTTCGCCGTGGACATACGACCATGCTCAGCCCCTTTTTTAGAGTCCTCAGGGATGTTTCTACGTGGCGTTCCCCCCTTCCCCCGTCATCTGGAAAATCACCTCGACTTTTTCCTTAGATTCTCTGGGATACCTCAAGCTATTTTCTTGCCTCTTTCTCTGGAACGTAGATTCGTTTAATCCTGTCGTCCCCCCCCCCCCTAATTGTCAGGTCATCCCGTCCCTTTTTTTCTTTTTTCCCCCAAATCCGTGTCTTTCTTCGCCTTCCCCCCGCTTTCCAACCCTTCAGTTTGCAAGAAGACCCTCCTTCCCTAGGCTAGAAGATTCAAGGTCTCGTCCCCTTTGGTTCTCGCTCTGCTTACCAAGGCCGTATTCTCTGTCCATCTTTTTTTTTAAGTCATTCAGACCGGCCCCCTTTCTTTGCCCAACGTGACCTCTATTCTCCTGAGCCTTGGACATCCCCTCCGCTGAACTACTTCCCTCCCCCCCCCCAAGGTTTTTTTTGGTTTTCTTTCGTGATGAAACATTTGCAGAATTGTGTCCTCACTTCTCAGTGTTTAGCCTGAGGAACGATTCCTCATGGCGCCCCTCCTTTCGATCACTTCCCCCCCTTCCCCCTGCCTCCTCGGAGATGGAAGAGCCTCTCCTTGTTTTTTTGCCAGTGTCTCCCCCTGCGGCCGGTCTCCGCTCCCAACCCCTCCAAGTGGGAAAAAAGGTTGCCGCCTTGGTTTCCGGACCCCTCCCTCCGCGTTAGACGTGAGACCCCCTTTAGGGTTTTCTACCCTTTTTACTGACACGGAGCCCCGCGCCGGAGCGAGAATCTCAATTTCCCTCTGGGCCTCGGATCATGCCCTCGCAAATCCTCCCTGTTTTATGACCCCCCCTTTCAAAACGGTCTTCTTCGGTTCCTTTCCTAAGTCGCTCTAGCCCCCTCTTCCCTCTCTCACCCCAAAGAGGCCCACCCTCCCCCTCCAGAGAATGTAGGGCCTCTTCCCCCGATTTCTTCCCCCCTTGATTTTGATGCATCCCGCGCCCCCAATTTGCAAAAGTGCCTGCTGCTATCCCTATTCTGAGTCAACCTGACGAGCGTCCGGCCTTCTTTCCTTTCTCTAGATGTAGGGTTGAGCTACCTTTCTTCCCCCCCCGTTTTCCAATGCTTGCCGAGTGTTACCGCGGTGTCGGTTCTTTTGCTGCGTGATGAGGTGTCTTGAGAGCTTCTTTGACATATCTCCCCCCCCCCCACGCGGCAGACTCCCCTTTTTCTCCATTGAGTCGTTCCCGCCCCCGATTTTCCTTTGACAGTGTGCCTCTTTTCGTTCATTTTTCTTCGTTTCTGCCTCCCTCCTACGGCATTCTTAGGCGCTTGATCGGATATCTCTTTACGTATTCTGCACCTCTTCTCGATGGTTCTCTTGATCTCCCAGTTTTGTTTTTCCATTTTCCCCGAGTGCACCTTTTTTTCCCTCTAATTTCCAACTTCCTTTCGCCGTTTAGGCTGCTAGTATGGGTTGAGTTTTGCTTCAAACCACTCTGTTTGGTTCAGTCTCTTTTTTCTTTCTTCCTTTTTTCTTCTCCGTTGTGTTGACGTCTCGATGAAGCTGACCAAACAGAGGTCTTTTTTCCTTTCCGAACCATCAACCCCCCCCATCCCTTGTTAGGCCCGGCGGACGCCAATAGCCATTCCCCCATCCGCTGCTTTGCCCGCTTTCGTGCCAAATGACAATCCCCACGCGTGTGCCGCTCGACCCACCTAGAGAGCCTTCATAATAAGGCTTCCCCCCCTTCTTCGAGTTTTCAAGATTCCTGCATTTTGATGCTGTCTTTTTTTGTTTTCTATCGTGATCTCTATGGCGAGGGTTCCCACGGAACGCCATCTTTCGGCCAAGCTCTTCAGAGGCGGATCTGCTTTGATAGTATCTTTCCCTTCTTTCATCGACCCTCCGGCGCGGTCAGTTGCTTGCCGTTTTTTTTTTCCCTCGCGCTTCGTGGTTTCTCCGTCTGCTCCGTGAGCTGCAAAAAAGAACAATCTCACTGCGCCTACTCTACTGTGACGACGGTTCCCCCTCTTTTTCGAGCCAGCGTCCATCTGGCCGCACTTTCCCAGATTTTTTTTTCTTCGGACTGGGCAATCCATCCCCGAAAGTTCTCATCAGTTGACCCCCCCCCTCCGGCCGGACTGGATAGGATGTGTTGAGCAGTTTGATCGTCTATAAGGTGTCTCTCGCTTGTGTTGGAAGTCATTTTCGCCGAATATGAGGCATTTTCAGTTTTTTTCTGTTCCCAGTTTTGACGTTTTTTTGACCCTGGATGAGTGTGGCGTCCTGCCTAACACTCTGAGCTTGATATCCCTCTCGTCGGCGTAAAGGGCTGTTGCGGGAGGTATCTTTTGTGAATCGTGGGGGGAGACCCGTTAGACGCTGTTTAGCGAGGTTTGAACCAACGCTCTTTCGGTGTAGGGAGCGCGCCGGGCCTCCGACCCCTTGTGCACATGAAAACACGTCGTGTGTGAATTTTATTGTTGCCCATCCCCTCGAGGCATGTCCTGGGCGGACGGGATTGATCTTTGGAGGGCTGCTTGCCTTATGACCGGCTTCAAAAGCGTCAGCGTGCGTTTCCCCACTCAAAGTTTTTCGTGGGAAGTCGGCCCAATTGTTAAGAATTTTCAAGATGTGGTTTTCCTTTTGAACATATGCTTTGTTTTTTCAGGACTTTTTTTTCCAGGTCGACTGATGGCGATACCTTTAGTTTTCAAGATGATTCTTCAGGGTCTTAGGAATCTTTCCATACGGCACTTTTCGTCCCCCTCCCCCCCACACACCGCCCTCCTCACCCAATAGGGCTTGAAGAGAATGTCTGTTTCCCGAAGCTTGCCTTCTCGGCACAGAGCGGTCCCATCTTTGTGTTATATGTTTTCCCCTCTTGCCCCGGCGCTCCTCCGTTGATCGCGCCAATTGGACCGGTCTTTGAAGAAAATTCTTTTCCCCCCCTCTCGATTTTTCAAGTTCCTCTTTTTTTTCGACCCCGCCCCTTTCTTCTGACAGGGATCCTCGAAGACCTTCTTTGTTGCTTTCCCTCCTGGTCCTTGACCCTTTGGTTCCTAAGGACCGCCACGCCTTCCGCAGGCGACCGGTCCATTTTGACGTAAAACAGGTGATGCCCGGGATTCTCTTGTAGATGGTTTCGACGGTCGGCCCATATCTTCCTCCTCTTTTCCACATTTGCTCATTGCCAGTACCTGGAGAGGTTCGATTTTTTTCCCCCCGGAAAGTCATGACAGTAGCCCTCTTCTTGCGCTCCCGGAAAGATCGTTAGTTTAGCTACCCGCGAGAAACTGCCTGGACCTAGACCCCGATAAGGCCTTTTTCTTAAAGTCTCTTTTCTGTTTCATCGGTCTGCCCCCTATTCCTGCTGATCCCCGGTCGCGACGGGTGTGAGAGACAGGTTTCCTCATCTCCCATAAGCGAATCGCCTCCCTGCATGGCTTTCTCCTCTCTGCTCAAGATGAAATACCCCCCTGCCACTCTCTCGAAACCGACAGGAAGCGATTCTTGCCCCCCCCTCCCCCCTCGACCTGCACACAGAGCTGCCGCAATCGAAAAGGCAACAAATTTCTTTCCTGCCCCAAAATTATCATTTCCTCCCCCTTCACCAATGTCCTCTGTCATTTTCTTACCTCGTGTCTCCATTGGTCTCCGTGACGGTCCTCCGCTTTTCGGTTCAATGCATGGAAGACCCGCAGATCTAGCAGTTTCGGGTCCATGACATCCCTGGAGAGAGCCCCAATGGTCTCGCAATGTCGCTTTAGAACTGGCTGCTTAATTCCCCCCCCCCACCCCCCCCCCCCCCCCCCCCCAACCAACCCACCCCCACACCCCCCCCACCCCCCCAACCCCCCCCCCCCACCCACACAACACACCCCCCCCCCCCACCACCCCCCCCCACCCGCAACTACCTTGTAACAGTTTTTCTTGTCTCTCCCACCATCG
>Ga0179593_1719895_pt1 | contig 12143 bp, 14 predicted proteins | sample CZODoug2_1_08_16_FD_185931 | JGI IMG/M metagenome (GOLD analysis project Ga0179593, IMG submission 185931) | Vadose zone soil fungal communities from Angelo Coast Range Reserve, California, USA - CZODoug2_1_08_16fungal (PacBio error correction) | ecosystem: Environmental > Terrestrial > Soil >... | reverse complement strand
CCCCCTTCCGCGTTGTTAACGTTTTTTACATCCCTGTCAGGGGATCTTTTAGTCCAACATCTCATCCGCCGACTTTACCCGGTCTTTTGAATTTCGCCAGAGACCCCCCCTGAAACCCTCGGACCAATCGACATGTCGTTTCCCCTTCTACGGACCGTCCCTCAGGTGACGTTTGCGATCCGTCCCAGATACTCCCGCAAACAAACACAACCCACCCGTTTTTCTTGGCTATGCCCGTCTGTCCCCCAGTTCCTTGTTGGTTCGAGCCCATGATCCACACACGCATTTCCTCCTCACACATGATGACTTTGGACACCTATTCTAATACTTTTCCTCCTAAGGCGATGGATTGCTTCTTATACCTGATGCATTCTCTGGCAGAGGGACCACAAGCCATTACTGATACTATCAGACGCATTCCCCTGGTGCTTTTCCTTCCTAGTTTTAGAGCAACCCGCGATTCGACCTTTCCTTTTTTCGCCTCGTTTTGACGCTCGAATGCGTAGAACGCTTTCCATGTCTTTTTCCCGACGATTCTTCCGTCCCTTATCCATTCAGATTGTAATGCCTATAGGCGCCCCCCCAGCCGCTCCCGTTTCTCCCATAACCCTTTTGCGTAGTTTCTTCCCATTCGCTTGTTTCTTTTTTTTTCCCTATGAAAATATGTTTTTTTTGGTATTTTTGATGTCGTTGCGGCTTTCATTTCCCTTTGTCCCCTTGCAACCTTTCTTTCTTACCAAATGTACTGTAACCCCAGATCTTTGGAAAACATTTATTTTTTTAGATCTCTCGGCTCTCCGGCGTGCCTTTGTCGCCCATGACGCTCCCGTCCAGTGGGTTGGATTTTTGGGCCTTTATTTTCCGTTACTTCGTATAGGGAATTGTCGGGCCTTTATATCTTCCATCTCCTCCTTACCATTCTCCTACCGAGGGTGGTGGCCTCCCCCCCCCCTCCAAACCTCCCAGGATCCGTGTCTGATTCAGGCGAGAAACCAGCGCTCCTAATGCTCGTTTCTCTCAAGTCTTGAGCACCCCCTGCATACCTGACGCCTATGCGTCCGTTGCCTTTTCAGTGTGGTCGAAAACTTTGACTCAGCAGCGCTCTTTTGCCCCTTTTCAGCGCTATTCATATCCCTCCATTTTATGCATGGATCCCCAGTCTGGATTTCCCCAATGCGAAGGCTTTTTTTTCCCCCCTCAAGAACGGCTCGGCGAAATCGTTCCCGATTTGTCTCACCCTTCACTCCCTTCCCCTTTTTACGTTTTTCCGCCGGAATGTCATGGGCTGTAGATAGCATTTTTTTTTTTCTTTTTGCACCAACCCGCGTGATGACCCAGGCCGGATGGAGACGTTTCCCCGATGACTTCGCTCACAACATTCGGAGATGGTCTCTTTCATCTTGGTCGTATGTGTTGCAGATGAGCCCGTTCCGGAGGTCAACGGGCGTCCTTGAGTTCCCTTGTCTAGTCTGGTTGAATCGGCCTATGTCAACGCCATTTTGTTTTTTTTTCTCATCCGATCATCAACCGTACAGTATTATGGCCCCTCCAATCCTTCCCGCAAAGTTTCATTCATTTTAACCTCCCCGCGCCCCTTTAACTCCTCGGGCTACTATGTTTCTCCGGCAAGTGCATGGCTTCCTTTGACGACGTCTAGCGGAGTCCCACGTGGGCCTTCTCATAGTGCGTGTCTTTTCCCTTTCGTTTTTTTTGCAAACGGTTCGACCACCGGGCTCTTTCCGTTTGTGCTCCCGGACCGTCCGAATTTCGGCCTAGCAGTTTTCTTTGAGGGCTTTTCCCTGACGCCTTCGATGACCTTTTGGGAGTTCCGGACATTACACTTCCCCATTCTTTTTCTACTACTCTTTCCATTAGTTTTTCTGCGTTGCGGCAGAAAGCGAGCTTTTGGGTTTTGAGTCCCTTCCTTCACCGACACTTCGCGCCGAGAATTCTCCTCAGTCTGCTGGCTCGAAACCGACCTTTTTCCAAGATTCCCAAGATACTCCATGACTTTCCGGCTTTTTTGCTCTTATGAACCCTCCCTTGGTTTTTGGCGAGGTCTTTTGTGTATCAACCCTTTCTGTTTCCTCTTGTGGATATTGAGGTGCTCCCACCTTCGGACTCCCTAGTTTCTCATACGCCGGCCAAGAAGGCGGATCTGGTCCCCCCAAAAACCCCCCTTTTTTTTTTATTTAATGTTTACTGACGACTTCGACAACGGGCACCCCCCCCCGGATTTTAGGTGTTCCAGGCTCCTTTTTTCTGTCCTCTTTGTTTTTGCTGTTTTTCCAGTGTCCCCCCCCGCCCGGGTTTTTTTGTTTTCCTTTCGAACTTTTTCCTCTAAACCCGGACAAAAAGACCTGTCCCCCCTTTCTAGTTTCCTTTCCCCCTCAAAATCGCCCTACTGGTTCCCGAAGTACTCTGTTCTCGCGCGGTGTCGACATAGACCCTGAGCAATTAACACTTTCGGTATAGTATTTCGTTTGGTCGCTCTTTTCGACACGTCGTCGACACGACTGCGCCGCGTCCCTTTTCTCAAGACACGAATACAAAAGGTAGCTTAGATGGGGACTTCCGGCTCTCTTCGCCAGGTGGATCTTTTTGCACCCTTCCCACTGCGTCCGTCGTGTCCCCTTTTTCTGACTGCCTCTCTGACCACATTTATAAGCAGCACGCATGTTACCGTCGCTAACGTGTATCTTGTTAATCCGGATTTTTGTTTTGAGTTTGGTGTGCTCTGAACCCACCCCCAGGTTATGGTTTGTTGTTGTGACCTCCACACAAGGACAGCGGGTGTTTTGTGGTTTGGCTTCCTTGTGTCATTCTTCTCCCTTCGTTCCCCTTCTCCAATAGCGTCCGTCTCTGATGGGAAACTCCTTCGGGTCCCGTTTCTCTGGTGAAAAATCCCTTTCCGGACCGGTTGCGTGTGTGAGCTTTGTGGATTTGGGTCCTCTTCCGTTCCGAGGTGTTCATTCTTTTTTTTTTTTCGGTCCCCTAATCCTTGTTGTGAGAGAGTCGGCCACCCCACTTCAAACTTGATCTTCCTCGGTTCTTGGGCCTGAGACGTCAGCACTATGTTCGCCGGTCTCAGGTAAGGAATTTCCGGCCCCTCAACCTAATTGCGGAACCTCTGTCGTTTCGTACGGCGCGACTGACTTTGCCTTTTCTTAACGCTTCACTGCCAGAGCTCCCGCAAAACAAAAACCACACCCCTGGTCCCTGTTTCTGGTTTTTTCAGTTGATTTACACCCCGGTGTTTTTTCGCGTCCCAGCTACACTGCAGTCGCCCACCTTCGTTTCCCTTTCCAAGTCTATTATTAAATCGGTTTACGGCGCTGGTCGTGGTTCTTATCGTGCTTCCCCCGAAAGGGACCCATCATATCCCTGCCATTGTTTACATTTTTTTCTTTTTTAATTTGAGCGAGCCTTTAAGTACCAAGCGCTACCTTTTGTTAGGCCGTCTGCGCATAACTGATGAACTGTCTCCGGGCCTCCCCTCAGCTCGCTATTTCTGACATCACGACCTGAACTGGCCAGAATTTTCCTGCAGACCCCCCGTCTTTTTCCTCCGCCAATCACCTCTTCCTTTCCGTTAGTGGGTCCATTTTCATTTTTTTTTCTAACCCTGTTAAGGGTCATTTGATGATGTCCGTTGCTGATGGGATGCTTCGCCCTTTTGCCGTATCTTTCCCCCCCGGACGTCTTCAACAGACCCGTACCCCGATTGATTCGGAAACCCCCTTAGTTTTTGGCTCCCGTTCCGGGTTTACGTTTGTCCTCCCCTTCGCCGTCGCTAGTGTTTCCACCTTCCCCCTTGGTTTTGGCAACTCCGCCTTTCTTTGCCTTCCGGTTGTAGTCGTTTCATTGGCCAACTCACTAAATCAGCCACTCGACATTCTCAATTTCATTTTTATTTCTCGCCCCCCCCACCTGGTATGAGATCAATCCCCGTGTATTTTATCGTATAACCCCTTGCGCCTGACCGGTCGTGCGTTTCCAAAACCGGTTTTCGAGCCTCCAGCACCCCTGTTCTTGCGAGGTATTTCGAATTGGTGTCGGTGAAGGGGTCGCAACGTGCACTCGCCTTATTCCCCGCTTTCCTTGACCGAATTTGCCTCAATTGCTCCTATTTTTTTGATTCTCGCCCCCGTCCGACTCTTTTCCTGGCAGAACCTCCGCCTAAGTTTCCTGTAGTCCGAAATCTCTCTGTATCCCCGGCCCCTGTCGACATTTTTTCCAACCGTTTTCAACCCTCATGTTCTTTCCTCCTCCACTGACGATAGTAGCGGCCCCCCATTTTTTGAGACCTCTTCGTTCTGTTTAGATGAACTGCTCCTCCACACCTCTGATAGGTCTCCCAGGATTTCAATTTTCCGCTTGTCTTAGTTTCCTCGAACAACTTTCCGGAGGTCAACGGACCGTTCTTGACGTGCTTGGGCTACTAGGTCCGGGTTTTGAATTCGAATCTCTCTCCCTCCGTTGTTGTCGATCTCTTCCCCGGGGCCCCTAGTAGACAATAACGCAATCGCCGTGGTTAAATTCCCATTTCTTCCAAACACCTGAACGACCGTCTGTCCACTTTAACTCCTCATTCATGCTTTTCTTTTTTAAGTTCGGCTGCCTCTAAGAATGACTCTACAGGGGATTTGGCAACCTTGGCGCTTCGTGAGTCATTCCTCCCTGAACACATTCCAGCTTCGGTGACAACCGTTCGACCCTGTTTTGTGTTTTTTTCCCCGCGACCCTCACGTCAATTGCGGCTGCCGAAGCCGCGTAGGTGGTTTTCTTCTCATTTTTTTTTCACTTCAGGGCATACTGACCACTTATACTCCGTCATCTCCTGACCCTCCCTCTTACTCGGTCGCCGCTTAAACATGCTGGCCTCCTTCCCTTGTTGTGTCGTTGTTTTGACCCACTGCCTGCATGACCCCCCACTTTCCGTCTCCAGGTATGCTGATTCTACCAAAACTGACTTTTCAAGAGATACGAACGCTGAGAGATTCCCTGGTTGTGCCACGCTTTGCTCCATCCAGGTTTGAGTTTCCTTTTCTGAGCCCTCCAAAACTCGGTTATTTTTTTTGCTTGGCTGTTCCTTGATTTCAATCAAGCCGACACTTCCCCCCATCTCCACTAGTCCCTTTTCTGCTTTCTTGCCAAAATACACCAACCTTGAAGTTTTTTATTTAAAACTCCGCCTCCCCTACTTAAAAGGCGTTACCGGTCCTCTGCCTGGCTCTTTCCTGCGAAGACAGCTACGATCCTCTGGGCTTACTTTGTTGGACAGTGTTGTCCCTCCCAAACGGGCCCGGTTTCGCGCCTCCTGGTCATCTCCCTCTCCCACTTTTGTCCATTTTCCCACTTCCTAGGGGTCTCCCCCCCGGCAAAAAGAAACCCCGGCCGTCGCTCCCTGCCTAGGGTTTTTTCTTCCTTTGCTTGGGTCGATAGACATTGCCTTATTTTGAGGATCGTTATTTGCTAGAAATTAGCGGAAGGCGTTCGCCCTCCTTTCTCTGCTTACTTTGTACCCGCTTTCTCCCTCCGCCTACCATCCTTCTTGGACCTATCGGACCCATCTGCCAAGCCCCGAGGACGCTTGACCTTTTTCCCGACCGTGTGAAAACAATGCTGTCTTTCCGTTTCTTTTTCTTTTTCGTTTTTTAAAGTCTCTTTTTCCGACAGCTGTATAAGACTTTAAGCCAGGAGCTCCACAGATGGTGGAGTTTGTCCTGGGGTTTGTTGTTGTTCTTTCCTCCTGTTTTAGGCCGAATTTCCGTGTGGAGCAGGAATCGAACCCAACCCAAAGTGTCGGGAATTGTTCCCGGAATTGGTTCTCCGGCCGAAGGGTGTTTGTTGTTTTGCTTTGCTCTGCTCTGTTCTTGTAAAAGTAGGACTATATTCCTCTTCGAGCCCAGTCTCATCCCACGCATGAGTATTGTTCCTCCCTGAGTTTGGGTGCAGGTTTCATTACTCCCTTCGGTTGAGTCCCATTAGATGTTTGCGGACTATAGAAGCCCTTTCAGTATTCTACGGTAATTTTGGGTTGGCCTGATCTTCTTTTTCCTAATCATAACTCTTTGTTGTCTTCTCTCCGCCCCCACTTCGAGCCCATTCCCCGTAATACTTTAATATAGGGGATGGGCTAGAACTTAAGCCCTTCTTTTCTCCATGGGAAATGTATTCTCTCACACTTCTGGTTTTTCCCAGGTGGGATTTTTAATACCCTCCGCTTTTCTTTAACCATTTGTTTCCGAGTACGTGACTCTCCTTCTCTCCGGCCTCGTGGACTGGTCCTTGTAAGTTTTAACTTTACCCGAGAACCCACACAAACCCCAGGCGTCCTTATGTTGTGACATTTGCTGACGTTTCCAACTTGTTTGTGTTTCGCTCCTTCACCACGAGTAGCCCCAACGCGACCTGGACTTGTAACTTTGTGACGTCCTTCATTGCTGTCCGGCGACTGCTTTATTGCCTGCTTTATTACTTTTACTGCGAACGGGACCCCCTTACATATAATAACGCCTCCCTTGCGTCGTTTCAAATCGTTCCTGCGTAGTCTTCATTTCCCCCAGGAAGGCTACCTTTTTTTCAGAGTTTGTGTTCGCGCACCGCGTCCAGTTTCCTCCATGCGAGTCACCGACTCTATGTTACTTTATCGCACGGTCGCGTCTCTTCAATACTTTTCTTTCAGTTTTCCTTTCTCCTGCTCTAGTGCGACGAAACCATAACCTCGACGGGCGTCTTTTTTTAGTTTTTTCCCGGAGGGTTTTTTTTTTTTTTTTGCCATTCCATGTATTTGTTCTTATTCTGTTCCGTTTGTGATTTTGTGATCTCCCACTTGTAGCGTTCTCCGGGGTCCCCCGGCGGACCCACGTCCTCAGTTTCCAAACCCTCCTTCTTCGGCCGGTTGGAACGCCGGTCCCCTTTTTCCCTCCCCCTTCTTTTTTTTCCAACCCCCTATTCGGTTTTTGTCTCCCAAGTCGCTTGGGGATCAAAGGTACTTCCTTTTGATGTTCTCTTCGTGAGCTTTATGGTGATCCTGGTTTTCCTCGACCCTCGTCGCCATTCCACAATAAAGCTGGTGTTTTCTCCTCAACTTCCCCCCCCCCCCTCTCTCCGTTTCGTCTTATTCGAGACAAACCATGCGCTCAGTGAAGTCTTTCTTGCTTTTCAGTCTCTTGAAAAAGTTCTTCGAGCAATCCTTACCCACCTTCCCTTGGCTGAGTTGAATTTGCCCGGTGCTCCAGTGGGTCGCCAACGTGCATCTCACTCTCTTTCCACCCTTTTCTTTTTCTCCACGAATTCCATCTGAAGCAGGTTTTCTCAACTTCTATTTGATTTACAGTCGTTTCTTTTCCTGAGCAGGTCCGCGCCGCATCAAGCAACGTGCCTCACTGCCCTTCCTGTCGGTCCCCCCCCACCTTTGCTAGCATGTTTCCCCTTCTTTTTCACAAGGATCCTTTGACCGGGTCCTGTCTCCTAGTTTGATCGTAGCGGAAAGGGGGGCCCCACTCGAGGAGCCCCCAGGACGGTCCTTCGCTCGAACCAACGCTGCGGCCTAGGATCCGTGGCAGCGGGTTTTCAGTTCCTGAGTTTCATTGACCAGGATCTTACTTGGCTAAGATGGTTTTCTTGGTCTTAAGCATCTACTTTCCCTCCTTCCTTCTGTGTTGATCCTCTCATTACCAATGGACCTCGTAGCCTCCCTATCGCCGGGCCTTTTCTCCCCTCAGGCCCCAAAGAAATTGAAAGACCGATTTCCACGTTACTACTCCGGTTTCCCTATCCGCTGTTTTTATTGCCTTTCAATCGGTCCATTCCTCCGCCCCTCTCCGTTTGCTTCAGCGCCTTTTTTGTCCCCCGTGCGGCCCCCTTCCGACTCTTTAGTTTAGCCCTTCCCCCCTTCCTCTTGTTGTGAAGAACACCCAAAACATGTTCTTTGTCCTGTTCCTGCCCGGTGAAGCTATTCGGAGCGCCGTTTTTTCGGTTTTTTTTGTTCTGAAGACTTTCGAAATGCATCCATGCCTTATTTATAATCAGCTTTGCAGGACTTCTTCGTCCTTCGGTCCCCCTCCCTCTGACTTTGTCGTGCTGTTCCCCCTTTTCTACCCCCTGCTGACACCCTGCCCATTCTTGAATCGTTTTTTCCTTTCCTTGCTGCTTTTGAAAAAGACTTTTCCCCGAGGAGAACCCGGCCTGTTACCTTCATGGTTGTCTCGCTTCTCTTATCCCTTGATTATTTTCTCTTTTTTTAGCTTTTTCGTCTCCCCCCATGCGCAGATTTCTGATTGAGGCGCAATAAACGCATCTTAATTCCCGCCCTCATATCGTCCATCCCAGCAAGGATTTTTTCTTACAAATACCAAATGGACGTTGTGCTCCCCGTACGCCTGTCATTTCGTCTTTTTTGCTCTTTAAGGAGCTTTTTCTCTTCTGATTATTTACCCCGGCGAAGAGAGTTGCTGAACTTGGTCTTACTTCTTGGACTTTTTTCACTCCTTTTCAGGCAAGCTCCCCAATTTCATCCCCCACCCCAAGGTTCTGTTTTTTCTCCAAAGTCCAACAACAGAACGAATGTTCGACGCCCCTACTCCCGTCGAGGGTTATTGTGTGCTTGAGCACGAGCTGGTTGCGTCCTCTCTTTTTTGAACGACTTATTTACGGATGAGAACGTCTCCTCAGAAATTTTACTCAGGCTGACTGACCCTCCCTGTTTTTCCTTTGGACTTTCTCCGAACAAGGGGACTTCTTCTGCTCATCGACCCCCCCGAGGACGATTTTTTTCCAGACCTTACCCCCCCTTGTTCTTTGCTGGTCCCTTCATGAATCTTTGAAAGCCGCTGATCCTTCCTGCCTTTCACGTCGTCCCACCCTCTTTCGACTATTTCTTTTCTTAAGTGGATTACTCCTTTTGTCTCCCGTCGGGTTTTTTTCGGACTCGACACACAACCAACGTTATGTGTGGGAACATGTTGGCTCACCCCCAACTTGAACCCTTTTGTTTCGTGATTCTCTCCGTTCCGTCAAGTCGCGACTAAATTTTTCTTCGCCTGTTAGTCATTTGTCTCTTCGGATTTCTCCCGCCATTTCGGATTCTCTTTTTCCCGTACATCCCTTCCGGTTTTTTCCCCTTCTTACACAGGATGACTGTTGCGACTTCGCACCTTCAGATCTCCTTAATGTCGTTCCCGATTTTTGGTGGTCTTCTCTTTCCCCCTTTTTTGTTTGTTGAAGAGACCTGCACCCACATCGAGAACATATTGACCGGTGAGTAGAGCTCCCTTTGCTTGATATCTCATCCTTTGTCTCGCAACCGTTTTCTATTTTTGCCAGCTCCTGAAAATGTCGGACCCAATAGAATGTCGTTCCTATCCGTCCTCCTAAGCAGTCCGTGCTCCCTTTGCGAAGACCGCGACTTTCCCCCACCCCCACCCGGCGTTGATGGTTTTCCGAAACCGGTAGGTACCCCAACCCAATCACCCCTTTGGTTTGGGTTTCTCCTCTCCCCACGCTACCCCACGGAGCCTCCAGGACTTCCGACCTCCTCTTTTCTTTTGTGCTGCTTTCTTATAACCAGGCTGTTCGAGAAGTGAAGGCACTCACCTCCTTCTGATTTTTCTATCATCCCCCTTTCTTTTTTTTTTGTTCATTTCCCCATGAGCGTCGCCGTTTCCCTTAAATTTCGGTGTCTTGACATCGTCCCCAAAGTTGACGCGCGCAAGGTTCTACATTTTTTCCCAGACCCATCATTCCGCCCCTTTTCCTGCAGAACCTATTTCCCCCCATTCTCCCCTACCCCGGGCGTAGTGACGGAAACATTCGGCGGCTTTTTTTGCCTAGCCTCTTTTCATTTTTTCTGATGTTTTTGAGATTTCTTTTTCGTAGCGTTGGAAACCTGTTGCGTTTTTGGCACAGTACAAACATTCCGAACCCCCGGGTTGGGGAAAACCATCCCCCTTTCTCCCTTTTTTTTCTTTCAGCGTTGTGTCCCGTTTCTTCCTTCTCATTGTCCGACTACCGTTCCAACTTCCATCTTGGTGATTTGAGTCTTTAAATTAGTGGAGCGGTATAGGGGAAATTTTTTTTTTACTTTATCAACAGTCCCCCCTCCTTTTCTAAGAGGTTTTTCGTGTATCCTCAAATCTCCCCCCTCGTTTTCTTGCATCTCTTTGGATATCAGCTCTCAAACAGCGCGCCACTTCTTGCTTCCTTCTGTGAAGTCTCCCGTCGAGCTTCCTCTCCCCTCACTACGCTTTTGATTTTCGAATTTGTTTTTTTCCAGGGCCCCCCTTTTTGCATCAGCAGCTGTCTTTATTCGCATCTTGTTCCTTTTTCCGAGTCCCCTTCTTCATCCTTTTTAAATCTTCTCTTTCCTGCCATGTCGGCTGCTCCCAAATTTCTCGCAGGATTACTTTTTCTTTACCCCCCCGGCTCATCGAAAAATCGCAATTATTCTGGTCTGTCCACCTTAAGCATTTTTTACCCTATCCTTTATTGGTTCCATGGTCGATGAGCACCCTCCGCTCGTTTCCTTTTTGCTTTTTTGAACCTCCGGCTTTGGAGACGTTTACGATTCTCCCTTGCCGATCACATGAAGGAGGACAGGAGCATTATTCTGGCAGCTCTTTCTTCTATTGTCTTCGGAGGTTTTCCCTTCTTGAGTGCCTTGGGCTCCTCTTTCTCCTCGGTTTATCTCTCTTTTCCTCCTCCTGTGTGAGCGACTTATCATCAAAACCGTCCCTCCCTAAGGCACGTTTTTACATCAGGTCCAGTTTCATCATTTCGTCAACGACATCTGACCCGTGACCACTTTACTTTGTGGCCCAGTTCTCCGGACGACGCGCAGCGGCTGGTTCTCAGAGCTTCGGTGTTTCGATCTGGTTCTTTTTCCCGTGGCCATCTCCTTTGGTGTGACCCTGGGCGAGATTGCCGGTTTTCTTCCCCCGGACCAGAATCTCATGTGCTTTTCTTGTTAGGTTTTTCTCCCCCATGTGCTGAATTTTGCCGATCCGATCATACATGCCCCTTTTCTATTGTATGCCTTACCTTTTTAAGCTTGCAGTCGGCTCCCGCTTTTCCCAGGTTGCGTTCGAGTGCCACGTTTGTCGCCCCACTGGCTCCCAATTTTCCCTTTTTCCAGAGTCCGGTAAGGTACTGCTGAGGTCGACACCATCTTTAAAGAGTTCGTCTTCGACTGGCGTTGTGGTCCCTGATATTGGAACCTTTTTTAAATCCTTTTCTTAGGTCTGTTGCGTAAGATCCACCACAAGCATTGTGAGAATGAGAGATTGATGTTTTCTTCGTTCTAAAATCACCTCCTCCCCTAGACGCCACTTTCCAGCACCCCTTCTTCGGGGGTTTTTCACCATACCCCGTTGTTGACTGGCGGCCGAGACCCCCCTTTCACCCCCGTACCTTTAGCCGATGACGGCTTCTTTCCCCCCCTGAGATCCTTCTTTTTTGATCCTTGGGGATTTTCCCTCTTTTTTTGTTTTCCGAAACGCCCTGTTCCTTCGATTCATGGTCAGTCAAGCCCTCAAAGGGGTCCACCCCCTATTACATTTGTTAGGGATTCCACATCCCCACCACTACCCCGAAGTCCTATCCTCTTGGGTTATGGTGCCCCCTAGCGCGGGGGTAGAATATACATTCTGAAATTTATTTTCTTTTTGCTCGACATTCCTATTCTTCTAGACCGCATTTCGAGCGGTAACCCTTGCTCTCCCGCGCCAGGTAGCCTTCCCTCTTTTCTCGCTCTCGCCAGGTCGATTGAATCTCCTTTTTCAAACATCTGCTTTGCTTTCCCCCTTTTTTTTGGTTTTCTTCTCCTCCGTATCTCCCTTTTAGAATGTTTAAGAAGAAGCACCTCCTTAGCTCTTGAGACTTCGTCTTTATCGATCTACTGTTCTTTTTCTTGGTTCTGACTAGCCACCCCAACCCCTTCCTTTTGGTGTTCCTACCCCACTTGGTCGGACACCTCCAGGACGCGGGTGTGTTTTTTCTTATTCTTTCTTTCTTCCAACTTCCGCGTACGTCTCGGACCCGACATCGCTGTTGTTATTTTCTAGTTAAATTCATTACCGAGACGGGGCCTCTCTGGCCCAGTTCGTCTGCTTATATTCTCTCCCTTTCCGATCGGAGTCCGG
>Ga0179593_1662727_pt1 | contig 12143 bp, 12 predicted proteins | sample CZODoug2_1_08_16_FD_185931 | JGI IMG/M metagenome (GOLD analysis project Ga0179593, IMG submission 185931) | Vadose zone soil fungal communities from Angelo Coast Range Reserve, California, USA - CZODoug2_1_08_16fungal (PacBio error correction) | ecosystem: Environmental > Terrestrial > Soil >... | reverse complement strand
GGTGAAGATGTAAGGCCGGCCAGTCGACCCCTGGCAGCCGCGGTGCGTGCGTTACTCTTGCGCAACATTTGCGAGAATGATCACGCCGCCATCTGGAGCGTCCGTTGATCTCCATCACCAGTTCCATTTTCGATCCTTCTCGATAGATTGATTCTTGTGCGGGCATTGCTTTTCTGTTGTTATCGATTGCGAGCGTTCCCTTTCACAGTTGACCTTTTTTGTTGAGGGAGCCCGAGTGTCGAGCGCGCGGTTTAAAGCGCGTTTGTGTTGCCTTTATTCAGCCGGTTAGCGAAGTGACACCCCTTAGAGCGTCGCTCCCGCCCCGTACCGTCAAAGCCCTGTTGCTCGCTTTACTTTATTATCAAGGACTTGTGATTGATTCGACATATCACCTTTCTTGAGGTCGCCGCCGCTGTCCGCTTTGGAAACGCGCCGCCGGCCCTCTGGTTTTTTCCTGCGCGCGGGGTAGTTGCAGTCAACCTTCCCCGAAAAAGATGCGCATCGGAAGCTCCCCTTGATCGAGGATAATTCCGGCTACTGCTCAGCAGGCTTTTTCGGTTTTCAGCGGCGCGTAGACATCCACGTGGACAGCTCCCATCGTCTGCTCCGACAGTAGTCTTTCTCTTAGGCTAGTTAATCTTTAACCCCCAGGCATCCCCCCTTTAGGGAGTTCCTGATGAGGAGTGATTTTGATGATGTTAAGGTGGAGCGCGCATCCTTGTCTCGATCAAGTTCAGCGTGGCCGCATTGTTGTTTCTCGACTTTTTTGAGACGTGCCTCAATTCCAGCGCCATGCCGCGTTGCCCCCCCACGGCGTCGAACCCTTTTTCCCAGGCCGCTTGCAAAAGGGAGCTCCCTGCCTGCCTAAGGTAGCAGCGGGTCCGAGGGAGTCCCTCTTTGTCGTGGCGGCCGCGTGTTCTTGAGCAGTTCCCCTTCGGCACGTATTTCAGACAGGTCTCTTGCCCACCCAGCAACTGAATGCCAACGCATCGCGGCTCTTTTAGCTGTCTTCCTCGTTCCCGGTCCTTTCGGGTGTGCCCCATGACACATTGCCCAGTAAAGAGCCTCAGGTACCTTTTGAGCCAGACAGCGGTGCCACTCCCCTTGTCTCTAGGCCAATTTCTTCTTTTATGAGAGCCATGAGTTGAAATCTCTTGCCTGTCACTAGGCACCACCTGATGGACCATTTTCCTTTGACGTGTCCACCTGCTTCTTTCCTTCTTTCTTTAATAATGTTGGAGAGAGCCTGGAGTACGTCTGAGTAACTCTAGTTACGCGGACGGTTGCCTCCTCGGCCTTTGCTCACCAGGAGAAGCAACTAAGACAGGTTGTCTTCGAATTTGTTGAGTTTTAACGCTTCCACGTGCGCTTCCCCCCGGATCTTCCAAATTTGCTTTCTTTCGGCTCACACTCGTTCCCTTCTAGTTGGCATGTGAAATGGTCATTTTTTAAAGAGTCCGAGTTCCCTCTGGCTGCCAGCGCGCGATTGAACTGCATTCATGTTTGCTTTTCCCCCCTCTCCGGTCTGAAAGAGTCCGTCTTGTCACCTGCCCATTCTTGCACCCAGGACGCAAAACACGCCGGACAGACTATCGTCGCTCACCTTAGGCAGATTTCCTTTTTCTCCCCTGTTGCGCGTTGCAGGCCTGTTTACCGCCTCTTTCCTCTGATGAACATGGCCGCTTCTGCCTTCAGCTTAAGGGAGCGCACGGCCCCGCGCTTTTCTGCGCCCCACCACCGGTCCGTTGCCCCTGTTCTCTTTTGCGCGCCCCCCCCCCCTAAGGAAGTCATGCATCCTCCGCAGCCTTCCTGTCCGGACTTAGATGAGTTAAATGGTATCACGCGGTCCTAGCTTACTTATTTATTTCTCGCTCTTTGTCACTACCGCGCCGTCGGTGATTCTCCGCTGTCTCGGTCAGGCTGCCGTATTCGGATTGAGAAGAGAGCTAACCGTAGAGTAGAGTGGTGCTGGGTCATTTACTTTTCACCGGTTCCCTCCCAACTGCCTTCTCTCCTTTTAACTCCCTCCTATAGGGCGCGGTGCGATTAACTTGCATCCTCCGACTGCAAGAGAGACTTTACCAGATCGAGGATACTCAACCCGGACTTCAATGCCTTTCCTTTTCTCCGTACGCTCTTCCCCTGGCTGTTGTATTTATATCATGATACGCTCAGCTTGTCTTATGCACTAAGACCTAAAAAACCTAAGCCCCGCTCTGCTGCCCCGCGGCGCGCGCTGCGTCGCCGCCCTGCCCACGGTAGACCCTGGTCCCGTGCTCTTTCCTCTCCCTCCTTCCCCCCAGGACTGCGGCGCCCACGGACACGCACCTACTCTATTTCTTTCGCCAAATTTTTCGGCGGCCCCGCCGCTGGGGCCCCTGTTGCCTTCTTCCTTTTCCTTCGCCCCCCCCCGTCGAACTAAACGCCCACCTCGGGCGACGTTTTTTTTAATTTTTGTGCCCGGCTCTCACCGGTCTTTCTCTTGTTACCACCCCTTTTTCCCTTTTCCCCCAGATTGAGACGCCATGGATAGCGAATCTGAGATTTTTATGTGCCGAACGTGGTATCGCTCTCGACCGCGCCTTTTTTTTGTTTCACCCCCTCCCTCTTTTTTCTTATCTTCCTCCCAGCGCGCACTCCACGGATCTGTTTCTAGACCAATTCTCACCTTCCCTTTCACTTCGAGAATTAGGCCACTTTGGTCGTGGCCAAGCGTTCTCCCGTCACTTCAGCCGGAGACATTGCCCTGGGATGTATCGCCCCTCTCCCCTCGAATCGACTTGAATCGCTTCTTGACTTATCGCCTTTCGCTCGATCCCGGGGAATACGCCCCTACGATTGCTCGAGGGAGCGCATTCTACTTCTTCTCGCGGCCGGGGCGGTTTCTTTCCTCCTATGGTGCCTGACCTTTTTTCCTCGTACGCGGTGTAGTTTCTTCTAGAGTCTAAGGGAAGTACACTTTTTCTGCAGGAGTCTACTGCGGACACTAGAAGGCCATCTGCCCCTATGCACGCCTCGCTCTCCTTCTACTACTTCCTGCCGCCCCCCTTATCTCTACTACCCTGGCCTAGACGCGCTATTGAGCGGCTTTTTCTTCCTCGCTCGGTGGGCGCAGCCCCCAAAAGGGTTTTTTTTTTTGCATCTCCCGACACCCCCTTTCTCAGGCCCCCCCTTCGTCTTTTTGACTTACTTCCCTTCTTGACTTTCCCCCCACACGTGACAGGGTTCTTCCGGATGCACAGGGCTTAACTATGCTGCCTCCGTGAAGTTTGAGAGTGTGGTGCCACTCGTGCAACCGTTTTGGACTTTTCCCCCCTGCCCAGTGCTTTGTTGTCCTCTTCCCCTCGCGTCGGCGCTTCCCTACCATCCAGCCGCCCACGGCCACCGAAGCGCAAAGTGGCTTCTTTAGAGGATCTCTCTCTCCCCTCCCGTTGTTGTTGGTGTTCTGATTCCCCCGCCATGCTTTCCTTCCCTGCTCGTAGTTTTTTTTGTGTGACGCCAGCAGTGATCCTGTCATTAGCACGCAGCGTTTGCACGGAACTGTTTGGTCAGGGGTTCGGAACGAGTACTCCTTGCCTGCACGGCTATTCGGAGTGACGCCCGGGGCTTTTTCCTACACTTGTTTTTCCCTTTTTTTGGGTTCACCCTTAAGTGCAGCCTGAAAGAGCGGAATCCGAGGGAGCGGGAGTTGGGACTCCGATCATCACCCCCCCCCCCCCTTTTCCTGGAGATTCCGTTTTACCAGTACGACCGGGGGCTGTGGGGAACGGACCTCCCGCTTCACTTTTTTTGACCCAGCTGAGCGGTCCGTTGCCGGTGTTCGGCTTCAGGGCCTTCTTTATGGCTCTTATACTTACTTGTGACGGAATGTGTTCGTTCATAGGATCTCCCATTAGTTTTTTTATGCGCGCGTTTCCTCCTTAAGGGCCGTATTCCCTCCCCGGGCCCCACCCCGCTTCTCTCCCTAAGTTTTTGCCAATTCCTCCCCTCCCTCCGAGAAGACTCGTCAGACTCTCCCGATTTGCTCGTAGTTGAGCGCGGCATCAGCGTATGGAGTTTCCTCCTCATTTGTCTCAGCTTCTAGTCGCTTGAGATCCCCCTGCCAGAGAGAGCCGGCTATCGGCGAAGTACATACCCTTGGCACCCCTTTTTTTCATCATTTCTATGTTTTACTGTGAGGCATCCGATGAACGCCTCCGTTTCTTGTTTCTGTGGCGCCCTCTTTCTCCTCTGCGTCCACCACAAGTCGCGGGATCCCTCGATTACCCAATGTTTCTTGAGAGCCTCGCCTTGCTTCCTCGTGCGGTCGATTTGGGGTGTTGTACCCTCGCTACAGCCTTTTGCAGTTCCCCTCCTGGGATTAATGCCTGCAGTACCCCCGAATTGGCGCGTTGATTGGAGTGCCGTTTTTTATTCTCCATTCCACCTTTCTCTGAATTTTCCGATCCGAGATCTTTCGCGCCGAAGGGCGCGAAGTTTTTTTTTTTTGAGAACACTCTTTCGAGTAGGCTTGCAGGTGTCCGTGACTGAGGAATGCGGGTCTTCCCCTTTCTCTCCCTATCGTATCCCTGTAAGTCGGACAGTGCGTTTGTGAGAGTGAAGGCTTTTTTTTCCTCTTTTTTGATCCCCATCGCGAGTAACTGAGGTTGTTAGTTTTCTTTCTCTTTCCTCCTTTTTGCCACCCTCCTCTTCGCAATTCGAGTCCCTTCAAGAAGACGGTCTACGCGAGGTATCAACGGAAGTGCTTGTGATCTGAATCGATCGCATGAAGGTACGCTTCTTCTTTTTTTCAGGCTCCGGGCGGATGGTGACAGTGGCGGCCTCTCCTTTTCCCCCTTTTTCTTCACCTTGAGCGGCCGTTCCCCCTTTTTCGTCCGCGAAGAAAGGTGAAGTCGTACTGCGCTCGAAGCGGCTTCGATCTTTGATTCATCCGCTTCCCGTTTTTGAGATCGCCCCGAGGAAATTGGCGCGCTAGCTGCGCTTCTCTCCCCCTCTGCGCCCCTCCCCCTCTTCGCGCCCATAGAGAGAGGCATCGTGGATGGCCCCATTTAGAAAGCCGGTTTCGTGCTCCGGGAATGTCTGCATGCATGCTGAATTCCATGCGCGCGGGTCCGTTTTCTTCTTCTCCCGGTGACCCTCTTCCTCTTGTGGTGGTAAGATCGACGTGCAGACCTAATGTAAGAGGCATGGCCACTTCTTTTTCATTGTCGAACGGCCTGGTGAAACACTCTGGCACCGCAACGGCTGCTCGGCTCTCGTACGGTTATTTCTTTTATTGTATCTTGAGGCAGAGGAGGCGGTGGCGGCCTGGGTGCGATGAGTTTTACCTTTAAGTATTAGAACCTTTTAACCAAATCCCCATGCCAACGATTTCCCCTGTTGCCGTGGGCGTCTCCCCTTCTGACTTTCAGCGAGGTTTAAAAATTCAATTTTAACCGACTGTTCCAGTAAGAGGTAATCTAATAGTGCGCCGATTTTACTTTCCCCCCCCCTTTGTGTCGCCGTTTCCCCCCCTTTGCTTCAGATTCACTGGAGGAGGTGATTCGAAATGAGGGCGCAATAGCCTTTTTTTAGTAAAAACGTTCCCCGTAAAGAACCTGTTCTCGAAATCGGTGGAAGATGGCACTATATATTTTAATCCCTCCGTGTTGTTTTGTATATCTATCTTCCTTGTTTTTACGAGGTCTAAATAAGGTGAGTGCGTGTCTGAAGCCGCCTGCAGGAGACCTACCCTTCCTGCCCCCATCGCCAGTGCTCTTCTCTTTGGTTTCTTCCGGCTAACTGATCGCTTTACAGGATGGCGTTGTTGCACACCTTCTTAGCTTCGTGAAAAATGTTGACTAATTATTTTTTCCCTCTTCCCTCTGGATAGGGATTAGAAGCGCCGCGACCGTTGAATAATGTGGGCTGGTTCGAGATTTTAAGACGTCGATGGGTCTGCCTCTCCTTTCTTTCACCTTCCCTCCCCCCTCCAGCCTTCGTCCCCAGAAAGTTCACAGATAGAGGAGGCTAAATGTTCGTCCGCAACATTGGATGTTAGGCTGCGTGGAGACCCATTCCCCTTTCTGTCACTCCTCTTACTTTGTCAGAGTTGCACAGGACGCAGCTTTGTCGCACCAAAGCTTCACTTTACGGATATCTTGACTGTCTGTCGCTCCCACCGAGGAAATTCCTCATCCTCTCGCGTTCCCTCCTCCTTGACCTGACAGTATTTTTAAAATGTACCGCTTCTAAAGAGACGGGTCGGCGCTCCCCGTCTCAGTCGCCGGTTGATTCGTACCCTCTCCCCTCTCGTCTTTTCCCCTTCCCCTTTCCTCTAATTTTTCGGAGCGAGTATGATAAGCTTTGATGCTCCTAGTGTATGTCACCTAGCCGGATGTGGCTAAACTGCAGTCTCTCCCCTTTTTTTTTGCCCCTCCCCTCCCCCCTTTTTTTCCCGCTTCTTGAGCGAGGAAGTTTGCATCCTTGCAAAGCCTGCAGCGGCGGCCAGGGAAAAGTCATAGGTAGCGCCCCCCCTACCACTCACCCGCGGAGTAATACGTACGCCGAGAACTGGACCTGCGTGTTTCCCCGACTTCCTACGATCTGCTGCGGGCCCCCCTTTTTTTTCCAAATTTTCTCTTTAAACAAACCTTTTAAGCTCGATTGCGTGCACCGCGGCCTCCTAGGAAATCTCAATCGTGACAACGGTCCCTGAAGTGTCGCGCAACCTCGCCTTGGACCCTCCCTCCCTGCTCGCACCCCCCTTTCCCCGGCCCCTCCTTTTACTAAATATTTTTCAGATTTTCCCCTCAACTCGGCGCGAATGCGGTTCGCTCCCGATCCTCTTCGTGTGAGCATTCAGTCATGCGCCCTCGTTCCCACCTTTCCCCCCTGCCGAGTCCTACCTTCTGGTGGATTGCCACGTATACTTTTAGTCGTCAACCTCGCTTCGAGCCACCAACCCTGGACGACATCTCACTGCTGGATCGCCGAACCTCGCTTGTCCTTCCCTCTTTCAAAACTACTAGATTAAGCCGCGTGGAACCACGCGCTCGGCTAATTTTGCCAGCGCGCCCACCGGGTCTCTCCATGCCCCCCCTTTACCACCCTCTTCTCCCTTTTTTCCCCTTTGAAGTCAGGCAACTGTGGTGGCCCCAATGCGTTGTTGCGTCCCACTTTGAGAACTCGTAGCTGATGGCAGCGCGACCTAGTCTGTCCCCCTGGGCGTTGAGATCCTTTCCTCCTCCTTTATTCCTGGAGCTCCTTTCCGGAGGGACTTTCCCTGCCATAGAGGACCGATCTAGAGTGGACGCAGATCTTAGCCCCGATGGGATTTTTCTGTCGAAAAGCGTGCCAAAGTCTTCGCTCTGTTTTCCTTTCGGCTACCTTCCCTCCCTTGCTCATAACGCCCGATTCTGCGTCGCTGCTGTCGACATTACCCCAGCTTCAAATTAAACTTCCTCTGCGCCTGCCGCTCTAGCGCAGGCCCTGCCTCCCGTCCTCCCTGCCTCTAAGCTCCTCTTTTTTTTCCCCCAGCTGCGTTTTTCTCCTCTAACGTTTAAGGCCGCACCGCGCCCATCCCAAGGGTCGGAATCACTCTCCACCCTTATAAAGTGCTCACTCCCTCGTTGACTTACTGCAGAAGTGCGGCAACCCTTCCCTTTTCCTTACACCCTGGCTTCCCCCTCTTACCCCGCACGCATCAGTGCAGGCGACCGGCTTTTGGTGTCTTAAACTACTTTTTTTGAACTTTCCACCTTGAGTTGGCGCAGCTCGCCACCGCGCGTGCGTCCCGGAAGCGGCCTTCCCTGCTTCCCTCCCCCCCCAGGTTTTCCGTCTGGGACGCTACTGTGAGATCTCTATCTTTTACCTCTGTTGTTGGGGTTGAACCGCTCATGCGCAGGCCCAATGCCCTTCCCGGCAGTGACGCCGGCTCTTAGTCAGGGCATAGAGAGGCGAGTCTCCCCCCCTCCCTTCCGGTTCACTCCCGTTTATTTTCCTTTTTCCCACAGACCCTCGCCTGAACGCGTGCTTAGTCTTTGAAAGAAATGGGGATTGACTTGCCCTCCAACGGCGGTTTGGGGCTCGCCTGAGTAAGTAAAAGCGCTTCTTCGCCATTTTCTCCTTTTTTTTTTACTGGATTCCCTCACCTTCCCCTCCCGGGGCCTGGATCCCGTGCTGACCATTTAGCGGCCCAGATCCGCGCCAGTGAGTAGAGGCAAGCTAGGGCTTTAAGGGCCTTGTTTCTGATTCCTCTTATCGGCAGGATCGTGGAGATGTCGTTAAGGTAGATTTTTCTCCCTCTCTGAACCTTCTCCCTCCAGTCTGACTTCTCAGCTGCTCGCAGCCCTCCGAACCAAAGAGGCTTGAAGCCCCTTAGCCCGTGCTCGACAGCACCTCCAGAGGCGAGATGGGGCATGCGCTCACGGCAGGTCCCTCTTTTTTCCAGTCGTTTTTCCTGCGCGATCAAAGATAAGTTTATTTCCCCGACGCGACGCCCCCACGTTGCAGGCCCCACGGAGGTCCCTTCCTTTTCCTACGCGCTGCAGCGTCGCACAGCCTCTTCCACGTTCTCAGAGCCCACCAGCCCACGTTGCCTTCCTGGAAGATCGGGTTTATTGGATGTAGAGAAAACCCCTTGTGGCGCTGGCCAATCTGAGCTGGTTTTCCCCCCCCCCATTTTGTGTTTTCTTTTCTTAGCCATGTCCCCCAGTTCGTTTTTCCAGCAATAGTCTACCAGGACCCCCAGATCAGCGTGAGGATAGATCTGGTTTCGAAATGTTAGCGAGATGGCCTCCTCCTTTTTCACTTGAACGACCTCACACCCCAGAAGGCCGGGCACGTGGATCCGTGCTATTCTGCACCAATTCAAGGAATGCTCCAAACGCTGCTCCTCTCGGCAGTTCTCTTTCCCGACTTTTTCGCACCCCATAATTGCCGAGAGCCTAGGTTAGCAGGTTGTCCCTTGTGAGAGTTTAGTGTTCCTTTTATCCCTCTGCTGCCTTCTCTCCCCTCTTCAGTCGAACCTTTTCTGGCGGGTGAGTTGCCGAGCAGCTTTTTTGGAGCGCCCTTCATAAGCGCGCTTACCTCGGGGTCTGTTGCAGCCGTTCAAGCTCTTTCCCGCATCCCCCCTTCCTCCCTAATTTGTCGTTCTTTCTCAAACTTGATTTAGTTTGAATTGAGCGATCTGAGTTCTTGACGGCCCTCTATTGCATGCTTAGGGCGGAGTCTCAACGCTCTGTCCCCCCGTTGTGACCACTTTTCCCTCCTTTCCCCTTTCCGGCCCCTTGCCGGTTCTAGAAACTACCCCTACGCGGATAAGCTCATTCCCTCCGCTCGCTCATTACGACAGGTGCCGCTCAGGCGTCCGGGCCACACCTGCGGTTCCCCCTGGCACTCTTCCTCCGACGTAGATCGATTGTTTATCGGACATTGGACCATTTTTGATACGTCAGTGCCTCAGACTGCTGTTCTTTGATCATCTCTTTTATCCTTTCTTTTTTCTTCGACTCTTTCCCCTCGCTTTTCACTTGTGCCCTCCGGGACGCGTGTGGGTTTTTAGTACCCAAGGCGACGCCTGCACTTAAGGAAGTGCTGTCATGGCGCGGCCTCTTCGACTCGGACTGGTGACGCCACGCTTTTCCAACATTTTTTTTTTCAAATCTCCTCCTCTCCGGTAGTTTGCCCCTTCCCTTGTAGTGAGGGCTTTTCGGAGGGTGTTTGCCGATGGCCCCAATCGACGTCTTTTACCGGACAGCCCCCCCCTCCCTGCCACCTCGGTTTTCCCTTTTCTCTTCCGCTGTGCTCGCGTCCCCTCGGTAGCGCGTTCAAATGCCATTTCCACTGTACAACTCGATTGATTCGCTCTTCCCCTTTTTTGCCCCGAGCTTTTTTCCCCCCGGGCTCGTAAAACTCAACCAGTTTTTATCGAGACTGGGGTTGTCCCGCGACCTAGTTTGAAATTCCCTTTTCTTCCCTCCCTTGAGCACGACGATGTCGCCCTCTGCATATCTCTCTTTTTTTTTCTTTTCCTCTCCCCTTTTTTTTTTTTGAGAGTCACCAATGTGACAGAGTCCCCTGCATGTTCATAAGTGTGCTTCCTTAGTTGACGACTATCCCCTGGCGCTCTCCCCCCTCCCGACAGTTTTCTTCGACGTTTGAGACGGCGCAGCAACCCTTGAGATCGGATCACCAGTTTCTGGATTTTACCTTCCCCGATGGGCGTTGAGTAATTTTTCACCTTTTTTCCCTTCGCCTGCTTCCCTTCCCGCATGACCCCCTTTTTTTTTGACTTACTTGATGATGGTTCCGAGCCGTTCTCAACGTAGATGTGGACTTTCTTTTTCCCCCGTTTCCGTCCCCCAATCCGCAGCGCTTTTGAACTTCTTACACCCCTATTTTTTTTGTCTCTCTGTCTCTTGAGCTCTTTTCGGCTAGATTCCTGTTCACCAGGCCTCTGTGCGCCCGACTTGGTCTTCCTTCCAGGACTCCTTTGAAGTTATGACCTCTACTGGGATGCGCCCCAAATCTATTTATGTATCGCACCCCCTTTTTCCCCGCTCCCCCCTTCACTTCCTTCCCGCCTGCACTCCGAAGAAGTCCCGTGCCCGGACGACCGTCTATCAGTAAAGCATGTTTTCCTTCTCCGCGATATTTCTGATGCGCGTCGCCGGTTGCTTTTCTTTCTCGCCCCCTCTTCTCCCAGCTGCACGGCATTAGAGTGATGCCGGGTAATTAAAGTTAGTTCACGTCCGAGGCGCCGATGAACTGGCCGGCCGTTTTCCGCCCACCTTCCTTCCTTAGACCGTCGACCGATTGTGAGTCGGCCTCGGTTCTGCGTTTGAGTCCCCCGGCGGTGTGGACTTCGATATATGGCGCGAATCCAACCCCCCTCACTTCCCCAGGCCGTGAGTACTAAGTACAGAGCACCAGGGAGGTTTCTAATGAGCCCTCTGTTTGGCAATCGGATTACTGGCCGCATCAAAACTTGACTTCCCCCCCCTCGAGGTTCCTCCCAACGTGATAGGGCATCACCCCCTCAAGGTCGCCTTTCAAAGGCTAGCCCGACCCTCCCTGCCGGCTTCGCATCTTCACCCCGGCCGATATTACTCTAGGACCTTCTTTCCTCAATTCGTCGAGATTCTAGACTCCTCCGTTTTTTCCTTCGGTGTATTTCTTTTCCCGTTTCATGGAAGCAGTCGGTCAACCTAATGCCCACGCCTGCTTTTATGACTTTTTCATTTGCAGACCCCCCCGTATCAAAGGGCGTTTTAGTCACATAGCTGTCACGTTCCATTCTACACCCCCTTTCTAACGATCGAGTCGCCCTCCTCGGATAGAAGTCATTACTGCGGATGGAGATAGATGCAGGTGTTATCATCAGACGACCCATCTAATCTTTGGGTCCATCCGTTTCCATCGCGCTCGGTATGAGAGCAGCCCTACCGGGGAATGTCGTTTCCATCGACCATGCATCACGGCCGATCTCCCCTTCTCTACTCTTTGAATTGCCCATGTGGCTGGAAAAGCTTTGATTGACCGTTCCCCTCCCGCTAAGAACCCCTGTCGGTGCCTCTCTATCCTCCCTTCCCCTCCCGTTTGTTTTTCAACCTGGCGGCGTGGGACGGATCGCTGTAGCGCGATTACGGGTACTCTAACGGGCCGATAGTTGCCTTTTTCCTCCCCGACCGTCCCCCCCTCCCTTAGGTTTGCTTCCCGAAGCGGTCGACCGCTTTCGCGGGTGGCCTGGTTAACGAGGCCTTAAGAATTCTCCATGAGGTCCAATCGACTCTTTCTCCCTCCCCCTCTGTTGCTCTCTTCCCTATCATCCTTGAATGACAGGCACTTTGAAGTCCGCCGACCCCCGGAATAGCACTAATCGGGGATCTGAAGCTCCCTATGGTTGCAGACGCACCGCTACACGGCTCACTCCTACCCCCCTCTTAAGTCCCCCTCCCTCCTTTTTGTTCTACTAGTTGTTTGCACCAAACCGTCTTCTGCCCTCCCCGGCCGGTCAATAAGATCCTTTTTTCCTGCCCTTCTTTGCGCGGACGTGTCTTCGTTTCCCCCTTCCCCTCCAAGTGGCTTTGGCTCCTCTAACGTTTCGATGCGCCGGAATGCCCTTTTTGCGGTCACTCCACTACGCGCGGGGGCCCTCCCCG
>Ga0179593_1579407_pt1 | contig 12143 bp, 14 predicted proteins | sample CZODoug2_1_08_16_FD_185931 | JGI IMG/M metagenome (GOLD analysis project Ga0179593, IMG submission 185931) | Vadose zone soil fungal communities from Angelo Coast Range Reserve, California, USA - CZODoug2_1_08_16fungal (PacBio error correction) | ecosystem: Environmental > Terrestrial > Soil >... | reverse complement strand
CTGCGTGAGGACGGAAGTCCGAAGCCGTAAGCCGCCAAGACGACTTTGGCGATAGCTCTAGTCAGCCCCGACATTGCCCTTTCGACACCCCGGATTTCCGCGCACCGATCCCCCCCCAGCAGTCAAGCGCCCCCCTCCCTGAAATATGAGAGGCCTCGTTGCCGGCCAGCGACCCCCCCGAGTCCCCCAATCTTCGTAGTTTTCGTTTCCTAGCTTATCTCTCCCCCATATAGGCCCTAGGCAAGGGAAGTCATCTCACGGTCGAGATGTAAAGAGACGGCTCGCACCTCCCTCTTTTCCCGACCCACGCTTCCCTTTGAGAGCTGATTTTCCACTCCTGAGGTAGGAGGTCACTCGTCGAGCAGGACTCAGCGCGCGAATATTAGTGCGCTTTCCTTGAGACCGTTTCTTCATCTGCTGCTGCTCAGAGCAGTAGAACTCTCCTTTAAGACGAGACTGGTCGAGGGACGAAGTAGGGGCGACAGTTTTTCCCTGGTAGTACATCCAGGAGTCGTCGATTACGCGTTTTTTGGTTGCACGATTTCTTTCTGCCGGATGGATGCATGCGACTCCTCCACTTCCCCCACAGTTCCTGACGCCCCTTCATAGCAGTCCATTTTCCGGGCTTTTTGATAGCGTTCCCCTCTTCCTATCAGTTCTTGAAATAGTGGACTCGCCCGTGGTTGGTTGGTGGTTTCATTTATTTTGTAAACTCCGAGCCCCGAGAAAAACCTCGGATAGAAGGAAGGTCTCGACCGTGGGAGGAAGGTGCGTTTAGTCCCGGTTTCCCCAGAACCCCCACCTGTCTTTCGACGAAGACTTATCCCAGGGTAGAGAAGCCTTTTTCTCAAAAAAAGTTATTTCTACTTCGATACCGACGTCCGGGCAGAGGTTTAGACCCCTCAGTTCCGAAATTCCCAGTCCCATCTCATCCTGAGGGACTTAACAAGAAGAAATCAGTTGTACCTCCCAGGTATTGATCTCCAAGAGGGCCGCTCTTTCGTTAAAATTTTTCCTTTTTCTTGGGCAGAAAAAAGAGCTTGACCCTTCGACCTTCAAGATGGCTTTAGGATTGCTAGTCTTTCCAGGAAGTGGAGGACACCCCCGAAATGGAGCGAGAAGCCGACTCTGGTAGAGCAAACAACCCCCCTATGTAATCAATGCAACATAGACCTTGTCGGACCTGAACAGCTCCTGAACGCCACTCTCCCCCGAAGGAGAAGACTAGTTGTGGCCGGTCTCGCGCGAAAGAACAGGCTTCCAGTAGAGACCGCCGGCAGCTTTTCCTTTTTCTCAGCCCCCTCCTTTTGGTACTCGAAACCCCATTCGGTCTTTATTCGAGCGCCGGATTGTGGGATTGAGTGAGTCTCCTTTTACCTCTTTTTTTCTGCTCCAACGGCGCGCACCCTTTCATCGGTGAGGAGGGGAGCCCCTTCTTTTAACGGCTTGGCAATGCGGATAATTCACAGCGGAGCGGGGTTATATGACGCGGCGAGGTTTTGCCCTCCCCTTTTGAAGCTTTTTTCTTAGTCCTCAGGGCGCTCCCTAGCGACGGCAGTTTCCCTCCCGATGAGGTTACCCTCCTGCATAACGTGCAGGATGCCCATCGACCCTTCCCCAGGTCAAGATCCTATAACAGGCGTTTTTTATCTTTGTTTTCCCCCCTTCGACGTTTTTCTTTATTTCGCGCATTTGTGCGTCTTTTTCTTTACCTCCTAACGGCCGATCGTGACCTTTAACGGCTGAGGGCCATGTCCCTCCCTCTTTGAAGTACGCTGACCAGGCTGGCGTCCGGGCCAGGAGCTCCCCCCTCTTCTTTTTTCCAAAAGTGCGGCTCATCTTCCGCTAATTGAGCTTACGTTGTAGAAGAAGAAGCCGCGCTTTTTTTTAAGCTCGACTCGGTCTAGAGGACAGGCCCTCCTCTCTACATAATGGGAGCCACGTGAGAGGCGGCCCCCCTAGAGTTTTCCCTCACAGCCTCCCCCTTTCTTCTCGGACGCCGCGTTGTCTTGGATTCGTCGTTGGTCATTTCTTAGGTGACTCTTCTTCGAAGCGAAGTGACGTGAGTTTTTTATTTGACAGGCGCCCTTTTTTACCTGAGTCGAGCTCCTTCCCCCCCTCCCCCCGCTCGTCTGCTGAAGGAGGAAATCCTTCGTGCTTGGCTTTCGCGATGGAGCGTCCTCCTTCGGGCGGGTGTCGCGAAGATTTTCGAAAGAGCCATGAGCAGGAAGGTGTTGTAGCGTGTGCTCTCTTGCGATCGTGGACCGGTCCGTTTTCTTCCTCCCTTGGTCGTCCAGGTGCGACATGAGCTGCTTCCTGCCTAGACAGCCGATCTCTCTTTTTGTGTATAGAGATCGCCTTCGCCTCGACGGAGGCGCCATGATCGAGGGCTGAGCAGCTCATGGTACACACGGACGTCCTTCCCTTTTCCCTCCTTTCACGGAAGGTCAGTCCGATCGGCAGGATTTTGCCGTACATTCACCGGCTCTTTCGGTTTTAAACTCTTTGACTTTTCTTGCCGCGTCCCCAGGTTCCCACTCGCACAGGATACATCGCTCCCCCACACCGGCGCCACGCTCCTTCCCCTCGTTCTGTCCCCCGAAGGCTGCAGAAGAGTCCTTTGAGGGCCCTCCTCCCCTTCTTCACCACGGCCACTGACCCGCGCATTTCCAGGAAACACGTAAACTTTCCCCCTCCCATGCCCAACTACGAATCCAATATTTGCCCGCTCGTTCCCCTGGTGACATCCGCCGAGAGCGGGTTCTCTGTCTCCCCCGCTCGGTCTTTTTTTCTCCCTGTTGAGGTCGATTCTCGATGCCAGTTTCTATCTGATCGTTTGGCGGCGAAAAGTTCCTTCGCGCAAGGAGATGTACTGTTTTTTCACTGGGAAGGTTCGACTACTCCTCGTGTTTCTTGTTCACGGTTCTTTCTTCCCCCCAGCTCTTGTTCCCATGGAGGATGAACGGGCAAGAATCTCCGCATGTTCACGCCGGGTTCTTACCGTAAACGACAAGCGAAGGATGCGTATTTTTTGCGGCCTTCTTTTATAGGCGACGACTTCGCTTTACAGCAAGGATGTGATCGAGCTACCTTTGCTATGGTCTGGGCGATGGGAATCCGGAACGTGCTGGAATCTGACAGAATAGGAGTCCTAGAAAATGACGGCCCCCTCCCCTCCTTCCATTTGAATGCCCTTTTCCCCCAGGACAGGCTGCACCTTCGGACTCCGCTGAGGAGAAACCCTTGGATGTAGACTGCACTTCTCTTGCCAGCCGTTAACAGGCGGAGTCACGCCTTCCCCCGTCCTCTTTGCGCAGCCGTTTTCGTAGGTCCCGTCGTGCTTGCTTTTGACATAGAGTTAACTCTCAAATCCCTACATCGTGCGAGGCATCTTCTCTTAAGGGTTTCTGATAAACCCCCTAAAGAGGAGCTTGGTTCGCAAACTTTTCCGCCTGGCATGGCTTCTTTCCAGGAGTCGGATTCGTTCCTAACGAGTGGTTTCATGCTCAGCGATGGGCAGTTCTCGACAGTAGTGGCGGAGGTGATCTTTTTCACCCCCCCTTTGGTTCGAGGGGATAGACCGATAGACGGGGAACGGTCCCAGATTTCCTCTTGAGATCCCATTTCCCCCTCAGACCGCATTCCTAAGCTAGGGAAGCGTGACCCCCAGGAGAGCGGGGGCTCTCATAATGAACTTCTTCCCGAGGCTGAGCGGCGAGTGGTACCCGATAAGAGAGCTGGTAGTGATTTCTTTTTCTTGGAAGCTCCTTCTCTGGTCTTTTTGTTGGCTCTTCAAAAACTGCGGATCCCTGCCGCGTACGTAGGGAGCGACGTTCCTTCTGACGGATGGGTCGGCCGGCGGCTTCCCCACGGTCGGGCTCGTATTATCGAAATCCGCAACGTTTCTCCTGATGCTGACCGCGCCTTTCCCTCTCGGTCGCCGGCGGCCTGCTGCTCGCTTTTCTGTTCCCTGGGTGAGAGTTTCCCTCCTCTGAGAAAGGATCGGAGACCCAACCTCCCCAAGGGACTCTGAGGCCGTGAGGCGAGTCACGCGAGAAAGCCCCACCCTTGCCCCTGGAAGGAGTTCTCCCCTGAGGAGTTGGTGCCTGAACAGTATCACCTTTTCTCCTTCGGTGACCGCCCTCTTTTCTCTCTAGGGTCAACCACATCATTTTCGAGTACTTGACGGATCCGGTATTTGGAGGTCGAGACGCAGATCCCCTGAAGCACTCCCGAGGGCGTCCCGTTCCTCGTCCTTCTGCTCCAAATGCGAGTTCTCTCGCTCAACCTTCGTGAAGTTTCTTTTTCAGCGGCGTCCCCTACCAGATAGAGAGTGCCTTCGCTTTAGGAAATTGAGCGCAGACGTCCCCTTCCGAGTTAACGCAGATCGACGTGTTCTCCCTTCACCTCCGAGGAGGACGTTGTTCGATTGATTCCTTCGTTTTGGTTTTTATTTTTTTCTCTCCTCCTCCCTACTGGATATGCCCCGCTGGGCCGAGGATATAGGGAGCGGAGATGTCTCCCTCCTTACTTAAAAGCACAAGAATTATCTCAAGCCTTCTTTACCTAGGACTTTTTTCTTTTTTTCAGCTTCAGGGCATCTTCGGTCTATGGAAGGAGTTATTTTGGAGCCTCCCCTTTCCTCCGGTGAAGGGAGGGACGAGTTTCCAAATGGAACGTCTTTCTTACGCCAGATCCGAGAGGGCGGCGACCTGGCCTGGATGAATTCTTCCCTTGGAAAAGTTAACCGGTCGTACCTCCCCCTACCATCTTTTCTCGAATCTGTGGTACTTCCCCAGGCGGGAATGTCCCCCCCCCCCCTCAGGAAAGTGCCTGTCGCTTCCGCGAACTGACTCCTTGATCTTCCATTTAAAAGAAGTTGCCCCTGTAGAGAACCCCTACCTATCTTGAGCTTCTTCCCAAGAAGCTCTCCCCGGAAGATTTCTTCTGGTGGCCGTCATCTGAAAAGGTAAGCTCTATCCCCGTTACAGGAGATCTTCTTTTCCGTTGCAGTTAGTGAGCAAATCCGGCATCCGGCCGTTTTTCGGATCCACGTCAGATTCAGAGAGTCTTCGCTTCTATAAAGACTCGCGCTAAAGAAATCGTCTATTTTCCCCTAAAAGGACTCAGGTTCTCTCCGGCCTGCTCCTTTTTCCCATGATTCCCCCTCTTCTATACTGTCCCCCTCCCTCCTCCTTGTCAGCTACCCCCCTCCCCCCGCCTTTACTCTCCCTTCCCCCCTCCTCCTCGTCGTTTTAGGAAATCCACCTTTTCTGCGTTGAAATTTTCTCGTTAGGCAGAGCCCCTTTACCTTAGGCAGTCTTTCCTCCCATGCTCTTTTTAGTGCTTCACGGCGGAATGGGGGATCGCGTATAACTGAAAGATGGTCTTCGCGAATTCCGGGCTTTTCCGCGGTTTCCCCCCTGCTATTGGTGATGGGATAGGGCGAGTCCGCCCCAGAAGTCTTGCTAGCAGAAGTACTCTTTGCGTTTCTCCACCATATGCTGCGGCCCTGAGAGGCCTCCGCAAGTTCCCGTTCGCCGCTCCCGACTTTACTCTTTTGACAACGGGGGTGGGCTTGCTAGCGTTTCCTAGGACTAGCAGGTTTCCCCCTCTACCCCTCCATGGTAAGTTTTTTCCTTAAGACCCCCCTTCGCTGCGACCCGTAAACAGCGCACGTTATCTCGAAGGACGGCTTCCCCCCCCCTCTTGGGCGGTTTTTCCTCGGGGTCTCCGGGTTTTGAACGACCCTGCTCCCACCGTTCTTTACTACAAGAACGAGCCCTTTTTGGTGAGTCGCTCCCGCCAAGAAACTTCCTACACGTCGATCCCTTTTCCTGGAAGAGGCAGGAGCAGTGGTGCCCTCCTCGCTCATGCAATCTTCTCTCGGTCGTAAAAGCCGAAACGTTCTTTTTGGACAACTTTCCTGCCCCGTCGGTATCATTTCAAGCCAACACCGCCCCCGAGTGCGGTCCGCTCCGACCATCTTGCACGCCTTTTCTTTTTCCTTAGGCAAACGGTGTGGAAAGCCCAACCGCAATTTTCCTTTTTTTTCCCCTTAAAATGACTCCCCCTCCCGATGACAACTCGCCATTCGCACGAGCAACCTCCACGTCCCCCCCGACGGAGTTTTTTTCCCCCCTGCAACTTTCTTTTTTGCGCTTTTGATCTGGTCCAACCAGTCGTGCCCGCGACGCCGGTGCTTGTCCGCATCTTCTGCGAGCCGCCCCTCCTCCCTTCCCTTCATGAGCGTTCCGCCTGCCGCACAGATCCTCCTTTGGAGCCTTTTCCCTTGCTTTCTTTGGTACTCGCACCCTTTCGTGTAGCTAGTCGAGGACCCTCCCCCTCGGTAGGTAATTCGAGGACCCGGTTTATACCTGAACCATTGGCCTTTTTGCTCCCCTTCTGATCGGGGAGTCCGCCGCCTGGAAACGGCGGGACTGCTCCTTGAAGCGAAAAGCCTGGTCCTTTTTATCTCCTCTCCGCGGTCCGGCAGTCCTTGTTTATCCTTTTTTTTGTTGCCTGGCGCGGCCGTAGTAGTAGTCTGCAGGGAGCTTGTACTTCTTCCGGCAGTTATCGTTCCCTTTCTTCTCCTTCTCACGTGCCGGATGGCCAAGACTAGACCTCCCTCAATAGGCGTTTTTCCTGAGTGTCGCCGACCCTGGACGAACTGCCGGTAAGCAGCAGGTGCTGCTTTTTTCGTACGTACGAAGGGCCTCTCCGATTAGTTGAAAATTTTGACAGTGGAGTCCTTTTTTTACCTGGGCCCCCCCCCCCGATGGACGTCGCCTTTCCCTTCAGAGCCGCGGCTCTGGAGTAGCCGAACCGTGCCGGTCCGCCTTTACCAGATCATTGCGTCTCTTACCCGTTTCTCCGAGACCGCGCTCGATTTCCTCCTGTATACGACTTTTGCCTCATGTTTCTTCTTCCCCCCTAGAGGCGTGATCCCCTCTCACGCCGCCCGATCGGCGGCAGTCTTTAGCGGAACCGACGCAGGCAGTCCCTTCTTTTTTCCATTCGTCTTTTTCTATTTTTCCTGAGGTTCGGAAGAGCGACCCCTATCATGATTTTCCTGCGTTGCCCTGCTTCAGCCACCTGTTCATGCCGCGGCCCTCCTCTGGTTATTGCTTTTTGTCTCGGTGGTGTTCCGCGATGGAGTCCGTTGTGATTTTTGGTTGTCGTCGTTTCCCTCCCGGTTCTGGCAGCCGCCAGAGTTTTTGTGGTTTTAGCGGCGCTCCTGGCTAGTTGACGTCCGTGGCCGCTGAAGAACAGTCTTTTTTGGTACAATGAGCGGACTCCGGAGGCCCTCGGTCAGTCCCGTTTTTTCCCTTCGATATCTCCTTTGTTTCTCGATTAGAGAACAGGCGACGTTTGATCGAGGGGGCATACCGGGAGCAGTCTCACCCGTGACGTACCTCATGGCCTCGTTTTCCTGCACAGATAGCACAGAGCGCCGCTACATAATTTGACCGTTTCCTCTTACTTTCTTCCCCCCTGGTCCCCAGCCCTTCTCAGCGGAAAAAAACGGCAGCCCGGGACACGGACGAGGAGGGCAGCTTATTCCGACAGCAGTGTTTTTCCTCCTCCTCCTTTCCGGCGCCTTTTACCTATCCCAACCCGTCTCTTTTTTTTAAGAGGACTCCCTTTCCCCCCCATGCCCACTTTTTTCCCAGGTGCCCGCAGGCGTCCGCGACTTGCCCCTCCGAGAGGGCGGTCCTTTCTCTTTGTAGGAGCACGCAGCGAGGTTTCTTCCCCTCCTCTCCCTTCTACCAGGAGTGTTCGAGATTACCCTCGTAGAGATTTTCCTTTTTTTTTTCTCGGCTCCCTTCTCCAGGCTTCTTTTTGCCCGGGGACAGGCGAGGTTTTTGGGGGGGGGGGTTTTTTTGGGTTTGGGGGGTTTTTTTTGTTTTTTTTTTTTTTGGGGGTGGGGGGCGGGTGTTTGTTTTTTTTTTGGGGTTTTTTTTTTTTTTTTTTGGGGTTTGTTTTTGGGGGTGTGTTGGGGGGTTGGGGGGGTTCTCGCCTCGGGAGCGCGGTTTTCGTGATTTCTAGCAAGCCATGGTAAGTTTAGTCTCCCCTTTTTTCCTTAATTCCGTCCGCCTCAGATCGGCCCGTTCTTCAAGACAAGCCGCAGCCACTCCGTCAGTTCGTCAAGTCGACTCGAGTTTTCTTCTCCTCTTCTTCCCGAGTAGACGAAGAGGTGCGATTTGATGCGTTTTTTTTTTTTTTTTTCATCGGGCACGTGTTCTTCCCCTTAGCAGAGAACGCTTCTTACTGCGCGCCCTGAGGACTGCCGCTCCAGGACCAGAGGCCCTGACTGCCGGCGACTTCGCGGAGACAAGATCCTTTTTTTCCGTTCTGATTCCCTCCCTTTTACGTCCGGATCCAAGCATCTCACATGTGCGCGTTGCGCAGCAGAATTTTCTTTCAATTGTGGCTGTTGCTTTTTTTTTCACTCTTTTCCCTTCGTTGCGCTCTATATTCCGGTGTTAGAGTACCAGCACGATTTGGGCGGCGCCCAGCCCGCTCGGGCGGGCGGCTTTCCTAACGACGAATGGAGTTCCCCTCCCTAAACTCCCCCCCTTTTCTTCCTCAGGGGGTGGCTTGAGGTAATGATCACGAAGAGATAGGGTAAAGAAGCTTCTGAGTTTGATGTTTTAGCCTGGAAATAGAAAGATTAGAAGGGAATGTGGACGATAGACATTTCCCCTTTCGGATAAACGGAAGTGCGACTAGTTTGAATGTCTTCCCTCTTGAGTTAACTCGCACACTTAGAGGTTGCGAACCCTTAAAGAAGAGAGGAGTTAGCTCGTTGGTTTTCCTGGTCCTTCGTTCTCCCTAGTTTCTTTTTCCCCATAGAGGAGGAGAGGCATTTTTTACTTAGGAGGTAAACTCTGCTAACTGAGCTCTCCCTGACGTAGTCTCATGTAAGTTAGCCCCTCCATCTGGATTCTTTCTCCAACGATCCCCTGTTTTTCAAGGTGATGTTCAACAAAGAGACGGCCTCCGAGTGTAGACGAATTCTTCTCTCTGAGTACGTGGTGTGAGTCCGCTTTTTTTTGAAAAGCTTTTTTTCAACATGTCCCCCGTCGGTCGAGTGCCTGCGAGGCCGGTTTACCGTCGAAGAAATCCCCCCGTGCCCCTGGACTATTTTAGGATTCGTTCCTTAAGCCTGAACTGCGGACGGCCGCGTTGCAGCGAATCTGCATTCATCGGGTCAACCACCCCTCCTTCCCCTAAGCGCACGACTTCCTTTGTCGTCCGACCCTTTTTGCAGAAGAGTTCTCCCGCTTTCTTCCAGTTCTTCCCCGCCGTTCTCTACTGACACAGTCGCCGCAGATGAAGAAGATGATTATTTTCAGGAGGTCATCCCCCCCATATAGCCAGATTAATGACTCCCTCCAGCCACTTTCGCCAGGTCCTTTCACAGATCGAAGTGGCGCAAGACGAGCTGAAGTGTTCGAGATCATCGATTGATCGTGCCGGTCTGGCTTTCCTTTTTCCTGACGGGGATCTTTTCCTGCTGATTTTCTGATCCGCCTTTCCCCAGACGATTACCGATACTCTGGAGATAGAGGGACCTTTCTAGGCGATGGAAGGCACCTATTCTCTCTTTTTTCCGGGGAGTAGATGGAAGGAGGGGTTCGGGAGGTCCTTTTTTTTTCCCCCCTTTTCTTTTTATGGACGAGATGGTCGATCGAGATGTCCTGGCGGCGAAGGTTGACGGGCTTTCTCTTCTTTATAAAATCCCGAGAGATATTCTTTCATAGTTGTTTGTTTTTTGCTTCTCCCTGGAGTTTTATGGACCTTTTCTCAATCCTCCCCCTCTGCACTTCTCTCCCTCGCACCCCGCTTTCAAAGCTAGTCAAAGCTCCCCCCTCCCGTGACAGTTCGAGACTTCTTTCCCCCGACGAGGCAGGACCTCCAGAGCCCCCTTCCGCCGCCTTTTTCCCTCCCCTCCTAGACAGGTCCGCGATATCCAGCTTAGAGGAGATCGGATTTTAGGTCCGTTTGTAGAGCCAGCACACTTGGGCCAAAGGGCTTCCAAACGTTAGGTTTTCCGTCAGAGTTTTTATAAGAAATAGATGCCCTCACACGTCCTAATACTTTTCCTTCCCCCCCATTTTTTCTCCCACGAGAGCTGGAGTGAACTCTCCTTCTTTGCTCTCCTGTCTTTCAGTCCGCCTCCTACAGTAGAGATGGGAAGCCAGGAGACGCAGCTGCTCATATGCGCCCGTCTGGCAAGCGTCGTCCCTTCTTCCCTCGCACCGGATTTTTAGGACGAGATCACTTGACTTCCCTTGCAGCCCACTCTTTTGTGAGGATCGGCGTTCGCAATACAGTAATTTGGCTCTTCGAAGTACTTCTTTCTTTTTTGACACTTTCTGACGTCTCTTAGAATGCTCCTTTTTGAAGCAGGTACATTGGTAGCGGTATGCGGATCCTCGGGCTACTTCCCCTTTTTCCCCTGTTGACAAGTTTGGTGGCTTTTATCTTAGGATTCCCCCCCTCCACTGGTTTTGAGTTATACGAGCCTGGAAGGAGATGGACACCCTGCGCACACGCGACACTCCCCCTTTCCCTTCTTGCAGGAACTCGGAGATTTTTGATTTCTCGGTCGTCTTTTCCACAGCACCTTGCACCGCTCCACCAGTTCGCGGAGGTCTTAAGACGAGCCCGCTTTGTCGTCGAAGCGTTCCAATTTCCGTCGCATCCCCTCCCTTTTTTCAAGGGCTCCTTTCCCGAAGAAGCAGCTCATGCCATCAGGGAGTCCAAGCCGACCCCTTTTCTTGTCGCCGCTGACCAGGTCTTCCTCTCCTTCCCAAGCGCCCCCAGCTCCCGCAGTTCGTTCAGCTTCTCGGTGCGGTTTGGCCCGAATGCCCAGCAGGCTGCTCGGCGGCTTTTCCCCCCATTTGGTCGAGATCCGAAGCTTTACGCTACGGTCGAGCCGCAAATGGGTCCTCACGCAGAACCCTCCCCCCCGAAGGGCGGTTTCCCTTCCCTTAATTTCTCCCCTACGATCGGGTACACCTTTTTTTGAAGCACGAAGCAGGGCCGTATAGACTCTCCCTCCCTCCAGGCAGTTAGTATGTCAAGTTTTTTCCTATTCGTTCCTCCCGCTTTTGGTACTCTCCCCCCCTAGTGTGTAGTCAGGGACTGCGCGATTTTTTTTTTTCGGGACCGGAATCGTTCGCCCTTTTTTTCAATTGCCCCCCTTTTTTTTTCCTTCGAGCATGATCGGTGAGGCGGGGAGCCGCTTTACCTTCTGTCACTTGAGGCGCCTTTCCCTTTTTCCCGCCTGAGGAAGGGTTTAGTGTAAGGACTTCCTTTTAAGATGGATTACTGGAGCTCCCCCTTTTCAATGAAGGGCGCGTGGGGTAATGCTTCCGGACGTTTTTTTTATGTTGTTTCAGTCAAGAGCAATGCCGCCTACAGTCCTCCCCCTTTCCTCCATCTTAGTCGTTACTTTCGCTGAGTCGTTCGGCCTTCTCGACGTCGAAATGGATCCGGTTAAGCGCAGGTGTTTTTTTTTTGCTTACCCTCCTTTTTTTCCGATTTCTGAAAAAAGGGCTCCTGCGGGCCAGGGTTTAAGGCCGCCCCTTTTTCCGTCCATCCTCTTTCCTGGTCCGTAGAAAGCCTTTGGGAAGAGGCATCCTTTCGACGCTCTTCTCTTTCTACCGACGGCCCCTTGCGCGCGACGTCAGTGTGCCTTCTCAGATCGATCAGCTAGACTGCCCATTTTTCCCAAGCTCGAACTCTTTTTTTAGCGGAGGGACCAAATAAAGTCGTTCCTCGAAGACCCCGTCTGACTTTGGGCAACCTTTTTTCAGTCGTATGGGACGGAGTTTACGGAGGTGACTAGTCTTCCCTCCTCCCCCTCTTTATCCTGGGAAAGTTTTTTTTATCGGTTTTCCGGAGCTTCCCCCTTTTTTCTCGGCACTCCTCGTTTTCCTTCGGTGGTGGCCGCTTCCGGTGAGGGACGTGCCATGGGTATTCCTTGTTGTCGTAGCCGAAGAGGTTCCCCTCTTCCCCGCTCTCCGGTTCCCCAGGAAGGGTGTAGGTCTACTTAGTTTCCGTGCAGTCCCCTTCTTGGACCATGAGCTGATCACGGTCTGCCCCCCTCCCAAGCCGTAGATGTCCGCAGA
>Ga0179593_1555322_pt1 | contig 12143 bp, 13 predicted proteins | sample CZODoug2_1_08_16_FD_185931 | JGI IMG/M metagenome (GOLD analysis project Ga0179593, IMG submission 185931) | Vadose zone soil fungal communities from Angelo Coast Range Reserve, California, USA - CZODoug2_1_08_16fungal (PacBio error correction) | ecosystem: Environmental > Terrestrial > Soil >... | reverse complement strand
ATTTTCCTAGGCCACTTCCATTATCGGCCCCCGGGCTGGCCCCTTGCATTGTGACTCCCCCCCTCCCTTTCCAGACTTTTCTTTTGTGTTCGAGACTGAGGGGCGCACCCAAGGTTTCTTTTTATATTGGTTTGTCTTGGCCACCGTTCTACGTTTTCCTCCCCCGCCCGCCCGGCGTAAACCCGGGTGGTTTTTTTGATAAAAGATTTCCGTCTGGATCGCGTATCCTGCGCTTCGTGTTTTTTCCCCCACGTTGCTCCCCCCATGGGTCACGTCCCTAGACTTGTACTCAAGTGATCAGTCTTTGATTTTCCCCGCCGTGATTTTACTCCGTGTCTCCTTTAGCCCCACTTCTGCGCGACTGGCCGTAGTTGTCAGGAGTTGTTGTATCCGAGATCTTCTCTCCCCTATTTCTGCGTCCCGGGTCACCTCCAGGTAGGTCACCCAGCTGGGCGTTTTTTCCCCCCAGGTCGGGGAGCTTTTAACCAGCGTTTCCATAAACCTTCACCGGACATATTTTGAGTATCTAACGTAAATAATGAATTTGTCTTTAGCCATCTGTTCCTTTTGCTCTCGCTCGGATGACCGTATCCATTCCGACCCCTCACTGGTTTTTTCCCCCGGAAGTGAGACTCGTCATGCAAAGCTCTTCGGAAGCAGCCTCATGCCTACTAGGGCTTCTATCCCCCCCCTCCTATGCTTTTTACGGATGATCGTGTTCTAATTCCACCTCTCGTCGTGTTTCTTCTTTCTTTTTGCATGCCTCCGAGCGGTTCGTATTTTTCATTTCTGAGAATATAGGTCTCTTTTCCTTGGCTTCCCTAATCTTCTCGTGATGGTTTTCGTCGTTTCGGTGTTGGGAAACCCCGATTTTGGTAGTTCTCGTTTTGAACAAAGGTCATCATTCCGGCACACCTCCCTTTTCGGCATCGTTCACGGTCCCCCCCGTCTTCTTTAATAGTCGGCCTCACCCCATGACATTGGTCTTGGCCCTTATTTTTCGAGGCGCGCGTTTCCCGGCGCTCTTACCGCTTTCCCCGCGACCCCTTTTTTCAATCCTTTCTTTGCTTTTTTTTTTTTGGCGTTGTATTTTCGCATCGACCCAGTCGGTTCTCGTCCCAACATCACCCTTGCTTCCACGGTGTGTGTCTTTTTTAGAGTCCCTCTCTACCCTGAGTGGATCCCCCAATATCCACCACCGCGATGGACGTGACCCCGGATGTCCCGCTTGTTCTCCTTTTCGGTGCTCGTCTGTTTGGTTTCACCTTGCTTTTCCCCTTTTTCTTCTCGTCCCCATTCCGTCCTATGTTACAACCGGCTTCGTCCCTCACAAAGGCTGACGTCCTGGTGTCTCACCAAGTGGGACGTTCACAGCCCTCAGATTATTTTTCTGAAAGTATATTGATTGCTATTTAGGAACTTCGCTCCTCCACTGCATTCACCGTTCTTCTACATATGTATCACTCCATAATCGCCGACGATTACCCCGTCAGCCTGGAGAGGTTGGCAGTCTCGTATCATGGCACTATGTTCGGACTTCGTTATTCCATCGGATGAACTTCTCCCTTTGATAGAAATCACTGTTCCTCTAATTTTCTGTTCAAATCCTTTTCGTCCGACCTTGTTCCATCGGACTGCTCTTTGGCCACTTGTCCACCGCGCGGCCTTCTGCCTTTTCAAATTAAACCCGTGCTCTCTGTCGGCCCGTCCCTCGCCCCGGTCCTTCTGTCGTTCTTCAATGTCACTTCGTCGTCCCCCTCTTTCTCCCGGCAACGCAGCGTGAAAAGCCTTCTGAGACTTTCCGGGTAACACCCGCTCCTCCTGATTGCTGGACCATGACAACCCCCCCCAATGGTGTAGAAATTGTGTCTGCGACGGCGTTCCACCTGGTGGATTTGCATCAACCCCCGCCTAGTTTATCCTAATTCCTTCACCCTGCGCGTAAGTCCCCCCGCCCTCTTTGATCTTGTTCTTTTTCACCCCACCCCCCACCTTTTACGGTTTCCGGGGTGTTTTTCCGTTTTACCGAAGGTTTTCTATTTTTTGCACCACTCCCGACGAGTCCCAAAAGAGCGTTACTTGGTTGTACTTGCAGTCTCCGAAGCTTGACCTCTCCGGAAGTTTCTCCATTTTCCGGCTCGGCTGGTCGACTCTTTGGCCTGGCTGCCCCCCATTCCTCGCCACTTTTAACCTCTCGCCGAAATTTTAGTAACCCGGCTTTTTGGTTTAGGCATGTGTCCTTCCACCATCCCAGCCCGGCTGCGAGTCGCTCTTTTTCCAGCGATCAGTTCATCCTTTTTTGCTTTTCGTCTTTGAGCGAATTCGTGTTCAAGGGGCGAGCCTCCCTTTGTAAAAGAAATCGTCGCTTCTTAGTGTCCTCTTTGATGTGCGGTCCTTTATTATTTCTGAGACGGAAGCTCGCCAGACCTACCTTTGGCCGACCTTTGTCCCCCCCTCTTCCGTCCCGCTGGTAGAAGCCACCTGGATTCTGATAGCTCTTCTAGGTGGTAATCGGATTCGTCCTCGTCGCTCTGACTTTCCCCCTCATCCTTGTGCCTTTTGGCCTCGTGTGGCTTTTTGAATTTGTGTGCTTTAGTGGTGTGCTATATTGCTGTTGTTATTTTCTGAAAGAGTTTTGTCGGGGGGATGGACCGTCACGTGGAGTGTGCGGGAGGTCGCCGCCTGTTCGTTCCCTCCCCCCCTCGAGTCTCAAACCCCGCCCTCCGGTCACCCGGCCCATCTGTCCCCTTCTCCCTTTTGACTTTGTAAATTGTCTCACTCCCTAGTCGTTGCGGCGTTCTAGGAGACCAGATTCCCGCAGCGCCCTGGTTTCCCTTGTTCACCTTGTTTTCCGACCCTATTTTCTGCGCCCGGTCGGCCCTCATCCTCACTATTTTTCCCTCTTCACAGATCTCCTTTTTTTTCCTTACGTTTATTAAGCCGTCGTCCGTCCCCTCTTGGATCCTCCTCCGTTGTGTTGTTTTTTTCTCTTAGATCCAACTTGGTGAGCACCCCAGTTACCGACGTTGCGTTTTTCCTCAACCAAGCGCTGCCCAATTTTCCAAGCAGTTTTACCGGCGGGTTATCCTGACCGTTCTTAGTTTCGCCCCCCCTTGGCTGGCCAAAGGTGAACGTTTTACCTCCCTTGACGCCCCTCTTTCTCTTTCTCGCCGCCGCAACTCGATGCTTTCGTCCTCCGACTAAGTTCTTTCGAACACCCACCGTGACGACCTGACCTGGCTGTTCGTACGTGCCCGTTGCTGGGAGAATTTTGGTGCTTCCAGCTTCCCGGGCTTCTTCCCGCTGCGGCGGGCCCCCTTCCGCTGCCGCCCCGCTTTTGGAGGCGTTCTTTTGACTTCGGCTCTGAACCGAAGAAAACGACGTTGGCGTTTTCCTCCCCCCGGCCGTCCGCCTTCAGTTTTCCCCCACGTTCTTTTAATGCCGGCCATGAATTGTGTTGCCATTTGCCTCTTATCACTTTTCCCCCTAATCCTATTTCCAAACCCCCTCCCCTATTTTTTTTCATTATCTCCCAGGAAATTGGCTCCTCTGACCCTCTCGTTCCCCTTGCAGTGTTGAAAGAGTAGGCGCCTCTTTACGGATGGTTGTTTGGCGCCTGATTGACGACCAGTTCCCTGAGAGGAAAGATGCGATTTCGATTACTCAGTCCTCTTTTTTAGTCCCACCGCCCAGTCCGCCAGATGCGATCCGTTGGATCGCGTTTTCCGCCCGATTTTTTCACTTACTATTTTTAGTCCGAGTCCCAGGCGGGCCTGCCCGCACTCCTTTCCCCCCCCCTTGCGCGCTAATTTCTCGGTTGATTTATGTTTCTTACCCCAGTTCCATTCCAACCCCAGCACACTAGACGTTGATACCGTATCTGAACCGGCCCATCACCGTACTTTTTTTATCAATTTTTCTTTTTTACAACCTTCCACCCCCATCCTTGTTTTTGGCGCTTCTGGAGAATGGAACTGGTCACGTCCACGCCCCAAAGGCCCGTTTCCACGTTCAGGTTTTTTTTTTTTTGGACCAGCCCCAAATCTTGAGGCTCGCCGTCGCCCTGACACGACTTCGACACACGTCCGCCCCGTGGCGTATCCTCCGCTTGTAAGAAGTTATTTTCCACTCCTCTCACCCTTAATGTTGTTTCTATGCTTAAGGGAATCCTGTGGTCCCCCGTCCCTTTGAGGCTTTTCTTTTTCCTTTTGCGCGAGCGCGGGTTCCTTTTTTCCCCGACATGGGCCCTTAACCGGCTTTTATTTTTTGGGCTTTGAAGTTCCGACCTGCTTTCTCGGATGAGCTCGTTTAGTTCTGCTCAACGTTCCCTTTCCCGAAGAAGTCTAGGAAGCCCACTTGCTAGCCGGCGTTGCTCCGTTTTTCCCTTTAAAAGTTTGATGGGGTTTTGGCGGATAGTCTTCTATCCCTCTTTTGAGCCCTTTCCTCTTCCTAGGCATTTATCGCTTAATGAGATGAAGAGTAGGGAGGGTTTTTTGACTCGGAACATCTCTGTTTGATGCCCCCCCTTTTTTCTTACCGTCCCTCTCCCCACGGCGCCGTTCTCGCAGCGAAGATAATTCAGCGTTTTCGAAAAAACTCTCTTCATGACCTTTCTCTCCCCCTGCTTTTTGTAGCACCAGGTCCTTCTTCCACACGCTCCGCTCCAGGTGGTAAATGACCTTCCATTCATGAAGGCTTTGGCGTCGAGCGGCTGCCGCGGTGAACCCACGACCCTAGTGCGGCCGACCCCGTCCGTCTCAGCTCCTTCCCCGCTTCTTTTTCAATTTCTCTTGTTGATTGGAGCAATCTCTGTCCTCCCACCCTGCCCCGTGGCTGCTTGCCTTTTTTGTCCTGCGACCTTGACCCCACTTGTTGATCGTACCCTAATCTCCGGCATCCTATTCGGGACCTACTATAGGGTAGATGCGCTTGATCCCGCTCCGGTCACTCGATTTCTGACGTCCGGCCGCACTACGGCTTTTTTCCCTTTTTTGCCGACCGTCGAGAGATTTTTTTTTCGTGCCCCTATGCCTGGAGTCTCTGAATTTGTGCCATTTTCTCCCCCACTTTTTTTCCCGACCACTTCCCTTTTTCAGACTTAGCTCCCCCCAATGCGTGATGCTCTTTTTTACATGGTCCCCCGCAGAAATTCCTCCATGGCGTTGTCCCTTGACCCTCTCTTGAAACCCCCGAACCATAGAGACACTGACCCCCCGAGCACCTCCCTCACGCGCGGCCACTAGTCACCCCCAACAACCAGCCTTCGGGCCCCCCTTCCTCACTATGCCTTCTTAGAGAAAGTTTCGACGATCGGAGCAGCTTTTTTCCTTCTCTGGAGATAAAGCGAACCCCCCTGCGCCGGGTGTCGTTCTATCTTTCTTTTAGCTTCCGTCTCGCCCTCCTCGAGTCCCATTCCGTGCGCCCACGTTACTCAATGCAGGCTTGGCGCTCCTCTCTCAAAGCTGCTTTTAATGCTTTTTGATGGATGAAATCTAACGTTCTCTTTCCTTCCGCACTTGTCAAATTCCCCCCAGCATCGGTGTTTGGTCCTTTCCCATGACCCATGATTATCCGCATCCCCTCACACTGAGAGACGGTCAGTCTCCTCAAAGTAAAACTCGTTTCCCCACGCGTGCCGGCACCTGCCCGAGTCCCGTCCCCCCCCTATTTCAGCTTTCCTATTGATTGTCACCCCCGCGCTTGCCCCCTTCTTGGTCCAACCCAACGACGCTCCTTTTTCGCAGGATTCTCTCAGCCCCCATCACTTATTTCTTTTCTGTTTATACTCCGGTCCGCTCCGGTCACTCTAGCCTGCCACCCCCCTCTTTCTTAGAAACCCCCACCTTCGTCCTCAGCAACTAAACCTCCCCCCCCCTCCATTAGGCTGTGTTTGAGTCCGTTGGGACTTGCCTCAACCAGAGTCATTAATGAGCTCTTTTCATCGGTCCAACTCCCCCCCACTTCTACTCTAATCCCCCCCCGTGGTTTTTATTTGTCTCCTGTAGACGCCTACATTTCCCCCACCCTTTTGCTTTCCCAATTGGGACACCAGCAATTGGTCAATACCCTTTCTTTTTCGTCGGTCGAGGAGCTCCTTTTTTTGATTACGTTGGATTTGGGTGTCATTAGGAACCAACTCGACTTGTGTATCTTTTTCGGTCAAGAGTGCAACCTTTTTCACAGATCTTACTTTCGGCGATTACCCTTTTCTCTTCTTATCTCGGGTTTGCTTTTTCACCAACATTGCTTCAAAACTTTCCTGTTCCCAGGTGCTTCAAGGTTCCCTTCCCTTGATCAGTCCCTCGGAATTCATCCGTTGTCTCGGTCTTGAAATCAGGATGCGAGAACCCTGTCGCCAGGGAGGGTCCCGGAGATGGTTTATTTCTCTTTTTTTTTTGACCGTTTTCTTTGGACCTACTGCCCGGGCTTTTCATTGGCCTTCCTTCCAACCACGATTGCTGGGTTCCTGTGTCCCAAAGGACAGAGTTCACCCATGTACCGGCTAGTACCAACCCTCATTTTTTCCCTGAAAAGGGTTCTTTATGTCGCGCTGGTACTGCGAATTTTCTGCAGTGAGTTTCCATATTCCCCCCCTTGTTTTTTTCCGCTTTCTCTCCCTTCACGTTTCCTTGTCGATATCATCCCGCTTCACTGAGAATGCTTGGTTCAGGGATGCTTCTCCTTCTTAATTCCTCCTTTGCCTCTGGCTTGGTCTATCCCTCGGAAGTTTTCCCCGCTCCTTGTTCATGTGGGCTTTCGGTGTATTAGGAACGCAAGAGCGCAGTTTCTTTTTTCGGGCTGCTGTTCCTATCGTTTTTATTGTTCCGCCTCTTTTTCCCATCTTTCTCGCTTTGATAGGGCGGCACCCACATCCCTAAAGAGACACCTTCCTCTTTCGCGCCTCCTTGCCCCCTTCCGTGGTCGGTTTCGTTTCCCCCACCGGGCCCTCATTTCCAATTGTCCCCTTCAAAATACTCCCTCTCAAGTCTATCCTCAGGCACTCGTCCCTTCTCCTGTACAGCCCATTGACATCCTGGGGTCTTAGCCCCCTCGAAAGGCGTCGCGGAGTGGGCGGCCATCGCTTGACCCCTTCTTTGTAAGTCTATGCTTGCCTTGGATGATGTATTTTTATCGACCAGTTCTTTGGTGTGAAACACATCACCTCCACGGTATTTCCGGTTTTGTGTTTTTTTCTGTTTGGGATGTCGAAAGAGAGGACTGATGATCTTCCAACTCCCTCAAAGCCCAGTTCCTTTTTCGGACGGTTTTTGAGTGGTAAACGGGTTGTCGCCTTTCTGCTCCAGAGTGGTTGTCCTTTTTGTTGTGTCGCGGTTGCTTGCCTGGTTCCCCCCCTTCAAGCCTCTCTTGGCCCCCCCCTGGAGGAGCCTGCCGACAACCGATGTTTTTGCCGACTCTCAACAACCCCGTTGGCGCCCCAGGAAGACCGCAAAGTTCTGGAACCAGTCGTATCTTTTTTTGCGCGCGCTTAGCTGCTCCCCCCCTGCCCAGTGCTTCCGGACACGGCCCCCCTTTTCACAGACGACGTATCACCGCTTACCCCCCCCGTGGCGCCCTCTCCCCGTTCCTTTTTAACGCCTCACTTCTTTTCCCCACCCCCCTTGAGCGGAAGTTTTCCGAGATAGAATTTAGGCACTTCCAGCTTCTATCTCCCATCTTGCTTGAGAAAATGAGTGCGGTCTGCCCCCGAGGCATTCTCCTGAGAGATGTATTTCCAAATTTCCCGGAACTCGCTCTCTTGACCCCAAGATCGGTCCTATGAGCCAATCTCGTTCCCTGCCTCCCCCGGGAATCATCCCGATGTCCTGTATTAGTAAAAAATTTTCCTCAGTGTAACGGGCCCTAGTTCTATTCCCCGGAAGTGAAAGGGCTTAGTTCTGCAGGGACAGTTGTTGGTCTACACCCAATTTCCTCTTCGATGCCTGTCCATACAATCCGTCCCCAACCACCCCAGGTGTCGTCCTCTTTAATATCCTGCAGAAGGAGTAAGCACTGCGGTCTCTACACAGCGCCCACTCGTTCGCGAAGGGCTGCACCCTCTGCAGGGACGTTCGCGTCTTCCCCTTTGATTTCTGCTGATTTCCTGTTTAAACGACACTTTTTTTTTTTCGGTTTGTTTCCTGAAGAACTTTGTTTCATTTGCCCTCCACCCCTTGACCGGTTTACACCCCCAGTGAGAGGCTGTTTTGATAGCTTCCCTGCCCGGGTGTCTCCTTGGATGATCCGTTTGAACCCCTTACTCTCATTGGTCGGAATTTGGCTAGAGCCTCAGACTGTCCCAACCCTTAATCGCCAACCCTTTTCCTTCACGAGAATTTTTTTGTTCTTTAGGAATTTGACCCTCCTTTCTCAGACTCGTGGGCTGGTGCGCCCGAGTTCTCCGGGATATCTCTCGATGGGGCCTGGCGTTTCCTTGTTTGAGCGCCTTATGGGATTCAAAGTGTTCTACCGCATAGGATGCTTTACCCGTTTTGACATCTTCTCCCTAGATGCCCTTACATTTCATGTTCAACGTAATTATTCGGCGTCCTAACAAAAATTTCCTTCTCCCCCACCCGGGCCCGATCTGTACGCTAGTTTTTTAGACTTTTTTCCCGGGTTTATCTCTTTTCGCGTGGGTCATGACCTAGTCGCCCTCATCCCTTTCCTTCGCCCCTCCCTTTTTCCCTTTGACTCTTGAATCAACCTTTCGTTTTCTTCGTCCTCCGACGTCGCTCGAGAGGTCTTTTCTCGCCTTCCCCCCTCCCGTGTTCTACGCACCTCCGTCTTTGTTGAACGATCTTCTTTTCCCCAGGAAATTAGTCGCCCCTCCCCTAGTTCTTTTTTCGGTCCTTTTTTCCTCTCGACGTTTTATTTTTCCTTTTTTTTTTTCTGACCCTGTCGGTCTCGCTTTTCCCTCTCCCCTGCCCGCGCTTCCTCCAAGGGCAACTCCCCGATAGATACTTTCCAACTCTATGCTGGCGTGTCTCCCTGCTCACCCCTGAAACTCTTTCTCTGCAGGTGCCCGCGTTGTTTATTTGAGGACCCTCCCCGTCAACTTCCCCGGTCTTTTCAACACTATATTTTTCTCTAATACTCCTCGTGTTGGTTTGGATCTAGTGCGCCACACGTTTCCGTCCTGCTTTACCTTACTAACCCCACCTGCTCGAAAAATGTGTTAGTTTCCCCATGCCCAGGTGGTCCTCTTTTCTTTTGACTAAGCCCGTTATCTTCCCCCGTGCAATCGGGTTCCCGGCCTACAGGTGACATCCGCCATCCCTCTTTGCTGAGCGTGCGTCTTAATCCCTCCGCCGCCACCCGTGCCCGGAAGCACCGTTGGGAATGCGGAAGCTATCCCCTCCTCTTGGGCGGGCGGGAATTTGGCTTGACCGGTTGTAGCCCAGAGATTTCAACCCGATGATGTTTTTTTAGTTCTCCCACACCCCTGGAGGCGGGTCCTGCTCGACCCTCGTCGGTTTTTGCTTACGAAGACACGACTTTTTTGCTCAGTTTCTTCGCCCCCCAAGTGCGGTTGCAAGCCGGATTTCCAGCCGCGCCCTAGGTTTCCGACCACGAGGACCACCTTTTGCATTCATAGCGACCTTACTCACTTTTCCTTGCGACGATTCGGTCCCGTCCTGTGACTCTCCGACGCGGTTCCGGACCTAGTTCTTTTCCCTATCGCCCGCTTTTCCCACCCCTGACGCCCATTTCCCGCAGCGGGCGCGGTTTCTGCCTGTTACTTCCCTCGAGGTCTTCCCCTTTTAATCCAACCTTCCCCTCTCCCCAGCCGCCATTATGCGGATCGGGGCGATCCCCGATCCACCAGAAGAGTATTTCTCCAAAGAGGATTCAACCCGCCCCAGCACGTCTGCTTCCTATCCGCCGAGTGGGTTTATCTTTAAGGTGTCCCTCACCGTATGCCTTCTTTTTTTTTAACCTTCCCCAATTTCCGACCAGCCCCCCGGCACACGAGAAAGGCCCGGCGAAAATTCTGGTCGGGAAAAAGGACCTAAAAGAGCCAGGTGGTGAGTCGGTTTGAGTGACTTTCAAAAAAGGTTCCCGACCAGACAAACAGCACGTACGGAGGGTTTTTTCATCCCAGGCCCATCTTTAGGTTTCCAGATCTTTCTTTCAAGTTTCTTTCTCTTACTTCATGTTTGCCGCCCCTTTCTGCTACCTATTGAGGTCTGCCGGGCCCCCCAGCATTCTTTTCCTCCCATCACCCTAACCTCCTTTGTTGACGGTTTTGGGCCAGCTCGCGGCTTCTTTTGCCGGTGGTCCCTCCCGAATGCTTCCCCCTTTACGTGCCGGTTCTCCGGGGCGGAACTTTGGGGGTCTTAACTGTTTAGAACAAACTCGTGGTGCTTGTGCCGGCCCGAGAGGGGTTTCTCTCTTTCGCTGCGCGCTTGAACAGCTAGACGAATTCTCCCCGTTCCTGCATAGCTTTTCTTTGCCCTCGTCGTTCCTGCCATTGCTTTTTTTTTTTACACGCGCAAATTTCTGTTATAGCGAGTTCGCTGTCCAGTGCGACTTGGGACTACTCTTCCCCTCCCGAACGATGTTATCTCGAGGTCATTCTCGCCAGTCGTTTTTGACAGGGAGCCACATCTAGTACCTCTTTGCTCAAGAGTCTTCCTTGCCCCTGGCCTGCTGATCAAAGGATTGTCGAAGCGCCCCGCCCCCATTGAGGTTCGAGAAACAAGAGTGCATATTCTTCATGGTTCCTAGTCTTTTTTAGCCAAAGGATCAGTTAAAATCTGTTCTTTTCCCTCGTAGCATCGGTGTTCCAGAGAGATATTCATGACTCGACGCCAGCGCCTTCAGGCAGGGAGCCCCCCCTGCCCCCCGACAACCCCCTGAAAAGACCCCCTTTCTAAATTATTCAATTGCCGTCTCCACTTCAGGATCACCCTCTTGATTGGCGTGCCAATCTCCTTCGCCCCCTACACCCACCCCCCCTTTTTGCCGTGATTTTTTTGTTTCCCCCCCATGAGAGACTCTCCCAATGCCTTCCCTCATCTGACCCCCTCTGCCATCCCGGAGTCCTTGATTGCTTTTTCTCGTTTTCCCTCCTCTCTTCCCCACCTTTTCCTTTCTCCGGAATGGCCACGACCTGCTTGTCAGTTTGCTGTTCCCACACGGCTCTGTGCTGCTCTTCAAAGCTTACAGCCCTGTAGTATTTTTTTTAGATTTCCATTACGGTGGGACCCCGATTCCCGACCCCGGCGACACAGCATGCCTCCGGAGGCTTTCCCATTCCCCTTCTTTGCGTAAGGCTTCTGCACTCCCAGACAACCTGTCCAATGATCTTCTTCGCTTTCCGATGAGCCCCCCCCGAACCCTCGGCTTCGGAAGATCCCTCCTCAACCCACGAACCTTATAGACCACCAGCGATCTTTTAACCCCCATTTTCAAGAGAGGCTTGCCCGTACCTTTCCCGGTCTCAATCGCTCCGTGCCTCTCGTCTCCTTATTGCCATGGCTCCCTGAACCACTCCCTGAGAGTCGTACTAGATATTCCGGCGTAGATTGCCCGCTTTTCCTATCAATCTTCTTTTTTTTTTACACGCCCTGATGGGGGACCCCGTTGTCGAGCCCCTCCGCGTAAACGCACACTGTTTACTTTATTTGAGACTTACCCGAACTTTTGACGCTTTTTCCTGACTTGCGTTCACCGCCCCTACTTTTTGCAGCTCCTTTTACCTTGCCGGTAAGCTTTTGTTCCCGACCAGCCCGTCTTCCAATTTCCGATCGCTCTCGTGACCTCGCGCTGGTACACTCCCGCTCCCGATTCGCAGCATCCTTCTTTTTTTTTACTGCCCGCTCCCACCGTAAAAAACGCTGGCGCGTACCCGATCTTTCGGTCAAAAAGGCTAATCGAGACTGGCAAAAAATTTTTTAGCAAGGTGTGGCCAAATAAAAAGGACCCTCCTAGCATTTTCGCAAGCAACTTCCCAGTTCCCCCCAGTATCTTGTCCGGTTGAATTGCCGGTCCGAAGGACCTCGCATCGGTCCCTTGACCCCACGACCCCTGGCAAAACCCCCATTCGCGCTTTCCCCCCCACTCCCAACTCAATCGGTTCGGAAACGTTTTTCCAGCCTTTCCCGAGTTTACTGCTACTTGTTCCTTTTCCCTTTCCACCC
>Ga0179593_1551951_pt1 | contig 12143 bp, 10 predicted proteins | sample CZODoug2_1_08_16_FD_185931 | JGI IMG/M metagenome (GOLD analysis project Ga0179593, IMG submission 185931) | Vadose zone soil fungal communities from Angelo Coast Range Reserve, California, USA - CZODoug2_1_08_16fungal (PacBio error correction) | ecosystem: Environmental > Terrestrial > Soil >... | reverse complement strand
CCATATGGGTAGCGATGCTCTTAAGGATGTTCATCTCCCTTCCATCATCCGTTTTGTATAAGTATTCTGGGTCCGCGCTTATCCTGTTCACACCTCATGGTTCGAGTTTCGGTCTTCCCTACTCGTAGGAATTAGTCCTCCTCTTCAACTACGAGAAGCGCCCCCTTTGATTACCTTATTGCGATTTTTCTAAATCAATTTCTTTGGCTCACTCCACAGCAAGAGAACCCCTTTTCCGTTTCCATGTCACCCCATAGGTGTTCTCCTTTCCTGATTCCCTCCAAACACGCACACGTTCCAGATCCCCTATTGTCAACCACGTGAGTTTTTCCCCCCCCTCCACAGCTTTGATGAAGATGTATTTTTGAGACGATTGATGACTAAGACTCTTGTTGGGTGCCGCCAGTGTTAGAAATACAGGCTCTTCAAATGTGATCGTGCCCTGCACCAAGCCAAGTCAGAAGGCTCGGCGAACTCAACCCTTTGTAAGCTTCCCCTCACAAATAAAAAACCTTTTTCTAGAAAAGCAGCATTGGGGCGAGATCGCCCAAAACCTTCTGTCCTTCTTCGATGATAGACCTCCCTCCCCCAAGTCCCTCTTTATGCCCCTCCTCCGGTATGAATCATGGGTCCCGGGTCATATCCTTGGGAGAAACACCCAACGCCGGATCCTATTCCAGTCTTCCCCAAAGTTGGCGTTGATCAGCCCAAGTTCCCCGACCCCCAGGAGAACCAATGCAGAAGGAAGCATAACTTTTTTTTCTGGGCCCGGGTGGGCTCGTCATCGGGTAGTCAAATATTTTGATTGGTAGGATTTCTGTGTCGTCGAGCACTCGCCCAAGGTGATTTTGCGTTGTGCTTCCCCTCAAACCGCCGTTACTCTTTTGCGAAAAGAGGCTTTGCAATCCCTGGTTTGCCTGTTGCCAGCGGCTTAGGTTCTAGCATCTTCTGGACGTGTAATCCATCCCTGCTCAGAAGTTTTGTGGCAATTCAGGTATTTGCATTCCCTCCCCCCCCGATCGTGCAGCGCACCCTCCCGTTGGGCCGCGCACAATTCTCCTCCCTCCTCACGAAATGTTTCCAGGACACATGTAAGTGTTTCTTCCTTGACTCTTTCCCCCCTTTGCCTCAAGTGACGTTATTCTTGTTCCCTTTTGGTTGTGTAGAGCATTTGTGTCCCTTCAAGGCGTACGGACTCCTTTCTTAACAAGTTGATTCCTTTGAAACAGTTTCCATCTTTTGTTTTTGGAGTCCCCCCCTCTTAAACCTCTTCGGCCACCCTCGGTTTCCGTGAGCCTATAAAGGGACAGCGTCCCTCTATGTTTCACAAACATAATTTTTTCTAAGTTTTCTCCCCTGCTTCGCACGTCAAAATACGCCCCTCAAGGTCCGCAACCCCCCCCTTCACTTCCATACTTCTCTTCTTGAGTGCTTGTTAATCCCACCGACCCGGTTTGAAAAAAGGGGCACTCCATTTCGTGGTTTTTTTTACCGGACATTGGAAAACACCTCTGGCCCATTTTTTCCGGACATTGTTTCCGATCCCAGTTCACACTTCCCTTCAAGGTCACGCGGGTTGTTTGTCGATAGATATCTTTTTCCCTTCTCGGCCCCCCCCTAAACTCGGAGGTCCACTTAACTTTTTCCGTTCCACGAAAGCTCCTAGTTTGGTTGTTTTGACCTCCCTTCAAGATTTCTGTGCGAGTCTGCTGGTGAAAAGCTTTTTTTCTCGCTTCGTCTAGCTATCGGAGAACACCACCGCGAGTTTCGTATCTGTAGAGCGAAGCTTCTTTTTCTCCTTCCACCTAAGCGTTGGTTGGTGCGTCGCACCCCGCCGCCAACAAGGACTCAAGAGTTAGGAAGCGAAACTCCCTATTTGTGTGAATATTACGAGGTCCTGATACCACTAGCGCATCTCTCCTGACCCTTCCTGAACCGCGAAGCGAGGCGTCCGTTATCGAGAGCGTGCGATATAATATCCAGCCCCCAGAACCTTTTTCATCCCCTCAAACCAACTGAGGCTTTTCTGACCCCCTTTTTTGAATTTAGAGAGTGCTGTGCTACTCTGCCTACCTCCCTCTTTCCCCTGGACAGCCTTCGCTGCCGAAGTTTATTAGTCTGGCTCCTTTAACCCCCACTCCTGAGAATCAGCCTAGCCTCAGCATTCTTGTTAGGACCTTCCTTATCCTCAATTATAAGTGTTATTTTCCGGCAATGCCATGGTGACCCCTACGTGCCAGCCTCTTTTTTATAAAATTAATTTTTTTCCACACGGGGGATCCTGCGACTTTTTCTTTATCACCATCTAACGACGCTCCGGACCCCACTCCCTTCTGTGGGTGGCCCTGCAAGATTTGCCCTCTCCGCCCCCTTTCGCTTAGCGACCGATTATTTCTTTTCCTACTCCCGACGGTGCCAAGGCCGTCCGGCTCCTCTAATACGTGCGTTATGTGTTGGTTGCTCCTTTTTACCTGCTGGGTTACACTTGGAGGGTAGCACCCATCCACCCAACCCCCCCAACTCCCCCCTAAGCCGGAAGGTCCCAGGACAGTCAACAGTTTTGCCCTGGCGCGCGCGAGTGCTTGTAGCTGCCATTCCCTCCCCTTATCCCCTTTCTTCTCCACACCGGGACGGGCGAGCTGTTACCCCCTTTTATAGTTTTCCCTCGAAGGACTGTTCCCAGAAGCTACAACTTTTTGCCATAGGTACTTCGGGTAGCCGCCACACCTTTACATCCTTCTTTTCCCACCAAAAGAAAAAGAGCTTTCTCTTTGTTGTCCTTTTAATTGCGGTGTCAGGCCAGGAAGAAGTCTCTTTCCCCTCCGCTGTGGTTCCTCTCGGCCCTCCGAAGTGCGAAAACACTTTTCAGTTTCCCGATAAGATTTTTCAAAAATACGATTGCTCCTTTTTTTTTTTAGAATCGGACATTTTTTTTTCTTTGGTCAAAACACACCAAAACGCCGTTTGAGTGATTCCTGGGGACCGGGTGGTTTCCCCTTTTTCAACATAGTAGAGAATTTTTGACTTATGCTCTTCGTGATCAGTTTGATCGTGGCGCCGATAAGTCTTTGTCGGAGTACCGTCGTCCCCCTCGTGACCCCACGCTGCAGAGCAATGTTGTTCTTTCTTTCCCCTTCTCGACCTTTCTTGGTCTTGAATGTCCCAGAGATGTAGACACGCTTCTATCCCAGTTCCGGAACCCCTCACGATACTCACCCGCTTCCCATTCTTCCACCACGGGGGCGAGATCAGACAGTGTGGTGAGGTGGTCTCCAGGACTTTCTTTACTCCGCAGGATAGGTGCCTCAACCACATCCCGACCCTGCTGAAAAAATCTTAGCCTTTCATCGACCTGAGAAGGTGCAAGCTTCCACTTCTTCGACACCTTGGGTGGACCTAATCAACCCCTTTTAGGTTCCGGCCACGTCCCTGTCTCTACTTAGAATGGCCATTTTCCTCCTCCAACCCCCCGGCCGGTGCGATGAGCGGCTTTTAAACTTGTTCCCTTGGTAAACACCTGGAGCCTCTTTCTCCTTTCTTTTTAGCTACTTCCAGTCGATCTCTATCTTTCTCCGTTGTTGTGGTTGAGATTATTGGTTGATGGGAGCCTCCTTTTCCCTTTTTTGACGCCCTTGATTTAATCCATGTGTACCAGGTGTACATTTTTGGCTTTCCTTTCCCCTTCTCACTCAAGGGCCAGCAGTTTCTATTTCCCCCTGATGAGAGTCTCCCTGAAGTGTGCGTGCCCTTTTCCCGGGTTTCTTCTCCTCTCCCACCCCATCACTAATACTCCGTGTGATAAGAGCGTAAGTTGTCTGCGCTTGGTTTTCCGTTTTGCAGACCTTGTAGACCTTCCTTTTAACTTGGTTTCCCCTCCGAATTGCGGCTCCCCCAACCACAGTGATCGGTATCCCCCCCCCCGCTTTCGGATCCCCCAGTGGTGGACGAGGCTTGTCGATATATCTTGAGGGCGGACTTTATACGCCTGATTTTTGCTAAGCGGCGATCAGGTCCAAAAGCCGCGACTGATCCCCAAGGCTTGCCTATGGTCATAAACTCCGGTCATTTCGCCTTCCTCCGTGGCTAAAGTGGCACGTTTTTTCTCTCAACAGTGACTGCCGTGATCCTTTTTTTTGCTAACCCGTACTGATCACGCGTAGCCATGTCGTCCCTTAGTCAATATTGGGACCATTCTTGTCCGCTCCCATACATCAGCCTATTTTTTTGTGTCTCACTTCCTCTTTTTTTTGCAAATTCGCTCGTATTTGGCTCTCCCACTCCGGTGGCAAGTGTTTTCTGCTCTTCTTGATAACCGCGGCGGTGCAGGGTTCAACACCCCTCTTTTCCCTCTTCCATTGATAGGATGAGGCTTACTATCCGCACGTAACCCTTACAAAAAATTCCTCCTCCTTCCCTCCCTCTATTTTTCATCTTCAAAGTGGTTGTCGCTACAAGGCTTCCTTCTTTCTTTCAAATCGGTTAGATCCCAGTCTTCCCTTTTTTAGAAGAACCCAACTCGACCCCCATCTCCCCTTCAGTTTGTCCACTTTGACCTTTTTTTCTCCTAAGCCTCTGCGATTGAAGGATGTTGAATTTTCCTTCCTACCCGGGGACTGTTTTGTGTTACCCCTCTTCTGTTTATCTGTGGGTTGTGGCAATGTAGAGTGAATCCCCAAGTGTAACCCTCTGTAAAAAGGCTTTTTTCCCAAAACATATCCTTTTCCCCCTTCTCACTTCTACGGACTGGCAAACGTGCTTTTTTCCCTAGCGGCAGGGAGCCGATGGTTTCTCCCCTCGGGCACCCTTGCAGCCTTGTAGCCACAACATTTTCTCTCTTGTCCCTTTTTGCGTTTATTCTGCGTTTTGTTTTCCTTTTCCTTTTTTTCCCAATTATTGATCCCCCGTTTTGCACCGAATTTCAAATTGCCGCGTCTCGTCCCCTTCTCTGTCCTAACGAAAGATCTCCTTTCTCGCGATATTTTCTTGTCTCATACCATCCTTTCCGACCCTCTCAAGGTCTTTAGTAATGATGACCGATACAACTAGAATCCTAATTCAATGAGACGTTCTCCACTCTCGTTCCAGCCACCCTCGCCCCCCTTTCTTCCCTCGGGACGAATAACACCAGCCACACCCCTTTTTCCGAGTTGTCGGAAACTGACCGAACAGGGGTTCCCGCTGAATGCCTACCGACTTCTATCTCTATCTTAGTTGAAGGGACTTCTGTCCGTACTTTTCAGCCCCGGCGTATATAATTCAGTGCTCTCCGAGGTCATACCCAATTTGTTGTCATTCCTCTCAACTGACCGATTTTCGCTTGTGTTCGCCCCATTCCCCACTCCCCTTTTTGAGGCTTCGAAATTCTCTCCGTTCGCAGAGACCTAGTTCCCAACATAGCTCTCTACCTTCCCCCCAAACCCGATTTTAAGCTCAGCCCTCGCACACCCCGAATCCTTTTCCATCTCCAAATGTCCGCTTCGTTCTTCACTGTTTTATCCCCGACGTTACTTGCTCGCATTCTGCATCTATCTCTCAGAGTCTCCCCCCTACATCCGTGGCACTTGGCCGTACCTTTTTCCTAGTCCAAACTGTTCTGGTCCAATGTCCCCATACTCCCCCTAAGCTCTCGGAACAGCCCACGTTTTGCTCGAATTTTGCAAACCCCCTCGTTTTCTTTTGGGATGACAATTGCCGCCCTCAGCTCATTTCTTTCTTCCCTTCTCCTACTTGCGTGGGGTACGAATACGTCAATTCCAAGCGCTTATTTTTTCATCGGGGCTTTAGGATTCTTCCGCGGTGCTGCTCCCCTTTTAGTTGTCCGAAGCTTTTTACTTCTGTTTTCCCACAACTCCTCGTCCCCTGCTCCCCTTTCCAACTCTCTCCAGATTCGTCCGGACCCGTCCAATGTATACCCTCGAGACCCCGCGACACCTCTTAATGCTGTGCATTCCCCTCCCTCTTTCCCCCTTCCGGGTCCCCGTCGAACAATTACCTTGTTTTTCCCTGGTTGGGCGCGAATCGTTTCGAACATGAATCGTGCCTCCTCCACATGTGCGGAGCTTTTTGATAAAAGCCTCCGTCTGCCGAGAAATTTCAGCCACAGTTATATACCATGGATTGTTGTTTTTTCCCCCCCCCCTCTGTCCCGAAGTCCGGTCTCGATCCCTCCCCCCAGCCCCTAATACCCGTTGGGCGCGCCCTTTGCATAACTAGGTGTTGCTACCCGTTTCCTTTCAACCTCGGTTTTACGTCGCCAGTCCCTCGTCTTTGAGCCTTTTTTCTTAGATGTTGTTCTCTGTGCTGCCTGCGCGTCTTTTCATTTCCTTTTGACGGCGGAGAGTCTCTCGGTGGAGACTTTTGATCGTCCCTTATGATGAACCCTTTTGAAATGCAGTTAAGCCTCACTTCTTTAACCTTATTTACTGTTGCGTCTCCGTCTTTCTCACGTCGAGGACCATTTTACTCTCCCCCGACATGCCCTTCCGGGAGATGCAAGTTTTTTTACTCTCTCCCCCATGAACTTGATTTTCTTTTCGCGATGACATCTGTTTTTCTAGTCTTGTCTCTCTCCCAGCTCACTCTATAAAGTGGCTCCATGGCGGCCCCCAGTCCCCCCGCGTTCATCGCTTCCGCGTTTCTTTTTGTTTTACTGCTTGACAGCTTGGTTTCCTGACTCCTATGCGCGGTGGGGTGGTCAAGCTGTCGTTCCTTCAGTTTCGGTTTTCGGCCCCTTTTTTACCCCTCACCCTATTGTATTTTTTCCTGAAAAGCGTTAGCTATTTTTTTTCTTCGCCAACATCTCTAACTCTTCCCAGCCTGAACAGAGCGGACTCCGGCCCCCCTGGGTTTGCAAAATCTTTTTCCGCTTTTTTTGAACGCCAAAGCTCTGTATCCCCACGATGACATCTCGCTCATTCAATTATCAGGAGCGTTATGACACACCCTTGTCCAGGCCGCGGGATTCAATTCGTTTTTTCCTATGCAAGGAAGGGTTTTGATGCAGAAAATTTTCCCCCCCTGTCCTTTGCTCAGTTGTTGAAACCAAGGTCTTTTTCTTCTCCCCCAGAGAACAGCAGGGATGGATCCTAGTTTTCGGCTAATCCTCCGTGTTGCGCCCAACTTTCCTTTTTCTTGCCTGTGTCCAAGCGGATGTGTTTTTTATGCGCGCCCTTGGGTCACCTGGGTGACATTGGTCTGCCGTTGAGCATTTTTTCCTGCCTATTTGACCAAAGAGCTTTTATTCTTCTCTTCCTCATACCTTGCCAGAGTTTTTTTTCCCCAATACTATCGTTACTGTTACTCCGCTCTGTCAATAAGAATTTCAGTTTCTGTCCCGGACCCAGGAGCTTTGCTTTCCCTCTCTCCCCCAATTTCTTGCGTTCTTATTTTGCAAAGTCGCGGAAGGAGCGTCATCTTTCTTTTGGCATCCCTGAATCAAATGATCGATGTGCGTCCTCACGTCAAATAGCAGGCGGTCTCCTTTACCTAGGGGTGATGCTTTGAAGGGCAACTCACACTCCCCTCACTCAAAGACTATTCTTTGCAACCCACGATTGAGTACCTCCAGCACGTTCCCGTCCGAAGATGGGTGGAGAGATGAGTAGTGACATGAGGAATGCTCCCCTTCAACCCCCCCCGCATCGTGACGATTCACCCCCGGAATTCCTTACTCCATTTTAAGCGTTTTCCGTCCCAGTACAAACCACCTGCGCCCTGCCCTCCCCAGTCGGGCTCAGATCGGAACTGATTTTGAAGCCTCCGATGCCTAACGACCCTCGGTTCAAGAAGAGGTTTCTCCTTCCGAAGCATGGTCATCATCGAGGTTTACTCCCAAGTTCCTAGCCGATCTCTCGCCATTGTTCCTCCCCTTACTCCGCGCGGTCATCCGATCTTTGACCTTGAATCGCGAAAGGTCCCCTTTTCTTCTTCTCGTGGTGTGGATGATAAGTCTTGGGCTCCCCCCCCTCTTTTGTTTTGCTGGGCGTCCGAGATGGCACGTTTTTTTTGCTCTGCTAACCGAGACCTGCGAAACGAGTGATGCCCCGGAGCCCGCCGTGGCCCGAGATTTTGTCTCCTATCTTCTTCTTCCTTTGGATTTCAGCTTTTGAAGCCAGTTGACTCGCGCCCTTTTCGCATGGCATTCGAGTGGCGCGACTTCCTTGAAGTTCCTACGACATCTCGACCAAGGTTCGATAGTTGGCTAGTTGTACTCCGCTCTTGTGGGGTTGGTTTTTTTTCTTTTTCTTTTCCCTCACGGCTGTTTTAGTATGTGTAAAAAAGCGGCAATTTTTCCCCGGCAGGTTTGGTCCCAGGAGTGCATTTAGGGTTTTTCCCACAATCCGTGAACCGCTTCGGACAAACCGTTTCGGGTCCTCAGCCTGGACTTCACAGTTTCTTAATGCCCACTCTAAAAAACCGAGATTGTTTTGGCCATTTTTCTTTTTTTTTTTAACGTCTTCCTCCCCACTGCAAATCTGTGCATCTTTCCCCCCAAACTTATTCCACTACTGCTTTCGGGTCCTGTAAACAACCGACCTATCTTTTCCAATTATTCCGAGAAATGCAATTTTTTGATGGTGATGACTCACGCGCCGGTCCAATTTTACAAAATAGTCTGGTTACCCAGAACAGGTTTTCTAGTTTACTTTCCCCAGGGAACGTATTTTCCCCCGTTTTCTGCAAGATTTCTCGTTTTTTCCACCCTTTATGGCAATTTTTTTTCCCGAGACCCCAGTTGGGCAACCTGCTCGCGCTGAGAGGGTGTGCGATGACGGTTCCTTTTTTTATTTCTTTTCGAGCTACTTTTTAATATCAAAAAAGCGAGTCTCTCTTCTGGTAGAGTAGCCTCTTCGAGCCCAGCAACGACAGCGGTGGGCTTTCTCATCCCAAACTGGATTGGGAGCTACGTCCCCAATTACCTTACTCGGATGTCCCCCACCTATCTAAAGAACAGTATGCTCCTTCTTTTTTTTCTGATAAAAAGGCTACGTCCTGCTAGACTTCCTTTTTCTTTAGCATCCTCTAAAACAGCCCGATCCCTAAGTTTTGACGCACAACGTCCCCCTCCACCCCCACAAAAAAGGGTTTCTGTTTCTTAGCCCCCCCCGTTTAGTTGAATGGAGTTAGTGGGCTTTTCTCTCGGCCTTTCAACCTTTTAAGTATATTGATCTCTCTGCCTTTCGATGGCTAATTGAAAAACTTCGAAATCTCAGCTCCCCTATGTTCACCTTTGAGGTTATTTTACCCTCCCTCCAAGATAAATAACAGAGCCATCTGCTCCTTCTAACGGTCTTTCTTCGATGCCCCTTGCTTGTTATCCCCCCAACTTCTTCCCAAAAGGGGGGCTTTTTTGAACGACGGAAATGATGATGCCTACTTTGACGCTCCGCTGGCATACTACCCCGGTTCTTCCTTTTTGCCTTTGTGCCCGCGCCCCTAACCCCCTTCGCGTACGAGTTTTTATATGCTGCTTTTGAGAACGCCCTCCTTGGGCCCGCCGTTCACCTGCCAAGGACCCTGTTCTATTTTTTGGTATTCGGCTCCTTTCCGTTTTTCCCCGAGGCCCATTGTTCTTTCCTGGCCCCACATTGCACACCAAACCTTGCCCTCGATGAATACCCAATTTCCAGGTACCCCAGGCCCAGCGCTCGCTTCCCTTTCCTGTTGACCGACTCCCCTTCCCATTACCAAAGTTCCCCCTTCAACTTCTGGCTGGCAATAGTTTTCTTTTCTTCTTTTTTTTGTATTCCAGCGACTCCTTTCCTCGCCCAAACCCGTTCCCCCTGTTGATTTTCCCGCCCCTTCCTAGCGCAAAAACGCCGAATTATGACCCAAACTCCTGAGGCCTTTAGTCTTCCTGTGTTTCGTCGTCAGCATGGCCTTAAGCCTCTACGCAGTCATGTCCCCTTCCCTTCCCGCCGTTCCTCCCCCTCCTTTTTTTGCCGGCGCGAAAAACATTCTCTCTTTTGTCAGTCCTCTCCCAAATACGACGCGTTTAGCCCTCTTCTTCGTCGCGACACACCCCCCGTGCATGTGTTGGTTATAGTTGTGCCTTTTGTAAACCTTTGCTGGACTCCCTTTTTCTTTTCTTCTGAGTGATACCTAGCCGTCTTTTCCTCAGAGCTTCGTTTGTCGGTTTACCTTCTGAGTCACCCCACCTTATGCCCCGAGAACTGCCGGGTCGTTCCAAGACACTTATGAGGAATTTTGTGTCCCTTCCTCTTTCTCCCGCTACTTTTACCCTGTTCCGGTTCACCGCATAACGTTAGACTTCCCCTTTTTGTAGCCCTTGTTGCGAGCCGGAAACTCGTGGGTCTGTCTCTCTTATGGTCAGCGCAAGGATAGTCGTCGGTTCCGCATCGATAGAGTGAATAACCCTCCTGGGGAACTCTTTCGACTTTACCGGTAGTTTTTCCTTTGTTTTTAGGCGAGAACCCTGGCTTTTTTTTTTTGCACGACCACGTCACTTCAGATCTTTATCCATTCTTCATCGAGGTTCATCCTTGTTTCTCCCGCAGACCCGATGTAGCAGTCCAATTCTCCCCGGTTTCCTTTTTTGAACGCGTTGGTCCGATCCCAGCACTCTAATATTTTCACACTCTTTAGTTGGTGAGAGATGGGAGGCTGTCAAAGTTTCCCACTCCCTGGGTTTTCCCACTTTTTTCCCCTTTCGGGTTTATATTCTCACGCGGTTTCTTAGTTCCATCGATACCAAGATCCTTCTCACTTGAAGTTTTGATTCTGGCTGGGATCTCCCTCCGTACACCAAAGGTTCGGCCACCGGTAAGCTTCATTTTGAGCGCTGGCACGTTCTGATAACTTCTTTTTAGTGTGTATCCCTGGTTCCCGGTTATGATTTGACCTTCCCCCCTCTCTCGTTCCCCCCAACGTTCCTGAGACTTTAACCCTGGAGTCAGGATAGCAGCCCCGTGACAGACCGTACTCTGTGAGAGTTCTCTTTGAGGCCGCTGGGATACTCCTTTCGGGGATTTACATAAAATCCTCCGACTTTCTTTGACAAAGGACTCAACGAAGTCTCTCATACGTTTTTCCCTTTTTTTTTTTCGAACTCCTCCCCCCACGACTCTCTGAGCACGTACTGGATAACACCGCAGAGAATCTTCGTCCATTACGGTCCCCCCTTGTGGCCCTTCTTTTACCAGCTACATCAGCAAGCCCACTTTTTTTTTTTTCTCCTCAAATTCACGAGTTTTCGAACGCACGCGCTCGGCTATACCCGATATCTTTCCCCCCCAGTGTTTTCGCTTGGGACTTTCGCCCCTGTCCACCTCTCGCAGTGTATAATTTTTTCGTTTGAGGAAATGCCCTCTTGCCCTAAACCCCCCCCCCCCTTAGAAGCCGTTTCTTTTTTTTCCGAATTCAAGGCTGGTTTTTTCGTTCCAACGTTAACGAGCGGGCGGTCACCGTTTCTTTATCTTGCACCAATTATGGAGGTCTTCTTCCCGAATTGAAACATCTATACCCTTGCCGCTCCCTGACTGGTCCTTATGAACGATAGCGAGCTCCTTTCTGCGACTCAATTCTTAGGTGTGCTTTTCTGCCTTTTTACAATTTTATACTTTTTTTCAATCATAAAGTCAAGTGCCTAAACTTCCCCGGAGCCACCCACACTACTCCATAACTTCATTTGGAATCTCAGCGAGACTACGGCCCAAACCGTTTTTATTAATCTCTTCCGCTATTCGCCGTTTTCCCGCCCGACTTGCCCCCTATGCGAAGTCCGGTCCCCCTCGTATTTGCTACAGTTAGGTCCTTGGGTGCGGTTCCCATTCCCCCGAAAGTCTCTTTTCCCCCCGCGGCTGACTCCTTTAGTCGGTCCAGTTACTGGCCCTAACCTTAGTCTTTTATTTTTTTTTGATTCAACACTCCTTTCCGTCTCTCTCGCTTTTCCCCTTCCGAATTTTTAATGATGCGCTGTTGAACTTTCCGTCGCCATCCCTTCAAAACCGTGTCAACTTATATTGAGGAAAATTCCATACTCACGCGCCCCGGTTTATAAAGACGCCCCTCAAATTTGTTTTTCGAGGGGTGGCCCCTTCTCTCTTTGAAACTGGTTTCGATGAGATGAGACTCCCGTACTCTCTTTAGAAGGACTACTCGCGACTCTTCTTTCTGGGAGAATT